>Ga0265298_10000570_pt1 | contig 54667 bp, 30 predicted proteins | sample AusTroGonzalo_MG_3_FD_193486 | JGI IMG/M metagenome (GOLD analysis project Ga0265298, IMG submission 193486) | Bovine rumen microbial communities from tropical cattle in Woodstock, Queensland, Australia - Gonzalo_01 | ecosystem: Host-associated > Mammals > Digestive system > Stomach > Rumen ... | reverse complement strand
CCCAGACCCCGAAAGCAGGCCAATCACAGGCGATTGACAGGCGTTCGGGGTATGTGGTGGAATCCCATCTTCAAATCTTCTTCTACACCTCTACACTTCTACACGGCAAAAAATGTACTGCCGGTGCACCCCTGCCGATGAGTGACTGAATACGAAATGAGCAGCCGCGCGCCGGACGCCCAAATATGATATAATCTACTTCGGCCCCATCATACACTAAAGAAATCAAAGGAGAAAAAATGAGCTACAAAGAAGCGCAGAAGAAATACGCCGCCATCGGCGTGGACACCGAGAAGGCCATCAAGGCTCTCCAGAGGATACGCATCTCGATGCACTGCTGGCAGGGCGACGACGTGGGCGGATTCGAGAATGCAGGCGCGCTCACCGGCGGCATCCAGACTACCGGCAACTATCCCGGCAAGGCTCGCACGCCCGAGGAGCTGATGGCCGACATCGACAAGGCCCTCTCGCTCATCCCCGGCAAGCACCGCATCAACCTCCACGCCTGCTACGCCATCTTCGAGGACGGCAGGAAGGTGGAGCGCAACAAGCTCGAGCCCAAGCACTTCAAGCGCTGGGTGGAGTTCGCCAAGAAGCGTGGCCTTGGAATCGACTTCAATCCCACGTTCTTCTCCCATCCTCTCGCCGACGGCCTCACGCTTGCGAGCGAAGACCCCCGCGTGCGCAAATTCTGGATTGAGCACGGCATCTGCTGCCTCAAGATCGCGGAGTACTTCGGCAAGGAGCTCGGCACGCCGTGCGCACTTAACTTCTGGGTGCCCGACGGGCTCAAGGACGAGCCGTCCGACCGCATGGGGCCGCGCAGGCGCCTCAAGGACTCCTACGACAAGATCTTCAAGTACAAGTACAACAAGAAGTTCGTCGTGCCGACCATAGAGTCCAAGCTCTTCGGCATCGGCGCCGAGAGCTACACCGTGGGCTCGCACGAGTTCTACATGGGCTACGCGCTCAAGAACAACCTCCTCTGCCTCCTGGACACAGGCCACTTCCACCTCTCCGAGAACGTGGCGGACAAGATCAGCTCGCTGCTCCTCTTCTCCGGCAAGGTGGCGTTCCACGTGTCCCGCCCCGTGCGCTGGGACTCCGACCATGTGATCCGCTTCAACGACGACGTGCGCGCCTGCGCGCACGAGATCGTGCGCAACGGTCCGCAGAACTTCATCATTGCGCTCGACTACTTCGACGCCTCCATCAACCGCGTCGCGGCGTGGGTGCTTGGCATGCGCAACATGCAGAAGGCGCTCCTCGAGGCGCTGCTCGAGCCTTCGGACATGCTGAGAAAGCTGCAGGACGCCCGCCAGTACACCGAGCAGCTCGTGATGCAGGAGGAGCTGAAGTCGTATCCCTTCGCGGACGTGTGGGCCGAGTTCTGCGCGCGCGCGAAGCTGCCAGCCGGCGAGGCGTGGATGAAGGACGTGCTCGACTACGAGCGCGACGTGCTGTCTGCGAGAAAATGAGCGAGAGGCGGGGCGCCGCCCCGCCGACGGAAGGAGATCTGCATGGCAGAGCTGATAGTTGCGCTGGACGTGGCCAGTCGTGCCGAGGCCGAGGAGAAAGTGAAGCTTCTCGGCGGCGACGTGGAGTTCTACAAGATCGGCCTGGAGCTTTTCAGCGCCGAGGGGCCGGACGTCGTCAAGGCCGTCAAGGGTCTCGGCAAGAAGGTGTTTCTAGACCTCAAGCTGCACGACATCCCGCGCACCGTGGCGCGCGCGGTGAAGAGCGGCGCGGCGCTGGGGGTGGATCTGATGACGGTGCACGCCGTGGGCGGCAACGCGATGGTGCGCGCCGCCGCCGACGCAGCGGCGGAGTTCGGCGCGTCCGCGCCCAAGATACTCGCCGTGACGGTGCTCACGTCGCTCGACCAGAGTGACCTCAGGGACATCGGCATCTCCGGAAGAACGCCCGCCGAGCAGGTGAGGGCGGCGGCGTTTCTCGCAGTGGCGAGCGGCGCGGACGGCCTCGTGAGCAGTCCGCTCGAGGTGGGCGCGCTCTCCAAGGCGCTTCGCAGGGGCACGCTCTTCGTGACGCCCGGAGTGCGCCCCGCCGGAGCGGCCGTGGGGGACCAGAAGCGCGTGGCCACGCCGGCCGACGCGGTGAGGGACGGCGCGACGCATCTCGTCGTCGGCCGCCCGATACTCGCCGCCGCCGATCCCGTCGCCGCCGCGCGCGCGGTGCGCGCTGAGATGGGTCTCTGATCCATGGTGGTCGATTTCCACACGCACAACTTCCCCGACGAACTCGCGAAGCGCGCCATAGACGGCATGGTCGCCCATCTGGACGGATCGCTCGCACCGGTGGGCGACGGCACTCTTTCCACGCAGCTCAGGGACATGAGGCGCGACGGCGTCGACCTCGCCGTGATGTGCCCCGTGGCCACAAGGCCGGAGCAGTTCGGTCCGATCCTCCGCCGCGCCATTGCGATCCGCTCTGGCGAGCTGGGCGAGGACGCTGCGCGCATGATCGTGCCGCTGGGCGGTCTGCATCCAAGCGACACCGCGCTCGTGCGGCATATAGACGAGCTCCTCGCCGCCGGCGTGAAGGGGGTCAAGATGCATCCATACTACCAGCGCTTTGCGCTGGACGACCCGAACCTCGAGGCGTTCTTCGCGTCGCTGCGCGACGCGGGGTTGTTTGTGGTGTGCCACTGCGGCATGGACCCCGGATATCCCAAGGAGCCGATCGAGTGCGGCCCCGCGCAGATCGCGTCGATGCTGCGTCGGGTGCCTGGAATGGGGCCGCTCTTCGTGGCGGCGCATCTGGGAGGGTTCTCCGGCGCGCCGCCGCACGCGACTGACGTGCTGCTTGACCTCGGCTGTTGGCTGGACACCGCCGTCCTGGAAAGCGACTCGTCAGACCCCGAGCCAATCCGCATCGTCTCAGAATGGCCGGCCGAGCGTCTTCTCTTCGCCACCGACTACTACTGGACCTCGCAGCGATTCGTGATGGACTGGGTGAAGTCCCATCGTCCAGATCCTTCCGACCTCGAAAAGATATTTCATCAGAACGCCATGCGGCTGCTTCGCGAGTAGACGAGTCTCTTCGGCCGTTTCCGCATGCGGCTATGAAGCATTTGCCTCTTGTGGCGGAGGCGGGGTTTATGGTATCATAAAAGGGCAGTTCCTCTTACGCGCTGGTTCGCCTCGCGGGTTTACGACGGCCGCACGGCCCGGCCCGCGGACGGCGCGGAAGCAAGGACGCCCAGGCGATTCCACGACATGAAGATCACATTCTACGGCGCGGCGCAGACCACCACCGGATCGATGCATCTGGTGGAGGCCAACGGCAAGAGAATACTTCTCGACTGCGGCCTCTACCAGGGCCACAGAAAAGAGGCGTTCGAGAAGAACCGCAACATGCCCGTCGATCCGAAGACCATCGACTACGTGCTGCTCTCCCACGCGCACATCGACCACGCGGGGAACCTGCCGCAGCTCGTCCGCCACGGCTTCCGGGGACGCGTCGTCTGCCGCCGCGCCACGCGGGACCTCTGCGACGTGATGCTACGCGACAGCTGCTGGCTCCAGCTGCGCGACTTGGAGTACGTCAACAAGAAGCGCAAGGCACAGGGCAAAAACCTCTTCGAGCCGCTCTACGAAGCGCGCGACATCGACATGCTCATGCCGCTCTTCGACACGGTGCCGATGCACAATCCCCGGCCTCTGGGCGGCGGGCTCTCCGTGACGTTCCACAATGCCGGGCACATCCTCGGCTCGGCGCTCGTGCAGCTGGACGTTGAGAGCCAGCACGGCCACAACCACCGCCTCCTCTTCACAGGAGACCTCGGCCAGCCCAACCAGCCCATAATCAAGCACTATGAATATCCGCAGGGCGCGGACATACTCATCACCGAGTCCACATACGCCGACCGTCTCCATCCGAGCGAGGAGGACGTTGAGGGGCGCCTCAAGAGCTACATAGACGACATAGTCCAGCAGCGCTCAAAGCTCATCATCCCGGCGTTCTCCGTGGGCCGCACGCAGCAGATCCTCTACTTCTTCAACAGGCTTCTCGCGGCGAAGCGCATCAATCCCATACCGGTGTTCATAGACTCGCCTCTCTCGCAGAAGGCGACGGCCATCTACGGCGACCACAAGAACTGCTGGAACGACGAGGCCGAGCGGCTGATCGCCTCCGGCGTGGATCCGCTGGAGTTCCCGGGGATGAAGTTCGTGGGCACTCCGCAGGAGTCGATGGCCCTCAACGACCTCCGAGGTCCGATGGTGATAATCGCCGCGAGCGGCATGTGCGAAGGCGGCCGCGTGGTGCACCACCTCAAGAACGCCATAACCGACCCGCGGAACATCATCCTCATCGTCGGCTTCCAGGCCGAGAACACGCTGGGGCGCAAGATCGTTGACCGGAAAGACCCCATCAAGATACTCGGTGAGGAGCTTCCGTTCCACGCGCGCGTCCACACGATCAACGCGCTCTCCGCCCATGCAGACCGCAACGGGCTGATGGATTTCTTCGACGGCGTAAAGGGACGCGTCAAGAGGGCGTTTGCCGTGCATGGCGAGCCCGAGAAGGTGTCCGCGATGGTGGAGCTCCTGAAGGAGCACGGGGTGCCGGACGCCGTCGCGCCGGTGCCGGGGCAGTCGTTCGCTTTTGATTGAGAATTGGAGTAGTCATAATGTCGGTAAAAAAGTCCGTCCGTCCTAATGTCCTGAACTCCTCTCGTCCTAAGCGGGCGAAGACGGATCCGCGTCCTACATGGGACGAGTATTTCATGGAGATCGCGCTCGTTGTCGCGAAGCGCTCCAACTGCTCGCGCCGCAAGGTGGCGGCGGTGGTCGCGAAGGACCACCACATACTCTCCACCGGCTACAACGGAACGCCTCGCGGGGTGAAGAACTGCTTCGACGGCGGATGTCCCCGCTGTGCGGGCAAAACCCCCTCCGGCAAGGGCCTTGACGAGTGCCTCTGCGTGCACGCCGAGCAGAACGCGATCTGTCAGGCGTCGCGCTACGGGGTGGACATATCGGGCTCCACGATCTACATCACTCTCTCCCCGTGCCTCACCTGCGCGAAGCTCATCATCAACGCAGGCATCAAGGAGGTCGTCTACGCAGGCGACTACACCGCGTTCCTGGACACGGTCAAGAAGATGTTCCGAGAGGCAGGCGTAAAGTGCCGCGCCTTCAAGCCCCGCGCAGTGTGATGCAGAGCGCACGGCGCCCGTAAGGTGCAATGAAAGAAGGATCCGAGGCATGGTGATACATCCTCTAGACAACGTGGAAGTGCGCGCCGACGGGCACAAGTACGCCATCAGGCCGATTCCGGCCGGAGAGGACGTGATCAAGTACGGCATGCCGATCGGCCACGCGACGCACGACATAGCGCCGGGTGAGCATGTGCACTCCCACAATCTGGCCACCAATCTCTCCGGCACGCTGGAGTATGCGTGGGAGGGGGGCGAGGCGGCGGCGGCCGTGACCGCTCCGGCATCCGGCGGCGGGACTTTCCTCGGATACCGCCGCGCGGACGGACGGGTTGGCGTTCGCAACGACATCTGGATCGTCCCCACTGTGGGCTGCGTGAACGACCTCTGCCGCCGTCTAGCCGCCTCGTGCGGCGGCATCGCGCTCACGCATCCTTACGGCTGTTCGCAGCTTGGAGCGGACCACGAGATGACGGCAGGCCTGCTCGCCGCCCTATGCCGCCATCCGAACGCCGGCGGCGTGCTGGTTGTGGCGCTTGGATGCGAGAACAACACTCTCGAGTCGTTCAGGGAGAGGGTGGGGGATGTGGAGAACATCCGCTTCATGCGCGCGCAGGATCCGGGCGACGAGTTTGAGCGCGGAAAGGCGTTGATCGCGGAGCTTCTTGCGAACCGCAGTGAAGAGAGGACGGAGGTTCCGGTCGGCGAGTTGAAGGTCGGATTGAAGTGCGGCGGGAGCGACGGCTTCTCCGGGCTTACCGCCAATCCGCTCGTCGGGCGGTTCAGCGACTGGCTCGTCGCGCGCGGCGGCAGCACGGTTCTGACCGAGGTGCCTGAGATGTTTGGCGCGGAGACGATCCTCATGCGGCGTTGCAGGGATCGCGCGACGTTCGACAAGTGTGTCGCCATGGTCAACGGCTTCAAGGAGTATTATGCGCGCCACGGACAGCCGTGCTATGAGAACCCGTCGCCGGGGAACAAGGCCGGCGGCATAACGACGCTGGAGGAGAAGTCGCTTGGGTGCGTGCAGAAGGGCGGATCGTCTACGGTGGTGGACGTTCTGGACTACGGCGAGCCGGTGAAGGAGTCCGGCCTTTCGCTTCTCACGGGTCCTGGCAACGATCTTGTGGCGTCCACGGTGCTCGCGGCTGCGGGGTGCCACCTCGTTCTCTTCACGACCGGTCGCGGCACTCCGTTCGGAACGGTGGTGCCTACGATGAAGATCGCCACAAACACGGCCCTCGCCGAGGCGAAGCCGCATTGGGTGGACTGGGACGCCATGGCCGCGCCGGACGTGGACGCCTTTGCGGCGAAGGTTCTCGCAGTCGCTTCGGGCGAGAAGACGCGCAACGAGTCCAACGGCGCCTGTGAAATAGCGATATTCAAGGACGGCGTGACTCTCTAGCGCGAGCGGATTCATCTTGTCTTTGCATTGCGCCAGTCGCGCATTGATACGCCGTAGATGCGGCGGAAGAGGTTTCGGAGCGAATTCGCGTTTGAAAAGCCGCAGCGGGCGGCGATCTGCGAAAGGGGAATGCTGCTCTGGCGCAGGAGGCGAGTGACGGCGTCGAGCCTTGCGCGTGTGAGCGCCGCGCCTATGGTCTCGCCGGAGATCTCCTTGAAGCGGAGGTCCGCCAGCCGCCGCGAGACGCCAAGATGCGCCACAACGTCCGCCACGGATGCGCCGTTCACCGCCTCGCGCGCGATGAATGCGCGGGCGCGGCGCACAAGTGCCTCTGACGGCGCGAACGGATGCGTCGATTCGCGCGCGACGATGCTCTTCACGGAACAGGGGATGATGCGCGGTGCGCGGGGGCGGCGTGCGTTCATCATGCGTTCAAGCGCTTGTGCCGCCTTGAACCCTTCGTCTTCGAAGTCGGGCAGCACGCTGGAGAGCGTCGGCGAGGAGTATTCGCATAGAAGCTCGTCGTTGTCCACGCCAAGCACGGCCACCTGTCTGGGAATGTCGAGGTTTCTGTCGTGGCAAGCCTCGATGACCTGCCGCGCGCGGAGGTCCGAGGCGGCCATCACGGCGACGGGCCTCGGCAGGTTTTCCAGCCACGCGCCGAGCGAGCGCGCGTCGCCACCGGGGAAGACACTACATGTTCCACCATGACGCGCGACTTCGCGTCGGAACGCCGTCTCGCGCCGACGCGACCAGCCCTCCTCGCCGAGGGCGGGGACGAATGCGAACGTCCCGATTTTTCCCAGTTCAGACAGGAACTGCGCTCCGCTCTCACCCACGCCTTTGTCGTCCGTCCAGACGAACGCGATGTCGTGGCGGCGTTTCTTGAACACCGGGGAATCGAGGTCGAGCGCGACAATGGGGAAGGGCGCCGCCACCAGCGCTTCTACCGTGCCTGGCTGCCCCTGCACGCAGGTGATCAGTCCGTCGATTCCTTCGGCGGCGGCGGATTCGACGACGGCGGGCGTCAGTTCTGCCGGTGTCTGCAAAAGGCGGATGTCCCAATGGCGCTCATAGCCTAGGAAACGGAATATTCCCATGAGCTGGTTGCGCCCCGAAGCGCCCGTCATTTCAAGCGCCACGACGGCCTTGCGTCTTCTGGATGTCCGTGCCATGCTGCACATTTTACCACGGTCCTGATTCATGCGCAAGCCACTTTGCGCGAATGATGAATTTTTTGTTGCTCTCAAAATGTGTCGTTTCGCTTGCCAGCGGCGGGTGACTGTGCGATAATGTCAGTGCCTTATGGCAAGGGCGCCCTCGTCCTTGCGGCAAGGCCGAGGCGGCCTTCTGCTTGTCATTGAATGCCTGTCACGGCGGCGGAGAATCTGCAAAATGCATATTTTTCGCCCGAATCGCATTGACAGATTCTGAAGAAAATGTTATTATTTCGACTGTTTCTAAAAAATAGTTGCCATGGAGAATGCGGATGTTCGTTGGAAGAGAAGAACAACTTGAACGGCTCAAGTCGCTTTGGCGCAAGCCCGTTGCCTCACTCGTGACTTGTCGCGGACGGCGTCGGATCGGCAAATCCACGCTGATAGAGGAGTTTGCCCGTCGGAACCGCGTACGCTTCATCAAGCTAGAGGGCATTGAGCCGCAGCTCGGCGTGAACAACGAGACCCAACTCGCTGCTTTCGCGCGGCAGCTCGCGGAACAGACTGGATGCGAAGAGACCTGTCCAGAAAACTGGTTCAAGGCTTTTGCCCGTCTTGCGAAGGTGCTGAATCCGCGAGAGAAGACCGTGCTGTTGCTTGACGAGATATCTTGGATGGGGAAGTATGACGTCACGTTTCCGGGCGAACTCAAATATGCGTGGGACAACAGGTTCTCGAAGAATTCGAAGTTGATCATGGTTCTCTGTGGTTCCGTTTCCAGCTGGATTGACAAGCACATCCTCAAAAGCAAGGGCTTTGTCGGGCGTCCGTCGATTAACCTGCTTGTGCCAGAGCTGTCGATGAGTGAAAGCGCCGCATTCTGGCGTTGTGGCGGATGCAAGGCGTCCAGCACGGACATCATCGACGTCCTGTCGGTCGTTGGCGGCGTGCCAAAGTACCTTGAAAACATCGATCCGGCGCTCTCTGCCGACGAGAACATCAAGCGGCTGTGCTTTGAGCCTGACGGACTGCTCGTGAGCGAATTCGACGACATCTTCAACGACGCGCTGGATGCGAACCTGGGGTTGAAGAAGCGCATACTCATGTCACTTGGAGACGGGCAGAAGTCTCCGACGGAAGTCGCCGAGACCCTGGGGCTGGAGAACAACGGGCATCTTTCCGCGTTTCTGGAGGAACTTGAGACGGCCGGATTTGTCGCAAAGGACACGGGGTTGAATCCCCGCACCGGGAAGCGGTCGAACGTGGTGCGCTACCGCATTTCGGACAACTACACGCGTTTCTACCTCAAGTTCATCGAGCCGAACCGCGAACTGGTCCGCAAGGGGATGTTCGCGTTCGTCTCGCTTGCACAGTTGCGGGGATGGGAGTCCGCGCTGGGATTGCAGTTCGAGAGTCTCGTGTTCAACAATCTCCGCGAGGTCACGCGGCGCATCGGACTTGACAACGCGCTCATCCTCTCTGCGGCGCCGTATGTTCAGAATCCAACCTCGCGTGCGGCGGGGTGCCAGATCGACCTTCTCATCCAGACGCGGCGCATGCAGTACGTGGTGGAGATCAAGCGCAGGGAGTCGATTGGCGAGTGGGTGGTGTCGGAAGTCGAGGAGAAGCTGGCGCGGTTCAAGACATCGCGCACGGTGTCCGTCGTGCCCGTCCTCGTCTACGACGGCAACCTGTCGAAGCGTGTCATGGCCGATGGTTACTTCGGACGGACTATCTCGGCGCGTGAACTGTTGGATCTGCCTCTTTGAGAATTGCGGCGTTTTTCAACTGATTGCCATGCTGCCGGAATGATGAACTTTTTATTGCTTTGAAAATGAGCATTGGCGCTTGCCATGGCGGCTTGTTTATGAGATAATAGAGCCAACTTGAATTTCCTAGGAGGATGAAAGTGATGAAACTTCAAAAAATCGCAAGTGTCAGGGGGGGGGGCGAGTTAAGGGCTCTCGTTTCCGTCGCCATGCTTTGCGCGTTTGCGCCGTGTGCGTTCGCCGACAAGGCCGCGGCGGCGGCGGCTGGCGTTGATCTTGACGTGGCATATTGCGAGTCTACCGGCGAGCAGTACATCGACACGGGCATCCTCGGTAACCCCGGCCTCAGGGTCGAGGCCGAGATCATGTGGACGGAAACCAATTTGGTGACCGCCTCCGACCAGCACATTCTCGGATCCTTTGACAAAGTCAACAACGGCAACACTTCCTGGAGGTGCTACCCAGTCTCCATGAGTGCCAACAGATATCCCTTCTTTCATTACGGCGAGCAGATAAACAATTTGGCCACATGGCAGTATAGCATAGGCCAGAGATACCGCGTCACATCGAACATGGGCGAGTCTTCGCAAAGTTTTATCGCAGACGGCATGGATGGCACGGCACCCTACTCCTATTCCGTGAACAAAGCCTACCCTGCCATCAGTTCAGGCAAGACGCTTTACCTCTTCGCGCTGGGTCACGGCGCGCGGGAAGATGGCGTCAATTGCATGACAATGGCGCGTGTGTATTGGTTGAAGATATACCAGAACGGTAACCTTGTCCGCGACTATCGCCCAGCCTGTTCAAACGGCGTCTACGGCCTTTGGGAGGATGTGAACAATGTGTTCTGCGGTTCCGCTACGGCGACGCCTTTCAAGGCCAACGTGCCGCGTTTCGCGCGCGGCAAACCGGATTACTTCGCGCAGTGGATACAGTCCGACGGCACCGCCTCCACCTATATCGACACCGGCCTCTTCGGACGGCCAGAGACGAAGATCGAGGCGCACTTCCAGTGGAAGGCGGTCCAAGACCGTCGTCTGATCTGCGCCAACAAAAACAGCCAATATTTTCATATCGCGTCAGGTGCCAATGGCGAGATGTATTTCAGGTCTGGCAGCAGTACGCTGATAATCGACGGCGCCGCATACGCCGCCAACACGGACTACACGGTCGTTTCTGATGTCCATGCCAATTCGCAGACGTATTCCGTGACAGGGCCGTTCGGCACCATCACCACGAACGACAACCAGACGGCGGTGAATACAAAGCCACATGCGATGTTCATCTTCGGGGAGAACTACGGGACTGGTTCGGGGGGGTACTCGAGAGTGCGCCTCTATTCGATGAGGATCTGGCAGGACGGCGTGCTGGTGCGCGACTTCGTGCCGGGCATCAAGGGCGGACAGGGGGTCCTCTACGACCGCGTGAACGACGTATGCTACTTCTCCCGCAACGGTGGCATCACATCTGCCGCAGGACTTGTCGGCCCGCCCGCCGGTAATCCGAGATATCCCAAACACAGGCTCTCCTACCTTGGCTCCGACGGCGGCTCCTACATCGACACCGGCGTCCTCGGTAACCCAGGCCTCAAGGTCGTGGGCGATGTCGTATGGAATGGCTTGGGGAACACTCAAGGTGACGACCGGCACATACTCGGCTCGTTCGACAACACATCCTACGGCAGTGGCGTCAGCCGAAGGTGCTACGCGCTCTCCATCTATTCCGACGGTAAAGCTAACATGAGCATCGGAAGCACCATGCAGTATCCGTCGTTCACCTACACCGTGGGGCAAAGGTATCTCGTGGAGACGAGTCTCGGCGAAACGGAACAGTCGTTGAAGGTCAATGGCGCAAGTAAGTTTACAGGCAGAGCTTCCTTTTCCGAGGTGGATCACGGACAGACGCTTTATATGTTCGCGCTCGGACACAGCTCGAACGGGGCGGCAGCCTACACCAAGGCACGCGTCTATTCGATGAGGATCTGGCAGAACGGCGTGCTCGTGCACGACTACATCCCCGTGCTCGCCGACGACGGCTACCCATACTTCTACGACAAGGCCAGGAAGGAGTTTGTGCAGGGCACGAACGCAGGGCTCTGGGATGTCGGCGAAGTGACAGGACGCGTCCCGCTGGGCTTCTCCATCTCCATACGGTGAGGAATGTTGATGCGCTCTAATCTGCCGTTGTTTGTCATAGGTTGCTCCTTCGTGTTTGCGGTGGGTGGCGGCATGGTCGTTGATCCGGCCGAGTTCGGGTTCTCGCCGGATGCCGCGCCCGAGGTGAACGCGAAGGCGCTCCAGAAGGCGCTCGACGGCGGCAGGAGAACAGTGCGGGTCTCCAGGCCCGGCGTCTACGGCCTCGACCGGAACGTGTACATCGACAGCGACACGACGCTCGACTTCGCGCCCGGCACGATCCTCAAGAAGATGAAGCCGTATCAGCATGTTCTCGTGAACAGGGGCGCGTACAGCTACGGGTGCGACTCCAACATCGTGGTGCGCAACCTGGAGATCCGCGTGAACAAGATGGAGGCGGAGCCGGACCCGAATTCCAACGCGCCGGGGCTTAACGGACACATCTCGTTCTACCGCGTGAAGAACGTGGAGTGCCGGAATCTCACGTGCACGGACTTCGAACGGTCACAGTACTGCTACCATGCCGTTGACTTCGACGGAATCGTCGTAGACGGATTCGTGATCCGAGGGGGTAAGGACGGAATCCACCTGAACCGAGGCAGGAACTTCGTCGTGCGCAACGGCGTTCTGCGCACGCTCGACGACGGCATCGCCGTCAACGCCGGCGAGTGGCCGGGCGGCTTCACGCCTATGATGGGATCCATCGAGAACGGACTCATCGAAAACATAGTCGATGAGGACGGCGGCAAATGCAACTTTGCGCGCGTGATCACGGGCTGCTGGAAAGAGTGGCATCCCGGGATGAAACTCCAGCGGTGCGACATCTTCAACGTGGGGAAGAACGTCTACACGGTCTATCCTATGCCACTCGGGACGAACGAATACGTCTCGATGACCGCGCCCACGCACAAGCACGGCGTGTGGAAGAGCCCGGAGGGGATCAACTTCCTCTTTCTGCAGGACGACGGCGAGACGCGTGCTGACATCAGGAACGTCACGTTCCGCAACGTCCGCATGAACTGCAGGCGTTCGATTTCATGCAGCTGGGAGAACTGCGAATGGGCGCGGCTCGTGCATCCGGAGATCCCGCCGAAGGACTATCCCGTGATAGACATACGGGTGGAGAACGTTGTGAAGACCGTCCCCGGCGCGATAGTGGTCGGCAATGGGAATGCCGATATTGTGTTCGACAATGTGAAGAGTGTCGGGGCGATCCTCACGATGTGGCGTTCGCGCCAAGGGGTGGTAGGAACTCCGCTCTACGCGACGACTCACAACATCACCGTGACGAACTGCGTGTTCGACGGCGAGTCGCGCATGGACTTCAATTTCTTCGATCCCGACGGCAAGGGCACGCTGACGCTGTGCGGCAATCAGGCGCATCGTCCCGTGAAGGTGCGCGCGCCCGGTGGCATCCGCGTCTCCGGCGACACGCCGTTCGAGAAGAAGTAGACTGATTTGGTAATGTCGTAGCATTGGGGATAAGAAGGGGAATCATCTTTAATTTCTGGGAATGGAATCGTTTAATTTTTGGGAATGAATCTTTTAAAATAATGGAAGTAGCATTGACTGTGATCTCAGATATATGATATAATATCGCCTGTTCGGTGGAATAATAAGGATTTAACACGATGAGACCAGAATACAGAAAAAGAGTGGTAGATGACATTCTGGATTTCTATCTTGAATGTATGGGAGCCGTCTTGATCGAGGGGCCCAAATGGTGCGGGAAGACACGCACGGGAGAAGAACACGCAAAAAGCGTCATCAAGTTGCAGGACCCGGATAATGTGGATAAATATCGGGCGGCTGTCAAGGCCAAGCCGTCGGTTCTTCTGGAAGGCCCTACGCCTCGCCTGATTGATGAATGGCAGGATTTTCCGATCTTGTGGAATGCCGTGAGGCATCTTGTGGATGAACGCGGTGAAGACGGACAGTTCATATTGACTGGGTCGGCCGTTCCTCGCGAGGAGAAAAAGGACGAGGAATCTCCAAGGCATACTGGCACGGGGCGCATCATCAGAATGCACATGCGTCCGATGAGTCTGTGGGAATCGGGTGAATCAACGGGGGAGATTTCCCTTTCGGCTCTTTTTGATGGTGCAGGCGATGTGACTGGACGATCCCGCGTCGGCACTGACGAGCTCGCCCATCTTGTCTGTCGCGGAGGGTGGCCTCAGGCGGTGCTCGCCAAGACTCCCCGGGCGGCGTATGTGAAGTCGGCCAGCTATATTGACGAGGTCGTCCACGAAGACGTCCACCGGGTGGATGGCATCGAGCGCAATCCCGACCGTGTGCGGAATCTGCTCAAATCACTGGCTCGGAACATCTCGACTTTGACCACTGCGGAAACCATCCTGCAGGACCTGAAGGCCAACGATCCGACCATCTGCGAGAAAACGCTGTCCTCGTATGTGAATGCGCTGCGGAGAATCTTCCTGGTGGAGGACGTTCCGGCCTGGTCACCTTCGCTTAAGTCGAGGTTGGCGATTCGCTCGGCGGCGAAGCGCCAGTTCGTCGATCCGTCTGTTGCGACGGCCGTGCTGGGGGCGACGCCCAGACGGCTCTTGAATGATTTCCGTTCGTTTGGATCGTTGTTCGAGTCACTTTGCGTTCGGGACATGCGCGTTTATGCCCAGCCGCTTGATGGCGAGATTCGGCACTATCGTGATCAGACGGGACTTGAGGTCGACATGATTGTGGCCTTGAAAGACGGACGATGGGGCGCCGTCGAGGTCAAGCTGGGCGCGGGCGACATCGACAGCGCGGCAAATGGGCTTAAGAAGCTGAAAGCCAAAGTTGATGTAAGCAGAATGGGACATCCCTCTTTCCTAATGGTGCTGACGGGAACCGATCTCGGCTATGTGCGGGAAGACGGGGTGATAGTCTGTCCATTGGGCTGTCTGAAGCCCTGATGCGCTAGGAAGAAAACGGTAGGTAAAAATCGGAGAAAGGCAAAATCATGAAAATGAGAATACAGTTCAGAACAATTCTAGCGGCGGCGATGTGCGTCGCGGTTGCGGCGGGGGGAGCGGAGAACGCCCGCGAGATGTGGGACGTCTACACCGACTTCGGCCTCTTCGAGGGCGGTGTGCGCAAGACCGAGAAGGGTTTTGCGGCCGACGAGAACGGCATCCGCGTGGAGACGGAGGTGGCGACGGGTGTGGCGGGCGTCACGCGTCGCCGCACGGTCGTGCGGAATCTCTCGGACAAGCCGCTCGTCGCGACGTGCCTCCTGGACGCGTTCCGCTTCGAGGGCGGCGACTTCGAGGTGTACACGCAGGCGAACACGTGGATGAACGAAAGCCGCGGCGCGTGGCAGCCGCTCCAGACGGGCGTGGAGGCGCGAGGCGGCGGAATGCGCACCGCCTACGGCGCCGCGCCGATGCTCGCGCTCTGGAACGCGCAGACGCAGCGCGGACGCGTGTTTCACCTGATGTCGGACGCGATGTGGGAGATGCGCGCCACGGTGATGCCCGGCGGTGGCGAGAAGGCACACGTCGTCGTCCAGGTCGGCATGGACTCGCGCCATCTCCACTGTGTCCTGAAGAAGGGCGAGTCGGTGGCCCTGCCGGAGGTCGTCTCCTACGACTTCACGAACAAGACCGACCTCGACTGCCACAAGCTCCACGCCTGGTGGAACGCGAACTATCCGGGCAAGCGGAACCCGTCGCTCTACAACACCTGGCTCTGCCGGTTCGACAAGCTGGACGCCGACTTCGTGCTGAAGCAGGTGAAGAAGGCGGGCGAGCTCGGACTCGAGTATTTCGTGATCGACGCGGGCTGGTTCGGTTCGAAGGGGATTTGGGTCTCCACGCGCGGGGACTGGAAGGAGCGTCCGGACGGCTGGCTGGGCGGACGCCTCGCGGAGATCGCGCAGGCGGTGAAGGCGTCCGGCATGAAGTTCGGCCTGTGGATCGAGGCGGAGACCGCCGCGGGTAACTCGGAGGTAATGCAGAAGCATCCAGAATACTTCTGCCTGCAGCACGGCGCCAAGTTCTTGGACTTCACGCGCGCAGACGCGCGGGAGTACCTTCATTCCGCCATCAACGACCTCGTGAAGAAGTACGGCATCGCGTTCATCAAGTTCGACTTCAACTGCGACGCGAAGGTGGACGACACTGGCATGGACTTCACGGACTACAATGCCGGCTACAGGCAGTTCGTCCGCGAAGTTCGCGCGCGCCATCCCGGCATCTACCTAGAGGGTTGCGCGAGCGGCGGCCTCATGATGGATCTCGGCTGGGCGCGCGACTTCGACAGTTTCTGGCTCAGCGACAACCAGAGCCCCATCTATGGTCTGCGCATCGCGAAGGACACGATGCTGCGTCTGCCGCCGCGCAAGATCGAGCGCTGGATCACGGCGCGGAGCGCGTCCGGCCTGCAGCCCGATCACTCCGGCAAGGACGAGCGCCTGCTCGTCACCGAGGACGCCTGGTGGCGCGAGATGCGTTCGGTGGCGCCGGACTTCGTCGCGGCGTTCGCCTCCGGCGGGCCGGTGGGCTTCTCCTGCGACATCACGGCGTTTTCCGACAAGCACACGGAATTCTTTCGCAAGATGGTCGCGGAGCGGAAGAAGGACGCGGCGTTCTGGTGCGCGGCCGTCGGGCGCGTGCTGTGCGACACGCCGGAGGTGGTCGTGATGCAGTACAGCGACGTCGGCTTGAAGGACGTGCGCGTGATCGTGGCGACCGGTCGTTCGCGCCAGAACCGCACGACCGTTCGTCCCGTGCTTGACCCGGCGCTTGACTACGAACACAAGGGCCGTCGCGAGAAGGGCGCGTTCTGGATGGAACACGGAGTGGCCGTCGGCACGGGCATTTTCGCCGCCGCCGAACTCCGATTCACTGCGGGGAAGTAATCATAGTGGGGATTTGTTGTGCCCATGATGAAAGCATGGAAAAACTGCCGAACGGAAATCGGAAAAACTGCCGAACGGAAATCGGAAAAACTGCCGAACGAAAACTGGAAAAATCGCCGAATAGATATTGCGATAACACGGTGTATGTGATATAATTTGTCGCAAATGAAAGAATATCGCAAAAGAATAGTTGATGAGATCCTTGACGAAAAACTATCGTACATCGGTGCGGTTTTGGTCGAGGGTCCTAAGTGGTGCGGTAAAACGACGACTTGCGAGCAACATGCCCAAAGTGTGTTGTACATTGATGATCCAGATAGGCATGAGTACTATCTTGAGATGGCGGGTACGAAAATTTCAGAATTGTTGAAGGGGAAGAGTCCGAGATTGCTTGACGAGTGGCAGGATATTCCCGAACTATGGGATGCGATTCGATTTACAGTGGATCACTCCAACGGTGACCGTCATTTCATATTGACCGGTTCCGCTGTGGTATCCGAGGAGAATCGGAAGAAGATAAGCCACTCTGGAACCGGTAGGTTTTCATGGGTTCGGATGAGGCCAATGACACTATGGGAGGCGGGGGAGTCGTCTGGTGAAGTCAGCCTTGCGAACTTGATGAATGGCGAGGCGTTTACTGCCGCCTCGGCCCGGAAAATCGAACTTGACGAGATGGCTACAATAATATGTCGTGGAGGTTGGCCTGCGGCGATCGGCAAGAGCGACCGGGTGGCGCTGAACATCTCCAGGGATTATTTCATGGCGGTTTCCGAGAGCGATATTTTGCGAGCCGATGGAATCCCACGCGATCCGGCGCGTGTGCGTAGGCTACTTCGTTCGTATGCAAGGCTTCAAGGTACGCAATCTAGCCTTGCGGCGATTCGAAGGGATATCATAGCGAATGACACGGATGGTTTGAGCGAAGACACGATTTATTCCTATCTAAACGCGCTAGAGCGGATATTCGTTGTCGAGAATGTTCGGGCCTGGACACCTTCGCTTCGCGCCAAGGAGGCGATCCGCGCATCGGAAACTCGTTATTTTGTCGATCCATCTGTCGCGACGGCGGCATTGGATGCAACGCCGGCAGACCTGATGAAGGATCTTCGGTCATTCGGGTTCCTTTTCGAGACGCTTTGCATGCGGGATATCCGAACTTACATGGAAACCCAGCGCGGACATGTCTTTCACTATCACGACAAGACTGGTCTTGAGTGCGATGCCGTGCTGGAAGATGCAAAGGGGCGTTACGCGCTCGTCGAGATTAAGCTTGGTGGTGAAAGGTTGATTCAGGAGGGCATTGCATCGCTTGACGCCTATTTGCGGCTGGTCGAATCGCGAAAGGCGTTGAAACCCGTGTTCAGGATGGTGGTGACGGCCGTCGGCGAGTTTGCTTATAGACGAAAGGACGGCATCATAATCTGTCCGATTGGTTGTCTCAAACCATGATGAGAGGGCGGAAGAGTTTTTCTGAATGATACTGTAAAACTGGAGAGAAATATGAATCCAATGAAAACGAGAACACGGTTCGGAATGATTCTCGCGGCGTCGATGGTCGCCGCGGCATGCGCGGCGCGGGCGGAGGAGCCGCTTGCGCGCTTCGGCGTCGTCAGCGACGTCCATATCCTGCCTTCGGACAAGCATCGGTCGGACGTGTTTCGCGATGCGCTCAAGTATCTGGATTCGCGGAAAGTGGACGGCGTGGTGGCGTGCGGCGATCTCACGCAGAACGGCACGATCTCCGAGCTGCAGCACTTCGCGTCCATCTGGAAGTCGGTGTTCCCTGGCGACAGGCGCTCCGACGGCGAGCACGTCGAGAAGCTCTTCGTGTACGGCGACCACGACACGGAATCGACCTTCTTCACGCGCACGCTAAAATACTACAAGGAGCACGGCACCTACCCTGACTGGCTGCTCAAGCGCGGCGACATCGTGCTCAACGACCGCGCCAAACAGTGGAAGGCTGCGTTCGATGAGGAATTCGCGCCGATCATGCGCAAGCGCGTGAAGGGCTTCGACTTCGTGCTCGCGCACCTCGTCAACCTCGACGAGGACGGAATGCGCTACGCCGATCCGCTCCACATCCCCGGACTGGAGGAGTTCTTCGCGACGAACACGTTCGATTCTGTCCGCCCGTTCTTCTACGTTCAGCACAAGATCCCTAAGGGCACGGTGGGCGGGCCCACTCAGACGGGCCAGGACTCTGGACGGACGTCGGCGATTCTCGCGAAGCATCCAAACGCCATCTCGATCAACGGGCACAAGCACCGGACGGCGACGGAGGAGCTGTCGCTCTGGCAGGGCGCGTTCACGGCCATCCAGGCGCCGGCGCTCTTCACGCTCCTCACTGCTGCGGGACGCGAGAACGGACGCTGCTCTTGCGACGCGGCGCTCAGCGATCCGCCGCAGCAGATGCAGCAGATAAACACCATCCCCGACGGCTCGCACACGCTTGTCCTGACGATCTGGCCCGACAGAATCGTCATCGACCGCGTGGACGTCATCCACGGCGGGGAGCCTGTCGCCGCGCCGTGGGTGGTCAAGTGGCCCAACGACGGCAGTGCGTCATTCGAGGCGCGCGGGAAGGGCGCGCTCGTGCCGCAGTTCGCGCCGGGGGCGAAGGCGACTGCGCGCAAGATCGACGGACGTGACCGTTCCGGCAAGAAGCTCGCGCAGATAGAAGTACGTTTCCCGCCGGCGCGCTCAACGGCCACAACGCCGAGGGCCTACGACTACGAGGTGCGGGCCGTGTTGCGCAAGGCGCTAGTCACGCGCATCGTCGCCACCAAGCGCGTCTATTCGCCCAAGTGCTACTGGCCCGAGAAGTACGACACCGACGACGTGACGTGCCTCTTCGGACGCTTCGAGATCCCGAACGACCACGACAGCGTGACGTTCGAAGTTTGTCCGTTGAACGCCTGGGGCGTCGCCGGAGAGCCGATCATGACAGAACCAGCCACCTTCGACAAGGCGAAGGTGCTGTTTCCGTTCTGATGCCCGCGAAATAGGCCGCTCGAACTTCGTGCGGAAATGTGAATGAAGACAAATTGAAGGAGAAGAACATGAACAAAATGATTGCATCGGTAACGTTGGCCATATGCTTCGCCGCGGCGGCCGCGGACCTCGAGATGAACCGCAACGACGAATGGAGGTCTGTAACGGTGGACCGGGTACGGCTGAACGGTCCGCTGGGCCGGCGCGTCGCGCTCACTGCCACTAACAATCTGATGAAGATAGACCTTGAGAGTGTATTCTTCAAACCGTTTCGCGAGAAGAAGTCCAAAGGCGGCTTCATCGGCCTGGGGAAACTTCTCGACGGCGCCGCATATCTCGCGAAGTACATGCGCGATCCGGCGGTGACGGCGCGGAAGTGCGAGATCGCCCGCGCCCTCGCCGAGACGCAGGGCGAGGACGGCTACATCGGCTATTTCGCCCCGCAGGCGCGGCTGCGCGCGCTCTGGGACCTCCATGAGATGGGTTTCATACTGCAGGGGCTCGTCAGCGACTGGGAGCTCTTCGGCGAGAAGCGGTCGCTGGAGGCGGCCCGCAAGGCGGCGGACTTCATCATGCGAAGCTGGCCGGATCTTCAGGACGGCTGGGAATTCCATGACATCACCGACCGGGAGACCACCCTAGGCCTGGGCCATGGGTTCATACGCCTTGCCGCCGCGACGGGCGAGGCGAAATATCTCGACTTCGCGAAGAACGAGCGCGCGCTCATGGAGTGGAACGCGCCCATCGTATTCGGACGCGGGGGAATGCTCTACGGCCAGGCATACGGATTTCTCGGCACAGCGCTCGAACAGCTCGAGCTCTACGGACGCGACGCGAACCCAAGGCTTCTGCGCACGTCCTTCCGCGCGCTCGACCACATGACGCGCAACGACGGTCTCTTGATCGACGGCACCGGCGGCATTGCGGAGTGCTGGACCGACGACCAGGACGGCGAGGGCTGCGTCGGCGAGACGTGCCTCATTGCGTTCCAGTTCCTCTTTTACGACCGTCTTCTGCGCCTAGGCCAGGGCGATGCCGCCCAGCTCGGCGATCTCATGGAGCGCCTTGCGCTAAACGCGCTCCCTGCTGCGCAGAGCCGCGACGGACGTCGCCTTCGCTACTATACGCCGTTGAACGGACAGCGCAAATACTTCCATACCGACGCCTACTGCTGTCCCAACAACTTCCGCCGCGCCATGGGGCGCCTGCCGGGGTATGTCTACTACGAGAAGCACGGTGCGATTCTCGCGAACCTATTCGAGGCGTCCGAGGCCCAGCTCGACGTAGGCACGGCCAAGGTGCAGGTGAGGTGCGAGACCGACTATCCGGCGTCGGGGAAGATCGTCTACACGCTCGATCCAGAGCGTCCGGCGCAGTTTTCGTTCATGTTCCGCCTGCCGAAGTGGTGCAAGGCGCCATCTGTGCTCGTCAACGGCAAGAGAGTGACATATCCCTGCGCGAGCGGCGAAATGCTGTCGCTCCCGCGTGTGTGGAAGAAGGGCGATACCATTTCCATCGACCTGCCTATGGAGATCCGCTGTGTGAAGGGGCGCAAGCGTCAGAGCGGACGTTTCGCAGTGATGCGCGGCCCGCTTCTCTACGCGCTCGACACGAACCGGGTCAAGGGCTTCGAGAAGGCCCATCCGCTCGACGCCGCCACGATCATAATGCTCGATCCCGCGCAGCTCGAGTTCAGGGAGAAGGCGGACGGCGGGCGCTCCGCGTTCTGCGGCACTGCAATCGCCACGCGCGCCAACGTGCGCGACTTCGACCGCGGCGTTGGCCCCAACGACCCCGAGGTGCTCCTCACCGAATTCGCAGACGAAGACAATACGCTCACGTATTTCCGCACGCCGTGGCCGCAGAGCGGGCTTTTCGTCGACGACGAGCTTTTCTCCGGTCCCTTGCGCTGATTGACGCCTGAATCTACACGGGCGTGATTTCCCTATCGGCTGGACTAGCCAGACGTGTGGAGGAATGGTAAAATGTGGGCATGAAAAACAAGATACTTTCTGTTCTGCTGTCGATGTCAATGGCCTGCGTGGCCGGAGAAGTGGCGTCCTTCACGCCGGATGGCGACCGTGACCGTTCTGCCGAGGTGCGTGCCGCGATTGGGAGGCTTCGCGGCGGAGGGACTCTTGAATTCGCGCGCGGCGTCTACCATTTCCACACGAACGAAGCCGCGGTCGTGAAGGGCCTGCGCATCTCCAACCACGACCACATGGAGCTCAGGCACGTGTTCCTCGACATGCGGGGGGCCACTAACCTCGTGGTACGCGGAGACGGGGCAACGTTCGTCTTCCACGGAGAGGGGCTGGCGGCGCTTGTGATGGACGCCGCGAATGTGCGATTCGAGGGCGTGCGTCTCGACTGGGCGCGTCCGTTCATCTCGGAGGCCAGGCTGGTCTCGTTCGACAACGGCGGCACTGTGCTCAGCCTCGACGCCGCGAAGTATCCGCACCACTTCGTGAAGGGCAGGGGCGCGGACTTTCAGCTTGTGCTCGACGGCGACGGTTGGTCGTGTCCGGCGCAGATCGGCATGCTCTTCAAGAAGGACACGCACGAGATAGTGGAGCGTTCGTGCGACGTGCAGACTCCGCCGTGGGTGAAGCGCCTGGACGGAGGGTCCTTCCGGATGTCCCGGGACTATTCGCGGACAGGCGCCGGAGCGGCGGCGGGCGACGTGCTCGCCATGCGCCCGAAGGGGAGGCCGTGCCCGGCGATCGTCCTCTACCGCGCGAAGGACGTTGAACTTGTCGACGTCGTGATCCACACGGCGCACGGCATGGGAGTGCTCGCGCAGATGAGCGAGAACTTCACGTGGCGCGGGACGAGGGACGCTGCCGCGTGCACGAGCGGAGTGTTCCCGCCCGCGGGCTCCGGCCGCGTGACGACGCTTCACGCGGACGCGACGCATTTCTCGAACGTCAAGGGAACGGTGCTGGTCGAGAACTGCCTTTTCGAGACGATGATGGACGACGCGATAAACGTCCATTCCACATGCCTCGGCGTGCAGCGGGTCGAGGGCCGCAAACTCCTGTGCAGATTCATGCACCCGCAGGCGATGGGCTTTGAGCTCTTCTCCGCAGGCGACAGTCTGCGCTTCATCAAGGGGCGGACGCTGGAGAACGGCCTCGTCGCAAAGGTCGCTTCTGCCAGACTCCTCTCCGCACAGGACGTGGAGCTTGTGCTCGCGGAGGATCCGCCTCGCGGATACGGGGCCGGGGACGCGGTCGAGAACGCCGACTTCCAGTGCTCCGCGGTGTTCAGGCGGAACATCGTGCGCAACAACCGCGCGCGCGGAGCGCTCTTCACCACCCCCCATCCGGTGGTGGTGGAGGGGAATCTCTTCGACAACGTGTCCGGCTCCGCGATCCTCCTTGCGGGCGACGCGCAGGGCTGGTACGAATCCGGGGCGTGCGAGGATGTGCTGATACGCGGCAACACCTTCCGCAACTGCCTCACTTCGAAGTTCCAGTTCTGCGACGGCATAATCTCTTCCTGGCCGATGATACGCGAACCTGAGAAGCAACGTCGCCACTACCACCGCAACGTGCGCATTGAGGGGAACGTGTTCGAGACGTTCGACGTGCCGCTTCTGTATGCGCGGTCCACCGACGACCTCGTGTTCACAAACAACGTCGTGCGCCGCAACGGCGACCACCGCGGATGGTCGCGCAGGGCGTTCGACGTCTCCGGATGCGACCGCGCTTCGATAGAGGGCGGCGCGGAGGAGTGGAGGCGCCTCGCCTTGCTGCCGCTGATGTCTCCGGGCGAGAAGACGTATCGCCACACGATAAACCTCGGCCGTACCGACTGGCCGGCGATAATGCCGCTCAAGATCGTCCTCGAGGGCGCGGAGGGCGGAGCTTTCGCGTTCAAGATGAACGGAATGGTTCTTGGCGAGACGCATTCGGCGCCTCATGCGATTCTCGTGCCGGAGAAGGCGGTGAAGGGCGAGAACGGGAACGAGCTTGAGATAGAAGTCCTGAAAGCGCCGGAGATGGCGGCGACGAAGATCGCGATGTTCGGGACGTATCTTGCCGTGAAGGGCCCGCTCGTTTCGGAGAGGGATTTTCTGGAGAACTGCCTCGACCTGTCGATGCCCGACCTCGCCCCGATACCCTCGCTTCTCGCGTCGGGCGACGTGAAGGGCGCGCGCAAGGTGTTCGCGGACCATGTGCGCCGCACGCTCCGCCCCGGGAAGTTCCTGGCCGAATGGCTCGCGAAGAAGCGCACTCCCGCGGAGCGCAGGGCGCTGGAGGCGAAGGCGGCGATGTCCATGCGGCGTGAATTCCACACGTTGGGCACGCCATGGCGCTTCGAGGGCGGCAAGGTGGAGTGGGAGTTCAATCCGGTGTTCAACGGATACCGTGAATGGAACTACCACACGGCCTACTTCGACTGCGGCGAGCCGCTCGCCGCGCTGTATCTGCTTGCGAAGGACGAGAAGCTGGCGGAGTCGTGGAAGGAGCTGCTGCTCTCCTTCATAGAGTACAATCCGGTGCCGATAGGCGCAGGGCCCGGCGCCACGAAGTGCTGGCGGTCGCTCGACTCCTCGGCCCGCACTCTGTTCATGTCGCACCAGCTCCACGCATTCATCACGTCGCCTGTGTGCGACGACGCCTTCCTAGTGACGTTCTTCCGCAGCATGTGGGAGCACGGGCGCAGGCTAAGGACCGGCCACGCATATGGCGGCAACTGGCTCACCAACGAGATGAGCTCGCTCGCGCGCATCTCCTTCCTCTATCCATTCTTCAAGGATGCTCTCGAATGGCGGGCCTATTCCATAGACCGTCTCCAGAAGGAGCTTGATTGGCAGGTGTATCCGGACGGTTTCCAGAGCGAGCTTGCGCCCGGCTACCACTGCGGCGTGATAACGCATTTCCTCTGGCTTGTGGAGCTGGCCGCCGACTACGGCGCGACTCTGCCGCCGGAATATCAGAAGAAGGTGGAGGGGATGTTCGAGGTGTTCACGCATCTTGCGCGTCCCGATCTGCGCGTTCCGGGCGTGAACGACTCGGGAGACGTTCGCGCGTCCGCCAGAATGGACAAGGCGGTGAAGTTCTTCCCGCGCCGCGACGACTTCCTCTGGCTCTACACGTCGCGTGCCAAGGGACGTCCGCCGGCGTGGCTCTCCTGCGAGATGCCGTACGCCGGATTCGCCGCCATGCGCGACTCGTGGCGCGAGGACGGCGTCTGGGGCTTCCTGGACGGCGGTCCGTTCGGCATGGCCCACCAGCACGAGGACAAGCTTAACTTCCTCATGAGCGCATACGGCAAGAACATGATAGTGGAGGCCGGGACGTACGCCTACGACACGTCCAAGATGCGCGAATACGTGCTCTCCACGCGTTCGCACAACACAATCCGCATCGACGGGTTCGACCAGAATCGCTACCGCGGCTACAGGTGGCGTAGGGACGACATAGCGAAGAAGTCCGGCCTTGTGTTCCGCACGACGCCGGCGCTCGACTTGGCCGAAGCTGTGTACTCTGACGGCTACGGTCCCAAGAAGACGAAGGTGGAGCATTCTCGCCGCGTCGTGTTCCACAAGTCGGAAGAAGGCCTTCCGCCGTTTTTCGTGGTGATAGACCGCCTCTCCGCCGCCGACGGAGGGCGTCATCGCTTCGAGCAGCTCTGGCATCTTTCCAAGTGCGAGTGCGAAACGGGTGCTGATTCGTTCACGGCCGACTTCGGAGGCGGCACGGGGCTTGCGGGCGTGTTCTCCCAGGCGGGACTGGTCGACAAGATCGGCCGGCGCGAACCGGAGTTGCAGGGGTGGCTTCCGATCTTCAAGGACGGACCGCACGAGCACCAGGCCGTGCACACCCCGACGCTGGAGGGGGAATTCGGCGGAGCATGCCGCATCGTGGCCGTCTTCGCGCCGTTCCGCGGCGGCAAGGCGGTTGTGAAGGGCGTCAAGGCGGCGGCAGATGCGTCGGCCAGGGAATATACGCTCATCACTGCGGACGGAAAGGAACGGAGTTTCTTGGAACCGTGACCCCCGCGCGCCGCAAAATTATGGTATAATGTCTCAACGCGAAGAACAGGACCATTCAAAACAAACCGAAAGGGAAACATGAAAAAAACAATCATAGCAGTGCTTGCAATGGCGTCGTTCGCGGCGTCTGCGGCTTGGGAGAAGGCCGCGACCGTGCAGGTGGCGGACGTCTCCACGATCACCAAGGGGATTGCCAAGCTCGGCGAGATAACGGGCAATCAGATGCTGGGCGCGATGACCGCCGGGTATTTTGCGAATCCGCCCGGCGCGGAGTTCTTCGGACCTATGCGCCCTGGCTCTTTAGCGATGATTCCGGTGTATTTCGACACTTCCGCGTTCGAGAAAAACCTGGAGGACTTTGACGACAAGGTGGAATTCGCCGTGCTGTATCCGATTGCTGAGGGGAAGGCCGGGTTCGCCAAGCGCCACCCCGGTGCGGTGGAGACGAACGGCCTGCTTCGCGTGAAGGGCAGCATCTTGGACCCCGAGGACGAAGATGACGAGTCGTTCGTGGGTTTCTCCCCCGACGGCAAGTGGGCGGCTGTCAGCGACAAGCCCTGGCAGGTGAAAGCGGCGCTGAAGGAGGTGTCCGAGGCCAAATTGTGCGGTGGCGAACTTATAAAATTGTCCGTCACGAGCAAGGGCTTGGCCATCTTCCGCAAAATGGCGGAGCTCTATGCCGCCGAGGCGAAGAAGAACAAAAAGGACTTCGACACAAGCGCCCTTGCATTGCTTTCTGAATTCGATTCTGTTGCCCTGGGCATTCGCATCGGCGACATGGGATTGGATTTCGCAGGCATGCTGAAGGCCGTTCCCGGAACCGAGTTTGCGAAGATAGGGTTGAAGACGCTTCCGTCCGATCCGTTCGCCTTCGCCGGGGCGAATGCCATGGCGGCTCAGGCCGAATACGGCATGCGTCCAAAAGATGGCTACGACGGGCAGTGGTCGCGTCTTATAGATCTTCTCAAGCGCCATGGGATCGACACGTCGAAGTGGCTGACTGTGGAGACGAACGGCGATGTGATGCGCCAGAGGCTGGATGCTGGCGCGCTTGTGAAGTACGTCGAGTCCGACGCGACGAACCAGCTTGCGAAGATAGACGTCGAGAAGTTCATCGAGGATTTTAAGGCGTTCAATGCCGCCAACGGCAAGGTTATGGCGGCCGAGCGGCCGAGTTTCAGTTCGTTTGAGATCGTGGGCTACAAGCCAGTCCACACGCTTTCCGCGCGCTTCGCCGCCACGATGCCGGAGGCGAAGGGAAAGAAGCTGGTGCAGGCGAGCGTATGCTCTCTCGCGGCGTTGGTGCAGGCGCTGGCGCCGCATGTGATGGCGGCGATTCCCGAGAATGACCGGGCGGAGATACAGCCGTTCCTCGCGTTCCTGCCGCAGGAGAGCGCGGGCGGCATCGCCTCGATGGCATGGCCGGAGAACGGAGAGATCCGCTTCGTCACGCGCCTCTCGGCGGATGAGCTGAAGGGCGTGAGCACGGCGGTGACGGCCGTGATGGCGGTCTCGGCGGCGAAGCAGTCCGCTGGGAAGAAGGGCAAGTGAGCGATTGCCCGGCAATGTCTGATTTACCATAATTCCAACGAAAGGAAAAGACAGAATGGAGACATCAAGACGTACGTTTCTGGCGGCGGCTGGCGCGGCGGGTGCCGCGGCGTTCGCCGTGCGCGGAGACTCCCCCAAGAAGGTGTTCAAGGTCGGCCTCATAGGCTGCGGCGGACGCGGCACCGGCGCGATCAAGAACATAACCGACGCGGCGGAGCGCCTCGGCTGCAAGGTGCAGCTCACTGCGACCGCCGACTTCTTCCTCGACAAGGCCAAGAAGATATGCGCTAACTACGGCGTCGACGAGAAGTTCGCCTTCGACGGCGCGAACGGCTACAAGAAGGTGCTTGAGACCGACTGCGAGATCGTTCTCCTCTGCGCCCCGCCGGTCTTCCGTCCGCGCCACACGGCGGCGTGCGTCGCGGCCGGCAAGCACATCTTCGCCGAGAAGCCCATCGCCACCGACCCGCGCGGCGTGCGCGAGTTCCTCAAGACAGTGGCCGACGCGAAGGCGAAGGGGATCTCGATCCTCTCCGGCACGCTGCACCGCCATTCCAACCGCTTCCTCAAGCAGATCGGGCCGGTGCGCGCGGGCGTCCTCGGCAAGATCATGGCCGGGCGCGTGTATCGCTGCCACGGCGGAATCTGGGTGCGTCCGCGCCGCCCGACCGATTCCAACGCCGGGTACCTCTGCAACAACTGGTACCATTTCTGGGAGATGAGCGGCGACCAGATCACGGAGCAGGCCATCCACGAGGTGGACCTCGCCAACTGGTTCATCGGCCGTTTCCCCGTGAACGCCATCGGCATGGGCGCGCGCTGGCGCCGTCCCGCCGGCATCGGCGACATCTATGACCAGATCGCCATCGACTACGACTACGGCGAGGATCTCCACGTCTCGACGTACGGGCGCCATATCCTCGGCTGTGCCAACCCCGTCGGCACGCGCCTCGTCTGCACCGAGGGCGAGATATCCGTCGGCAGCAAGATGAAGCGCTTCGACGGCAAGCCCGTGGAGGAGGACATGGCCGCCATCGCCGGCCGCCACGACAATGGCCTTATAATGGAGCACGCGGACTTCCTCTCCGGTCTCCTCTCCGGCAACATCCTCAACGAGGGCGAGCAGGTTGCGATGTCCACCGCCACCTGCATCATGGGCACGCTCGCCGCCTACTCCGGCCGCCAGGTGCGCATGAAGGACATCCTCGAGAACGAGAAGTCCGAGTTCTTCAACGGCTGGAACGCCGCCTTCACCGCGCAGCTCTTCGAGGAGACGGAAGACGTTCCCGTCCCGCCCGAGGGCAAGCCTCCGGTGCCGGGCAAGGCGTAATAGCCCGTTCTTCGCCATTCATTGGTCGCGAAGTTCCGCTTCATGATTCCGTGGGGCGGAACTTTTGCGTATGCTGAGATGAAAAAGAATAGACTTGCCTTTTTGATGTTTGCCGCGGCGCTCATGTGCGCGTCATGTGCTGCGCTGGCGGACGGCGATGTGGTTCTGCGTGGGTTCAGACGCGTCAAGGCGGAGCGCGAAGCGGGCGAAGTCTCCGTGATGCGCTTCATCTGCGAGGACGAAGCCGGCGCCGAGGCCGTGGCCGGCAAATTTCTGATGGATCTCGCGTCGGAGGACGGCGTGGCGTTCACGGGTGGGATCCACTTGACGAAAGGCGGCGCGGCGTTCGCCGTCGAGCGCGACGGCAGACGGACTGCCGTCTACGCGGCGGAGAACGGGGATGCGCTGGAATCCTTCTTGAAGCGCAAGGCCGGCGGGAACGCCGCCGCGCTTAAAGGCAGACTCGTCGAGAAGGCCAAGTGCCCAGAATACATGAAGGCGTTTCGCTGGGGAACATACGGCATTGGCGGCCTCGAGGAATTCCACAACTGGATGAGACATGCGAAGCGAATCGCGGGCGTCGACCCGAAGACCGACAAGACGCCGCTCGATCCGCGCGAGGACTATGCCTTTCTGCGGGAGATGGGAAACATCCACTTCGACAACTGGCTGCAGCTGGAGTCGTTCGACAATTCAGACGGCATCATCTCTTCCCTTGTCTACTCTCGCAAGAAACTCGCCGAGGACTTCGGGATTCCAATTGCCTACCGCGTCTATATGCCGTCTGGCGGCACTGGTAGCTACACCTGGTACACGCGGCGCTTCGCCGGGCGGGCAGACAAGCCTGCCAAGTGGATGCAGAACGGATGGCTCAGGTATTTCATGCATTCGGTCCACCAGTCATGGTACGACGAAGACGCATGGGGCTACACCGCCGCTCGGACGCAGGACGCCATGCGTCGCGTCCGCTCCGGAAACGAGCGCACATGGATGCATCCTGCGGGCGAGCTCGTCCACCAGCCGTGGTACGACTGGCACGCCGACTATTCGGACGCCGCCGCGAAAAGCTGGCGTGAATACATTTCAAAGCGCATGACGCTCAAGGACGCCGCCGCGGCGTACAACCATCCGTCGCGGCCGTTCGCCTCGTGGAGCGAAGTCCCAGTGCCGGAGTTCGCCACGTTCGCGGGGCTTGACGGCATGGTGCTCGACCTCTGGGGCGACTGGCAGACAAGCACGAACGGCGTGAACTGGACGCCTCTTCCCGATTTCCCCGGCAACTGGGACTTCCTCGGCCTCTACACCAAGCCCGGCGGAGGGATAGACTCGGCGCTCGCCGACGGACGCAGACCGGAGCAGAAGAGCCTGTTCCGCCGCTTCAGGAGAACGTTCACATGGAGAAGGACCGCGGCAGGCGGCCCGAGAACATATCTCTACTTTTTCCCCATGAGCGGTGCAACTCTCAGACACGAGGTGACGCTGAACGGTGGCGGTACGCATAAAGTCGGCAACTGGTGCGCCATCGACGTCACTGACGAACTTGCAGACGGCGAGAACGTCCTCGACATTCTTCTCCAGGGCTCCATCTGGAACGGGCGAGTGTTCCTCTCGGCCGAGAGACCCGAGGTCTATCCGAACATGCCGGAGGAGCGATGCAGGCTCTGGTCTCTATGGCACCAGTGGCGGTGCGACGTAAAGGCCGAACGCTGTGAGGAGGTGTTCGACGCGATGCGCCAGGTGGAGCCGAACGCGCCGATCGAGTTCATGGCGCCGCTTCGTTTTGGGCAGAGGATCACCGACAGGCTGATGCACGACTGGGGCGCCTTCGCGCAGTTCACCGGCGAGGGCGTATGGTTCTTCCCGTGGTACAAGCGATACGCGAAGCTCTACGGATATCAGGGGACGAGCGAGCTCGCCGGGCCGTACGACACAGTCGAAAAGGCGCGGACGAGCGCGCTCAGGGTTTTTCTTGCCGGCCTTGACATGCACAAGCCGGTGTTCCTTGTGCAGACGTATTCCCGTAACCGGCCAGTGCGTGACTGGTGGATCTCCCACAGGAATCTTTTCGCCCGCATGGGCACCTATGACATCGACCTCAAGCAGCCGCAGATCCTCGTCTATCGGCGCACCGAACTGACAGAGGGGGGCTTCCCGGAGCCGTTTCCGGTGATCGACGCCACGGTCGGCAAGATACGCACGCCGTGGAACTACGACATCGGACGCGGTGAACTGCAGGCGATCGGGCAGTCATTCCTCTACATCGACGACGACGGCATCGAGGACGGCAAGATGAACGGCTTCAAGGTGATGTTCGACTGCGGCAACGAAATCATCCCTGAATGCGAGGTGGAGCGAATCAAGGAGTGGGTGGAGAAAGGCGGCGTGTTCGTGGCGTATCCGTTCACGGGACGTTCCACGCCGCTCAGGTCCAATGCCTGGCCGATGGCGTCGTTCACCGGCGCCAGGATCAAGCCGGACGAGAAGATCGTGCGCCCCGGCAAGGTGCCGAAGGTGACGTTCCCGAAAGAGACGCGCACATCGCCTGTAGTGTTTCCCTCCTTCGCAGGGCAGACTATCCACGGCGCCAAGAGGCGTCTGCACGAGCTTGACTTCGCGCTGGAGACGGTGTCTGGCGACGCGAAGCCGATTCTCTTCTGGGAGGATGGACGCATCGCCGCCACGGCGCGTCGTGTGGGCAAAGGCATGGCCGTGCATCTCGGCTCGATGTTCTGGCGCGGCTCCGAGGATGTGAAGGGGATGTGGAATCCTCAGGACGTTGTGGAGAGCGCGTTCCTGCGCGATCTTCTCGCCGCAGTGGGACAGCCTGCGGCGCTTGTGGAGACTGATGACAGGCTCGTCCTCGCGCAGCCCTATCGTTCGAAAAACGGTCTTGAGCTGGTGGCGGTGCTTTGCAACTTCAACGAGGAGGAAGCCGGCCACAGGGAGACGGTCGTGAAGTTGAGGACTGGTAGAAGACCGAAGAGAATTGTCGCATACGCAGGCGAGGGCTGTCTTGACGCGGGATTGTTCCGTGCCGAAGTCAGATTCGACTGGGATGAGACGGCTGGGGTGGCCGTCATGAGGCTTTCGCTTGCACCGCAGGAGGTGGCGATCCTCGAAGCGCAGTGCTATTCGTCCGGCGACGCGCTTGCGCACTGGTGGAACGAGACGCAGGAGCAGTGGCATGAGATCAAGAAGCCGACTCGCGACTTCTCGAAATACCGCGAGGGGGAGTGGAAAGACCCAACTCAGGATCTGAAAGAAGGATGGTCGTTGTTGTCCGGTTCCCATTCGTCTTCCGCAATTCCACTCGACTGTCTTCAATTCTGGGGATGGCCGGAAGGGAAGGGCGCTCTGTGCCGCAGAGAGTTCGACCTTGATGAGGCGGGATGGCTTGCGGATGGTGGCGCCACGCGTCTTGTGGTAGGTTCGTGGGCAGGGCCGAACTTCCTGTCGCCTGCGACGATCCGTCTGAACGGAGAGACTCTTGCCTCCGGCACGAAAGCCGGCTATCTTGATTTCGACGTCTCGGAAAAGCTCAGGGCGAAGGGCAATGCGCTTGAAGTGGAGTTTGCGGACGGCGGGAAATTCACCGGCATGAACGGCGCCGTCTATCTATACCATCGCGCCAGACCGGAGAAGAGCATCTGGATAAAAGGCGGAAGTGGGAGGCCTTGCGGTTCGGCGTCGCTCAGCGAGGAAAACGGACGTGGAACCATCTCGCTCTTCGTTCCTCGGGAATGGTACGGCCGCCATCGCGTGCGGCTTTACATGGAGGGTGCGGGAAAAGTGCCGAAGGGGGTGAGGGTTCGCGACCGTTTCATGCGCAAGCACCACCACAACTTCGGCAATTTGACGGACATCGACATCACGGAGCTTCTGGAGTTCGGCGCCACGAACCGTGTCGACCTCGGCGCGAACAGCCCTGCCGAGCATCACGACCACACGTCAAGTGTTCCTTTGACGATCCTTCGGCTCGACCTCTATCCTGCCAACAACATGCTTGCCAGATGACAGTCTCTTTGGTAATATATAACAGTCAATTGCAAGGAGAAATAGAATGATTTCAAGACGTAATTTCATGGCTGCGGCAGGCGCGGCGGCGTTTGCCGGCGCGGTGGGCCGCCTCGCGGCCCAGAGCATGAACGCGGCGCCGCCGTTCAAGACGGTGCTCAAGAAGGCTCTCATCGCAAAGCGCTTCGACGCGGCCCTCGTCCAGAAGCTCAAGGACGCCGGCTATCCCGGCGTGGAGCTCAGCGACAAGACGGTGACGGTTGACGAGGCGCGCGTCGCGCGCCGCCTCGCCGAGGACAGCGGCCTCCAGATACACTCGTTCATGGGCGGCTGGTTCGAGTTCAACTCCAAGGACCCCGCCAAGCGCAAGGCCGCCATCGAGACGGCGAAGCGCAACATCCAGATAACGGCCGCCTACGGCGCGCCGGTGATTCTCGTGGTTCCAGGCCGCATCGGCGGGATCAACATCCCGAAGCCGTCGCAGTTCTCGCTGAAGTTCGATCCCGGTTCCCTCGCTCTCATCAGCGCCGTGGAAGGGGACAACGCGCCGTTCGCAGACTACATCGCCGCGCAGAACGATGCGACCAAGTACGCCCGCGAGGCCGTGGAGGAGCTGATCCCCGTGGCCGCCTCCGAGGGCGTGATCATCGGCCTCGAGAACGTCTGGAACAACCTCTGGGTGAAGCCCGACTTCGCCGCCGCGTTCATTCGCTCCTTCGCCTCTCCATGGGTGAAGGCCTACTACGACATCGGCAACCACGTTCGCTACGCGCGCTCCGAGGAATGGCTCTCCGCGCTTTCCGACCAGATAGTGAAGCTCCACATAAAGGACTTCAAGATCGACCGCGAAGCGAAGAACGAAGGGTCCTTCGTGCGCATAGGCGACGGTTCCATCGACTGGAAGAGCGTGCGCCGCGCCATCGACTCCATCGGCTACAGCGGCTGGATCTCGATCGAGTCCTCCGGCTGGACCGACGCCGAGCACTCCGCCATCATGGACCGCTTCTTCGCCGGAACGCTGTAACCCCCAATCAAATTCTAGTCATGAAGACCTGGCTCGCATTCTGGTACGGAATATTCAAGAACAACCCCACCTTCCGCCTGGTGCTGGGGCTGTGCCCGACGCTGGCGGTGACGACGTCTCTGGAAAACGCGCTCGGGATGGGCCTCGCGGCCACGTTCGTGCTCGTCTGCTCCAACGGCATCGTCTCCGCCCTGCGCAAGGTGATTCCCGCCGCCGTGCACATACCCTGCTACATAGTGATAGTGGCGGCGTTCGTGACCACCACCGACCTTCTCATGCAGGCGTATCTGCCGGCTCTCTCGGAGTCGCTGGGCATCTTCATCCCGCTGATCGTGGTGAACTGCGTGATCCTCGGCCGAGCCGAGGCGTTCGCAAGCCGCAACGGCGTGGTGGACTCGCTCGCCGACGGACTCGGGACTGGAATCGGCTTCACGCTCGCGCTGGCGCTCATAGCCGCCGTGCGGGAGATCGTGGGGTCGGGCTCGCTCACCGTGTGGGGCGACCTGGCGTTCAAGAACATCCAGCCCGGGCATGTGACGCTCGCGATACTGCCCGCCGGAGGCTTCATCGCCCTCGGGCTTCTGCTTGCGCTCATCAACCATGTGGGCGCAGTGTGGGCGCGCCGCCACGGCGAACCGCCGCCGCTGCCGGTCAACCTCGACTGCAGGCATTGCACGATGTGCCCCAAGGGGAAAGACTGAGCGCCCGTTGATTGCGCCGTCCAAAGATGTTATAATGGACGGCATGAAAAACACCATCTTCGCGCTCCCTGTAGTGGCCGCCGTGTGCGGCGGATGTCTTTTCGCCGGAAGCGACTCGCCTCCAGCCGATGTCGTGATGCGTCCTGACGGAGACGTCAGGACGCTTTCTGCAGCCATTGAGAGGGTCCGTGCCATGCGCGCCTCCGGCGCGATTCCCGCAGGCCGCGCCGCAGAGGTCCGCGTGGAGGAGGGCAGATACGCCGTTAGGGAGGCCGCTGTGTTCGGCCCTGCAGACTCCAACATCCGCTTCACCGCAGCGAAGAAGGGCCGCGCCGTGTTCGACGGCGGCGTGGAGCTGCCGCCATTCAAGGCGGGCGCAGACGGCGTGTGGCGCGCGCGCGTCCCGGACGGCCTCGACTTCGAGCAGCTCTTTGTGAACGGCCGCCGTGCCCAGCGCGCCCGTACGCCCAACAAGTTCTACCGCTACATGGTGGAGCCCTGGGACGAGAGCCGCAACCCCAAGACCGGCGCGACAGGCGACTTCTCCCGTTGCGTGTTCATCGCCGAGAAGGCCGACATCGCAGATCTCGTGAAGCTTTCCCCCGAAGACCTCTCCCGCGTTGAGATTCAGTTCTGGCAGAGCTGGGACATGGCACGCACGCGCGTGGAGTGGGTGGACGGCGATAAGGGCATCGTCCTCGTGACCGGCGGCACCTCGCGTCCGCTCTTCTTCTGGTCCTCCACGCGTCCGCGCTACGCCCTCGAGAACTACCGCGCCGCTCTCGACGCGCCCGGCGAGTGGTTCCTGGACGCAAAGGCCCGCGAGCTCCTCTACATCCCGCTCGATGGAGAGACGCCGGAATCTACGCGCGCCGTGGCCCCCGTCGCCAAGGGCTTCGTGGTCTTGGCCGGCGATCCTCTGAAGGACGAAATCGTGCGCGACGTCTCGTTCTCCGGCCTCGCGTTCGAGAACTCCGCCTGGCCGCTCCCTCCGCAGGGCGCGCGCAACGCGCAGAGCGCGCAGAACTTCCACGACTCCGCCGTCCTCGCCGACGGAGTGGAGAGATTCACAATGGAGAGCTGCCGTCTCTCGCACATCGGCCTCCACGGCGTGTGGCTGAAGCGCGGATGCCGCAACTGCCGCGTCTCGCACTGCTACATCGAAGACCTCGGCGGCGGTGGCGTGTATCTAGGCGCGACCGACAACTGGCGCACTGACAAGCCCGGACGCCTCTCCGCCTTCAACGTCGTCACCGACTGCATCATCCGCGGCGGCGGACACATCCTCAACGGCGCGATCGGTGTGTGGGTGGGCCACTCCTCCGACAACGAGATCTCCCACAACGACATCGGCGACTTCCGCTACACCGGCGTCTCTATGGGCTGGACATGGGGATACTCTCCCACCGTCGCCAAGCGCAACCGCCTTCTTTGGAACCGCATCCACCACATAGGACAGGGCGTCCTATCCGACATGGGCGGTGTCTATACGCTCGGAGACTCCGAGGGCACCGTCGAGATCGGAAACTGGATCCACGACGTGAACGGCTACGCCGGCACCGGCTCTCCCGCCTGGGGGCTCTACACCGACGAGGGGTCGCGCGGCATCCTCCACGCCTCCAACCTCGTCGAACGCTGCCGCGACGGCGCCGTGCACCAGCACTACGGCCGGGAGAACGTCTTCGCCAACAACATCTTCGCCACCTTCGACCGCAACGGCGTGTGGCGCTCCCGTGTCGAGGACCACACCACCATAATCGTCACGAACAACATATTCTGGTGGACGAACCCGGACGCGCATCTCCTGAGCGGACACCGCGGCACGAAGGTAAAGGACGTCGTCTTCGACGGCAACCTGTACTGCGGCACGGCCGGCGTCTCGACCAACGCCTTCAGCGGCCGCAGCAGGGAGGAGTGGAACGCCGAGGGCCACGACCTCCACTCCAAGTTCGCGGATCCGCTCTTCCGCGATCCGGCGAAGGGCGACTGGCGCCTGGCTCCGGACTCCCCGGCTCTCGCCATGGGCTTCGCGCCGTGGGACTGGACTTTCGCAGGCGTTCTCAAGGACAATCCCAAATGGCGCGCCGCAGCTATGGACGATTCCGGCATCCCCGCGCTAGAGGACGCCCCCAAGGCGCCGCGCTTCGTCCGCACGTCCTATCACCTCGACTTCGAGAGCCTCCGTCCCGGAGCGCAGAAGCAGCTCGGCCGCTTTGTGAAGGGCGGCGACGACGGCCTGCTCGTCACCGACAAGATCGCGGCTGGCGGCAAGAAGTCGCTGCGCCTCGTCGACAGCCCCTCCTACAAGCACCGGTGGCATCCGCACATCTACACGCACATCACCTGCGAGACCGGAAGCGTGCGCATTGCCTTCAGCTTCAATGTTGACGACAAGTCGCAGCCGACGTTTGAAGGGCGCGACTACCATCCTGCGAACGGCGCGCAGTATGCAGTAGGCCCGCATCTGTCATTCGCGAAGGGCGTGGTGCGCGCACATGGCCGCGAGATTGCCCGCGTCGCGCCGGGCGTCTGGTGCTCAGTGGAGATCCTTCTGCACGTCACCGGGCCCAAGGCCGGCACCTGGAGCTGCACCGTGTCGCCGCAGGGCGGCGCTCCGGTGACGGTAGACGGACTCAAGGTCACGAATCAATTCCGCACGCTTGAGTGGCTTGGTTTCATGACTAACGGCGCTGAGCCGGCGGTCTGGCATCTGGACGACTTCCTCGTCGAGCCCGTCAAGCCCTGACCATGAAGTCGTCCGGCTGTTGAAGGAATGAAAAAAGCCCCGATTACTCGGGGTTTTTGATGGAGCCGGCAGAGGGATTCGAACCCCCGACCAGCGGTTTACAAAACCGCTGCGCTACCACTACGCTATACCGGCTGCGGAATGTGTGTATTCTACCAAATCCGCGCGCGCTGCGCAATCGCCTTTTCACAAAATCGTATTCGGTCACTCATCGGCAGGGGCGCACCGGCAGTACATTTTTTGCCGTGTAGAAGTGTAGATGTGTAGAAGAAGATTTGAAGATGGGGTTCCACCCCATGCCCCGAACGCCTGTCAATCGCCTGTGATTGGCCTGCTTTCGGGGTCTGGGGCAGAGCCCCAGCTCCCAATCATCTCCATTTTCTACACTTCTACACGGCAAAATCACCACCTGCATTTCAGTGACCGATTACACAAAATCGCGCATCACGCGCTTTCCCCCTTGCAATCCGACGCGAAATCGCGTATCATAGTGGCGTTTTCTCTCCGGAGGGATGGCCGAGTGGCTGAAGGCAGCGGTTTGCTAAATCGCCATACGGACTAATCTCCGTATCGGGGGTTCGAATCCCCCTCCCTCCGCCAAGCGCGCGACGCGCTTTTTTTTCTCTCTGCCGGGACTTTACGCGGCGGCGAGGATGTGCTAAAATTGACCCCGCTTGAAGCATCAAGAAGTCCGGAGCACGGTGCGCCGGACGCCAACCGGGCTTTCGCCGCGGTGGTCAGGGGATTCTCCCCGGATGCGCTTCGCAAGTACGAAGAAAGAAAGTGAGTAGAGAAATGACGAAACATGCCGGAAGGCACGTTTTCACCTCTGAGTCGGTCTCGGAGGGACACCCCGACAAAGTCGCAGACCAGATATCCGACGCGGTGCTCGACGCCTGCCTTGCTCTCGACAGAAGGGCCCACGTGGCCTGCGAGACGATGGTGGGACCGAACCTGGTGGTGAATATGGGCGAAATCACCGCCGCCGGATTCGACAAGATCAATCCACAGACGATAGCCCGGGAAGTGGTGAAAGACATCGGTTACGACAGGCCGGAGGAGAGTTTTTCCTGGGACACGTTCAACTACATGAGCGCCCTCCACGGCCAGTCCCCGGACATCGCGATCGGCGTCAATCGCAAAAAAGCCGCCAAGCAGGGCGCAGGCGACCAGGGGATGATGTTCGGCTACGCAACGAACGAGACGCCTTCGCTCATGCCCGCGACGCTCGTCTACTCCCATGAACTGCTGCAGCATTTCACCGCGCTCCGCAAGGGCAGGAAGCTCAAGTACCTGAGGCCGGACTCCAAGAGCCAGCTCTCGATAGTGTACGAGGAAGGCCGCCCGGTGGAGATCGCGACTGTGGTTCTCTCCCACCAGACGACCGAGGACGGCGCCAATCCCAAGTGCTACCGCGAGATGGAGGGCATCGCCCGCGACTTCCTCGCGAAGACGGGCCTCATCACTCCGCGCACGAAGTTCTACGTGAATCCCACGGGCAAGTTCGTCGTGGGCGGACCCGCTGGTGACTCCGGGCTCACTGGCCGCAAGATAATCGTTGACACCTACGGCGGCATGGCCGCCCACGGCGGCGGCGCATTCTCCGGAAAGGACCCTTCGAAGGTGGACCGCTCCGCCGCCTACTACGCCCGTTACGCTGCGAAGAACATAGTGGCCGCTGGTTTCGCAGACCGCTGCCAGATCCAGGTGGCGTATGCGATCGGCGTCGACAAGCCTGTCTCCATCTGCGTGAAGACGTTCGGCACGAACCATGGCGTCACGAACGAGCAGCTGGAGAAGATGCTGCTGTCCGGCAAGGTGTTCGACTTCCGTCCGTGGGGGCTAATCAACGACCTCGGTCTTGCGACGCCAAAGGGCTGGAGCTACCGCGCAACGTCAACGTACGGACACTTCGGCCGCGGCATGTTCCCGTGGGAGAAGCTTAACCGGGTCGAGGCTCTGCGCGAATTGAGAATGTAACTGTGGTTGACGTTCGTGGACCAATCAAAATGTTGCCAATGTTGCCAAAGTTGCCAATTGCCAATTTCCAATACCCAATTGGAGTGTGAGTGTATTGGTAATTGGCAACATTGGGGATTGGTAACATTTCCACAATGGCAACATTAAACCGAGTTATAGACAAGGCATGGATTTGAACATAGAGACAATTGATGCAAACGGGGTTCTGTCGCGTCTCGCGGCGGAACTCTCCATATCAACACGCCAGATAGCCGCCGTTGCGAAGCTTCTGGGCGAAGGCGACACGATACCGTTCATAGCGCGATACCGCAAGGAGGCGCACGGCAACCTCGACGAGGTCCAGATCGGCAGGATACAGGAGAGACTGGGCTACTACGCCGAGCTGGAGGACAGGCGGGCGACGATTCTTAAGTCGATAGACGAGCAGGGCAAGCTCACAGACGAGCTTCGCGCCAAGATCGAGGCGTGCATGGTCAAGGCCGAACTTGAGGATCTCTATCAGCCCTACAAGCCGAAGCGCCGCACGCGCGCCATGATCGCAAGGGAGAAGGGGCTGGAGCCGCTGGCGGAGTCGATCTGGAGCGGAGAGATAGACGACGCTGCGGTCAAGGCCTCTTCCGCCGACGACCTGCAGGGTGCGCGCGACATCATCGCCGAGCGCATAGCGGACATGGCCGAGGTGCGCCAGCTCGTGCGCCGCGCCTTCTCAACGAAGGGCGTGGTGAAGAGCGAAGTCGTGTCTCCAAGGCCCGCGGAGCCCACGAAATTCGAGCAGTACTACGATTTCTCTGAGCCGATCGCCGACATGCCGTCGCATCGATACCTCGCCATCAGGCGTGGACAGAAGGAGGGCGTGCTCTGGATGCGGCTGGAGGTGGACAAGGCTCCGCTTGTGGCCGACATTCAGGAAATTGCCGACCGCGCGCGGCGCGGCGGAGACGACGCGCTCTCCCGCGGCCGCATGTCCCGCACCGCCGCCGACGAACAGGTGAGGCTCGCCGCGGAGGACGCCTACAAGCGCCTTGTGGCCCCCGGCTGCGAACTGGATGCCACGATGGAGAAGAAGCAGGCGGCGGACCGTGCCGCCGTGGAGGTGTTCGCGGAAAATCTCCGCCATCTTCTTCTTGCCGCCCCGCTGGGCGAAAAACGCGTTCTCGCGATCGACCCCGGCATACGCACGGGCTGCAAGGTGGCGATGCTCGACGAGACGGGCAAGTTCCTTGTGAACACGGTGATCTACCCGATGCAGCGCACCGCGGAGGCGCAGGAGACGATTGCCAAGATCGTCGCCCGCTTCAGACCGGATGCCGTGGCCGTGGGGAACGGCACCGCCGGACGCGAGACGGAGGCGTTTGTGAGAAGCGTGCTGAAGGCACTCAAGGCGGATGTGATGGTGGTCTCAGTGTCCGAGGCCGGCGCCTCGGTGTATTCCGCAAGCGAGGCCGCCCGCGAGGAGTTCCCCGACCTCGACCTCACGGTGCGAGGCGCGATCTCCATCGGCCGCCGCCTTCAGGATCCGCTCGCCGAGCTTGTGAAGATCGACCCCAAGGCGATAGGCGTGGGCCAATACCAGCACGATGTGCACCAGACGCTTCTCGGCGACAAGCTTGACGAGGTGGTGGTCTCTTGCGTGAACAAGGTGGGCGTTGAGCTGAACACGGCCTCGGCATCGCTGCTGACGCGTGTTTCCGGCATAGGGCCGTCGCTCGCGAAGCGCATAGTCGCATGGCGCGACGAGAACGGCGCGTTCAAGAGCCGAGAGGACCTCAAGAAGGTGAGCGGCCTGGGCGAGAAGGCCTTCGAGCAGTCTGCCGGATTCCTGCGCATACGCGGGGCGGCGAATCCTCTCGACGCCTCGGCCGTCCACCCTGAACGCTATGCGCTCGTCGAGCGTATAGCGGCGGACATGGGAGTGGCCGTGCGCGACCTCGTGGGGAACGCGGCGCTAGTGGGGACTATCGACATCAAGCGCTACATATCGGACGAAGTTGGCGAGCCGACTCTCAAGGACATCCTCGCCGAGCTTCTCAAGCCGGGACGCGATCCGCGCGCAGTCTTCGAGAAGCCGGCCTTCCGCGACGACGTCACATCCATCGACGACGTCCAGGAGGGCATGTCCCTCGAGGGCGTGGTCACGAACGTGACGGCCTTCGGAGCGTTTGTGGACATCGGGATCCACCAGGACGGACTCGTCCACGTCTCCGAGCTGTCCGACCGCTTCGTGCGCGATCCGGCGGAGGTGGTGAAGACCGGCGACAGGATCAAGGTGCGGGTGATAGGCGTGGACAGGGCGCGCGGGCGCGTGTCGCTCTCCGCGCGCACGCAGCCGCGTGCCGCGGGCGGAGGGCAGCGTCCGCCGTCCGGCCCCAGGCGAGACGGCGACCGCGGCGGTGGCCGTCCGCGCTCCGGCGGATTCACATGCAACCCGTTCGCGAACCTCTAGCCCCTTGAATCCAAGGGGGTGGTTTGATATAATGTCTGATCAAAAGCCGATTTAACCTAAAAACAAAAGGAGCAAAAATGAGAAAGAAGATAATAGCCGGAAACTGGAAGATGAACGTTCTGCCGTCGGAGACGGCCGCGCTCGTGAAGGCGATAGCCGAGGCGACCAAGGACTATTCGAACGTGGACGTGGTTTGCTGCACGCCTGCGATCGACGTGCCGGCCGCGGTGGCCGCGTGCGCAGGCACCGCCGTCCAGCCCGGCGCCGAGAACGCCCACTGGGAGCCTTCCGGCGCGTACACCGGCGAGATCTCCACGGCGATGCTGGCGGACGCCGGGGTGAAGTACTGCATCATCGGCCACTCCGAGCGCCGCCAGTATTTCGGCGAGACCGACGAGACTGTGAACAAGCGCGCCACGGCCGTGATCAAGGCAGGCCTCACGGCGATCGTATGCGTGGGCGAGACGCTCGCAGAGCGCGACGCCGGCAAGGTGGACGAGGTGATCGTGCGCCAGATGAAGGAGGGCCTCAAGGGCCTTTCCGCCGCCGACGCCGACAAGCTCGTCATCGCCTACGAGCCCGTATGGGCGATCGGCACCGGCCGCACCGCGACCCCGGAGCAGGCCCAGGAGGTCCATGCGCTCATCCGCAAGATTCTCGGCGAGCTGATCGGCGTGGACGCCGCCGAGACGGTGCGCATCCAGTACGGTGGCTCCATGAAGCCCGGCAACGCGGCCGAGCTCCTGGCGCAGAAGGACATCGACGGCGGCCTCATCGGCGGCGCCGCGCTCAAGGCGGACTCTTTCGCGGCCATCATCGCCGCCGCTGCCAAGTGAGGAGGCGCACGATGCGCAAGATAGACTGGGCCAGCCTCGGCTTCGGATTCTCCGACGTCAACTGCCACATCCGCTACACCTGGAAGAACGGCAAGTGGAGCCGTCCGCAGTACGTCAAAGATCCTTCAATCACCATGCACATCGGCGCGTCCTGCCTCCACTACGGGCAGGAGTGCTTCGAGGGTCTCAAGGCCTTCCGCCAGAAGGACGGCGCGGTGGTGATCTTCCGCCCGGACGAGAACGCCAAGCGCATGTACCGCACCGCCGAGCGCTGCGTGATGCCGCCCGTGCCGGTGGAGATGTTCATCGACGCCGCCGTGAAGCTCGTCAAGCGGAACATCGAGTTCGTTCCGCCGTACGGCACCGGCGGGTCGCTCTACATACGTCCGCTCCTCATAGGCACCGGCCCGCAGATCGGCGTGGCGCCCGCGAAGGAGTACACGTTCCTGATGATGTGCATGCCGGTGGGCGCGTACTACAAGGGCGGACTGAAGCCCGTGCGCGCCGTGATCCTGGACGACTGGGACCGCGCGGCGCCCCACGGCATGGGCGACGTGAAGGTGGGCGGCAACTACGCTGCCTCGCTCTTCGCCCATGAGAAGGCAAAGCGCGAAGGCTGGCCCGTGGAGCTCTACCTCGACGCCAAGAGCCACAAGTACGTGGAGGAGTTCTCCACCTCGAACTTCGCCGGCATCACGAAGTCCGGCGTGTACGTCACGCCGGACTCCTGCTCCGTGCTGCCGTCCGTGACCAACCTCACGCTCCGCCAGGTGGCGAAGGACCTCGGCATGAAGGTCGAGCGCCGCAAGATCCCATACACGGAGATCAAGCGCTTCAAGGAGGTGGCGGCCCTCGGCACGGCCGTGGTGATCACGCCCGTGTGGGAGATAACGCGCGGCAAGGAGGTCATCAAGATATCCGAGCCCGACGTGGTGGGCCCCACGCTGCAGAAGCTCTACGACGCCGTCCAGGGCGTGCAGTACGGCCGCATCCCGGACGTCCACGGCTGGTGCCACCGCGTCAAGTAGTCCGCAGATGTTCCCGACCACAGAGCTCCGCACGCTGCCCAACGGGCTGAAACTCGTGCTGGTCCCCGACGACCATGTCGAGAGCGTGTGCTTCGGTCTCTTCGTGGCGAGCGGAAGCCGCCACGAGAGGCCGCGCGACGCCGGCATCTCGCACTTCATCGAGCACATGCTCTTCAAGGGCACCGCGAAGCGCGGCCCCCTCGACATCTCGCGTGCCATCGAGGGACGCGGCGGCAACTTCAACGCCTACACGAGCGAGGAGGGAACCTGCTTCTACGCGTACATGCCGTGCGAGTGCATCGAGACGGCGATCGACATCATAACGGACATGTACGCCAACGCCGCCATTCCCGAGGCCGAGTTCGCCCGAGAGCGGAACGTGATCCTCGAGGAGATCAAGATGTACGACGACGAGCCGGACTCAGTCGCGTCGGAGAACCTCTCCCGCGCGCTCTTCCCCGGGAACGCCCTCGGCCTTCCGATCGCCGGCTCGGAGAAGACCCTCCTCGCCATGACGCCCGGGCGTCTCAGAGCGTACATCCGCCGCGCGTACGTCCCCTCCGCCACGACTGCGGTCGTGGCTGGCCGCTTCGACTCAGCCCAGGCCGTGGACCTCGTCACGCGCGCCCTTGGCTGCATGAAGGGCGGCAGGCCTGTCGCGCACACGCCCGTGGACAGGCGCGTACGTCCCGTCAGGGAGGTACGAGCGGAGCGTGACATACGCCAGGTGCAGCTCGCCATGGGCTTCAGGTTGTTCGGAGTGCGCGCGCCCATGCGGAAAAAGCATGCGGCGATGCTCTTCGACACGATGATGGGCAGATCGATGAGCTCGCGCCTCTTCCAGAGCGTGCGAGAGCGCAGAGGGCTGAGCTACGACATCCGCTCCCACATACAGTTTTTCGAAGACGTGGGAGGATGGGCGATAACGGCTGGTCTCGACACGTCGCGCGTGGACGCGGCGGTCGTTGCGATCGAGCGCGAGCTTGACCGCATCCGCTCCGTGAAGCCGTCCGCCGCCGAGATGAAGCGCACAAAGGAGTATATAGCCGGAAATTTCCGACTGGGCCTCGAGTCCATACGCGCGCGCCTCTTCTACTACGGCAACTGCGTGCAGACCTATGGGCGCGTGCTCGAGCCGGGTGAGATCGTGGAGTGTGTGAACTCCATCACGGCCGAGGAGGTCCGGCAGGTGGCGGAAGAGATCCTCGACGATAAGAACCGTTCTGTGAGCTGGGTGACGCCGAAGAAAAAGAGCTAGCTGACGATTGGCAGATTCTATTCGCCGTCCCCTGTTCACCATTCCTCATTCACTCTTAAAACGGAGGTTCCAGAAATGTCTAAAGTGTTGCTCATCGGCGCCGGCGGAGTGGCCGGAGTGGCGGCCGCGAAAATGGCCCAGAACCCTGACGTGTTCGGGGAACTCGTGATAGCGTCGCGCACCAAGGCGCGGTGCGACGCGATAAAGGCAGACATCGAGAGCCGCTGCGCGGCGGGGAACGGAAAATGGGGAGCGGGGAGCGGGAAGCGCACCAAGATCTCCACGGCGCAGATAGACGCGATGGACGTGGCCGCCACGACCGCCCTCATCCGCGAGTGCCGTCCAGACCTGGTGATGAACATCGCCCTGCCCTACCAGGACCTCGCCATCATGGACGCCTGCCTCGCCGCCGGCGTGTCGTACCTGGACACCGCCAACTACGAGCCGCCGGACGACGCGCATTTCGAGTACTCCTGGCAGTGGGCCTACCGCGAGAGGTTCGAGAAGGCTGGCCTGACGGCGATCCTCGGCTGCGGCTTCGACCCCGGCGTCACGCAGGTGTTCTCCGCCTACGCCCAGAAGCACTATTTCGACACCATCGAGACGCTTGACATCCTCGACTGCAACGGCGGCGACCACGGTTATCCGTTTGCGACCAACTTCAATCCCGAAATCAACATCCGCGAAGTGTCCGCCAAGGGCAGCTACTGGGTGGCAGATTCAGAAGTTGAAAGGTTGAAAAGTTCCAACGTTGAAAAGTCTGCTGAGGATGAAAAACTCTTCAACTCTTCAACTCTTCAACCTTTCAACTTTCGCAAGGCGTTCGACAAGGGCTGGTGGGTGGAGACTGCGCCCATGGCCGTGAAGCGTGTCTTCGACTTCGACCAGGTCGGCGTGAAGGACATGTACCTCCTCCACCACGAAGAGCTCGAGTCTCTCGGCTGCAATCTGAAGGGCATCAAGCGCATCCGCTTCTTCATGACCTTCGGCCAGAGTTATCTCACGCATCTCAAGTGCCTCGAGAACGTGGGCATGACGCGCATCGACCCAGTGAAGTTCAACGGCGTCGACATCGTCCCCATCCAGTTCCTCAAGGCCCTGCTTCCCGACCCCGCAACGCTCGGTCCGCGCACGAAGGGCAAGACGAACATCGGCTGCATCTTCCACGGCATGAAGGACGGCAAGCCGGTTGACTACTACGTGTACAACGTCTGCGACCACCAGGAGTGCTACGCGGAGGTGGGCTCCCAGGCGATCAGCTACACCACCGGCGTCCCCGCCATGATCGGCGCGAAGATGTTCCTGGAGGGCAGGTGGACCGAGAAGGGCGTTCACACGTGCGAGGAGTTTGACCCCGATCCGTTCATGGCGGAGCTCAATGTCCAGGGCCTGCCGTGGAAGGAGAACTTCAATCCAGTTGCCGTGGAATAGCAGTTTCTGCGTACGGATAATGGCGGGATGCCGAAACCATACGGTTTTTAAGCGCGTTACGAATTTTGCAGTCATATAACTTTCGGCTTGCGAAAAACCTCTAGACTATGATATTATACACTCATAGCACACTATTATGCCATGCGCGCCGACCATTGGCGCGTGCCGGAAAAAGGAGCGCTGAGAATGAAGAAGACAGCTTTGTTCGCCTGCGCCGCCGCGTTTTTCGCGGTGGCCAAGGCTGATAGCATCTACACTATTACGGAGTCGATCACCTCCGGTGGAATCGATTTGACCGCGCTTGGCGACGGATACCGCAAGGACGCCATCGCCGGCAAGGCGGCCGGCGCGAATTTGCCGATCGCAATCACGGGGCGCGTGGTACACGCCTCAGGCCTCACGCCTGAAAACCCGTTCGTCGTCTCCAATATCACGGCAGATTCGTACTTCATCCTCAAGGATGCCGACCTCGTGGGCAAGACGCCTGTGGAGGTGCGTGGTACGGGCACGACATATTTCCCCGAAACCACGCTGACGAATGACTCGGTGGATGCGAACGGTCTCTTCCGCGCGCGTTCCACGGCGCAGATCGACAATCTCTATGTCTCCTCAAAAGACAAGTTCGCCATGATGTACATGACGAATAACACTTTCTACGTGCGCAAGAACACCTACATCGGTCGCGATGGTTTCGGATCGCTGTACACCACGGTGACGAGCCTCGGACGTGGCAACAATAGCAGTAACGCGCTAACGCCATGGTTGGGTAGACGTGAAGAAGCCAGTCTTTATCTTGGCGTTTCAGCCACACAGGGGATGGTCTCGCAGGGCAAGTTGCACACGAAGAATGTGTATGTCCGTGCCTGGAACGTGTATTTTGGCGGGACCAAGACTGCAAAACCCGTGGACGCCGGCGACGACTTCTATGCCGCCGACGTCACACTTGAGAACAGCAATGGCCTTTTGTGGATGCTTTGTGCACATGTAAACGGTTCCGTTGATTCCATCATCCGCTTCAGGGGCGGAAGGATGTGGAGCGAGGGGTGGGGGTATTACATAACCTTCGAGAATAACTGTTCCGCGAACTTGATTTGCCAAGGCGAGATGGGCTATCCCATCGACTTGGCCATGACCAAGTATGCGCCGTTCGTCACCTGGAATTCCGGTGCCACGGGCCACCTCATCATGCGCGGCGACAGCGACGTGTACCTCTACGGCGGCGACGGACAAGGGCAAAGTACCACCATGACATTGGAGGACGGCAGCAAACTCCCCACGACCGAAGGCGGCGTGCCGTTCAGAGACCCCGACCACCGCATCGACTGGATGCAGACGGGCGATCTGCAGTTCAGAGCCGATAACGGGCTAGTCGCAAGGGTGTTTACGTCGTATTTCTTCCCGAGCAATTCGTGGAACGGTGGCGTGAAGGTGAACACCTCTTCGTCCAAACCCGACTTCCGCGTGAACCTTCTCGGCACGTCGCAGGCGTGCAACTCGCTCTTCGGCGGCGGCAAACTCACGAACGGCGCGGCCAGGGCCTCCTCCATCTACATCGGCTCGCACGGTAACGCCTGCCAGTTCGACGCGACGCTCTGCGGCGGCGGCGCGATCAACATCGTGAAGCGCGGCACGGGCGCGATCTCGCTCATGAAGCCTATCCCCTACACATTCTCGCTTGAGCAGGGTTCCGCCGTGATCCCCGCGAATTCCACGTTCACGACTCCGGGTTCGCTAGTGACGGCCGCCGGAACATATATCGCGCTACAAGGCAGCACGTTCACGCCTCCTGCGGACTACGACATGAACGCCGCCACTACAGCCACATTCGTTCCCTCGAAGGGTGGTGTGCTTGTCCTTGGCGGCGACGGTGCGGACCAGACGGTCGATTTCTCGAAGATTTCCGGAGCGGGCGTGGTGAGGAAGATAGGCGCGAACACAGTGACGCTCGTGAACGTCTCCGCTTTCACAGGCACGTTCGATGTGCAGGGCGGAACGCTCGCGCTCGCCGCGTCCGCTGGGACGGCCAACCTTTCGACTGTGTCGGTCTCCGCCGGTGCGACGATTGATCTCGCCTCGGGCGTGAAGATCAACGTGGAAACGCTTTCCGTGCGCGGAGTCGCCGGCGTTCCCGAGACATCGTACGGTGGCGCTGAGGGCGCGACGGCGATGGACGGCGTGACAGGCGGCGGTTCGATCTACGTGGCTCCGGTGTCCGCCACATGGACGGGCGCGGTGGACGACGACCCGGAGAACCTTGGAAACTGGACGGGCCTTTCAAGCGCGGCTGCGCTCACAACGGGCCGGCTCACCGTGAACTTCAGCTCGTCCGACCCTACAGGCGCCTGGAATGTGTCGAAGCCGTTCTCGTTCAAGGGCCTTGTGTTCCCGTCCGCAGTCGCCTCCTTCTCGTTCAAGAAGACCGGCGATCTCGGCAGAATTGCGATTGGCGAGGGCGGCGTCTCGATTGCCGACGACCGCACGGCGGCTACGTATTTGGACTTCCACACGCCGGTCGATTTCACGGCGAACTGGTCTGAGCTCACCATAGGGCAAAACATCGCGGCGAGTTTCCACGCCCCGCTGGGCGGCGTCGCAAATGCCGGACAGTCTATCGTGAAGCAGGGAACGGGCACAATCTACCTCTACACCACGAACTCCACCTACGACGGCTCCTTGATAGCCTCGAACGGATATGTGCAGGCATACGGCAACGAGCCGTTCGGGCCGATAGACGCGGCGGGGACGTCGCGCGTGTACATCGAAGGATACAAAACCGCCAAGGTCTATCTGAACGATGTGTACACGTCGAAGAACTTCACGCTCCACAGCAACGCGGACCACCGCAACACGCTCTATTCGTCCGCCGGCACCACGAACACCATAGCAGGCAACGTGACGAGCCGAGCCGTGAACAGGATAAATGTGGCCGACAACTCCGTCCTGTATCTTGACGGTGGGTTCGGAACGCTTGCGAACAGAGGGGATGAATATGTCAACTGGTCCGGCAGTGGCATACCCGTGTTCCGCAAGAAGCCGTTCTATGCCGGCAGCATGGAGGCAAGTATCGCCAACATGCACTTCTACTGCACAGGTAATCTGTTCAACAAGATATATGCGTGGTCTGACAACACAAAGCCGACTTATGATCCCTACAACTGCTGGAACGGTAACATAAAGTTCGGATGCGACAGGGCGTTCGACTCCACCGGGAACAATGTGTTCATAGCTGGCATAATGGATTTGAACGGGACGGATCAGCGTCTGGGATCCTTCAAGACGAAGGGAACCGTGAAGAGCATTGGAAAGGCGGGGACGCTGCGTCTCGCGTGCAATTCGTTGACGAGCGACTTCAACAACGTGACGCCTTCGACGGGCGACTTCGTCGGGTCGGTGAACCTGATCATCGAGGCGAACAATAATTTCACGTTCGGAATCACCAATCGTGCGATTTCCGCCACGGGCAACGTCGAGGTGGTGCGCGGCACGATGAAGTTCTGTGGTACGGCGTCGTGGCTGAACGCGACGAACGTGACCGTCTCGGGCGGCACGCTGGTGGTGCCGCACAGCAAGACGCTGGGACGCTATTCCGAGGTCCATCTGAAAGCAGGCTGTCTGCAGCTTGCGGATGGGGTCGAGCAGAAGGTCAAGTTCCTCTATCTGAACGGATCCGAGGAACATGTGCGCGTGGGGGTGTACGGTGCCTTGGACAACGAATCCGTACCGGCGGCGCACCGCACGGCGCGCATCACCGGGCCGGGCGTCATCAACGTCATGGGCGAGTTCGCCGGAGCTGTGCTGATCTTCAAGTAATAGTTCTGGATGTTTGAGCCCGGGAATTCTTGGAAGAGCCAATCACGACCACGAAAATATGGTATAATTTGCGTCATGGCAAGATGGTTCAACATAGGCGGGCCGTGTATTGCGGCGAAACATTATATGATTCCGGCGTCTGAAAGGTTGCCGGAGGTGAGGTCGCTTATCAGGAAAGAGCAGTATTTCGTGGTTCATGCACCACGGCAATGCGGCAAGACCACCGCCTTCCGGGCGCTGATGGACGAAATCAACGCCAAGGGTGACATTGCCGCGATGTACTGTTCGGTGGAGGCCGTGCAGACGTGGACCGACCCGGACAAGGCCATGCCGGCGATTGCCGCGCAGCTGTGGACAGATCTAGATCAGTATGTTCACGTATTTGGTCCGACCGCCAAAAAGGAACTGTCCGAGGCCGTCAAGACTTTTCCCTCGGCATCGGTCGTCAAGGACACCCTCAAATGGCTCTCCGAGCGGGTGAAGAAACCGTTCGTCGTCTTTTTCGACGAGGTGGACTGCCTTGCGTTTGATGTGCTGGTCAGCTTTCTCCGTCAGCTTCGAAACGGACGCATTGGCAGCACGGCGCCGAACTCCTTTCCCGTCTCGATGGCACTGATCGGGCTCAGGAACATCCGCGACTATAAGATGTTCGTCCGGCCCGAAGGACAGTCCACCGGCGAGGCCAGTCCGTTCAATGTCATAACAGAGGCCATGACCATAAACCTCTTCTCCGAGGAGGAGATGCGCGCCCTCTACCGGCAGCACACAGACGAGACGGGCCAGGTGTTCGAGGAGGCGGCGCTCGAGAAGGCGTGGTACTATTCGCGCGGGCAGCCCTATCTCGTGAACGCCCTCGCACGCTGGTGCGTGGAGAAGATCCACAAGGAGGATTTTTCGAAGCCCGTCACCGCCGCCGACATGGACGAGGCGAAGGAGGCGCTGATCCGCGAACGCGGCACGCATCTCGACTCGCTCATGGAGAAGTGCTACGACCCGCGCATCAAGCCGATCGTGGCGAAATTGGTCGTCGGCGACAAGATCGACCGCGAGGTGTATAAGGCGAATCTCGAATATGCGATTGAACTTGGCCTCCTGATCGACGACAATGGAACAATCGAACCTGCCAACCCGATCTATCGGGAGACTATCGGACGCTATCTCACGCGCGCCACGCAGGACGGCATCCTCGGCGAGACGCAGGACATGACATGGGTCAAGGAGGACGGAAAACTCGACATGCCCGCGCTAATGGCGTCGTTCCAGGAGTTCTGGCGCGAGAACGCCACGCCCGATTCATTCTTTTCGCAGAACTTCCACGAGGCGTATCCGCACTTCGTCTTGCAGGCGTTTCTGCAGCGCGTCGTCAACGGCGGGGGGCAGATCATCCGCGAGATGGCGATCGGGCGCGGTCGGCTCGACCTCGGCGTCAGGTTCGGCAGCGAAACATACGCCGTGGAGGTGAAGACCGCCGCCCTCTACGCGAAGTCGCCGGAGAAGGCGCACGAGCAGATCCTGAAGTACATGGACGGCCTCGGCGTCTCCGAAGGCTGGCTCGTGGTTGCCGACGCGGACGTCACGAAGCCGTGGGACGACAAGATATCCACTTTTGACAAGGTCTTCGGCTGCAAGACAGTCCACATCGTCCGGTGCTGATTGTCCACCAACCCTTAAACGAGAGGAAGTCTATGAAACTGCTTTCTGTGCGAAGGCGGGGGGCAAGGGTTGTCCGCCGCGCAGCTTGCGCGTTCATTCCTCAACTCCCAATTCCCTTCGAACCACGAATCTGAACCATTTTTGGATTTTCGGCTTGCGAAAAAACTCTGGACTATGATATGATACTCGTACGGCATACTGTGAGCCAGGCGCGCCGATGTCGGCGCGCGCCGGAAAAAAGGAGCGCCGAGAATGGAGAAAACAACATTGTTCGTCTGCGCCGTCGCGTTTTTCGCGGCGGTTCAAGCTGAGTCCATCTACACCGTCACGGAGTCGATCACCTCCGGTGGAATCGACTTGACCGCGCTTGGCGACGAGTACCGCAAGGACGCCATCGCCGGCAAGGCGGCGGGTGCGAATTTGCCCATCGCAATCACGGGGCGCGTGGTACACGCCTCAGGCCTCACGCCTGAAAACCCGTTCATAGTCTCCAACGTGACTAGTAGCTCCTACTTCATCCTCAAGGACGCCGACCTCGTGGGCAAGGTGCCGATACTGACGCGCGGCAACGGGACGATATACTTCCCGGGCACGACGCTCACGAACGATTCGGTAGAGGCGAATGGGCTCTTCCGGGCACGTGCCGCAACGCAGATCGACAACCTCGTCGTCGCCGGCAAGGACACGCCCGGCATGATGTACATGACGAACTCGACGTTCTACGTGCTCAAGAACACCTACATCGGTCGTAACGGCGGTTCTGGCACGATCTACTCAACGGTGACGTGCCTCGGGCGCACCAACAGCGGGGGGAATGAACTTCCTTGGCTTGGACAGCGCAATACCGGCACCTTGTATTTTGGTTCATCCTCCGCCAAGGGAAATGGATTCTCGTCCGGCAAGCTCCATCTTGTAAACAACCATGCATCCGCATGGAGTGCCTATTGGGGCAACACAAACAACGACCTTCCGCCCGACGACGGACAGGAGCACTATGTGGGCGAGCTCATATTGGATGGTGCCAACAGCTATCTCGTGATCCTCTACGGACATGTCAGAGGCGCTACCGATTCCATAATCCGCTTCAAGGGTGGAAAGCTTTCAAGCCATGGTTGGGGGACATATCTGTCATTTGATGAAAATACGTCCGCCAATCTCATCTGCCAGGGCGAGGGCGGCAAGCCCATCAACCTCTTCATGAACAAGTATTCGTCTTTCGTCACTTGGGGCTCCGGCGCCACCGGACATCTCATCCTGCGCGGCGACAGCAACGTGTATCTCTATGGTGGCGACGGGCAGGGGCAAAGCCAGAATTTCACGCTAGAGGACGGCTCCAACTACCCCAACACGGAGGGCGGCGTCACGTTCAGAGATGCCAACCACCGCATTGAGTGGCTGCAGACGGGCGATCTGCAGTTCAGGACGGACGGGAGCAAGGTCGCAAAGATAGGCACGTCGTACTTCTTCCCCAGCAATTCCTGGAACGGCGGCGTGAGCATCGGCGACGCGTCCACATTCTTCGTGAATCTTCTCGGCACATCGCAAGCGTGCAACTCGCTCTTCGGCGGCGGCAAACTTACGAATGGTGTTCTCTCCAAGGCTTCGACCATCTACATCGGCGCGCACGGCAACGACTGTAAGTTTGACGCCACACTCTGCAACGGTGGTGCAATCAACATCGTGAAGCGCGGTGCCGGCGTGATTTCCCTTATGAAGCCGATCCCCTATGCGCTTACGCTGGAGCAGGGCTCCGCCGTGATCCCCGCGAACTCCACGTTCACTACGTCGGGATCGCTCGTCACCGCCGCCGGAACCTCAATTTCACTCCAGGGCAGCACATTCGCGCCCCCCGCCGACTACGACATGAACGGCTCTACGACTGCGGCGTTCATGCTTGACTCCGCAGGAACGCTTGTGCTGGGCGGCGACGGCGCGGACCAGACGGTCGATTTTTCAAAGATATCCGGCAGCGGCATTATCAGGAAAATCGGCGCGAACACCGTTACGTTCGTGAACGCCTCCGGCTTCACGGGCGCGTTCGACGTGCAGGGCGGAACACTTGCGGTGCCAGCGGCCGTAGGGACGCTCACTCTCGCCTCTGTGACGGTGGCGCCGGACTCCACTCTCTCCCTCGCTGGCGGCGTTCGTATCAACACGGGTGCGCTCACCGTGCGCGGCACGGTCGGCGATTACGATTCCATATACGGCGGAGCAGAGGGCGCAACGGCACTTGACGGCATCTCCGGCGAAGGTTCCATCTACCTCGTTCCTCCCTCGGCGACGTGGACTGGCGCGGTGGACGACGATCCGGAGAACCTCGGAAACTGGACGGGCCTTGTGACCGTCGACGCTCTCTTCACGGGTCTGCTCACCGTGAACTTCTCGTCGGCTGATCCCGCCGGCGCGTGGAACGTCACGAAGGCATATTCGTTCAAAGGCATGAACTTCGATGCGGGAGTGACCGGATTCTCGTTCAACAAGTCGTCCGATGCCGCCAAGATGGCCGTGGGCGTGAACGGCATCGTGATCGCGGGAGACCGCTCCGCAGTCAACTACTTTGACTTCAACACGCCCGTGGATTTCATGGCGTTGTGGTCGACTCTTGATTTCGGCACGAACGCATACGTCAGGTTCCACGCTCCTTTGGGCGGGCTGGCGAATGGCGGGCAGACTATCAACAAGATCGGCTCGGGACGCATCTACCTGTATTCCACCAATTCCACGTATGACGGTTCGGTGTCCATCTCCAATGGTTACGTGTACGCCTACGGCAACGAGCCGTTTGGACCGGCGAACGCCACTGGAACGAGTCAGGTGTTCGTGGACGGCTACAAGTCCGCTAAGGTATATCTCTCGAACGTGTTCACCTCCAAGAACTTCAAGCTTCAGAACAACGCAACCTATCGCACGGCTCTTCACTTCTTGGCCAACACCACAAACACCGTGGCGGGCAACATCTCATGCGGTAGCGTGTGCAAGCTGGACATCCCCGCCAGTACGCTGGTCTACATGGACGGAGGCTATGGCACTGCCGCGACACGGAGCAGCGAATACGTGAACTGGAACGCCTCCGGCAAAGTCGTGTTCCGAGACAAGCCGTTCTACGCCGGAACCATCGAGGCGACCGTCTCCGATCTGCATCTGAATTGTCCGGGCAACTATCCCGGGGACATATTTGGATGGTCCGACCCCAAGGCCGGCGGCGATCCGTACCAATGCGCGAGCGGGAACATCACGTTTGGGTGCGACTGGGCCCTCGACAACGACTCGGAATTCATCCTCAACAGCGGCGTCATCGACCTCAACGGCACGAAGCAGCGCTTCGGATCGTTCCGCACCACCGGGACGGTGCGGAGCC
>Ga0265298_10000569_pt1 | contig 54712 bp, 84 predicted proteins | sample AusTroGonzalo_MG_3_FD_193486 | JGI IMG/M metagenome (GOLD analysis project Ga0265298, IMG submission 193486) | Bovine rumen microbial communities from tropical cattle in Woodstock, Queensland, Australia - Gonzalo_01 | ecosystem: Host-associated > Mammals > Digestive system > Stomach > Rumen ... | reverse complement strand
CGCGGTTGTTCTCCTGCGTCTCTTCGAGGATGATCTCGCTGACGGCTTCGAGGACGGCCTTGATTTCGTAGGCCCGGCTGATGCCGCGTGCCTCCACCTTCTTGGCCAGTTCCCTGTTGGTGATTACGTTGTCGGTCACTGCCTCCGCGAAGAAGCTGTGCGAGCCTGCCTGTCCGGCTTTAGGGGTGAACTCGCGGACCCTGTACTTCACGTCTGCCATTTTTCTTAATTTGTCAGTTGTTAAAGTGGTTAAACAATAGTGAGGGCTTTCACCTCGTTAGCTGTTTCTTCAGTGCAAAGATAGGGGATGTCGATTCAAAGCACTCGTCTAAAAATGTCTTGTCCATATCGCCTTAGTTTTTTGAGGGTTTTTGTTTTTTTGAACACGGATTATACGGATTGAGGGGATTAGCATGAATTAGAAGATAGCTTCTCGACGATGCGACGCTCTCTATCCGATAGCGTGACTTCTCGCTCGTATTCCATATCAGCCGTAATCAAAGCGGCCACTCTGTCCGATAAAAGCATACCGCCGCCGAAGATTCGCTTGCCTGCGCTTTTGAGGTTGTCGAGATTGCGGACGTACTGGCTTTCTTCTTTCGGTATCTTGACGTTGACACCACGGGCGAGATATTTGCCGCACGATGCAGCGTTGATAACGTTGGCAGGATATATTTTCTTCTCGGTAGTCCGTATCGCCGTCTGACTGATTGCGTTGATGCGCTGCCGAAGGTCGGCATTGAGCCAAACGCGGAGGTCGGGCACGATGTTCGTGACAAACGATGTCTTGACCACTGCGCCGTTCTCATATACGACGTTGGCATCACAGAGGATGCTGCAAGTGGCTTGGCAGTCGAAAATGGTCAGATGCGGAGCGAACAGAAAATAGTCGATGCCCGTTGTCTCATACCAGCGGACTATCTTCGTCACGATAGAGAACGGAGGATTGTCTATCACTATGCAGCCATCGGGATAGGTGAACTTCTGATAGTCACCACCAGGATAGAACGGTCGGACGATTGCTCGGTCTGTGAGGTCGGTCAGTTCGCAGACAAAGTTCTTCACCACGTCGTAAACTGCGGGCGGCGTATAGCAGTCGTCCGTTGTCTTCTTCTCCGAGAATCGGTCGAGGAAAGTCTCGTAGTCGTTGAATTTCTCGTCGCGTCCTATTCGCTTAACCTCTGGCTTGATTTCCTCTTCGCCAAATAATGATAGTTGCTGTTCCATATCGCCTTACTTCACGTCTGCCATTTTTTTAAATTTGTCAGTTGTTAAAGTGGTTATACAATCGTGAGGGCTTTCACCTCGTTAGCTGTTTCTCTGTCTTTTTTGCCTGTCAGTCAGGCACCCCCCTTGGAGAGAATGTCTATCTTCTCTGTGAAGAATGCCTATCTTCTCTGTGAAGAATGCCTATCAACTCCTTTTCCGGCCTTTTTCGTTTTCCGACCGCTAAGTTACGAAAACCTTGCGCATCTGGTCGGACATTTAGAGCCCCCCGCCCATCGGGGGACGGCTATAATGCAGGGGGCACATCTTCAGCAGCAAAGGTAATACTTTGGCTGACAGGAATGGGACAAGCTGCGGCGCAGCCGTCTATCGTTTCTTCTTCCGCGATTGTTTCTGCATCCGACGCTTCGCCTTTTTCTTCTTGGCATAGTCTTTTGGCTTCTGCCGGCCACCTATATGTTTGTAACCTTTGTCTATATTTGCACCTCCGAAGTATGGCGACGGCTCTTTCCAAAGGATTTCGGGCACTTTCGGCATTTCGGGCACATTGGTATATACGATGGACTCCTGACGCAGACGGTCAAGCTCATCCTGTTCGACGGGTACGAGGATGCAATGCGCCTCTTCCTGCTTCTCACGGATGAAGTCTGGAGATAGTCTGTCGTACTGCTCTCGGAGGATGAACACTTTGGGCAGCTCCTGCGTCCTCGTATCGACAGCGATGACGTCGGCGGCACCCTCGATAGGGTCGCTTGTGACGATGCCGACGTGTCCCATCGGCATACGTCTGCTACTTCTGACCAGCGGTTCTTTTAGTGGTTCACATTGTTTCATACGTTAGTCCTCCTTGGTTTTTGTTACTTATATCTCACAAACTTATCAGGATTGCGCAAAATATCCGCAATCAGCGACTCGGCTTCATCTTTCGTGCCAAATGAGGTAGCTTTGCCTTTTCTTGTGTATTCCACACGCACCTCCTGACTGTTCTGCCAGTCTCTATACTGGCGAATTTCAATATACACTCTTAACAGGCCGAAGAGCATCTTACGGTACACCTTCCAGCTTTCATTGACGAACAGCACCTTTCCGTTGATGTTGGTCTTTTCAACCAGCGTTTCTTTCTTGATTCCGAATTTCATCTTATTCTTGTTTAAGTTCTACTTCTTCCATATATCCTATGTGATTGATAATCCCGTACAGGACGATTTCAGTATCACTGCCGAGTTTCCCGTCCTTGCGGAAGAGGTCTATCCTCCTTTGGATTTCAGCCTTGATTTCGTTTGCGACTGACTTCGCGCCAAACTCAACAGCCAGTTCTATGTCATGCCCACTAAACACGTTGAAAGACATCTTGCTCTCACGCGGAAGGTTAGGGTTAGTGTTATCCAAGTCTGGATAAATCCTGCTTATCTGACGGTCAGCATATCCTTTGTATAGTTCTTCTATAGTCATACTCAACCCTCCTTTATTTCTTCGATAAAACTATTGATGCGGTCAACCGCCGTGTCGATTCCTGCAATATTGTATGCTTGCTGAATCTCCTGGATGACGGCCTTTGCACCAGCGTAAAAATTCTCGTAAGCCTTCTTTCCGTGACCTCTCTGCATGGAGTAGTCGAAGGCCATGTCTCGGATTGTTGCCATAGTCAGTCTTTCTTTTCTGGTTTATACTTTATCTCATTGTTATAGAACTCGCCCCATCGCTCATACGACGGATTCTTGCGAGGCGTGCCGTCACGCGGCAGTAGAGCCATTCGTGCCGGCTCAGCCCCCACAGCGCACCGAATGCTGCGCCAAGCATGAAGGCCAGTGCCGTGCCGATAATCATCGGAATTGAGTAGTCAGTCATTGTCGCCTTTGTTTTTTTTGAGGTTTTGTTGAACACGGATTGTGGGGATTGAGGGGATTTCTTTTCGACCACGGATTGCACGAATTTCACGGATTTCACGGATTATCTTTGCTCGGCGGTAGCTTATAGGCCATAAATCCGTTATACAGTCTTCTGCTTGGGTCTGGCAAAAGTTCCTCTTCGCCGTAGTGGAAGCCGAAGCCCTTATAGTATTCGTCTATGAACTTGATGCTCTTGAGTCCCATTCCCTTCGGCTTCAAAAGCGACTTGCGGCTGATACGCAGCAGGTCGTTTAGTTCGCGGATTCCAACATCTGCCAGCGCATTCATTATGCGGTTTGGAAAGCCGAGGTCACTCAGACGCTTGTCACCGTCCTTGGCTATCAGTTCAGCCGCACGGGCATCAAGTTCCGGCTTCGGCTCTTTCGGCGGTTCGATGGTTTCCAGCTGCTCATACCTCACTCGCTTGAAGATGGCTATTGTCTTCATTGCGCATTCCTTTTGGTCAAAGAATGCGTTGTACCATATCATTTCCCACCCTTCGGCTCCGAGTTCGTTCATTCTGTCCATCGAGACGGGCGACTCGCTCATGTACTCCCATTTCGGGGTTAGATTGATTAATTCTGCCATAGATTAGTCCTCCACCTTCTTAACCATTCGTGCTTCCATTTCCTTGCGCTCTTCTTCCTGATGCTGCTTGATGTACGGCTCAAGACAATCCCAAGAGCGCAGCATGATTTTCACGCTCTCGATGCGCGACACACTGCCACGGGCATCAACCTTTATTTCGTAGGGAAGAGCGTCGGGTGACAGCGTGCGCACCAGCTTCTGTAGCAGCTCGATGTTCTTCTCGTTGGCAATGGGACGTGCGCCGTCCTTGCTCAGGTCGTCAAACTCAAAGCCGAAGTCTATCATCCTCTGACGTGTCTTTTCGTCGTCACGGCGCCAACGTCCAAGTTCCGTGCGCATCGTGCCGGTCAATATACCCCAGTCGTCGGTGCCTCTGTCGCTAATCCATCCGAAACCCTCAGTCTTCGCCCATTGCAGGAATCCGTCGTTTACCAGTTTCAGACGCTCACGGCAGTCTTCGAGCGACACCTTCTCGCCCAACTGCTGACGCAGTATGCGGTTCTCCATGTTCACCTCCTGAATCTCTCGCAGCGTCTTGGCCTGCGACTTCTTCAGGTAGGTGTCGTAGTCGAGCACGTCACAAACGTCCTGCACCTTGTGGTCGAGTATCGAGGCCATGCTGTCCCGCGTTCCCACTCCGAGTTTGCCTTCCTTTATCAGATACATCAGCATTCCTGCTGTCTGCTGCAATTCCTTTGCAGCCTTTTCCAGCTTTTCGCGCTGGGCATCGTCGAACTCAACAAGCGTATCGTCATTGTCAAAGTCGAAATCTAATGGTCTTTCTATCATATCGCCAAAATTTAATTTATTTACCTTTTAATTACAATATTATCACTTCCTCCTCGCCCCGTCGGCTGACGTAGGCGAACACCTGGTCACGGCTCACCTGCATCTGCTTCACGCGGCGACCTTTCGAGCGGGCATAGCCGCGACACCACTGCTCGTCGAGCGTCCACGAGATGCCGGGGTCGGGGTCGGCGTCGTAGGCACGCCAGACGGTCAGCGGGAACGGCATCGACTCCAGCGCGGCGGCATCTTCGGGGGTCATAAACCAACTGCGGCAGGGGCGGCCCGACTGCATCAGCGTGCGGAACAGCGGGGCCGTCTCGGTGCTGCCGACGGCCACCCACACCGTGCGCATCACCTCCCAGTAGCGGGGGTTCGACAGCAGACGGGCCTTGCGCCTGAAGATGTCCATCACCTCCTGCCCCCTGCCCTGCTCGTAGGCACGGATTATCTGCCCCACAATCTTCGCGTCCCTCGCCAGCTGCTTCTCCGGCAGTGCGGGGATGCGCCGCGTGAAGTCCGTCCGCTCGTTCTCCGCCAGCCCCCGAGGGTCATACGTCGGGACAGTGTACTTTGGTAGTTCAATCATAGTTCTGTTGCTTTTTTATCACGAATTATTTTTCTTGAACACGGATTACACGGATTTAACGGACTATCTACCGCTCGTGTTGATGCACGATGTGGTGTGGGTCAACATCATCGAAGTCAATTTCCTGCAACCGTTCAAAGTAGAATTTTCCATCCCACGGCTCATATTTGATGATGCCGTATTGCATAGCCAGCCGCGTTTGGAATGACTGACGGCAAGTGTGTCGAGTTCTGACTTGATGCGGTTACGGAACCGCTCGATGTCGTTGATACCCTTGTAAAAATTGCAAGCACGGCAGGCTGGCATGAGGTTGTCGATGGCATTGATGCTCTCATCTTCAAACATCTTCCGCACCTCTTCGGCTTTATCCCGAGGGCCATAGCAGCTGTATGCAATCGGGATAATGTGGTCAACTTGCATTTCCTTCATCTCTATTTTCCGACCGCAATAGGCACAATGCCCGTTGTACTTGTCGAACACCTGCTGCCGCATGGCTTTCGAGATAGATTTTCGCTCTCCGTATTTCATAATTCGTTTAATCTGTGTAATCTGTGGTCGTTAAAACTTATACCTCGGCGCTGTTGCCTTTGCTGTACTCGAACACGTCCACCAGCTGCGTCTCGCCGACGTTGGCCTGCACGTAGTCAATCATCGTGCCCTTCATCACCGTGTCGATGTTGTCGAGCGCATTGTGCAGCGAACAAGCCTGCACCAGATACGTCACGTTGGTACGCTTCTCCTTCTCCGTCTTTTCGTCGATGGTGATGAACTGGAGCTTCGCCTTGTACCAGCGGGTGTCGGCATTGTTCGGGTTCCAGTCCATCGGCTTGTCGTACTGCTCCATAGCGGCCTCCCTGCCCTTGTTCATGGCGCGGCTCAGCTTCTCCGTCTCGTGCGACAGGATCTTCTCGCCGTCCTGCATGAAGAACACTTCCTTGTAGGCCGCCTTCTTCACGTCCGCTACTTCAAACTCGCCGCTGATGTACTGCGACATCTCCTCGGTGATGCGCTGCTCCGCCTCTGCAAACGACAGGGCATCGACCACGTACTGCTCCACGACCTGCTTCTGCAGCCCGTCCTCCATCGCCTTCTCATACTTGATTTTGCACTCAAACCATTGTGCTGTTCTACTTCTCATAATCGTAAATGTTTAATTGGGTTATTACTTTTTCTGTTTCTTACTTTTCGGTTTGATAGTCTTATCATTCACTCCGCAGGCAGCGACGGCCTTGCCCAGTTCGGCAAAGGCTTCGGCGGTCTTGCTGACGGGCGATGGCTTGCGCTTCTGCTCGTAGAGGGCAGTCAGACCGAGGCAGCGGGCGAAGGATCGCTCCAGTCGGGCGCCGTCGCTGGTGTGCCAGTCGGTCAGCAAAAAGATACAGCTGCACGTCCACCACATCCACAGCAGTTGAAGCAGCAGGCAGGCGACGTAGCCGAACCGCCCGCAGTGCAAGGCAAGCCACACGCAGAGTCGCATCTTCAGCGGATTGCAGGTGCGGTAGCCAAGCCCGCGCAGATACGCCTCGCTCTCGGCAAACCGCTTTTTGGCCTCATTCATATCCGTGCCGCTGATTTTGCCGCTGATATAAACTTTTTCTTTTTGTTTGCAATTCATAATTCATAATTCATAGTTCATAATTACTCCATTTCTACCAGTTCTTCGTCTGGAGTTGGTCTTACCACCTCCACGGCGATGGCACGGCAATAGGCTTTCGCCAGTTCGTGCTGTTTGTCTTTCGGAAGGTTCGGTGCTTCCTTCAGTTTCTCGTGCCATTCCTGGGCAATCCTTTCCTCTGCCCAGAAGATAGTTTCCGCGATGTCAGCCCATCGCTTGATTGCTTGTTCTCGTGTCATAGTTTCTTCAATTTATAATTCATAGTTTATGGTTGTTAAATTCTTCATTCTTTCATTTCTTCATTCTTTCATTTCCCGCTCATCCCATTCGGCTGGCTCGTGCCCCGCATGTCCTTCCCCTTGAACTGCACTATCTTCACCACGGAGCGGAGGCGGGAGAGCACGAGGTCGCCGTAGCGGTCCTCGATGCTGGGGATGGTGTTGCCCTGACGGTCAGTGCCGTGCGTAGTGCGCAGGTTCGCCGTCATCATCAGCAATATGCCGCGCTTCTCAGCAGCGTCGCAGAGTTTCAGGAACGGCGTACTGCGCTCGCCATAGTCAAACTTCGTTGCTGGCTCAGTACCTATGTCATCTATGACTATAAGTTTGTGTTTTATGACATCCTTGATGTTGTCGTTCATCTCCTGCGCAGAGTAAGTCGAGACGATGCGCTGCGTGTGGCGGTGGATGATGACCGGCAGGATGTTCTGTACGATGAGCGTCTTGCCGAGTCCGCATGGACCAAGGCACAAGAGGCCGCGCCCTTTGTTGTCCGCGAGCCACGCCGCCACCTCGTCATAGCACGGCAACCACTTCGCGCTGTCACCGAGGTAGTAGCGCAGCCCAGCGTCCAACATCTCCTTCGCCTCCACCACCTGCAACCGCAGACACTTCGGATAAGGGTCAAAACCACAATCCCGCAGGGCTTCAACGGAACTGGAGAATATAGAATCTATCTTATTCATTTACGATTTGACGATTTACTATTTACCATTTATGTACTATTTAATCATTTGGCAATTTTCCCCTCCATTACGGGAGGGCCAGGGTGGGTCTGCTACCAAGTGTCCATCCCCTCAAAGTTATCCCCATCAACGTGCTTCGGGCTATCGTCTGTACGTTGGCGCTGCTGCTTTTGCCCAATCGGTCGGTCCCCATGCTCCTTACGAAAACTCTCAAAGGTGCGGCAGCGGGCACGCCAGTCCATCATCGGCTTGCCGTCTTTCAGCGTCCAACCACTTTGGCAGCAAGCATCGTAGAAGCCGTCGGGAGTGATATATAGGAATGGCTTGCCCTGCTGGGTGCGTTCGTCGAAGTACGCCTGCACATCTTCCAGCGTCGGGGGATTGTCTGCCACAGTAGCCCTATTTTGCCCCTTGCGGGGCTTCTGTGCGCGTTTCTCCTGCTGGGTGGATAAATCCCCCGCTTTGCCCCCTTTCGTTGAAATTTGAGCCGTTTCTGTGGGTTTCGGGGTATTATCTTCTGGTTTTTCGTTTTCGTTCTCGCCGTCGCGATTTTCCCCCATACCCCCTATATCTTCCTTACTATCTATATTATTATTAACTCTACCCCCAACTCTCTTTGAACGGACGGGCGCGTCGCCTGCGCCTACGCGAGGTTTTTTATCATCTTTTTCGGTACTTTTTTCTGCACCTTTTTCAACCTCTTTTTGCAGCCTTACAATCTCCGCGTCGGTGTCTCCTGCGGCATCGTCGGGAGAGCCTACAACGGTCACACCATCGTCTGCCATGACACGCGGATTTCCGTCCTTGTCGGTCAGCTCGAAGCCATTGTCGAGGTACATGCGAGGCTGTATCATCGTGTCGCCCTCGATGAGTATCATACCTCTTAAATATAGCTCCTGCAGACCATGTATAAGTCCTGGTCTTGGTCCGCTGGCACCGCTCACTGCTATAGCCTCTGCAAAATACACAATAGACTGATATTCACCCGCTTTTGCCTTTTTCTGGCATTGCAGGCAGCGGAACGTCAGCGAGCGTTCGTTCTTTGGCCGCAGGTCGAAATCACGCAGGCAGATAGAGCCTGGTTTCGGCTGCAAAGCCAGCACGTTAAGCAAGTCACAGTACACCCCCTTGGCCACCCAGGAGCAGCGCCTGTAACGTTGCGACGACAGCAAGTCACGCGAGAACATATAGAACCCTTTTCTCGCTGCGGACTTGGTAGAGAGCCTGCCGTTTTTCTTGTTTCTACTCATATACAAAACCCCAGTTAAAAACCCCCTCGTTTTGCTCGCAATTTGCATCGCATTTTGCATACAAATTGCATGGAAAATTGCAACGTATTTGCTGCACAAATTCTGACGCAATATTGTAAACGATTCGCACAAAAAATACACGAATCTGCATCGCATTTTGCACAACGAGGGTAGTAAGTCCGTTTTTCTTATTCATATCGCCAATATGTATTATTGTTCCTGACAGGCGGTCATTTCACCATTGTCGTATGCCCAGCGCTTTGCCTTTGGCCACATGTGAGGCTCGTGTACTGCGGCATACGTTTCCTGTGTGAGTGTAGCGGACCATACCACCTTATCGTCCGTCAGGAACACATCGACACGCCGTTTGCCGCTTCGCCCGAAATTGGGGGATTCGGCGATGGGATGCCAGTCCAAATCTTTCCAGTTAATCATAGGTATATCGCCAATAAAAAAGTTATATCGCCTTTTGTCTGTGCCAAAGTTATCGTTTTCCTATATATCGTGTCGGACAACTTTATGCGTTGACGAACTTTTGGAAGTCGTCGAAATACTCCGCATCGAAGTGCTTCTTCCGCAAGAAAAGGACTATCATTTCTGTCAGTTCGTCTTCCCTGACTGCTTGCGAGTTTAGTATTTTCACTACGATTTTCCTGTGGCACATGCCGTTTTTCATTCCGCGAACTGGATCTGTGGTAACGACGCTGACGCATACGGCTCTCAGGTTGCTGAAGATGTCCTCGATGAACTTCCTCGGTGCGCCGTGAAAGATGAAGTATAGGCAATCGTCCTGCCACTCCTTTGCGAATGCCACATGTTTGCGAAAATTACTGTTAGACATCTTCTTTCTCCTCCTCTTCTTCAAGCCGTTTCAGTTCCAGCATGGCTTCCTTGTGTTCGTCCACCACCTCGATGGTACCAAACGAGGGGGAATACTTTGCGATGCCGACTTCCTTGTAGTATTCGTCCTTCTCTGCATCATGCAGGCTGCAGAACAGAAAGCTTTTTAAGTCCACACCATTGTCGCCAAGCTGAAATTCCCCATAGCAGACGTCGTACAGGTCGCAGTTCTCGCAAGGCGTATGCAGTGCCCCGTTTTTCTTCTTTCGTATATTATTGGTCAGACAGTATGCACGACCATTGATAATTATCATATTCAATGGGTCGTAGTGCTCCGGCTCGGTTTCACGATTGCAACCAGGCTTCGATACATAGTCCTCGCCATCTATGGCCACACCGCCCAGCACATCACTGATTTTCTCAAATTCCTTGTCGAGCAAAGAGCGTTCAATGTCGAGTATGCGATGCTGGATAGAATGTGTGGCAATCAATATATCATTATCCCAATCTATCCAGCCTTTTACTTCTCCCTTACGAATAATGCCAACGCATAACAAATGACTAATTGCCTCAGATATATCATCGGTATATCCTTGAACAATCTCTTCGATGCTATGACCTGTCTGTTCGGAAACAATAGCCTGGATCCTTTTTTTATTTGTTAATTTATAAACATGACACTTGCTTTTGTAGTCCTCTATATACCACAATGCCTTCTTCAAGTCCTCAATCTCTTTCTCCGCATCCTCCTTGCCCATTTCTGGTTTCAGTCCTGCCCGCCAGAGGTATTTGATTGCATTGGCGATGTCGCAGTAATAGTGTCGGATAATATCTATGCACTCGATGCCAGCAGGATGCTGGTTATAGTGCTTCGGGTGATTAACGTGTTCCATATAATATTATTTATTATCTTTTTATTTCACGAATCTCTGGCAGGTCAATATGGAAGTAGTCCATGAGGAATTGCCGGCAGTCGGTCTTACCACCGAACATATTCGCTCCAAACGTCTCGCGATACTCCTGAAGATTACGGCAGAAGAGTGACATGCAAAACCACTCGTAGGCATTGTTGAAATAGCTATGTATTTTGCTGCCAGGGTGCGTGTCAAGAAATTCTTGACCGCCACGGCACCAGAACTTGACCATATTGGGGTACTGTTTGAACTCGGTAATGCGCTTTGCTTTTGATTGCATAGGGCATCCCATACAGCCAAGCCTGCGTGATACATCGAATTTACCCCCCCATAATATAGCGGATGACACTTGATGCCACGCTCTGAAATGAATGCGGCTACATCTTCGTCTGTCCATTCGAGAATTGGCAAATATTGGCGAGTCTTTTCATTCTTGTTATAGACGCGGCAAAGTTCAGGTTCCTGATATCGTGCGGCTCGCTTCGGGCTCTCATAGCGTCTGACTCCGATGACAGCATAGTCGAGAATCTTGTATTCTTTCAGTTTATCGCAACATGCTCGTCTGAATCGGCTTGGCAGTCCAACCCTGTGCATAACCTCTCGGAAAGTCATCTTCGGCTGTACTACTTCTACACCCTTTGACTTTACATGAGCAATGGTGCCAGGTGGGTCTATTGTCGTATTCTTATAGATTGGTCGATATTCGACCCCACTCATCTTCGCCAGTTCGAGAATCACATCCGAGTCCTTGCCGCCGCTGTAACATATCTCCAGCGGTTGCCCGTGCTCCTTCGCCAACTTACCAGCCGCCTGTATCAGCTTCACGGCTCGATCAACCTTCTTCTGTAATTCGTCAGTCATTTTCTTGTTCATCCGATTCCAAGGTTATTCAAGTCCTCTTCGCTAACATACTTCCTCGCAATTTCCATGTTCTGTACGATTGCTTTATCGCAGATCTTATTGAGCATGGCTCCGTCAGATAATTTGCGGGAAAGCACATCTACTGCTGTGCGCAAGTTGGCATCATGGTTCAGGTCGATGGTCTCGTTTGGGTCGTCTGTCTTGACGTAGATATCGCAGACTTGCCTCCAGACATAGAGAGGATTCGTGTATCGGCCCTTGGCGAATACCGGAGCGTAATCGACGTTGAACTTCTGCTTCATATCCCGCATCAGCGCGTCGAACTGCGCCACTGCAAGTTGTGCGCATATCAGCCCGCATTCCAACCTTGCCTTCAGTTCGGCATTGGACTGGTGGTGTTTGTCGAGTACCATCTTCACGGCATTATAGACAATGAAGATGTGGCGACGGAACACTTCCTCCGTGCCGTCAAGGTAGTCAAGCCAAAGACTGAGCCTTTCCCCGAAGTTGGAGTTGTGCGCCCTCTCGTATTCCTCCTGCCTGCGAACGGTCTCGTTGCAGAGTTGCTTTGTTCGCTGCCGGAAGAGTCCGGCCTTCTTGATAGCGTCGATGCCGTCGCTAATGGCAAGCCGCGCAACCTCGTTTGCAATGCCAACAATAGCGTTAATCTGTGTGTTTGTGAGGTCGAAGCCCTCAATGAACTTCTCCTCCGTAATCGTCGGGCATTCACTGAGCACCTTTCTCGCGTACTCCTTGCCGTAGTAAACTGGATTTGCTGCCATAATTCTATTTCATTCTTTTATTTTTTATTTCACTTTGTAGTATTTGCAGTTAGTGCAGTTTGTTGTCTTTGTAGTATGATTGTTAGCGGTCTTTCAGAAAGTCTTGTTTCCTGTAGGACAGTGTTCGCAGTCGCCACAACGTAAGCGCGGCTTGTCGTTTTCCAACTCATATATGTTGCCAAGTTTGCCTTCTGCTGCAGCTACCATCATTGCAGCCATCATAGCAAGCGATTTAATTCCTTTCATAATAGATTTTATTTATTGAACATACTCCAGTCCTTGTCCACGATGTTCTTGTAGCCTACGGTTGCGCGGGCAAAGTCCTCTTCTCCGAGGAAGTCACGGAACGACTGCTTCCAATAGACGGTAGCCGTGCCGCCGCCAGCCTCCATAACCCGCATCACATCGTGGATAAACTCAATGCAGGCATCGTAGTCGTACATCTTGCGGCATACCTTCGTATTCTTCGTCATCAGACCAATCTTAAAGTGACGGCATCCAGCATCGCAGGCTGCCAGTATCATGTCGTAGGATGACTTGAAGTCGATGACAGGCTCAATAGAGGCCCACAGGTGGATGTCAGATTTAGATTCGGATAAGCAGCGAAGGACTCTGATACGTTCTTCGTTTGACGAAGCGTTAGGCTCCAGCTCGTCGTGACCGGTGAGTGTCACACCAAGAGCCACGAGGTTCTCGTCTTCCTTATACATCCATTGGCGAATATATGTCGCAAGCGAATAAGAGTGCTTTCCTGCTGAAAGGGTATTACCGACCTTTGTCAGCAAGGTAACTGGTATGGCTATTTGTATGCTGGCACTCATTATTTTCAGGAATAAATTTATTGTCTCTTCGATACACGGGTCACTGGTGAACGTCATAAACAGCCCGCCGTCCTTGATAATCTGCTCTCGGTTCTCAAGTATCTCTGCCATCGCCACATGATAGGCGTGTTCTTCATTCACGATGCCCTTCTTCAGTTTGGGGCTGCTGCCGCCAAGGCCTTTCGCCCAGACACCCTTCTTCAGATAACAATACTTGCAGCCATGCGGACAGCCTACATACGGGTTCACGCTCCAGCGTCCGTACTCCTCTGCATTGCCTTTTGGTTTCGATAATATCTTCATAGTCGTTATTCCTAACAGTTAATATCACCGCTCATCGTGTTCACTCTATTCGGACGGCCTTTGCAGGTCACGTCGCCACTCATGGTGCTGATGTTCACAGCCTCCTGACACGTCACGTCACCGCTCTGCGTGCTGATGTGATGGCAGTCGCCGTACACCGTCACGTCGCCAGATTCCACTTCCAGTCGCTCCACCTCGCCGTGAATCTCAATCTTCACCGTGCAGTTCTCCAACGTCATCTGCTCACCGTCGAAGTCGAAGCGGTTGCCGTCAACGAACCACTCGCCGTTGCGCTGCTCGATGCGGTTGCCCACCAGTTTATATGTCTTACCCTTTCGAGTAATCACCACCGAACCGCCGTTGATCATCGTCACCGTGCGCCCTCGGCTGTTGTAGTTAGTTATCGTCGAGCCGTTCATGCTCTCGATAACCTCACCTTCTTGTCTCTGTTTCTCGATGTAATCCTTCATCGACATTCCGTTAATCTTGATACCCATGATTTATTTCTTATTGGATTCCATTATCTTTTGCTATCGTCTTTAGTTGTTTCTTCCTTCTCAGGCCACCACGCCCAGGCGGCATCCTCGGCACGTCTAATCATCCATGGGGCGATGGCCTTGATGATTTCATCGTAGAAAGCCCACGCCACGGGCAGCGTCTTGCGGCTCTCGCTGTCGCGGAACCCGCACTCGGCAGGGCGTATATTGGGACAAGAGAACTGCACCGTTTGGAACACATACTGCCCTTTGCCGAGGTCATGCCGCGTCATTGCCATCAGCACGCGCCGCATACCAGGACTTTCGGTAGCAGGATGCCAAGTAAACGTCGTCGGCTTCAGGTCGGGGTACTCGTTCTCTACCATCGTGTAGGGCAGCTCCAGTCCGTGCCGCTTGTCCCAAGCACGACAGCGGGGGCAGTCCACGTCGGGCGTACAGCCCAGCAGCACGCCTCCGTCGAAATAGCACTTGTAGCCCTTCTCGCACAGCGTACCCAGCTTGTTGTACTTGCACCCCTTGCGGAACTTGATGCGCTCCTTCGGCTCCAGTATAAATCGGTGCCCGTAACTGTTCTTCCGCACCACCTTGAACTCAATTTCCTTTTTTTCCATAGTTAGTCCTCCTTCTTACCACGTGCCAACACCTCGACAATTTCCTTCAGCGTCTTGCCGCTGACCCACTCGCCCTGTGCAAAGCGCTTGGGGGTGTCGAGTTCCAGCTGCATCTTCTTCAGTTCATACTCCTGGTCGAGTTCCAAACGGCGCATGGCCAGCGTCGCGTCCATCTGCTCCTGGAGTGCGGCCTTGCGAGCCTCGTAGTCCTCCTTGGCGGCACGGGTTTCGGCCTGCGCTGCCTCAATCATCGTCTGACACTCGCGCTCCTTGTCGGCCAACTCGTCTTCGTGCGCCGACTTCAAATCGTCCATCTCGCACTTGATATTCTCCACGTCGGCCTGTGCATCGAGCTTGACGTTCTCGATGTCGATAGCCAATGCCCAATCGTCTGGGTCGAGCAGGTCTGGCTGTCCGATGAAACACTCAAAGACCGTGGCCTGCTCGTCATCGCAGCGAGCCTCGCCCACCGCAATAGGTCTCAGTTGTACGTCGGCAACGCTTGTGTCGCCATTGTCGCGGCGAATAATGTACCGCCCACTCTTCGGGTAGTGCTTCGCCAAGTAGGTGTTGTCCGATGCTGCCAGTTCGATCATCGGCAGCTTGATCATCATTTCTTTCATAATTCGTATAATTCGTTTAATTCGTGATTCGTTAATACCACCATCCCTGCGGTGGCACATCTTCAATCTTTCCGTCTTTTATGAAGTAAAGGTTGGCGGTCGCATTGTGCAACCGCACCCACCTTCGCTGGTCAGTTCGACATAGAAGTTTGTTCGCATCGTCTTTCGACATCGCTTGCAATCGTTCGTCAGTCATAATTCTCAAATTCTCTAATTCTTGATAATCGAAATCCGTTAAATCCGCGTCATCTGTGGTCGTAAACCTTAAAACGGCAGGTCTCCTCCGTTATCCGCAGGTGCTGCCGAGGCGGGCGGGAACGGGGCGGCAGGCTGCTGTGCTATGGTCTGTGAGTGGGTCATTTTGCTTTTTTAGTGAAGAGTTAAGAGTTATCCTATCCGCTTCATGTCGATAAGCTCTGGATTGTCGTAGATGTTGCCGATGATTATAATGTCACCATTAAAGATGATGTCCCACTCGTTGTCTTTCATCGGCTGCGGCATAGGCTCGACCATCTTGAAGCCACCCTTGCGGAAATCGACGTACATCTTCCGACGGAAGGGTTCCATCGGTCCATCGCCGTTGGAGAAGTATTCGTTCCAGCTGACACACTCCACTATGTCGCCCTCATATATGCGGTTGTGGTTCTTGTCGTAGCAGCCAGTGAACTGCCCGACGGTTTCGCAGAGCACCTCGATTTCTCCATACTCATAGACGATGATTCCCTTGTCGTAACGCTTCTCATGTCGGCCATTGTCAGTAGCATGTGGAGCAATTACGTTGTGCCATAAGTATTTGAACTCGCCAAATACCCAAGGCGTAACTTTGCCGCCCTCATAGCAGGGCTTGGCTCTGAATTGAATTTCTCTCATAATGTTTCTATTTCTGCTTTCAGTCGTTCAATCTCTTCGTCTATCTCCTGGCGAATCGCCGTGTCGTGCTTGTCGAGCAGTTCGTCGATGTACTTCATCACACATTCGGAGGTGAGTCGCCAATCTCTTTCACATTTCCATGCGTACCATAGACGATGTTTAGATGTCTCGTCTATCTCTTTCTTGACTCGCGCTAATTCTTCGAGGCGGTCGTTAATCTGAACGGCTCTCCGATATTGTTCCTGTGTCATACGTCAGTCCTCCTTCTTTTCGTTTAACTTCAATGGAAATCCTTTCTCGGCTTCCAACTCCTGCTTGCGCTTATCGGCGGCCATAAGCAGTCTGTTGCCATAGAAGCCGTGGATGATGTTGGCAGCGTCCATTGCCGCGTCAATCATCTTCATTTGTCGGCGCATGGCCTGCACCTCGTCCATCGGCTGCTGTGTGCCGATAGACTTCAATGCGTCGCTGCCCAACAGATAGATGTCGAGCAGGTCTTGCATCAGTCGCTCTTGTTTCTTTTTCGTTAGAATCTTCATAATTCCTTAAATTAACTTCGTTCATTCTTCCTCCCATCGCCTTCGCCCGCCACAGCCGCAGATGCAGGGGGCTACTCAGTCGGATTGACGATTACCCAGTCCTCAGCAAACATATCGGGAGTAGATGCGTTCCATCCGTTAGATATCGAGCCGTCGGCAGCCTTCATACAAATGTAATGCGTGAAGAACCGCTCGCCCTCGGCATTGGGGTGCGCCTTGACCCACTCCTTGAAGTTGTAGGGCAGTGACTTTACGGTGTCGATGATAAAGTCATCTTTCAACATGTCGAACGGACGCATGAAGAGGAACATCCCCTTGCCGTTCCATCCCTTGCGAGCCACGAGGAAGCCGCGCTTCAGCGAGCCGATGGCCTGTCCGAAGGTGCCTTCCTTGCCCTCCTGCAGCGTCTCCATCGACTGTGCGCCGACAACGAAGCAGGTCTCCATATCGCCACGGGTGAAGCTATCCGTCGGATTGCCATCACTCTGTTTCTGTGTCTCTACTGCCGAGATATACTGCTCGGCCAGTTCATCAAAATTCTGCATAATGTCTGAATGTTTTTTGTTGTTAATACTTGCGACGAATGTACGCCTTGAGTGCGATGATTGCTAACAGTACGATGACGGCCAGTATGGCGTATATCCATAGCGGGGCAGTGACCCACCACCATGACCAGTCAATGACCTTCGTCAGTTTCAGTACGAGGAATACGAGGAACAAGGCTCCTGTGAAGCCGATTCCTCCAGTTGCTGTGCTTGAATTACTTTCCATAATCTTTTCGTTTTATGCCTTGCGGCGGTTATCTGTTATTCGCTGATATGACTGTTCACATGCTGCTCCACCTTGTCGAGCGTGCCATAGACGGCCTTGTACTTCTGGAAGTCGCAGGTCTTCAGCTTCGTGATGATGCGCTCACCGCGACGGGTCTTCAGTCCAAGTTCGTTGCGGATGACCAGGCCTTCGGCCATGAAGTCCTTGTTCTCGGCGACACGGCTCTTGAAGCCCGTGCGCACAAAGTCGATGGCTTCGTCGAGCGTCATCATACCGATGAACGGCACCACGGGCGCACCCAGCTTGGCGGCAATCTCGTCGCGTGCCGAGCAGAGCAGGTAAAGGTCGTCCACCTTCACGTCGAACACAATGAAGCCGTTTGACTGCGACAGATAGTTTCCGCCCGCCTTCTGGATCTTCGCGCCGTAGCCCTCGCCGTAGATGGTATAGCATTCTGGAACGTCCTGCTCCGACTGCCACTTGTGGTCGGCAAACTCTTCTTTTGGAATGAAACGCTTCAAGCCCAGTGACTCCAATACCTTTTCGGCAGGATAGGTATCGGTCAGATGCTGCATCAACTTCGGAGGCACGTTGGCGTTGTCGGTCTTGCCTTTATAGTCCACGCTAAACTCAATGCCTGCCACGTAGCTCGGCTCCATTGGGTCGTCCCATTCCACCTTGCTCTTAACCTCGATGCGTATGTTCGTGCCGTCAATCTTCTCCTCGCACCGCCAAGGCAGTGAGCGCAGGAAACCGAACTCCGGCTGTGTCAGCTCGTCATACGGCATGATGACGTTCTTCTCGTCTCTCTTGAACACCGTCTGAATCTTCTGATACGTGTTCTCGCTTCTTTTCTGTTTTCCCATAATCTTACTGTTTTTGATTTGGTGAATATTCCAATAATCCTTTTAATCCTTTTAATTCCTTTGTTCCGAATCCACGGAGGGTTCAGGCCTGACGGTCATTTCGATGTGCCGGGCCAGCCGGTCGCGCTGATCACGGGTGATGACTATCTCGGCACGATGCAGCGTGTGGCAGAGCCGACCGAGATAGCTGGCCAGCTTGCGCTTCCACTTCGTGTCGCGGCGATAGCGGGCGCGGAGTGCCTTTTTCATCTTTCGGGGCATACGGCCTGGCTCCCGCTCCAGCCTCACGTCCCACAGCGTCGGGCGGTTCAGCATCTCAACGAGTTCGCGGCCCGGCTCCTGCATCGTTCCCGTGAACGTGGTGCTAAAGCCCTTCGCGCCGTATTCGTTCTTCGGCCCGTCGTCCTTATACGTCAGCATCCTCGGCTTCAGCGCGACGGCCTCGCCCAGCGGCTGCGGTTCCTTGTCCTTATCCTCGACTCGGCAGAAGTATAGCTTGCCGAGTCCTGCAAATGGTGGTTGTTCTCCCATAGCCTATCTCTCCAATTTGAATCTGTAACACTTTTCATTCTTCCAGTGGTCGCGGCACCAGTCGCTGTTTGACGTGGTGCCGAAGCGATGCTGACAGCGATTGCAGCATGGACCGCAGAACTTCTGCTTGCGAGGTTTCACAGGTTCCATCATGTTATAGTAGGGATTGGCAAAGATGCGCATCGTCTCTTCGCTCGCCCACGGGTTCTCGTTGACAGCCTTGTATTCGCCAGTCTCAAACGCCCCCATCAGATAACGCTCTTCTATCTCGTCGTCAAACGGACTGCCCTCCTTGGGGTGAGCCGTAGTCAGCACCATGTCACGCTCCTCGTCATAACCACGGATAGTGAAGTAGTCAATCGGCGAGTCGAAGGTCGGTCGGAATTTCCGACCTACCACCTCGGCATACTGCAAAGCCTTGCTTGGCCTGTAAGCTGTCTTCTCGCCATCTGGAGAGTGACAGATGCCTGAATAGGTGCAGGCTGCCTTGCCATCCTCCGCCTTTAATCCGTAAAGGCACGTCTTGCATGAATGTTCCGTCATATCCGATCTTCCTTATGAATCCTTTTCGCCATATTCCTTACATGCTCCCAGTCCTCGGACTCCTTCATGGCTTTCACGAGTTGGTAGGTGTTGATGCGAGGTGCCGGTGAGTATCTCTTCGATTTCTCGGCCCACACATTGCATTTCAGTTTCTCGTTCCAGCCGACTACCTCCATTGTGTAGAGATAGTCACCGGTACGCTCTTGCCTTGTCTTTCCCAACGGCAGCATTTTCTCATTCAATGCCATAGTCAGTCCTCCTTAATACTCGATGTCGAATTGGTCTTGCGCAAGCTTTTCCTTGTCGAAGGCTTGCGGAATGCTGTCGTTGCAGATGAGCATGTAGCGGCTTGTCTCGCTATCGAAGATGGGCTTGATGTAGTATGAGTAGCCTTTCTTCCAATCGACCATGTGGATGCCGAAGGGATGGAAGATTTCTTCGGTCACTTCATGCTCCTCAGCGAACTTCTGGAAGTCGGCCTTGAACTGCTTGCCTGCTTTCAGTCGGAGGTTGGGCAGCCAGCGTCCTTTCTCAGTGTGGTCTGGTCGCAGCACGGCCTTGTCGATTTTAGGCTCTTCTTCTGGAGCGAATTGGAACTCGGGCACGAACTTGATGATGGTGCCCCAATGGAAGATGTAGGCAGGGCTGATGTGCTTTGCGCCTGCCAACTGCTCAACGAGGGCGATGGCCTGCTCATGGGCATTTTTGATTTTCTCGACGGCATCCTTGATACATTGCTCAAACGGAGTGCCTTGTTTTGCAACGATGTACATAGTTCCTAATATGCTAAATATGGTCTTGCGTACTTACTCAGCGGCCCGTAATGCTCGATGTCGGATTCACGTAGCAGCCGCTCTGCCTCGTGAACCATCTTCTCGGTCTCTCGCTTCATGTCGTTAATACGGATGAAGATGCCGGTTGCCGTCTTGCCTTTATCCATTTCCATGCGTTCTTTTTCGAGGAAGTCAATCATGCTATGCAGATAGCTGATAGCCTCGCCGACGCGCTTCACGTCGTCGTAAAATTCGCCTGTCATTTTCAGATGTGTCATACTCAGTCCTCCATATTTTCGTTGATAAGTTGTTCCGTGAGTGCCATGACGTTCTTGATGTCCTCCTCAACGGGAGTACCGCCACCGCCTTGATAGAAGAAACCCGTCATCTTCTTTTTATCGAAGTGCTTACGACATGCGTTGCGATAATTCCAGCATTTCATGCCGAGAGCTTTCTTGCAACGGCCAGGGGCTTCTATGCCGTTCTCGCCTGATTGCCACCAATCGCCAGGCTCCCAATGTTTGCAAAGTGAGCACGTATTCCTTGTTTCTTCATCGGGTGCAAACTCCATCAGACGTTTTATCTGTTTGATGCTTGCATCGTAGAAAGCGTCAATGCGACGGTATTGTTCTTCTCGATGCTGACGTGATTTGGCTCTGTTTCTTGTGAATCGGCTCATACTTCCTTGGGTTGTTGGGTTAGGGGCAGGGGTGTGAGGCTTTCAACTTCTTGTTGAGTTCGTCAATCTCTTGATAATGTTTCTTGCAAACATCGTGGTAGTTGTTAGGGCCATATATCCCATCCCTACACAATCCAGTTATTTCATTCTCCAAGTAGAAATGCCTGTGTTTTTTGCAATAGAAGTCGAACTGATCGCTATATGGTGGAATGTAGTGCGCTCCTTCCCAATGTCCTTTGTCGCTATCGCAAAATAGCGTTGCGTCCCAATTTGCAAACTTGCAATCTTCACACTGCACACACATTGCCATAGTCAGTCCTCCATAAGTTTAGACAATCCATTCTTCTCGATTTGGCGTTTGCGCTCTGCTTCAATGAGTTCAATTCCTTTCTTTTTGCCGATAACAAGATTCTTGATTTTTCTCAGGTAAAGGTTCCATACTGCCCGCTCTTCGGGCATGTTGATGCCATAGACTCTGGTTTCGACAACGTAATACTCGAAGTCGCCTTTGTTCCAGATACTCAGTTGCTCGCCTTGCTCTGGAACATTGATCGTATATATGGTGGCGAATGGTTCATCGCCGCCATCCAAATCATACAGATAGCATCTTAATTGGATTTCAGTCAGCCTTGTCATATTTGTGCAATGCTTGATGTAATAACTCTTGTTGTTGGCGGATATGGCAGTTGAACATTACTGTCGCGCCACAAACGCAGCCACAAAGAAAAGCCAATACACTCATTACAATAATTGTCTCAATATCATGTTTTAATCTTTCCATATTTAGTCCTCCTTTTCAAATTAGACATCCTTACTTTTCATTCATCCCGGATTACACGGATTGCACGGATTGACGTGGAAAGCGAACCTGCGACCAGTTGCGACGGAATAGCCGCGATTCCCTGTCGCACTGCGTGTCGATGTTGTCGGCAAGCTGATGCGGAAGGCCAGTGTCGTAGAACAGGACGCTGTGATATACGCAGGGTATCGGAATATCGTGTCGAACCCAGCTCTTCACGTTGATTCGCTGATGGATGTTCAAATCGCGGTATGTCATTGCTCCTCCTTTTTGTCGAACAACTCCCTAAGCACACGCTCCACGTTGTTGATAGAGCCTGCGAAGAAACCGAGAATGAACGAGTAACCGATGTACTCTCTCGTTGACATGTCGGGGCAGGCGATACCGAGCAGAAAGCAGAATATCAGGGCGTAGATTCAGATGCCAGCCATGTTCTCAAAAAACTTGATGACGTGTTTCATTCTTCTTCTTCCTTCTCTTCTTTATCGCACCAGCCAAACTCCTTGGCAGCTTCCTTGTCGCCAACACATTCTCCCCATCGGCAAATGGGGCATGTCCAACTGTTACATTTCTCCGCCATAGTCAGTCCTCCTGTTCCATTGATTTCTTAAAGTCATCTGCCAGTCGCTGATGGTCGATAGTGAAGTCCTGCGCACCGATGTAACAGCATAAGTCATTCTCGAAGAAATCAAGCGTCTTGTCTATCATCTTTTTGCGAGTGGTCTCTTCCCTTGCGACGAGCGCAGCCTTCAGTGACTCTATCTGATCAAGAGCCAGCGTCAGACGGTCGTACTTCAAGCCGTAACTCTGGCGCATCTTCTCGTACATATTGTGGAACCACTCGTCGGCCACCTGCCAGCCTACCCACTTGCCTGCAAGCGTTGCCTCCAAGTCCTCGGTGTGGTCGAAGTTGAACGTCTCGGTGTGGCAGTTCAGATTGACCATTTCGTTTTTCTCGATTCTCGGCACGATGACCTTGCAGTCGAGCCATAGCTTCACCGTGTCGTCGAATACATTGGCGGTTATCGCCTTGATGTCGCGGATGCAGCAGATGGTGTGCAGTGGCACGTGGTACCACGGCTCGTCGCCAGTGTCGAAGAACTTGCCTATCATCCACCCGTAACGCTTCCTTGCGAGGTCGGTCATCATCTCGTTACGCCGTTTTTTACTCGCAAACAGCTTGCGGATAATCGCCTGCTGCTTTCTGATTCCAATCAGGAAATCGTCTTGTGAAATTCTGTCTTTTGTGTCCATAATTCTCCATTATTTCTTGTCCTGACATTCGTTCCAGCGGCGGCAGATTTCCTCGCCGAGCCGCCTGGCATCGGGCATCGTGGCCTTGAAGTCCACGTAGAGCTCGCTGTCGTAGAGCTTGATTTCGGCAAACGGGATGTTCCATCCGCAGCCCTCCTCCTTGAAGCACAGCTCCACCGCGCCGTGGTGGTCGCTGGCGACGACCAGCATCCTGTCCGTCAGCGTCTCGAAGCTGCCCTCGACGTACTTGAATCTCGGTGTAATCTGCATGGGTCAGTCCTTTCTATATTCAGGGTCAATCTTCCGAATCGCATCAATCACCCTGTCGAGCGCAGAGATGTAGTCGCCGACCCGCGAATACTCCTTGCCGTAATCATCGAAGTCGCCGATAGCATCCTTCATTTCCTTGGCCACCGACTCGCGTCCCTTGAAGTAGGCTGCACGGAAGTACCTGTCGATGTTGTCCGTAATCTCGCCGACGGTCACGCCGCCCTTCGTAATCAGCTGCTGCACCTTGACGGTCAGTTCATCAAAATTCTGCATAATGTCTGAATGTTTAAAATGTTATACTTATGCCTTGCGGCGGTTAATTCAATTCGTCCTCCAACATAAGGCCGCCATTAAGAACATACTCAACGGCACCGTCACCAAGACCTTGTAGCTGCTCAAACGTAGGGCGTACCCAGCTATGAACTATAAATTCCTCGCGTTCTGCGCACTCCTCAGAGACGGTATCTGAACTTCCAGTCCCGTTTGTCCTCTCCGTAGAGCCGCTTCCCCACTGCCTCCCATTCTGCCAGCGTCACCACCTGCTTGACCGCAAGGTCGGGCTGGTTGGCATCCTTGTAGTAGTTCGGCCACCAGGAGGTGCGGTCGTTCTCCCATGCTTCCAATACTTCGTCGCGTGTCACATGGCACACGTCAGCATACTGCTGCGCCCTGTCAAGAATCCAGCTGCACGCGGCCTTCCCACCTGTTCGGTTCTTTTGCGTAGTCTCTGCCATAATCCGCCTTCAGCGACTCATAGCCTTTCTTCGGTTCTTTTTCCATCGTTCATTCTGTTTTTATTTCTTCTCCGTTCTCCGTAAACCGCCTGCCGTCCTTGGTCACGATATTGTCGTCATCGTCCCACTGCCAGCAGTCCATGCAGTAGTCCCTGCCTCCCAGTCGCTTCCAGCCTTCCTCGTGGAACAGCTGGTCTATCGCATCCCACTCCTGCCAGTAGTGTTCGTCATCCAGTTTCACACCGCAGCAGTCGCACTTCTTGTTGTAGAATGTCTCCTGTAAATCCATACTCTTTTTACTTGAAATAGTCCAGCACCTTTTCGACGATAACATCCATGTCGTAGTATTTGTATTCCGCCAGGCGACCGCCGAAGTGGACGCGGGTTTCTTTCTTCGCCAGTTCGTAATAGAGTTCGGCCATTTTGGTATTGCGCTCGTCGTTGATGGGATAGTATGGTTCTGCGCCTGCTGTATATTCGGCTGGATATTCGTGGGTGATAACAGTCTTATCAAGTGCCGCATAAGAGCCTACAAAATGTTTGTGCTCAATAATGCGGGTATAAGGCACATCGGCATCGGTATAGTTGACTATCGCGTTTCCCTGATAATCGGATATAGGTAAAATAGTATTTTCAAAATGCAATGAGCGCCATTCCAGGTGGCCGTGCTGACATCCGAAATACTGATCGAGTGGGCCGGTATATACAATATTGTCGGCAAAACGCTCCCAATAGCTGCGGTTGTCAAAGAAGTCTGCATTGGTCTGTGTGTCTGAACCTTCCAGTAGCCCTTCTATAAGCTTATTATATCCGTGAAGCGGTATGCCCTGATAGCGGTCGTTGAAATAGTTGTTATCAAAGGTATATCGCACCGGCAGCCTGCGGATGATGAAGGCTGGCAGCTCGCTGCACGGTCTGCCCCACTGCTTTTCGGTATAGCCTTTTATCAGTTGCTCGTAGATGTCACGCCCCACCAAAAGCAAAGCCTGCTCTTCAAGGTTGCGAGGCTCCGTAGCGCCATCATCCTGCATCTGCCATAATGCCTCCTGTCGCTGCTGTTCGATGATGCACTTGGCTTCTGCTGGTGTGGTACAGCCCCACATTTGGTAGAAGGTGTTCATGTTGAACGGCAGATTGTATAACTTGTAACGATAGCGAGCCAGTGGCATATTGATGAACGGCTCGAATGGCGTGATGCTGTTCACGAAGTCCCAAACGCGCTTGTTGGAGGTGTGGAAGATGTGCGGGCCGTAGCTATGCACCGTAATCCCCTCTATTTCCTCGCAGCGCAGGTTGCCGCCAAGGTGCGGTCGTCGGTCAATGACCATGCACTTCTTGCCGCGATGTGTGGCAAGGTGTGCGAAGGTGGCTCCGTAGAGACCGGAGCCAACTATCAGATAGTCGTAGTGCTTCATATCAGATGTACCATTTCATGTTAATTGAAATCCATGCCGACACCAGGCGCTCTCCAAGGAAGCCCAACAGACGTTGCTGGTAGGGAGCAACCTCTTCGCCAAAATCGGCTACGGCCTTTGCGTGCCACTTCTCCACGTCATCGCAACAGCCCGTTTCCTCTGCAAACCTTTCGAGAAAAGAGAAAACGAAGTCGCACATCTGCATAAAGTCCTTCCATGCCATGAGGAAGCAGACGTTTGGGAGCATCGTCCTGGATGTCCGCAGGTAGTTGCTATAAGGATTGTCCTTGCCAAAGCGCCCGTCTATGAGCGAGAGCAGGAGATCGTAGTCCTTGATATTGTGGCAGCGTTGGTACTGCTCGTACATCGTCTCGCCGTTACGGAAGCGGAGTCGCTTCAGCACCTGGCACTCACCGCGCTGTGGCAAATGGTTGACATTCAGTATTCGGCGGTAGTGGCAGAAGCCCACATAGTCTGAACGCTCTCCTTTCAGCCACACATGTAGGATTGTGACAAACTCGCTCATGCAACTGTTCATTGGGTCTTGCCGGGCATCAAAGAGATTGTAGTGACTACCGAGCCGGTCAAGCTGGTATGCTTGAATCAGTTCGGGCTTGTGGTACGTCAACCAGATTTTCCATTCCTTACCATGCTTTATCCAAGACGCAGGCAGAAGGTTGGTCATGGCCGGTCGCTTGGGGTTGTCAAACCACGGCCAAGGGCAGACGACCTCGACGTACTTCTCGTTTAGGAATGCTCCCCACCATGAGAAAGATGAATTGGAGATGATGCAGCCTGATCCGCATTGCGTCATCAGGTAGAGGTCCATTTCTGGTTTCCAATGGCAAGGCTTGTTTGCGAAGAGATAACGCTCTCCCGTAAAATTATTACGGCACCACTCAATGTCATCGCTGACAAACAGGACGCGATACATAGGAAGGAAGTGCTCCTCCAGCATATCCTCTATCTGCTCTTTGGTGAGCACACGGAAGCCGTGCAGCTGCACCTGCAGGTAGTCGCCGCGACGCACATTGACGCAAATGCAGTCCGATAGGTCGCCATAGAGCTGCTGTATTTCCTGCTTGATGCTTTCGTATGGAGCAAACAGCGACATCGCGATATCGCAGTCGATGCAGGTAAAGTCCTGGTAGTAGTCGCAGAGCACCACATCGGGTTCTTTTATGTCGGGGAATCCGTTGCTGACGTACTCGCCCTGCTGCATGTGGTAGAATCCTGCCACCTCGCTCGGCTCAATGTACTTCACATTACGCATCACGGTCTTGAACTGCTCCTCCGGATAGTCATAATCGAATTTAGGTCCGTGGTTATATACCAGTCCTATAAACTCTCTGCCTGTTCTGCGGGCAAATGTCATAGCGGCTGCGGCAATGAACATCTGGTTGCCCATTCTGCCCAATGCAACGGCAGCCACACGTCCTTTCCTGTTATTCCATTTCTCTATATATGCCTCCTTCTCCGGAGTGCGCTCGTTAATTTTGAAGAAAAACTCGGCATAGTCCTTTCGGAACTTTTCAAAGCTCAAACCTGCTGCGCCCTTCACCCATTTGTTCGTCAGCCACTCGCTGATTGTCTTGGTGGTGAAGTGCTTCAGGTAGGCAATACTATGGTCGTATGGGATGCGCGGCTGTTGTCGGCATCTTTCGCCCTTGGTGTTGCAGCAGATCAGGCGCGGCTCTAACGGGACGTGCGGGTTCTTGAATGCAAGTCCTGCGATGCCGGTGCGGACGATGCTTTTGGCATGATTGTTCTCAGGGTAGTCACCGCCAATGCCCGTCTTGTCGTACTGCATCGGTGCAGTGAAGCGCTCCTGCAATGGCCGTCCGTCGTTCTCAATGAGGTTTCCGTCGGTATAGTCCATCCAGTTCACCAGCAGGCACTGATAGTCGCGGTAACGCTGCATGAAGGTGTGGATGTCATCGCCTGCCGCCGTGCCTTGCGCTTCTTTGTTCGTCCCCGTGCCGGGTGCTTCAGCGCTCGGAATAACAAGGAACTCGTCGAAGTCGAAAAACGCCATCCATGTATGCTTGCCTCCGAAGCGGTGGTAGCAGTCGTTATATGCCATGCGCTGCGCATCATTCGGAGCGTATGTCCATGTGATAATGGTCACTTTGCCGTCGGCAATGTAATCACCAAGCACGTCGGCCAGATGCTCCTCGCCTTCGTGGGCATTGTCGTAGAGATAGAGGTGGTCGAAGCCAAGCGTAAGGTAGTGCTGCACAAACTCACGGGCGTATTGGTTCTCCATGCGCCCTATTGCGCACAAGGCAACGCTATTCTGCCTATTCATATCCATAATTCTTTGTTTTCGTTTAGCCATTGTTCGGGGTCTTTTTCCTTCCATGAGCCGTGGCCGAAGTGGAGGATGTAGGGGTCGATGTCGGTGTCGTAGAAGGACAGGCGGTGGCGGATGAGTTCTTCATAGAACCATGCGCCGGTGTCGTAGCGGTTGTAGGGATAGCGGTCATGGAGCGCCCACATCTTCTCGCCGTTGAAGTAGCGGATGCGGTGCTCTTTCAGCATCGGCACGTTAATCCAGCAGAGCACAGGCTTCAAGAGCAGAATGCCATCCTTCACCTGCAACGAGCCGACGGCAGCCCGCTTGTGCTTGACAAGGGGCGTGATGTCCTGACGGAACAGCACGTCGCTGTCTGCCAGCACGAAGCCCTCCGCGCAGTAGTCCATCAGCCAGTCGATGCTCATAGTGTGCTTCGCCGAGCCGAAGTTGCTGCGGTTGCGCTGCGAGTATTCCTTGTTGGGGTACTTGGCAAGCTCCGCCTCGAAGTCAATCACCTGCCCCTTCGTGTTGTCAATGATTTCAATCTTCGTTCCCGTACCGAGTGCTTCAGCACTCGGAAACACAAACGCCCCCTGGTCGCTGTTGTCGAACACAACGACGCGGGCCTCTGTGGTGTGCTTCAATAGCGAGCGTATGGCGCACTCCGTCAGCCGCTGGGTGTTATAGTTTACAATGCAAACGATCATCATCCTTCTTGTTAGTTGTTATTTTGTTAAAGCAATCAGAAGAGTGTTAGTTGTTGTTGCTCATTCTTGATGCGCTTGCAAGCGATGTCGAAATACTCCTTGTTCGTCTCAAAGCCTATAAAGTGGCGATGCTCCTTTATGGCCGCGATGGCCGTTGTGCCAGAGCCGATGGTCGCATCCAGTATGAGGTCGTTGGGGTTCGAGTACGTCAGAATGAGGTAGCGCAGCAAATCGACGGGCTTCTGGGTGGGGTGCTTGCGGATATCTACATCACTATCATACGTCTTGCTATACGACGGAGCATGAGGTGTCTTTGCGCTGACAATACTGATAGGATAACGAGTGCCATCATCACCGCGACGTGTTCGATGTGTTGCGCCGTAGATATTGTTTCCGATGTACTCGTTTTCCAAGAACGTCTTTCGTTGTGTCAAGAACTCTTTTTCTTCGACAAGCCATTTCTGCGGATTGAATGTAAATTCGCCCGATTTGGAAAATACAACGATGTTCTCATGTATCTTCATGTGTCGTTGGTCTTTGCCATACCCAGTCGCAGGCTTGTTCTTCAGCCAACATAATTCCTCACGAAAGCATTTGATATTCGACATAATCATTACCGATGTGAACGGCTGACTGCCAAACAGCACGATTGGGGCTGTCGGCTTTGTGATGCGGTTAAACTCTCGCCATAGTTCTTCAAAGGGTATCACTGAATCCCATGAACAACTTGTCGAGCCGTAGGGCAAATCGGTGATGATGCAGTCCACCGCTCCGTCAGCGATGCGCTTCATCCCTTCGAGGCAGTCCTCATTGTATGTCTTGTCGAGTTCAATCATATCGCCTTGAAAATTCATTTTGTTTAGTCAAGTGAAGAGTGTCAATCTGTTTTAGATTTTTCACTCTTCACTTTTCACTTTTCACTTCGACCGAAGGGAGATTATCCTTCCAGTCCGTCGTCTTCGCCTCCTTCGCCGGTGTTGGTGCCGCCGTTGTCGCCTTGTTCGGGGGCTTCGGTGGTCTGTTCGGCCTGTCCTGGGTTGGCTCGCTGTGCGGTCTTCTGCAGGGCGAACTGCTTGCTGTACTTGGTGCCGACCTGTGCGACGATGCTCCACTGAATCATGTCGGGTGTGAGCATGTCCTGCGTGGCCACCTGTGCGCCGTTGTACTTCTCTGGGTTCTGCTGCACGTCGCGGTCGCTGATGCTGCCCTGCGCCTTTGGCGAGAGGCTGACGAGCACACCGTCGCCCGTCTCGATTTGCACGCGGTTGTTCTCAGCCACCTCTTCGAGGATGACCTTGGCGACTTCCTCCAGAATCATCTTGATTTCCGACTGACGGCTGATGCCTCGGTTCTCGACTTTCTTGGCGAGTTCCTTGTTGGTGATGATGTTGTCTGTCTTAGCCTGCACGTAGAAGCCGTGCGTGCCTGGCATCCCCTCTTTCGGGATGTACTCTCTTACGAGATACTTTACTGCTGCCATAGCTTGAAAATTTTTTAATAGTTAAACATTATTGAAAATGGTCTATTTTGATAAACCCTACCTTTTACTTCGGTAAACCCTACCTTTTATTTTGGTAAAACCTACCCCTGCAATTTTGGCACTTTCGGGAGCCTTCAGTCCGCCGCTGCAGACCTGGCGATTTTTTTTAATGTGGATTTGTTTGAGACGCCGCCGTTTTCAGGCTCCCGATTGCGCCGTTTTGCGTCTGCCAATGTTTCGTGTCTGATGGGTGTTGTACCCGACCCACCACGACGGGTGCGCTGCAAGGTTGTTGGCCGAAGCCACTCCGTAGAGCATTGCGCGGAACTCGTCTATCTGTTCCTTCGTGAACGGACAGTCTGGATGGACTGCCGAATAGTGAATATCTTTAGCTTTCATAGCGTCTCTTTTTAGAAGAGAAGGCTGCGGACCCTAAGCAATTTAACCCATGTGCCATAACAGCACATCCGCAGCCTTCGTTTTTCTTGCGGGACGGCGTGGAATCGAACCACGGCTCAGGCCAAACCTTACCTGCCTGTTGCCCATTTACAGGCTTTCCGTCCCAAGTGCCCGTCTTTCCGGGCTGTCATCTCACGGCCTCTGCATCAGAAAGGATGCAGTTCCCACATTTCAGACACGGATAAGCGTCCGCTGGCGTTATGTGTGCCCGTCTTTCCGGGCTGTCATGCGAGGCCTCTTCTCGATAAGAGCCGTTCTATTGTTAATTGTTAATTGTTAATTGTTATTTGTTATTTGCGTCAGCTGGATTTTCTCTCAGGGTCGAACATGTCCCGCGATTCCTCGTCGCACTTGTCAATCCAGCAGTGTTGGTCGCTTGATTCCAACATGCTGTCAGGCATACGCTGACCGTTGAGATAACGCTTGCAGTTCGAGCGCAGCAGGCAATGTCTGCCCCTGCAATAGACAGTGTACGATTTAGCCATAGCCGTATGTTATTGGAAGATTAGACGTAGTGCTTGCCAAGTGAACCAAGAGGAACGCACGCAGTCGTAGAGAGCACCGTGGGCATTCTCTTTGCCGCCGAAGGATTCGGGCAACTGCGGCAGGAGCTTGTAGGCCAGTGTCGGGTCTTTCAGCAGGTCGAGCTTCGTGTATGGCTGCTCCACATCGTCGCGCTCCAGCCACTTCGCCGTGCATTCATAGATAGCCGTGCGGCAGTCGCGGAAATACTTGTGGTGGAGCGCCATCGGCAGGAGCTTGTTGCACTGCGTCCGCTCTGCTGCATAGCGCAGGATAGGGATGTCGAAGTCCGTCCCCTGGCACCAGATGCAGAAGTTATCGACCTTGTATAGACTCAGCAACTTGCGAATCCAGTCGTCCAGTTCCGCAAGTGCCTCGTTGAGCAATGCCTGGCTCTGCTTCTCCGTCTTGATGTCATACGAATGCGTCGCTCCGCTATTGATGTCATCGGCAACCGCTAACTTCGCCTCACGGCCCTGCCTGCCCCACCATCTTGCCGTGTCCTGGTCGAAGTCGAACAGCCCCTCCACGAACTGCGAGTTCAGGTCGATAGTGCGGACGAAGTGCTCCGTCTCTTCCGGCTTCGATGCCTTGCCGAAGAACATCTGCGTGTCATCCTTCGCGAACCTGTCCCATGCCACCGCAGCAATCTGCATAATCGCCGCGTGGGAAGAGAGCGAACAGGTCTCCAAATCTAATGTAATGTCTAATAGTCTCATATACATTTATAATTGTACATGGTCGTGTCCGGCCTTGTTTGTTATATCTTTCAGTCGCAGTGTGCTGATGAGCTTCTTGATGTCGGATAGCGAATAGAGAACTACGGCGTTCTGTGCATCGCCCGTCTTGACAGGTGTGAGCAGGCGGTCGTTCACCCATCGCTGCAGCATCGCAGGTTTGTAGCCCAGCTTGGCGATGTAGCGCTTCGCCTCGCCCTGCTTGATATAGTCCTGCATCGGCTCAATGCTCTTGATGTACGACTGCACACCAGCATCAATGGCTTCTGTCATCAGCGACAACAATTCCCTCAGCTCAATGTTCATAAGTGCCTATCTGATTCTCGTTATACTCACAGAGGACGATGCGTAGTCAGGTTTGACATCAAACTCCAAGTCCTCCTCGTTTTTCAACTGATTGGCCTGCACTCTGGCAGAAGTCAGTTTCTTTTTGTCGGCGAGCGTGAAGATGCGCGTCTGTCCGACACGCATCTCTCTTAGGTCACGTCTGCTTACTCTTTCTTGCATTTCTTTAATCTTTCTTAAATTCTTTCTTACTTTTATATAAATATCGGGAGAAAAGCAGTACCTTTGTGCTTGCAACTAAACAAAGGAAGCGCAACGCCTTCCGCCGAAAGACGCATATAGCGCCTGACTGCTTTTCGTATGCCCGATAGTTTTGAATTTCTTTCTTACTTTCGGACTGCAAAGATAGCAATAATTATTATTACTTATAGCAACTTTTGTTGTTATTTAACGATTTTTAAGAATTATGGAAAAGCAAGAAAGAATGAAAATGGCATTTGCCTATCTTCGTGGTCATGGGTATATACACACCCAGGAAGACCTTGCAGCCGCTATAGGCTCAACACCAGCTAACGTCTCGAAGGCACTCAAAGGCAATCCCAGGTTTCTTACCGACAATTTCTGCAGAAGGATTCAGAAAAACATAAAGATTATTTCTGCAGAGTGGCTAATAAGCGGAGCCGGAGAAATGCTTGTTAAAAATAGCAATGATTTAGCAACAGACCAGATGCCAGCGCCTGACTATAGCAGCCTGGTAAATGCAACAATCGCGGCGATGGACTCCACCATCGCATCATTAAAGCGCGAACTTGCAGGTAAAGATGTCTCGAACAAAGCTGCGCTTCAAGCAAAGGACGAGACGATTGCTTCACTTAATCGCGAACTGGAGGCAAAGGATGTGCTCATCGCGTCGCTCAGGCAGCAAGTGTCCGACCTTGGCTATACGCTGTCCGTGCTTAAAGAAAAAAATATAAATGGCTATCCGTTTACTATGGGAGTTGCTGAACCATGTGTTAGCGAATGCACTCCCAACGTCCCAAGATAACAAGAACTAAAACCACCCGCCAAATTTCCGTCAATGAACAAATAACAATACACCAAGAACCTTATAAATAAAAGGAAACTGACGCATTTCACACCAGGGATTGTGGTTCTGAATGTCATGGGTTCGAGTCCCATTAGGCACCCAAGCCAAAATCCCTGCAAACAAGCGTTTGCAGGGATTTGTAATAAAGATAGTGATTTCCACTTTTGGAAGAAAAATCCACTTTTGGAGCGATGTATTTCCGTCAGTTTTCCGTCAAAACAGAAGCAAGTATGGCTACAATAACGATTGAAATAGGGAAAAAGAATAAGAAGCGCGTGCATCCCGTGTCGTTCTTGTTATGTCAGGGGTTACATAAGAAGCGCATCCCGACTGGAGTGTCCGTCTCGGATTCAGAACTGACGACCAACGGGAAGCGCATAAGGGAGCCGGAGAAGGCAAAGATGATAGATAACAAGCGACGAGAGCTTCAAGAAAGGCTCGACGCGCTGCAATTAGATTACCTTGGCCGTGCGACAATGGATGCTGGCGAAATTGTCAGCAGGATCGTAGCGAAGAAAGACGAACTGGACTTCTTCGCCTTTGCAGACGAATGGATTGACAAGACAAGCATCAAGGGCGTAAAGAACTACAAGACGATGCTTAACTCATTGGAGGGGTTTGTTGGGAAGAGGATGCTGCCGTTCAAGAGCATCACATACAAACTTCTGGAAGACTACGACAGGCACCTGCAAGACAGACCACGAGCGCAGTCGATGTATCTTGGATTTATCCGGCATCTGTACCATGAGGCGATGCGCAGGTACAACACAGACTATGAGACTGTCATAGCCAACGACCCGTTTCTGCGGTACCGCGTACCGAAGCAGCAAATAAAGAAGGGTGTCCGCGCATTGACTCTGGAGCAACTACTTACTATATATAATTATAAAGGTAGGCCAGGTAGTCGCGCTCAACTCGCAAGGGATTGTTTTATCCTGTCCTTTTGTCTGATGGGTATGAACTCCGTTGATATGTACGAAGCCAAAGAAATCAGGAACGACACGATAAAATACAACAGGGCAAAGACACAGGACAGGCGTAGCGACAATGCTTATATCGAAGTAAAAGTTCATCCCGTTATTGCCGATCTAATGAGGCGATACAAAGGCAGCGGCAAGGTGTTCTCGTTTAGCAAGCGATATTCGTCCGCTTCCGACTTCAATCGTGCCATCAATATCGGTCTGAAAGATGTTGGCGAGGAACTCGGCATCGACAACCTCCAGTTCTACCAGGCGCGTCATACCTTTGCCACGCTTTCCCGTAACATGATGCACTTCTCAAAGAGTGATGTTGACGAAGCCCTGAACCACGTCGGAACATACGACATAGCCGACATATACATTGCCAAGGATTTCACCATCATCAACGACAACAACTTCAAGCTGCTCAATAAAGTGTTTGGGGCTAAAAAGAAGAATGCTAAATAGCAGGTGGTGGCACACTATACATCCAGCTCACACCTGTGCCGAAATGTTTCAGCATCGCAGGCTTCACCAAGTCGCCCGACACATGCGGCTGCATAATCCACGAATAGTCGTCGTATTTTTCCAGTCTCAGCATGAGCGTCTTCGTGTCTTCCGTCCAAGATTCAAAGGAGAGTGATGTTATGACGCGGAAGCTATTCTCCCTTGTGCAATGACTGAGCATATCGGCCCTACATTGTTCCCATTGCTCCTTGATTTGCTCGATGCGAAGGCTTGCCTGCTTTACCAAGTCCTTTGCTTGTCCTGTTGCAGGTGTGTCTTTCTTGGTTAGTAAGGAATATCCAAGTCCAAGGTTGGTACTCATAACCGTGAACTCGATATAGTCAGGGTCGCCGCGCCTGCGTCCGTTCAGATAGACAGGCTCGTAGCTAAACGTGATGTCTGTATGGTTGTCACGTGCCATCTGGTCGAGGTCGGCCTTCACAGCATCCAGCACCTTTGTCTTGAAATGGGCGAACTTCTGATACGGCACCACCCACTCGCCCGTTGCATCATCCTTGAATGTCTCGAAGCCGAGAAAGTTCTTAATCTCCTGCACCGTCAGACGGACGCGGGTGTGCCGCTCCCTACCCATCAACTCCTGCAGCTTGAAGTAGAGCCGTGGCGTGCTACGCTTCGTGGCATAGCGTGCAATCAGTTTCGGGTGATTGGCGTAGCCCTGGCTCATGTCGAAGGCATACTGTGCCACATCCTTGTTAATCTCCACCTCAATGTAACCGCTATGCCTCGCAGACTCCACGATAATCTCGCCCTGCTCGTCGCGCTTGCGGTAGTAGTCGCCCGTCCTCGGCACGCGGAACTTCGTGAACACAGGCGAGAAAATAGTATGTCCCGTCGGCTTTCCGTTCTCGTCGAACTCCTGATGCTCCACCAGCAAGTTCATTTCCTCAATGGCCTTGCGCACCACCTTGTAGTTGGCGGGGTCAATGTCCATGTCGGCCAGGTTGATGCGGAACGGCGGGATGCCATGCTCCAGCAGGTACTTAGTGAAGAGTGCCCTCGGCTTCGCCTCTGTGTTGTTCAGATTCAGGTCGAAGAAGTTCTTCACATACTGCTGCAGGTGGTCGCTGACCATCAGCATCGTGTCCTGCTGGAACAGCGTCAGTTTCGGTCCGAGCTTGATGTACGAGAACGGCGTCTTGATCCACATCTCCTGCCGTGCGCACTCCATCAACTGCTGTTTATTCTCTTCCATAACTATTGAAATCTTCAATTATGTTGTGCAAAATGCACGATTCTACTATAACATTGTTCACCTTGACACACCGCAAACCCTTTGTTTATCGCAGTTTTCGCATTCCGTACTATACTGAACGCTACCCTTTTCTCCATCATTTATAAAGAGTATTTCTATATATAGTATATAAATAAGGTGTCCAAATATATAGTTGTATTCACCTTCTTATATAGTTTGTGGTGTCGGATATTATAGTTTGCACTAAGGTGTCCATTTATATAGTTTCGGACACTTCGTTGCCCATCAGCAGACGCACTGCGGCTTCTTTTGATATGGCCTGGCCGTAGTAGTGCCACGTTTGCTTCTTGCTGTGCATGATGCGGTCGGTGATGCGATCAATGAGTACTGTCGTTCCTCGTATGTTGGGGTATAGTCGTTCCAGTAGTCCTTGACGCAATGTGTACTCCAATTATCAATATACGACTGCACGTTGAACCCTCTGCCTCTGACAGCGCAATGAATGTCGATGTATCTGTTATAGACAAATTGCTGTTTATCCAGGAAGAACTTTACATGCCCTTTTCCCAGCACGAACTTCTCAGGAATATGCTTAATGCTTCCAGTCCTGATAGCCTCGCGCAGACAGAACGGAAGTCGCTTAATCTCTCGATGTTCAGCCAGCAGATGCTCGTCCGTCAGGCATCGCACATGAATAGCACTATTGATTCTGGTCATAGTTGTGACTATAATTTGCCCTCTTGAACATCCAGCCACAGCGCCACCGCTTCTGCCACAAGGTTTGCTATAGTCTCTCCCCTGGTCAGTTTGATGTCATTCAAGCGGCGGTACATCGACATAGGTATGTACGTCTGCACACCCTTGTTAGGTTCTGCTGGCTCAGCAGCTTTTTCCTGTTCCTTTCTCTCGATAGCCTCGTAGCCATCCTCCAGATTTTTCTCTGTCTGCTTAATCAGTGGTGAATCGCCGAAGTTGAACGGCATTTCATGTGTTTCGTTTGCCATAACATTGAATCTTTAATTATCAAACATTTAACTCCGTTGACTATTCTCTCGCTCGGAAAGGCTGATGCAAGCATCGCCCTTCTCTCGCTTACCCGAAAAGTTCTTTACATAATCTTTCATAGTCAATTCCAGCCGCCGAGTACGGCTTATATTGATAGATGTCCTTTGCCATCGTCTGCGCCTCGTTCATCTTCACGGTGCGCCGTATCATCGTCCTGCACACATAGGTCTTGTACGACCGCTCCAAATAGCCCATAAATCCGCGAGCAATCTTCGGCCTCTTATCCACCATTGTAGGCAGTAGTCCGCGCAGCTTCAAGTTCGGGTTTAGTTCTGACTGAACTTCGCGCATCGCCAAAATTATATTTCCAAGCCCGTTCACGCTCAGTCCTTCCATCTGTACCGGCACCAACAGTCCTGTTGCAACCGTCATAGCATTGAAGGTCGATTGACTCAACGCAGGAGGGCAGTCCATCAGCACATAGTCGAAGCTCTCGATAATGTTTGTTAGTCCGATGCCCGTATGGTCGTCTAAAGGTAGCCCGAAGCACTTCTGCAGCACTTTCTTTGGGTTCATCTGCCGGAATAGGTCGCTATCCACGTCCTGCATCGCCTTGTCGCCAGGTACAAGATACACCCTCTCGCGATTGGTCTTATAGACAGGCAGACTCGTTCCGTGCCGCATGGCCGTGTAGATGGTGGGAGTGGTGAAGAAGTCGTCCGACTGGTTCCACCCATGCAAGATGCTCAGGTGCATTTGTGGGTCCATGTCAATCACCAGCACCCGCCATTCAGGATGCTCGCGCACCATCGCCGCCGCCAAACTCTGCACGGTGGTAGTCTTCCCTACCCCGCCTTTGTTGTTGACGACCGCCAACACTTCTTTCAATCTTGTTTTATTGTTTTCCATAATTCTTGCTTTCTTGATTTATTGAAAAGGACGGCAGGGTGGTCGCCCCACCGTCCTATAAAGAGCGTTACCACGTATAGCTGATAGTGCCGTCCCAGGCCGTATCGAGCGTAATGCCGATATTGCCTCCTGACGAAGAACCGCCGCCAAAGAGCGAACCTTCCCAAGTCGTAATCTTATTGACCGTCACGGGAATGTTCTCCATCGGCTCGAACACGTCGATGTCGCCGTTGCTGACGTCCTGCGAAGTGATAGTCAGCTTCAGGATGTCGTTCTGCTCGTGTGGAGCTGTGTAAATCTCATATACGCTGACGGGCATACCGTTGTCGTCAATCACACTGCGATACTCCGTCTGCTTCGAGTTCACGCAACCGAAGCCAGTCCGAGGATTCAGTGTTGAACTACCGCCTGTGTAATAGAACTTCAGTCGCGCTACGCCGTCGGGGATAACATCGGTTATCGTCAGGCGCATCATCGCCACCACGCGCTTCATTTCCAGCGACTCACTGACACTACCTTCCACCACCAGCTCGCCGCAGTAGCAGAACGTGTCGGTCATCTTGTTGCTCGGGAACGTCGCCTTTGTCGGCGAAGTAATCGTGCAGTTGCCATCGCCATTGTGAGCCACCGCCACGATAGTATAAGTTCCGTCAGGCAATGACAGTCCTACGGTGCCAAAGTTGGCATCGCCTACCTTCTGGCTCTTCGTCGAGCCTACCTTCGCATCGTCCTCGTCGAACACAGCGACAGACAGCCTTGCGCACTGATCCGTCAAAGGAGCAGCAGCGCGAGTAAACTCCTGCTGACCGTATGTCGAGAACGTCAGCATCACATTGGCATCGCTTCCATCGTCCGCCTTGATGTCGTCGAAATCAATCTGCTGACAGGAAGCCAGTGCCGCCATAGTCATTGAAAGAAAAATAAACTTTTTCATAATCGCAAAGTATTAACTTTTCAATCTTTCAATTTTTCAATTTTCACCAGCTTCCTGTGTATTCTGTACCCCATTCTGCGTTCAAACTCAGTGCGAAACCGCCACCGCTGGAAAACAAATTGCCGCTGTAGCTCGTCACTCGGTTAGCCATGAATGGCGCATCGTCCAGCTCGGCCTGTCCCAGTACATTGCCGTCTCCGTCGCGGGCCGTTACAGTCACGTCCGTTGTCCATTCCGTCGTGCTGCTGATGCCGTAGATGCTCAGATTCGTTTCCGTCCTGCCCACATACGACGCAGGAATACTAATCACCCTCGCCTCGTTGGTCAGTGCATCCGTAGGCTGTCCGCTGATGTAGTCCAGACCGCTGTACCAAGTGGCAGGCGTCAGCTCGATGGACGAAATGCCCTCTGGAATCTCGTCATTGACAGTCACAGAGAGTTTCGTTGCCACACGATCCAGCGTCACACTCTGAGTGGCAGAAGTCGATGATGCCACGTTGATGCTATAATCCTTATAGAACGTGTCCATCGCCTTCGCCCATGTAATCTTGTGCGCATCGGTCAGGAGTGTCGGCGTAGTGCCGCGAGAGGTCACGAAATAGACATGGTGCGCCCCATAGCCCAGTGCGAGCGACGGTGAGCCAAAGTCCGCATCCTCTGCCGTCTGGTGTACCTGCTGCAGCAGTGTGCCGTTCTGATAGTCCAGCACCCAAAGGTCCGTCATCGCCTTGCCGTCCGCCTCCAGTCCGGCACGGGTCATGCCCTCGAAGGTAGGCTTCTCGAAGTCGCCCTGCACGGAGAAAGTCACCGTCTTGTTCTCGTTGCTAACTGCGGTCTCATCGTCCATTTTGTTCTCACAAGCTGTCAGCATCACTGCGATGCCAGCCAGCCAAAAAAGATTTTTCTTCATAATAGAAAAATTAAAGTTGTTAATAAATTGAATATCTTTGTGTGATACCACACGTTTATTATAACGTATAGTAAAAATAAAATTGTCAATTTTCAATTATCAATTTCAACTATTTGATTATTCCCGACATTGCCAGCCCAATCAGTCCAAGCGGAATCAGTAGTCCAGTCTGCCAGATAACCACCAGCGCAACCGTCATCGCCGCCACAGAACCAACGGCTTTCAGGATATTGTGGCCGCTGCCGCTCTGCACTTCGCATTTGGTGTTATCCCGTGATTCTGTTATAACGCCATAACGCTTTGGCTGCGGCTCCTTCTCCGTAGGCTTCGGCTCTGCCGCAGCTTCAAGGCGTTGCTGTTTTGCTTCCATTTCTGATATGCGCGATTGCAGAGCTTCGTTCTCGGCTTTCAAACGCTCCAATTCTGCTATGTCTGTCGTAGTCTCATCTGCCTTCTCTGTATGCTGCGGTTCTGCCTCAGTTTCCACAGCCGCCACTTCTTCCTTGCATGGGCGGTCGTTAATGTCTTGTTCCGTTGCCTCACTCCATCGTCCATAGAGCTGTCCCTTGCTATTGCGTAGTGGCAGTATAGAGCCACTACCATAACGCAGATGCTGGCCGATGCGGTCCTCAATGAGTTCGCAGTCATACTCCAATATGCGGTCAGTCCAGTGACATGCCAGGTGCCAACCGCCATCCTCCTTTTGCGTCAGAATAACGTAAATCTTTGGATTCGCTCCATCCCAATACTTCAATGCCTGTGCCATAATATAATATATTATAATGTATAATTAAAGACTTGTTGTAAACTCATAGTTCAGGACTTCGTACACCAGCATCGCGCACATTGCAATGAGGATGACGTTTGTCAGTGTTGGATGTGCTTCAATAGTGCGTGCCGCTGCCATTGTCAGGCGCAGCTGCTTACGATAAAGGCTTTTAAGTGAAACCTTAAACCTCAAACCTGAAACCAAAGTGCCAACATTGGCACGTTTCAATGCGCTTTGAATGTTTGTTTTCAATGTTGAAATGTTGATTGCAATGTTGTTTTCCTGATTGATTGAAATGTTTGTTGCTCCCATGATTGTAATGTTTATTTGTTTGTTGATTTCTTGAAATGTTGTTTTGTTGATTGATTGATTTCTTGTGCAAAGGTATAGATATTTATACTATCCGCCAAATAAAAACATAAATAAATATACTTTGTTAAGGATATTTAACATAAATATCTAAGATTTTGCCTAAATAAGCCATAAAAATCAATTATTTTTCGTACCTTTGCAGCCAGTTACATATAAATATATATAATGTATGGAAATACGCGAAATAATTGAACTCAAAATAAAGGAAGCAAATCTCACAAAGAAGGAAGTAGCAGAGAGGATGGGGATAATACCCAACAACATAAATGCCATGATAAACAATCCATCGTGGCCTACATTGGTACGGCTGGCAGAAGCACTCGGCATGACCGTTTCCGAGTTGGTAAATGAAAATCCAGTCGTCCAGCCAGAGCCGCAGCAAAAGTGTCCCTATTGCGGCCACGAAATCAGCATCAAGGTAGAATAAAAAAGCGAGAGCCATTTGCTCCCGCTTCTATCACGATCCAATTAGCACCGTGGCGAGGTCGCCTGGGTGAACGTCGATGCGCTCTATAACATAGTCACGGCAGATCCTTTTCGTCCTCCTCGTTCAGACCAAGGGAGATTTCTTCGTCGTCCCTATCCCACTCATAGCAGCGGACAATGGTCTTGCCAAGGGAGATTCCTTCGTCGTCCCTATCCCACTCATAGCAGCGGACAATGGTCTTGCCATCCACCTTGACGGTGGCGCGGAACTGCTCGCAGGTGTGACCGCCCACGTCGTAGGGTCTGTCATCGGATTTCTGGCCGATGCTGGCCACCTCCACCGTCTTTGCCTCGCGGCCCATATCCGTCTCCCAAGCAACTATTTCCTTCTTGACCTGCTTGATAGTCAAATTCTCAAAAGCCTTCATAATTCTATATTTTTTAATTTATTCTATATTCTATAATTATTCTCTCACGTTGAACAAATAGTCGGTGTGCCAGTCCTCGAAGCCGTCGTTCTCGTATTCGGGGAACTCCTGCTGCATCCATTCATAGTGAAGCGATGCAGAGAACTCGTTGATCATCGCTTCATCCAGCGTCAGAAAGATGTCATCCTCCGTCCACGAGTCGTCGTGCTCGATATCGTACTCCTCAAACAGCGCGTCAGCGTTCTTTGTGATAAACTGACCTTTCAGCTCTGACAGACAATCGTCAATGTTCGACGTGATTCTGTCGGCCACACGCAGCCAGCGCAGTCCGCAGCCGCTTGCGTAGGTTGCCTCGCTATCGCCCGTGTAGGCTTTCAGCACTTCTATGTCATTCTTGGCTATGTCGCCGATGGTTTTGTCGTGGATGCTCCAGCAATGCCCTGAATAGTCACCAGGGTCGTTGTCGTCTGGATGGTAGGCATAGGCCGGTTGTCTCTTCCACTCGTCGATACCCTTGCGGATAACGGCCTGTATCTTCTCCTTCGCTCCCTGCTCCTGCAAAAAGTCGAAATATGATTGCTTTACGTTCATATCGCCTCCTATAATTTTAGTGATTGCCTATAACAACTATAATTGCTAAAATTTAGAAATACAGATAGTCCACGTTCTCCTCGATGTCCTGCTCGAACTCGTCCAGGTCGTCCACCACGAAGCCAAACCACGCGGGGTCGTTCTCGTATGCAGTACGCACGGCAGCAGCGGCAGCCTTAGCGTTGTCATAGTCAGTGGCAAAATTGTATGTATCGTTCATCTGGCGCACGTTCAGCTCCTGTTCGTCGCTACTCATGTTGCTCCACACCTTCTCGAAGTTCTCGCGGATGTAGCGGCGGATATATGCTTCTGCCTTCATCGTCCACTTCCAATGGCTCTCGCCAAGACGCTTCTCAATCAACTGGCGGCGCTCCTGCTTGCTCAGTCCTTCCAGTTCCTGCTTCTCTATCAGCACGTCGCATTGCGTCACGAACACCTTGTCTTCCTTGATGCACAGACTTTCGTCCTCGCTATAATAGCCCTCGCGGATTTCCTGCAAGTCGCGGGCATAGCCGATATACCTGTTCCACGACCAGAACACCAGCAGCGCACCATCCACGCTCTTGTATGGATAATCAACATAGATGCTCTCCTCATAGTCGCGGCAGCTGTTGAATATCTCCAGCAGGTCGCTATCGCCAAAGGTTGTTTCTACATTGTCCCAATCCACATCATTCAGGTCGTCGATGCCGATTTCTGCCTTGTCGAGACAGAACTCTATGCGCACGCCGAACTCTGGCTCTGTTGCATCGTCCAACTCTTTCATAGCCTGCTTTGCCGCGTCCATGTCATAGTAGAATCCATCCAAGTCCTCAGTGCTCATTGGGTTGTCGCAGTTCTCCTTGTCCTCCCAGAGCATCTTCTGAATGTGATAAACCGTAAGGGCATTGCCCTCGTCCTTAATCTTCTTTATAAAATCAATAGTTTTCATAATATCGCCTCCTATAATTTTACTTGTTAGCTTGTTTGATTAGTTCGTCCACATACTCGGACTTTTTTTCGATGTCCGCAATGAGGTCGTTTGCCTCTTTGGTGATGCGGACGTTCAGGGGGAACTTGTAGGGCGTTGCCTTCCTCCCTGAGTTCGGACGCGCACCACCGCGCTTTTTCTTTTCTTCTTCCATAGTGGTTAAAATGCTGTAAGTTGAATTTTATTCCAAACGTGATTCCAGCTGTAGCCCCATATCTTCATCTCCTTGTCGGCACGCTCATTCTGTGTGTATGCCTTGCCATTTTCGTCAAATTTTACAACGGTAATAATTTCTGGGATGGCTGGGTCAATGCTGTGGGCATCTGCCTGAGTCATCTCAATGTAGCCTTTTCCAGCAATGAGCTGGCGAGCTGCCTCTCGCTGCTGACGGTTGTACTTGTTTGTAATGCGCCAATCCTTCATGTTTGCAACCCTCTCGGTAGAACCTTTCGCCATGTTGATTCTTCCTTCGCGTGTAATTTCAATGTTTGTCATAATCTCGCTGCCCTTCCGGGACTTTGGTGTTTAAGTTAATTAGTTAATGTTTTTAATTGTTTTGCACTGCAAAGTTACGACAATTATTTGAAACCCGCAAGCGAAAACCTAAATAATTTGCAAGCGACAATCAATTTTAACATAAAATTAACATTTGAAAGCGGCAAACGACAATCAAAACACCTTTTTGGCATAGGTTATAGTTTATTGGTTATAGGTTATTGACTACGCACTATGGACTAAATTCGTTTGTGCGGAGAATGGGAAGACTTGCTATCAGTAGCAACTTTAATTTCTCACTTTTTGATTGTTTTTTCAAATGGTGGTCAAAAAGGTGGTCAAAAAGCCTGAATGGTGCCAGAGTCTTCCGTTTCTCCGCACTATATATATAAAAAAATGTGTGCAGCATCATCCCGACGCAGCACACATCCAAAACATAATGAAAAAAAATCTTATTCTTTGTTTTGTTTTTGAAAAGCCTATTTAGGGCCATTCTCCCAGAGGGCCGGCCACGTTTGGTATGGGGAATGCCGGGCACCAGTTCGTGATGTCGCCTGTCACGGCATCCACAAAGATGACATCCACGATATTGCCGATTACCCATTGTGCATTGCATCGTCTTGGGCCAAGCGGACATCGCAGCGTCATGCCGATTGCAGGCGGGATAATGCCATCCCACATTTGCAGCCGTTGCAACACTTCCTCCACGCTTAGTTTGATTTCCAGCTTGCTCATGTCGCAGTCCTCGACCCATACGTCTGGAATGGCGGGCGGGATAATAGTTCCTTTCTCGACATTGGTAGAGATAAACTGACATCGGAAGGGGTCAAACGCCTGGAAGATATCGGTCACATCCGTCACCTTCACCTCTGCCAGCGTCTCGTATTTCAGCGAGTCGTTGAACAGCACCCTTGTCTCGTACCAGGCGTAGTCTTCACCACCATAGAGGGTGAACATCGTTTGCCTGTGCAGAGCCTGGATGTGCGCTACACCACCTGTCATGTCGGGCAGCACGCCGTCGTAGTCGTAGCCGCCAGTCAACACCTGCTCATTTTGAGCATCCTGCTTATTCTCGGACTTTGTGCAGGATTTACAGCCCGTGGCCATGATGCTGACTATCGCCAGCAAAAAGCCGAAAAGAAGAAATTTTTTCATAGTCACAAAATTAAAGTTAAACATATAATTGAGTAAAGACTCTTCGATGCGTGTGTGCTACTTCTTCAGCAGTTCGTTGATGACTTGCTTTCTGTTCTTGCCGTCGGCGCGGAAGCTGACGTGTACCCAATAATTGCCCTTTGCGTTATGCTCCCAGATTATCTGGTCATATTCGCAATGTGCCTTGATCCAATCGAACCACCGCTTGCCTTTTATCTTGTCGCCGTCGATGCAGAGGTCGGCAGCCTCGCCTTTCATGTGCTGCGAGTTTGCCACGCCGCCAACTGCTTTGTTGAGTGCCAGACTGCGATAGCCTGAGCCAATTTTGATAGGCTCGCCCATCGCATCGCGCAGGGGCTGCAGGATGTTAATCACCAGTGCGCACAGAGCGCACACCTCTTGCGTGCCAGGAACATTCTTGATGCCCTTTGCCTTCGCAGTGTCACTCGCCAGAAGTTCCTCCAGCGTGAAGTTTTTTGAAATTCTTGTTGCCATAAATCAAAATAACAGTTTAATTGCTATGCCGACGATGGCCACTACACCAACGATGGCGAGAAGAACAATGAAGTGCATGATGCACATTCCGATAAGTTCTTTGTCGGACATATTCTCATAGTCGCGCATAGCATCCTTGTCTGGATAGTTAAGTAAGGAATCGAAGTCGTACATAGACATAATAGTTTAGAGTTTAATGTTTAGAGTTTAGAGTCAGTTTGAGGTAAATAGTCAAATAGTCAAATGGTAAATGAGGTTAGTGTGTGACAACTCTGATGCCGTTTACTTCCATTACCAGGTAATCCCTTATTCTTCTGATTTCGCCGCTTTGGGTGAAGCGCACCATGCGCTGATGCTCGCGCAGGAACACTTTGAGGCAGATGGCTTCGCCGCTGATGACTTCACCCTTGCCGGTGATGGACTTGAAGTAGAACGGCTTTTGCCGCTTGTCCTTGGCCTTGTCTGGCGGATTGAAGCCCGTCACCTGTACGCCGGTCTTCGGGTCGGTCCAGATCCACTGCTCCATGTAGTTGCGTAGGAGTTGCCAGGAGATTGTTGGTTGTTGTTTTGGCACCGTTGTTTCAAATTGATAATTGATAATTGATAATTGAGAATTGAGAATTACTCTCTTATAGGTGTTGTAATAGTTGCCCCAATAGAAGCCCTGCTGCGATACTTAGTAAGTATAGGGAGAAACGGATGCTGAATGTTCTGTCTTGCTGTTCTGTTTTCATATACTTTTTGAATTACATCGCAAAGGTAGGGCTTTTCTGGCAACCGCTCGGACATAAAAAGAGCCTGCGACCTTCACAGGCAGCAGGCTCAACCCTAAAAAATTAAAGTTACAAAAACTTATCTATGTGGCTTGCGGGGGATTCGAACCCCTCATAGTCCCTAATCTCGCAAGCCTCCTATAATAGACTAATTTTTCAGGTTCTCTATATTAGAGAGTATTCCGAAGGTGGTTGGGTCCATTTCGTATGTCTGCTTTTTTTGTGTGAAGCGGACGCGCACCAGAAACTCGTCTTTGTCGTTTGGCTTTTGCTTTGTTCCGACAATCACGGCGGGCTGTGCTGTGCGCTTGGCGGCCTTGAAGTCATAGTGTATCATTGTCAGCTGCTCTCCAGTCGGGTGCAGCGCGTTAAATTCCTGTCTTGTCATAACAATAAAATGTGAAAAATTGAAAAGGTGAAAGGTTGAAAAGTCTATAATATATATATGGTATCAGATGCCTGCAAAGGCAGCGCAAAGCACTTTCAAGCCTGCCTCGCTTGCTGACTTGCAGTTAGATGTCAGACGGTCAAGGCGGTTTAGGAACGGGTCGCCATCGCCGTGCTGCTGCATGGGCTTCACCTTCACCATTTCCGGCATAAGCACCTCAATCATCTTCTCGAACTTCCCAACGTCCTCGGTGTCGCCTCTGCGCTCCGCCACTTGGTTAGCGTAGGTCACGGCCTTGTCGCCGTCAAGGGCAGAGAAATAGTTTCGGTTGGCGATGTTAGGGTTATAGTGCTTTTCTACAAAGAGGCCGGTGCCTCCGTGGTTGTGTCCCAGCCCAAAGGTGTTCACCACATAGCGCGGTTCTCCGCACTGCTCCCACACGCAGCCGTCCACAACAATATATTTCTTTGACTCTTTGCGCATTTCCTTTGTAACAAGTTCGCGGGTGCGGTCTGTGGAAAGCGTAGTCCAGATGCGGATATGGTCGGCAAGTTGTTCAGGCTTCACATTGTCAAAGCCTCCGTGTGCATACATATCGTTCATGGTCATGCGCTCGTAGAGCTTGCCCCTGTAGGCGCGTACCTCAGTCTTCTGCTCCATCTTCTCGTAGTGGTAATCACTCAAGCGGAAAGCCACTGGAGCCTCTTCTGATGTCACTGACGGGATGCCGATTGGCAGCACCTCCTCGCGCTTCTCATAGCGCAGTTTGCGGCAGCGTTTTGGCAGGTATGGCTCATAGTACCATATCTTGCACTCCACCTTGCAGCGGTTCACACTTGCAGCCTTGCGGGTTGCGTTCTTACTCTCGATATTGTTTGCAATGATAGTTTTCATAATCTGTAATTTTAGGTGTTATCTATAATAATATATATTGTCTGTATAGCAATAAAAGTTATGCGGCCCAAGGGATGTTTTTTAATTGTTCCGGGCAATAGTTCTTGATGAGTGCGAGGAAGTAGCCGCGCTGTCGCGGGTCGCTCAGGAAGCCCGTCGATCGGTCGTCGCGGGTGCGGAAAAATGAAACGTTGTCGAAGTCGCTGCCCATTAAATAGCTCATGGCGGTTTCCTGCTCTTCGTCCTCGTCGTTGAATGGGTCGCCGCTATCTTCATCGTGTTTCTTCATGCCCTGGTACACGTCCAGAAGAACTGTCTTGCTCTCGTCCACTTCGCTCTCAAAGTCCTCCACTTCGTCGATGCCTTCTGCTATGGTCTCACCAAAGAAGAAAGTAAGCGGCTGTTCTGTCTTGGTCTCTATAATGCCCACAAAGTCGTAATCGTGTCCCGTAGAAAGCAGGCGAAAATCGTTGTTTTCAAATAACTGTGTCATAATATATAAGGTTGTAAGGTTGTAAGGTTATTGGGTTGTAAGGTTGTAAGGTTATGAGGTTGTAAGGTTATGAGGTTGTTAGGCTGCTTTCAGCCAGTCGTATAGTCTGTAATAGTCATGCGGGATGTCGCTTTTCAGTGTACGCTCCTGCTCTGCGATGGCTGTTGCAGCCAGTGCCACGATGTCAAGGTCCGGCCACTCGTTGAGCGTGTGGATCGTGCCGATGACAATTTCAATGCCATATTCTGCGATGTCGCTGGCGTAGCATTCCGCGTCAGGCTCTCCGATGGCTCGGCGCACTGCCTCCTGGTTCTCACGGCTCAGGCTGCCCCATGCAGGTACAAGTGCCAGCTCATAGCAAAACTCGCAGCCGTCGTGTCCGCAGTCCCAATTCTCATAGCCGCGTATAACGTAGCAATAATCAAACTCCGTTGTGCCGTCGTTGTAGTGGCGAAGGTCGCGCTCCTCAAACATAAAGTTGTCTGTACGCTCGTAGAAGTTAATGTCACTCCAGTTCTTTGTGATGTTCTCTTTTGCCTCGCTCACGGCCTTGCTGTCGGTGCAAAGCGTGTTGAGCGTGATATTCGTTGTAGTATTCATAACTTAAAAACTTTTAGGGTTTATAATTCGTTTAATTAGTGTAATTCGTGGTAGTCTATAATATAAAGAGTTATTCGAGTTCCAGGGCGTTGCTGATGTCTCGCGGGTCTTCGTTGTATTTCTCGCAGCCTCTTTCCCCAAGATCCACGAGGATGTCAAGGTAGCGCGTATCTGTCAGGAGTTCTTTCCCGATGCTTAGTACAATGTTGTTTCTGCTTATGCGTGCCAGATAGCCCACTTCCGCGAAAAGTCTTGCCTTTGCTACCATAATGGCCTTTTCCTTGCTCTTATATTCTCCGATAAAGCCATCTTGATTGAGGTCGGTGCGCAGCCTGTTAAAGACTAACCATTTGCCGTCTTCGTGCTGTTCATAGCCTGTAATGGGTTCAAACTTTTTGCCCCTTCCTAACTTTGCACAGAAGCTATAATACTTCTCCCCGCGTCGGGTGCTTTCTTCTTTCAAAATAACCTTAATAGGTGTTACATCTCTCAGGATGCCAAAAATCTTTATTTTCATAACTTTAATTTTTATTAGGTTCTATAATTCGTGTAATTAGTGTAATTAGTGGTCGTGTCTATAATTAGTAGCTTTCTGCGTAGATGTCTGTCACGCGGCCCGCGTCTATCATAAGGCGCACCCAGCGCACGATATTGTTGCGGTTCTCCACACCGATGCAGATTTGCGCCTGGTCGTCTGCGTAGCCTTTAGTTGATGCGTAGTTTTGGCGGCGTACTGGATAGGGGCTTTTCACGATGTCAGAGCGAATAATCTGCCAGCGGTCGCACTCATTTCCGCAGCCGTCGCCCTTGTCTATCATATAGTAGCGGCCAAACTCATTCTTTGGTGCAGACGGGTCTTCTTCGTTGGTCTCCACTATAACGCGCAGTTCCTTGGGGTTGTCTTGTGCCTCTTCCCATGCAGCCTCCCAAAGCCTGCAAAGCGTGTCGCGCTTCTCGGCCTCCGTTAGTGTCGGGTCTTCGTCTGAGTCGCTGATTTCCGGCGCGGCCTCTAACAGGGTGATATACTCGCGGTTCACTCTCCAGATGAATGAGTCGATACTCATGCCCTCGCGGTCGCGGTCGGGGCTGAAATAGCTCAGCCAGACAATACCGTCGCTGATCTCGCTGATGGTGTAGTCGCCCTGTCCCAATCGGCTCACCTTTGCGCCTGGCTTGCACCACGTCGGCAGCTCGTCGGCTGTCTGCTCGTTGTTAGGCGTGCCGATGTTGAAATATACGCCCACAAGCTCGGCTCGTATGCCCGTGCCTGTCATTGATGTGGTCTCGTAACGGTGGTGCTCCTGGTCGTAGCCCGTAATGCGCAGGTAGGTTAGTTCCATGCTGATGACCGTCCCGACGGGCACCACGTCGAAGGCGTGCCCGATGGCCTCCGTCTGCTTGGGTGTCAGGTTGCGCGTCTCGGCTTCATACTCTCCGCTTGCTATCTTCTCGCCGTCGCTGATGATGTCGGCCAGTGTCTTTGTCTCGATGCGGTCGCGGTAGCCCTCAAACATGCGTACCTTCACGCCGTCGGCTGTTGCGCTGATAATGTCGTACAAGTGCCAGAGTCCGCCGTTCGTCTTGCGGTAAACCTCTGTCAATGGCTTGCACCATGCGGGGATATTATTTAATGTCGTTGTTTTCATAACTCTTAATCTTTTAAGGGTTCTATAATTTGATGTATGATGTATAATGTCTGATGTTATGCGGCGTTCTTTGCCAATAGTCGCTCGATAATTTCCATTGTCTTTTTCTGCGTCTTGATTTCACTGGCTATCATGCGGCAGCAGTCCTCATCCTGACGCAGCACCTCGTAGTGGTCAATATTTGCTCCCCACTTCTCGCCGCAAAGAAAGTGCGGACAAGCTACCACCATAAACAACTTGCCGTTTCCAGCCTTATAATAAGCGCGACACTTGCAAAACACTTCCCGCTCGTAGTCGGGTTGTCTGTACTTCTTCTGAATGAAGCCAAATGTATTCTTTGCCATAACTCAAATCTTTTTAGGGTTTCTTAATTTCTGATGTCTTGTATAACGTATAAAGGTGCTTACTCAATTAGGCTCCATGTGTCGCGGTCGCCGTCAAGGTCGGTCCACTCTATTTGCAGCCAGTCGCGGTCTATTGTCTTCGTGCCGTTCGGCTGTCTTCTCCATCCGTAGCTCAGGCGCAGGCGGCACACGTGGCTAATACTGATATGGTGGGCGAAGATCTTCGCTTTCCTCATGGCCTCGCCCTTCTTGTCGCCCGTGAAGGCGGCTATCTCGTCGCGTATCTCCTTCAGGGTCATGCCGTACTTTGTGCGGTCGGTAGCGTAGGGCACTTCTATTTCTTGCTCCTTCATGGTCACGGCCTCGCCCTTCTCCGTCAGCTCGTCGCGGTAGTCCTGGGCAAACAATGGGTTGGTAAATGCTTTCGTGCTCTCGATGTTCGTAGATGCAACGATATATACTGTAGTCTTCATATTCTCAGTGATATTTTAAAGTGATTATAACTAATGTCTATAAATTGGGGGCGGGTGTGTCCGTCTCAGGGCCTACCCTTTGCGGGTTTGTGGTCGGCGTGCCCCGTCCCCGTGTTCGTTTTAGTCCACTCTCTGCGTGTCGGCCTGCCATGTGTAGCCCGTTATGCCCTCGGCGTCCATATCCTGACACAGTGCAGCGCCCAGCGCGTCGGGGTCGTTGCCCTCTGCAAATTCTATGGTGCGCGTCTCGTCCGTCCAGTCGCCCGCCCAGAACTGGCTGGGGCCGTCGCTGTCAAACAGTCGTTTAGCCTTCTCGTAGTTCTCCACGTCCTTAAACGTCACGTAAACCACGGCTATTGTGTCGCCCTCGCTGTTCTCGTCGCTCTCGCTGAAAGCCTCCAGCAGATCGCCCGCCAGCAGTCTAAGCAATCGCGCCTCGTCGCCTATCGGTGTAATGCCGTCGGCCACTTTCTGCAATATGGGGCGGTAGTGCTGATTGTAGTAACTCAGGAAGTCGGCAAAGCTCTCGAAACTTCCTACCTTCACTCTCTGGCCGTTCTCTTCGATGTTGGCGGCGGCCTGTGCCAATGTCTTTACGTCTTTCATAACTTGTAATTTTTTAGGGTGATTGTAAACGGGGTGTATAATTAGGCGGTTACTTCGCGCATTTCTGTGCGTGTGCCGTCCTGATAGGTGGCGTTGATGCGGTCGCGTGCCTGTGCCAGCTTGCGGCGGCGTGTGGTGGGCTCCGTCAGGGTCATTTCTTCGCCGTTGGGCCAAATCAAAACTAATTCGTACCTCTTCATTTTCTGGTGATGTTATAACGTCGCTATATTATATATATAAAGGTATAGAGGGGTGCGGGGTGCTATGCCCTGGGCGCAAACTCGCGGGCGGCTCTGGTGCAGGTCAGCACGTAGCGGGCGGCAGCGGTAAACGTGGGCCAGTAGGTGCCCACAGTCTCGCACTCGGTGCGGTACATTCTATTTGCGTCGATGTTCGCAAAGCTGATGGAAAAATTTTTGTACTTCATAATCTCAAAATCTTAAAGGGTTTATAATATGAGTCCCCCGCAAGTGTCCGACACTTGCGCCCGTCTATTCACAACGGACTAAGCAGGGGCGGGGCCTGATTTCTCCCCGATGGTATAACGTAAGGAGGGGCGCGGCCTTATGCCTCGCGGCTCTCCTGATAGCGTGCAAAGCCTTTGGCCAGTACGGCCAAAATTCGGCGGTCGCGGTCGTCCTTTGCCCAATGGTTACGGCCTGAGAAGTCCAGACGATCGGCGCAGACGCGGCGCAGGTGGTGGCGGTTCTCGCGGTAGTCCCTGACGATGGGCAGGGCCAGCCAGTTGGCGGGGCGGCGTTCGTCCTCCACTCTGGCGCGTACTCTTGCGCGGTGCTTCTCTCGGTCGCTCTGTATGCCTGCAAAGCCTTTGGCCCTCACGATGTCGCGGGCGGCCTGCTCTGCCTCTCGGTTGAACTTGTAGCGCTGATCATGGCGGGGTACTCTGACATCTGAATAAGTGGAGCACATAAATTCGCGAATACTTGCGGCATAGATGGCCCAGGCGGTCGCCTTGATGTCGGCGGCGGTGTATGTTCCGGCGGTGCGGTTGAATCTGTAAACGTTCATAATCTCAAATTTTACGGGGTTCTATAATATGGGTCTTTTACTCTCTCGGGATGTGGGCGCGGGGTCAGATCTCCCCGCGTGCCTTCATTTGGTTGTAAACCTTCTGCAGACAAAGGTAGAAACTTCCACCCGTGCCACAGTAGGCAGTTTTTGGCCGTCGGTAGCCGTATTTCTTGGCGGTGTCTGATAGCTCACTCTTCAAAGATAGCGATATTTCAAAAACGCCCTTTTCAAAGTTCACGCCGTTCTTAATCTGGTTTAATACTTCGTCGCGGTACTTCTCAATAAGTTTCATATTTTCGGTGCCCTGTTCGGGTCTTGGGTGTTAGTGAATAATTCTATATGTTATAACGTGTAGAGGGGGGCGCGGTGTCCCCCCTGATGGGGTGTTACTGTTCGTCTTGTATGGCGTTCCAGATTTCGCCGTAATCCTCGCCCAATACGCGGGCGGCGGCTTCGTGGTGACGTCCGCAAGCGTCGTAAATCTGACGGGCGCGGCGGCTGTCGGTGTTGTAGCCAAATTCGTCGCAGAACTCTATAAAATTATAGGCGTTTTCGTAGCTCATGCCGTCGGAAATAAAGCACTCCAGCGCGTTACGCATTCCGGCGCGGTCAAGCTCTCGCACGCGGTTCTTATAGTCGTTATAAGATGCGTAGAAGTTAAAGCGGGTGCGCCCGTTGTCGCTGCTGATGGTAACGACAAAGGCGGGGCGGGTCAGGTTGTCGCGGTCGCCAAATACGCCCGTCTTATAGCCTTTGAACGTGGCCGACATCTTAAAGGTCGTGCCGTTATAGGTGAACACTTGCGCGGGGCTCTTCTTCTCGTTGTTGGCCTTTGTTGCGGTGGCCTGTCCGTTGTTCTTCGTTGTCTTCATAAACTTGTAATCTTTTAGGGGTGATTCTTAATTTTGGAAAATCTCTATAATATTATATAATGTATAAAGGGGGCTATTCGTTTGCGCTGATATACTTCGAGCGGGGGAAGCCAGGGGCGCAGCCTGTGGGCGTTGCAAAGGTGGGGGCGGTGGTGTAATATACGGACCAGCCCAAAACATTGTAATAAAGTCGCACACGCTTACGGCCTGCAGCTTTCAGGATCTTTATAACTTCGGTTTTTGTGTACTCTGTGCCACTGTGAAAAAGCGATATATTTTTAGTTTTCATTTTCTCAATTTTTTAGGGAATCTATAATAATATATATAATGTATTATGCCGTTTTTATTGTGGCATGATATAAGGGCGTGCCGGACGTTTGCAAGCTCATAAGGAGCGCGAAGAGTGCGCGGCGGTCGTGGCTGTAGTGTGTCGTAAACTTGTCAGCGTTGGCGGGCGTGTCGGCTATCCCTGGAAAGGTCGTAAAGCTCAGCACGAAAAGCGCGGCGGCGGTGTTGTTTGCTGTTGTGTTCATTGTCTTGTAATATTTTGAGGTTCTAAAATATATTATATAATGTATAAAGGTGGGGCGGTTGCCCGCCCTCCTGGTTAGGCGTTGGCGGGGTAAATCTCAATATTTCGGGCGCTGCGTCCGTCTTTTATCCAAAGTTCGCACATGCCGCTTTCTACGTCTTCGCCTGCTGCGTCTGCGATTTCGTAACCGCTGCGGATGTAGAGTGCGCGGATATTTTCCCAAACTGTTTTGGCTGTTTCCTTGCTCTTGTATTCGTGTGCGTTCTCTCGTCCGTTTGCGGTGGTTACGATCTTGTAAGTTTTCATAATCTTGTAATATTTTATAGGTTCTATAATTATATATATATTGTATAATAGGGGGGGCGGTTGCCGCCCCGCTATGCTGATTAACTGAGCGCGGCGCGTTGTGCTTGCTCTTCTGATGTGTGCAAAAAACATGTTTCGGCGGGTTCGACATATCCGCTTTTGTGTATATTGTCCACTGCTAAGTAATGGCAGCCCCCGCGGTTGATAACTAAAAAAGCGGGTAACTCTACGGCCTGATATTCGCCGGTTCTCTGTCCCATGTTGTCACGCTCACAAATCCAGAATTTACGGGTCTTCATTTTGTTTTAATTTTTTAGGGTTTGACTTTGCTTTGTTTGGTTTTTCTGCTGCAAATTTACAACAAAGTTTGAAAACTGCCAAACATTTTTGCAAAAATTTTACGAAAAAGTTTGAAAATCTTTGTTTTTTCTTGTTTTTGTTCGATTTTTGCCAAACTTTCCGCCCTTTTTGGCTCGTTTTGGTGCAAAAGTTGCGCGGCGGGGTGTTCTTTGTTCGCGGCCGGCGGTTTTGGTGTCGGTTTCGGGGTGCTTTTCAGGTGGGCGGCTCTCCCTATATAATATATATATAATGTATAGGGGTGGCGGGTGTTGGTTGGTTGGTTGGTTGGTTGCGGTTCTGGGTGCTGCTGATGGTGGCGGGTGGTCGGTGTCCTGTCGCTCATGTTGGCGGGTTGGCTCTTTGATGGGTGGCGGGTGTGCGGATCGGTTCGGGGTGCTGCTGATGTCGTGCGGTTCTGGCGGGGTGTCGGGGGTGTCGATGGGTGCGGGGGCAGATACCCAAACATGCGCCGCACAGGTTCACAGGCCAGCCGCTGCAG
>Ga0265298_10000568_pt1 | contig 54771 bp, 68 predicted proteins | sample AusTroGonzalo_MG_3_FD_193486 | JGI IMG/M metagenome (GOLD analysis project Ga0265298, IMG submission 193486) | Bovine rumen microbial communities from tropical cattle in Woodstock, Queensland, Australia - Gonzalo_01 | ecosystem: Host-associated > Mammals > Digestive system > Stomach > Rumen ... | reverse complement strand
ACAAAGAAAAATGCCGTGTAAGGTTATATTTGATTGGGACAAAGGAACAAAAGCAATAATTCATCCGCAAACCGGCGAAGTTATAGAAGAACAACTTATAACAAACGAAGATAGACAAATGGAGCTTGGACAATGAAAAAGGTTTAAAAACTATTGATTTTTTAATTAGATTTTTTAAGTAAAATTTCGTCAATAAAAGACAATGTTTTTTATTTATACGGGAGGTTTATGTAAAAATGTATTTAACAGAGGATTTACAACAAAATAAACTTGTTATAAAAACCGACTTCGTTACGATTTTAGCGGCGATTGTTGTTGATTTGGATGTAAGTGCTACCGCAGTAAGAATTTATTGTTATTTGGCTTACAAAGCGAATTGTTATCAATTTTGTAACAAGGATATTAAAGAAGCTTTAGGTATTAAAAGCGACCATAGCATAAGCAAATATTTTAAAGAACTTATTGACGGCGGATATTTAAGCCGGGAAGAAATCAAAAACAATGGTAAGTTTGCAGGTTATCAATATTTTTTAACCGTATGTCAAAATATAACAAACGGTAAAAACGAAATTACCGACGAGAAAAACCGTATGATAAAAAATGACAGTCGGTTACTTCAAGAAGAAAAAGAAAAAAGCACCAAAAAAGAAAAAGAAGAACTGTTTAATAATATTAATAATATAAATAATAATAATCAAAAAGAAAAAAATAATAAAAAAGAAAAAACAAAAAGCGACGATAAAAAAAACAATAAGGTTGTGTTCGTTGCAAAAAACGAAATAGATTTAGAATTTGTCCGCTATTTAGACTACAGAAAAGAAATAAAAAAACCATACAAAAGCCAAAAATCGCTTGATGCAAAATATAAAGAGTTTTTACGAATAACCTACGGAAATGTAGCGACAGCAAAAGCAATTGTTGATAAAACGATTGAAAATCAATGGATTGGGTTGTTTGAATTAAACGGCTCCAGAAATGGCGGCGGCAGGTATGCTGTAAATAGTGATAACAATGCTTACAACATTGGCATTAAGGCATAAAGGAGGTTATTGTTATGTCTGTAGACAAAGAAACACAAGAAACAATTGAACGAGTAGCAAAAAGAATATTAGAAAAACTTGTTGATGGTTTTTGTAAAAAATGCGGTAAAAAAATCAAATACATACCAAACGAGAGCGACCAACTATGCGAAGAGTGCAGCAAACAAGAAGCTGAATTTAAATTAAGATTAGCACGAATTGATTATATTATACCGCTCGGGTATAAAGAAATGACCTTTGCAAATTTTAAATTAGAAAATAGAAATGTAAAAAATTTAGATATAGCACTTGAAACAGCAAAAAGATTTGTGATTGATGATACCGGTGTTTATTTGTGGGGAGCTGCGGGGCAAGGCAAAACACATTTGCTTATTGCAGCTTTGAGAGAGTGTATTTTGCAGGGTAAATATGTAAAACTTTTAAGATATTCTACAGAACTAAGAAATTATAAAGAGCAGGGTTTAAGGAAAGAAGATTTTTTTAAAGAATATTCAAGTTGCGATTATCTTTTTATTGACGATTTCGGAAGTGTTGGCACAAAGGATGATGCTATAGATATTTTATACGGAATATTACAAAGAAGAATTGAAAATAAAAAAGGTAAAAAAGTTTTTATTACAGCAAATATGCCGATTATGCAAATAGGCGACGATAGAGTAAAGAGCCGTATAAGCGGTATGTGCATAGGATATAAATGTCATCATAGTAGTGATACAGATACGGAAAGATATGTAAATATTATTGAGTTAAAAGGCGACGATATACGGTTGACCGGGAGGGTTTAAAATGCCAACGGAAACAAACCAAACAACAGTAAGATACCAAATACGATGGAAACAAAACGAAATAAAAACCCTTGTGGAATTTTACGGCGAAGCTGCAAAAAAATCTCGCATAGAAAAATTAAGAAAAGAAATAGATTTATTAAAACAAGAATTAAAAAAATTAGAACAAGAAGAGTTTAAAGAAACACAATCTAAAATTATATATGGTCGCAAAGATAAAGTTTTAAAATGGGACGGACAAAAATTAGAACAAGAAGAGTTTAAAGAAACACAATCTAAAATTATATATGGTCGCAAAGATAAAGTTTTAAAATGGGACGGACAAAAATTAAAAGAGCTGGAGGAATAATGAAAACAATAGTAGTGTTAAACGATTGGACAAAAAAGTTGTTGATACCCAAATATATACCTGCTTGTAAAATACAAATACCGGAAACATGGAACGAGTTTGTAAAGTTTTGTAAAAAAGTTGAAAAGAAAACAAAAAATAAAAAAAGGTGTTTAATTGTTTTGGCTACAGGCGAAATCAAGATATATATAGCTAACGGATGGAGCACAGTAGGTTTTTGTTTATCCTTGAGAAATATAGATAATCCGGATAAAAAGATTGTCCATATCTATATGTTTAAAACGATTATACCAAAAGAAGTGTTTTATGATAGTTTTGATATGGGAATAAAACAGTCGTATTTTTTTATTAAATCTTTATTAGAGGAGCAAAAACAGTATGATAGGTGATGCAGAAATAGGCACTTGTAGTATATGCGGCGAGAAAAATACAATTGTTGCCCGGAAATATTATTTTTATGATATTAAATGCGATTGCTGCAAAGATAAACATTTTGAAATAGTTTGGTATTGCAAAAAGTGTAAAGATAAAGTTAAGCCGCCGAAACAAACAACGGTAACAATAAAACCTTTGGAGGAATAAATGGACGAGAAAACTTATATAAAAGCAGCTGATATAAAAGAAAATATGTATTTGTGCCAGAGAGTTGTTGATGATGTAAATTCAAAAATAGAAGATTTAAAAACTATTTCTAAAAATAAATATGTTTGTAAGATTATAATAAAGCCGCCGCAAGATACCTATACAACTATTGATGTTTGTGATTGCCGCATAAGCGAGGAATTGTTAAAAATACTGATAACAGAACTTGAAGCAGAAAAAAGCGGATGCGAAAAAGAGTTAAAACAATTACAAAAAGAATTTGAAGAATTATAGGAGGAAGTTATGGAAACAAAATTTAAAATAGGTAATTTAGTTTATTGTATAACACAGATTGATAGAGGTTTTTGGTGTATATTATCTTGCGAACAAATAAAAAGAATACTGATTGATAACGGTGTAATACGATATGGCTTTATAGATAGTTTAGGCAAAATAATATATTTTAGAGAAAGCGATTGTTTTTTAATAAAACAAGAAGCACGGGACGAGTGTAAAAAAAGAAACATTGAACTACAAAAGCAACAAGATGCTTTTACAAAAAGAATAGAGTTTTTAGTTAAAGCATTTCGCAGTCAAAAAAATGCAATAAAGATGAGTTTTATTGAAAAAGAAAACTATCAAGAAATATCTGAACAATTAGAATACGAATTAAAAGGTAAATTTTTTACAATAATATGGACAAAATGATTGAGATAAATAAGATTTACAATGACGATTGTTTGAATATTTTAAAGCAACTTCCGGACAAAAGTATTGATTTGTTGTTGACAGACCCACCGTATGGGGGGGGGGTGCAAGGATAACAGCTTTAAAGCTGACGACGGCAGATTTGGCGGAAAAGGAAGTGTTTTTGAAAAATACAGAGTGCAACGAACGGGCGGAACTTGGAGCACAAAGTATCAAACCGAGCCTGCGGTGCACAGAAGCAGCAAGCCCGGCGGAGCACACAAGAATTATAGCGGTAGCAATATAAGCAATTGGGATATTGCACCGGGTGAAGAAGTTTTTAAAGAGATGTTTAGAGTGAGCAAAAACCAAATAATTTGGGGCGGCAATTATTTTGGTTTACCCCCTACCAGATGCTTTTTGGTTTGGGACAAATTGACGATAAGCGAAAAATTTACAATGGCAATGTGCGAGTATGCTTGGACAAGTTTTAATGCCAATGCAAAGCGAATTGAATTAGCACCGCAAGATAGTTTGCGATTTCATCCGACACAAAAACCGCTTGCTTTGTTTAAGTGGTGTTTAAATTTATTTAGCAAAGAAAACGACTTGATACTTGATTGTTATAGCGGCAGCGGAACAACGGCAATAGCTTGTAGCGAAATAAACAGAAGATTTATTTGTATTGAAAAAGACGAGTTTTATTTTAACAAAAGTGTTGAAAGATTAGAGCGACACTTGCAGCAGCCACAATTGTTTTAAAAATATGATATAATGTAATTATAACTTAATAGAAGTGTTTTTAAAAATGTCCGCAAGACAGGTGATTGTATCACTTTGTATTGACGGGCATTTTTATTTTTGCGGAGGAAAATATGAAACCAAAATATTCAATTGTAAGAATTGACGATAGTTTATATTGTCCGAGCCATTTTGAAAAAATAAATAATGAGTTTGTTTGCGAATACGACGGGAAAAATAAAAGTTGCAGCAATTGCCGATATGGCGACACAAAAACACAACTAATTGACAAGATAACAACCGTAATAAACCGTGAAATGCTTAGCACAAACGACTTTGTTATTCTTGGCGGCAACAAACCTTTTGCTAAAATTTTATCTCATAAACAATTAGCACAAAAGATTGTTGAATTTTTGGGGGTTGAAGAATAATGAAAATAACATTGTGTAGATATTTATTTGATAAGACTTACACGATGGGAAAACTTTTTATTGACGATGTTTTGATTTGCGACACATTGGAAGATACTTATAGAGGCGATAACCTTGTAAATAAAAAAGTTTATGGAAAAACTTGTATACCGTGCGGAACATACGAAATTAAATTAACACATAGCCCAAAGTTTAACAAAATTTTACCGGAACTTTTAAAAGTGCCTTTTTTTGTCGGAAGTAGGATGCATAGCGGAAATACAGTTGAACATACAGACGGTTGTATTTTGGTAGGCAGGATGGTTAAAGGTGGGCTTATTGATAACAGCAGAGATACTCTAAGATATATTTTAAATGCTATGACGGCAGCCGCTGCAAACGGCGACAAGATAACAATAGAAATTAAAGTAGGGTTTTATTAAAGATACTAAGTGATAGGGTTGGTATATAGTAGCATTGTTCTTTAAGCTGGACATCTCAAAAATACTGTGTATGATTACGAGATACTATATTATTGTGTTTAAGCGGAGCTTCCTATCGGCTTCGCTACAAAAAAAGGAGGAAGTATGAAAAAGGTTTTGAGTTGGTTATTGAGTGTAATCGTTGTTTGCTTGGTGTTTGTTGCTGCAGCTTTTGCAGATAACGGAAGCGGCGGAATTACCGGAATTATCGGTTGGGTAAAAACAAATTGGCAAAGTATTTTGGAAATTATAGGTGCGGTTGTAAGCTTGGCAACTATAATTGTAAAACTTACCCCTACACCTAAAGATGATAATTTTTTATCGTCGGTAATTAATTTTTTATCTATTTTTAGTTTGGTAAATCCCGACGGGAGCTTTGTTGGCAAAAAAAAAGATTAATTTTTACACTTGCAAAATGGGGCTTTGTTTATTGCAAAGCCTCAAAAAAAGGTTATATACCTAAAATTGAATTTACAGATAAATTGTATATGCCGATTAGCAACGAGTTTGTGAAAGGTAAATTTATAAAACTTACATGGAGATTTTGAAAATGGAAGATAATAAAAATTGTGTATGTGGATGTGTGGAAAATAATACACCGGATAAAGAAATTGGTGTTTGTCCGGCTTGCGAAGAAAAGAAAGTAGAAGATAAACAAGCTGAAGATTTTAGCTTTATTGAAAGGATGCAAAAAGAACAAGACGAACTTGATACCAAAAGAGTAAAGCTGCAAGAGTTTATAGATAGCGAAACATTTAAAACTTTGGATGAAGAACAACAAAGTTTGTTATGTATGCAGCTTAATTGTATGGCAAATTATGAAATGATTTTAGAAAGAAGATTGTATTTGATAAGGAAGAAACAAAATGGAAAATAAAAAATTAAAAATGCCAAACATTGAATTATTAGAAAGTGATTTGATTACCCGCAAATATACATCTGTTCTTTTTTATGAGGGCAAAAACAATAAAGCACCTACAAATTTTGTTGTGTTAAAAAGTGAAGATAACTCGGAAATTCAAACAATAAAATTTCAAGATGGGGCAATTAACCAACACGGTGTAAACGGTGTTATGAACGAAGATTTAATTGCTATGGTTATAAAAAGATTAGAGTATTGGCAAACAACAGAATTTAAGTGTAGAGAAAATGCCTGTGCCATAACCAAACTTGAAGAAAGTTTAATGTGGTTACGAAAAAGAACAACAGGAAGAGAAAGAAAAGGCATTGAGGGAACACATAAAGTATAGTTATGGAAGAAATTAAAGTTGATGAAAATACATTGTTGCCGACCGAAATTGTTGAGCCAAAGCCGCATTTACAAATGGAATTTGAGCCGGAATTTTGGCGGCAACTTGATGTTAAATTAAAACCGGAACAAGAAAGATTTGCACAGTTTATTGTGCAAGGTAAAACTGCAACCGAAGCCTATTATTTAATGACAAAAGAGTGCAAGGGTAAAGAATTAAACAGAAAGACTTGCACGGAACGAGGTTGTAGATGGTTAAATAATCCGGATATTGTTACCCGAATACAATTTTTACACAGAGCCGTTACACAACAATTCGTAATGAGCGATGTTGAATTACATAAACATTTAACCGAGATAATCCGCAATAAAGGATTAAAGACCGCCGACAGAATAAATGCTATTAAAGTATTGGCACAAATCAAAGGGCTTGCCAACCCGGACACACAAGTAAACACTACACAACATTTTGTAAATTTACAAGTTGAAGTTGTTGACAGTAACCAAAAAGAATTAAAGGTTATTAACGGAAATGATTAAATTGTTTGCGGTTAAAACAATAAAAGAACATTTTAAAAACTTTGCCTTGCAGGATGAACAAGCAGACGAGTTTTTTTCGTCGCTTTTAACACAAGATATAAACGACGGTATGTTTAGTGTTATTGGCAACGATAAAAAAGTTTATGGAATTTTTATAGTTGTAAAGTTTTGGGAAGATAGGTTTAGAATTGAAGCATTTATAAGTAAAGATTGTGGCAATGTAATGTTTCAAATGATAAGTAAGCTAAAAGAAATTTACAAATTAAATGCACCGGTAAGACTTGAGGCAGAAGTGTTAAACAGCTTTGAAAACGGTAAAAGGTTTTTGAAGCTGTTTGGTTTTAAACAGGAAAGTTTAATGAAAAAATATTATAACGGAAAAGATTACTGTTTATTTGTAAAAATTAAAGATTAGATAAATGGATAAAGCAAAACTTCAAATAACCACCAAATTTAGAATTTTATTGGATCCTAATGTAAGATATAGGATTTTTGCTTTTTACGGTGGCAGAGGTGGCGGCAAAACACAATGTTTGGCAAGATGTGTTTTGGCAAGAATTAATGCAAGCAGTAAACCTTTAAGGGTATTAAATTTAAGAGAATTACAAAACTCTATTGAAGAGAGCACATATCAAGTTTATATTGATGCTATCCGGCAAAGCGGGCTTGAGCCAAACTATGATATATATAGCGATAAAATTGTTTGTAAGGCTAACGGCAGTGAAATTATATTTAAAGGTATAAGAGGTAGCGGCGGAAAGAAAACAGGGCAGCAAATAAAGAGTTACGAGGGTTTTGATATATGTTGGATTGATGAAGCACAAAGTTTAAGCAAAGAGCAACTTGACATATTGTTGCCAACTATAAGAAAAGCCGGAAGTCAATTGTGGTTTAGTTTTAACCGACTTGAAGAGCTTGACCCGGTTTGGGTTATTACTTCAAGCGGCGACGAAGATATATATTTGTGTAAAGTAAATTGGAACGATAACCCGTTTCTTACTGAAGCACTTAATACGGAAAGATTAAGATGTAAGAAAAACGACCCGGAAAATTACGACCATATTTGGGAGGGCGAGCCAAAAGCAGAGCCGGACGACTTTTTATTGATAAGCAAAAAAATTATTTTAAAAGCACAAGAAAGAAAAATTGAAAGTTTGCACGATTATATATATTCGCCGAAAATTTTGGGTGTTGACCCGGCACGATACGGCAACGACACGGCGGTATGGTATTTAAGACAAGGTATTTATAGTAAATGTTTAAAAACTATGCCAAAAACAGCAACACCGCAGCTTGTAGATATTACAATAGAATTTTTAAATAAATATAAAATTGATATGTGTTTTGTGGACAGGGGCGGCGAGGGCGGCAGTGTTTGTGATTTTGTAAAGCAAGCCGGATATAAAAATATTTGCGAAATAGGGTTTAATGATAGTAGTAGCAACAAAAGATATGCCAATATTCGTGCAGAAATGTATTGTAAAACAAGAGATTGGCTGGATACAAAAGGTGTAATTGAAGATGATTACGAATTAAGACAAGAGCTTGCAAACATAAAAGTGTTACCGAAAGAAATTATACAACTTGAGCCAAAGACAGAAGTAAAAAAACGAATTGGAAGAAGTCCGGGAAAGGCGGATGCACTTGCTTTAACTTTTGCACGAGATGTTAAAGCAAAAACAGTTATGGAAAGTTGGCAACATAGAAACAGTTATAATAATTTTAGACGACAAGCAACAAACAAAGCGGTTATAATGTAACAAAGCATTAAGTTTTACGACGACAAAAAAATTGCTTGACAAAAAAAAGATTTTAAATTAAAATAAAGTCAACTTAATAGCAGCACTTTTAAGATGTCCGCAAGACAGGTGGTTATGCCACTTTGTATTGACGGACATTTTTTATTTTGTGAGGTAATAATATGGCAGGATTATTTTCAACCCCGAGTGTTCCTAAAATAGAAGTGCAGCAGCCAACACCTGCTGTTATTGACGAAAGCAAAAACAGAGCTAAAACACTTGAAGCACTTGCTAAAAGAAGAGGCAGAGCAGCACAACTTTTGGCAGGCGACTATACAAACAACAACAGAACAAACAATAATAGCAACCAAATAGCCGGACAAGCAATTGCAACTAAATTATTATTAGGACAATAAACAATGGCAACAAAATTGGAAATTGTAAACAAAATTTTAATTAAGTTAGGTTGTGAAACGACAGACAGTTTGACTGCCGATACAAAACCGGTAAGACTTATAAACGAAGTTTACGAGCATATAAAAGAGCTTGAATTACAAAGACACAATTGGCTGTTTGCTAAAAAACAAATAACTTTACAAGGGATTGATAACGACGGAATTTTTAAGAAAAAATTTGAATTACCCGAAGATTGTTTGTTACTGCTTGAAATTGCAGGATTTGGTGCTATTAGCACTTACCCCTATCAATACGGAGCAAACAAAGAATATGATATTGCCGGAAGATATGTTTATACAAACAGAGATAAAATTACAATTGACTATATTGCTAATATTGATGACACAAAACTTGATATAAATTTTATTAATGTGTTTGCTTGTGCGGTTGCTTTTGAACTTGCAGAAGCTATAACACAAAGCGACCAAAAAGTTAAAACTTTACACGAAAAATATCTTTTGGCGGTTAAAGAAGCTAAAAGAATAAATGCAATACAAATGCCTAATATGAGTGTGGGCAGCGGAAGTATTGAAAGGAGCAGATTATGAAAACCGTTGACTACATACTTAAAGATTATGAATTAATGAAAAACAAAAGACACAGATTTGAAAACCTTTGGCAGGAAGTTGCACAACGAGTTGACCCGACACAAGCAACATTTAATACAACTTTACTTAACTTAGAAAGTATACCGCAACAAAAATTTGACAGTAGTGCTGCGAGAGCATTGCCAAAGTTTGCTTCTATAATGAAACAAATTATTTGCCCGAGAACAAGAAAGTGGAGCAAATTTTGCACGACAGACCCTGAACTTACGGACTATTTCCAAGAATATTTTGATGCCGTAACGGAAACAATAAACAAATTAAGATATTCAAACAGAAGCGGTTTTGACAGTGCGGTTGATATGATGTTTAGAGGAGCAGGGCTTTTTGGACAAATGCCGTTTTTTGTTGACGATAGAGTTAAAGACGGTATATATTATAGGACTTTTCCAATGAGCAGTGTTTATGCAAAATGTAATGCTTATGGCGAAAAAGATGTTTATGCAAGAAGATTTGAACTTGACAGACGACAAGCGATTGAACAGTTTGGCGAAGAAAACTTAGATAAAAGTATTTTGGACAACAAAGAGATAGATAAAAAATTTGAATTTATACATTATGTTTGCCCTAATGAAGATATAGACGATAAAAAATTTGATAAAGCCGGTATGAAATATAGCAGCTATTATATAGATGTTACAAACCGTAAAATTGTAAGTGCGGGCGGTTATCACAGTATGCCATATTGTATGAGCAGATTAGATATTTTCCCGACTGAAGATGTATACGGATATGGTGCAGCAATGCAATGTTTGCCGGAACAAAAAGTTTTAAATGCAATGATGCGAATTACAATAAAAGGTGCCGAAGTTACCGCAGACCCGGAAATACTTGTAAGAGATGATGAAGTTGTAAATATAAACCAATTCGGTGTTGCAGGTAGTGTAATTAGCGGCGGTATAGATAGCGACGGCAAACCTACCGTTACGACTATGCAAAGAAATATAAATTTTAATTATCTTGAGAAATTAAGATTAGAACATAAAGAAGCCATTGCAGACAGTTTTTGCATAAACTTATTGAATATTTTAATAAATGACCCGTCTGCCAAAACAGCGACGGAAGTTATGATAAAAAAACAAGAACAAGCAATTTTGCTTGCACCTATGGCAACAAGACAATACCAAGAGTGGGCAGCTATTATGGCATTAAGAGAGTTTGATATACACGATAGAGCCGGACGATTACCACAAATGCCGGAAGATTTGGTGTATCAATTACAAAAGAACGGAAACAAGTTGACTATTGAATTTGAAAGCCCGCTTGACGATGCACAAAAGGGCGAAGAAGCAATTAAAATGAACAGATATTTTGAGGCAACAACACCTTTAATAGAGTTATATCCGGAAATTGCTACGGTTAATAACCCGATAGAAATAGCAAAGATTTATGCCCGCAGTATAGGTATACCGGCAAAAGCAATAAGAAAGGATGTTGATATTGCCGAAGCAATAAAACAACAAAGAGAAGCTGCCGATGCTGAAAGATTACTTAAAGCGGCACCAACATTAAGCGATAGTGCAAAGAATTTAGCGGCTGCCGGACTTGAAGCACAAAGCGGAATTAAATTGATTTAAAGAGGCAATAAATGGGTTTAATAGATACTGAAAAAATTAAAAGATTTGTAGATAGAACAAGAGCATATAAAAGGGTTTTTATAAATGACAATGCCGATGTTAAAGCGGTGCTTGCGGATTTAGGCAGATTTGCACCGGTTGACCCTACGGCAAAAGTTGCAAAGCCGTTTAATAAAAGCAGTAATGAAGTATGGATGATGATAGGTAGGCGACAAGTTGTAGATTATATACTCGGCAAAATAAATATGACCGACAGAGAGTTAAGTAATTTAATTAAACAAGAAAAGTTAAACCAAGAACAAGGTATAAAAATGTAAATGAAGTAAAAATTAAAAATGGAGGACAATGAAAATGGATATTAAAAACACAGATCCAAAACCACAACCGGGTGCCGGCGGCGGCGAGCCAACACCGCAACCCAACAATTTTTTAGACGGATTGGATGAAGATTTAAGAGGATATGCAGAACTTAAAGGATTTAAAGATAGAGAAACTGTTTTAAATGCTTACAGAAATTTAGAAAAGTTTACAGGAGCACCGGCAGATAAACTTTTAAAGTTACCGGATGAAAATGATAAAGAAGCCGTAAATGCTTTTTTAGAAAAATTAGGCAGACCGAAAACCGCTGACGGATATAAAATAAATATCCCGCAAGGGCAAAATGATAAACTTGCAAAAGCAATGGCACCGCTATTTTTTGATGCCGGACTTAGCCAAAAACAAGTTGAAAAACTTGTTGCCGGATGGAACACAATGCAAGAAGCGGAAGCAAAAGTTATTGAACAACAAGCAGCCGAATATGCAGCAGCACAAGAAGCTGAACTTAAAAAAGAGTGGGGCGGCAGATATACAGAAAATTTGGAGCTTGCTAAAAGAGCGGCGACAAGTTTGGGTATTACCGGCGAACAGATTAATGCTTTTGAAAGAAGCACGGATTTTAAAACCGTAATGAATATGTTGCTTAATATTGCAGGAAAATTAAGCGAAGATAGTTTAAAAGGCGGTAGTGCCGGAGCAGGTAAAGATATACTAACACCGGCAGCAGCAAAAGCAAAACTTGAAGAACTTACACACGATGAAGCTTGGAAAACAAAGTTTAATGCAAAGGACAGAGAAGCCGTTGAAGAATTTAAAAGATTAACTTTAATTGCTTCTAAAGCATAATAGAGGACAATATGGATTATAACGAAACAAATTTAAGTATACAAAGAAAACTTAAACAATTGGCAACAACAATGAGAACTTTAACAGCAGAACAACTTGTAGAAGAGTTAAAAGAGCTGATAAAAGTTGTTAAAAGTAGCGATAAGAAAAACGAAAAATAAAGCAGTAAATAAATTAAGGCAACCCTGCTTGCAGGGTCTTATGACAGCTTGAAAGGAAGCTGATACGGGTAAATCCCCGTAGGTAAGATAAGCCTGTTTTTATGTGGTCGGGTAACCGGCAACCTCTATAAAAACAAATATTATCAAATATTTTTATGGAGGTGGCAAAAATGCCCATAACTCGTGACGAAGTGACACTTTATACTACACAATATAGAAGTGTCTATGATATGTTACCACAAGACAAAGGTAGCAAGTTGTTGAAGTATGTATCAATTGAAACCGGCTTAAAAGGCGAAAGTGCCGTGCCTGCCGACCAAATAGGCAAAACAGAAGTAAACGAGGACAATACCGTATTCGGCGATAGCCCATACAATAATGTTGCTACGGCAAGAAGATGGTATCGTCCAAGAAAGTTTAATTGGGGACACCCTTTTCCGGACGACGACAAAGTAAGGATGATTGGTGACCCGCAAAATGCCATTGCTGTTTCTGCAAGAAATGCTTTTGGCAGAAAACTTGACGATGTTATCGTTGAAAGTTTTTTTGCACAAAACAGAACAGGCAAAGACGGCGAAACTTTAACAAGTTTTGACAGTAATAATATTATTGCTCATGGCGATGCAGGATTTACCGTTGAAAAGTTGCTTGCTGCAAAAGAAAGATACAGAAACTTGGATGTGGATATAGATAACGAAAGACCTGTAGTTATCTTAAGCCCAAAAGCAGAAAGACAACTTTTTAAACAAACGGAATATGTTTCCGGTGATTATGGTAAGCCTGTTATGGATGACGGAAAAATAAAATCCTTTTTAGGATTTGATTTTGTTATCATGAACAGATTGCCGGAAGCAAGCAATATAAGAAGTTGCCCTGTGTTTGTTAAAAGTGCCGTAGGTGTCGGTTTTTGGAAAGATTTAAAAATTGAACTTGACAAAAGACCCGACAAACAGTATGTATGGTATCTTTATATGGAGCAAATGTATTCTGCAACAAGGTTGTATGAAGAGGGTTGCTTAAATATTCAAGTAAAAGAAACAGCATAGTAAAGGGGGCTATATGCCCCTTTTGCTTTTTTATTTTGTAGTAAAGAAGTAAAAACTTTAATAGGAGGATAGCTTAAAATGGCTGAAACAAAATGCGAAGAGTTAAAGGCTGAACAAATTACAGCAGCCCAAAAAGGTTGTAGAGTTAAAGCAATTAATTCTACTATAAAAATGGCAGCACAAGCAGCAAACGACTTGATAGAATTAGGCACTATCAAGAAAGGCGAAAGGTTTTTGTATGGAACAATTACAGTAACCCATAGCACAAGCACAGCAACAATTGCCATAGGCAATAAAACAACAGCCGATAAATACAAAGCAGCTGCAGCACATACAACTGCAGATGTGCCAACTGTTTTCGGTAAAACACTTGCACAGGATGTAAACAGTGCAGACGAAGTTGTTTATGCAAAAGTTGGCACCGCCGCACTTCCTTCGGCAGGCGACGGAAAAGAAATAAAAATAACACTTTTCGTAAGTGCAAACAACTAAGTTGACGGTTGTTTTTGGATGTGCCTTTGAATTGTGTTTATAACGGCGGGGTTGCTAACACCGAAGCAGCCCTGCCAGAAAAAAAGAGGTAGGTAAATGAAAAAAATTATCATAGAAAAAGTAGTAAAAATTATTGACGATAATATTGAAGATATACTTGATAAGCAAAAAATAGAACAAGTAGTAAATAGCTTTTCCGTGCAAAATATAATTCTTCCTGCAAATGCAGAAAATATTAAAATTCAAAAACCGCTCGCCTCGTCTATAGATTATGAGCCAATAAAAACACTGATAATTAAAAGCGATGTTGTTATATACGGCAAAATAACAGAACAAGGGCAAGATAGGGTGCTTCCACATTTTAAAGAAATGGAAATTGCCGGAGAAAGTATTGCTCCGTATGGAAACTTATATTTGTCAAATTATAATGACACTATTGCAAATGTAAAAGTAATTATAGGTATTAACAGAGTTGAATAAAAAGGGGTTATAAACAGTGGGCAAGATTAAAGCTATTAAAACAAATTTTAACGGCGGCGAACTTACTAAACAGGCTTATGGTAGAGTAGATTTGGAAGTATACCAAAATGCCAATAAGCAAATGGTAAATTGTTTGCCTACTATTTATGGCTCCGCAACAAAACGAGGCGGAACAAAGTTTGTTACCGACAATATAAAACATTTTTACAAAACTTTACAAGAGATAACCGGTGCAAGTAATATAAATTGTGTAAGCATAGATTGGAAGTTTAACCATTATGTTTTTGGTTGCAACGACGGTTATATTGCAAAATGCGATTTTGATTTTGATAATGTTGTAATTCAACAAGTAGCTGCCGATATTGGTGATATTAAAAGTATTGCTCAAGGATTATATTGGAATACTTTTAACAGATACCATATAACAACTGACGATTACGATTATATCGTTTATCCACAAAATAACGATTGGACAAATTTATATGTTTATAGAAATACCGATATAGGAAAAGCAAAAGTTTTTGATTTAGCAAAAAGAGTAATAAGCGGCGAAGTTGACAATCCCCCTACCGTTGTAAGGTTTAACGGTAAGATTTTAGATTTTATAAACCCGAATTTAGACGGTAGCGATAGAATAGAAAGAACTTTTACAATAAGCGACAACACGACGGAAGATTTTGACGGATTTTATATTGACGACAACAATTTTTTATTAAGAAACGAAACAAATTTGTTTTGGTATCATAGCGGCGAAGTAACAAGTTTAGGAACAAATACCGGCAATATTGTAGGTGCAAAAGTTAAAGACGGAAAAATATATGTTGGTGTAGATAAAACAACTGATACCGGATATGCGGTTTGCTGGGATATTTACGATACCGGCGGCACTTTAATTAAAGAACAGGTTATTGCAAGCCAAACAAATGAATTTAATGTAGAAAAATATATAAAACTTGCCGACAAAGAATTGTTTGTATGTAATTATACAAATAGTTTTTGTGTTTATAGAGGCAAGTTTTTTTGGCTTGATTTTTATAGTGCTTGTTTAGATTTTGCTGTTAAAGACGATAAGGTTTTGTATTGCAACGGCGGTAATGATGTTTGCATTGTAAATGCTTATAGCAACAGTGCCGACGAAAAAAAAGCGATACTTATACCTTTTAAAATAAACAAAAATATAAATTATGTTTTAGAGTTTGGCGACCACTACATAAGATTTTATAAAGACAGGTTACCTGTAACAGATAGCGACGGTGCTGTTTATGAAATATCAAGTCCATACAGTATAAGTGATTTGATTGACAATAACGGAAAAACAAAAATTAGTTGGACACAGTGTGTTGATGTTTTGTATTTGTGCCACAAAAGCTATCCTATACAAACTTTAAAAAGATACGGTAATAATAATTGGATAATAGAAGAATTTAATATTAAAGGCGGTGTTTTTGATAATTTAAACACTGACAACAGCAAATATTTGACTTGTGCAGCAGGCACCGGACTTAAAACTGTTAATGCCGTAGGAGCCGGCTTTAGTTGTAATGTGGTAACCGTAAGACAAGGGCAAGTGCCTGTTGAGGGTGCTTGTTATATAAGATGGTTTTTAAACGATACACAAATTATTGCCGTAAATAATAAAACAGGAATAAACGAAGCTGTTAATTTGTTATATACCTATAGCAGCCAAAACAGTTTGGATTTTACAATAACATCAAGCGGAAATACTATAAATGTTAAAACCGCAATAGATACTTTTGCAGGCAAAAAACTGTCTTTAATAATGGCTATTCCTAACAGTCCGTATTCAACTATGGTATTACTTGAGGGAACTTTTAATGTTTCTGCAGGTGCCGGAAGTGCTATTGATTTATTTACTAATGACGATTTAGGAAAACTTGTAAGATTAAATTATACCGATACAAATACAACAATGTGGGAAGTTGGAAAAAGTGTATCTACAGGAAATATAAGAAAAAGCGGAAACAACTATTATATAGCCAAAAACAGTGCGACAACCGGACAAATTAAACCTATACATACAGAGGGTGTTGTAAGCGACGGTGCCGTAAATTGGGAATATTTACATAGCGGATATGGTGTAGGACAAATAATAGAAGTTGTAAATGCTTCACAGGTTAGAATAAATGTTGACGGATATATGCCCGATTTTAGTAACGGCACTTATTTATGGGAATTAGGTTTGATAGGTAAAGACGGAATTTATCCAAATTGTTGTGCCTTTTTTAAAGAACGATTTGTTTTTGCAATATCTACTAAAAGCGGAACAAAAATTTGTGCAAGTTGTGCCGGCGATTATAACAATTTTAGCGATAACAGTTTTGGCGAGGTTTTGGCAGAAAATGCGATTACCGTTGTTTTGCAAGGTAAAACAGAAAGTGAAGTTTTGTGGATGATACCCGGAACAAAACTTTACATAGGAACTGATAGTGAAGAGTTTATTTTTGGCGAACAGACGGTAGCGGAAGTTTTAAGCCCGACAAATGTAAGTTGTAGTGCTGTAAGTGCTTTAGGCAGTGCAAAAATTAAGCCGCTTGAGATTTTAGACGAAATGTTGTTTGTAAGTAAAGACGAAAAAGAAATAGCTAATTTTACTTATGTAGCAGAAAAAGACAGTTTTAGACCTGTAGCAATAAGTGTTTTGTTTGAGCATTTATTGCATAACGGTGTGAAATGTTGGGATTGGACAAGTAACCCGCATAAAGCTATATGGTTTGTTGACGGCAAAGGTAATTTAAGAACTGTAGTATACGATAACGAACAAAAAGTTATAGGAGCAACAAGACATAATATTGACGGAACAGTTGAAAGTTTATGTGTAATACCGGAGCCAAACGGTAACTATGACGATGTTTGGATTTTAATTAAAAGAACGGTTGACGGTAAAACCGAACGATATATTGAATATTTTAGTTGGGGGTTACCTGTAGAAGAACAGGATGACAATTATAAAAATATACACGGTGTATTTTGTGATTGTGCGAAAGTTTTTGAGTTTACAAGTGAAGTAAGCGAAGTAAGCGGCTTGTATTGGCTTGAAAACGAAACGGTTGATGTAATTGTTGACGGTAAGGTGCAGACACAAAAGACGGTTGTTGACGGAACAATACAGCTTGATAAGCCGGGTAAAGTGATAGTTGTAGGGCTTGATTTTGGCGAAATGTTGATTGAAACTTTGCATTTTAATTTGGGTGGCGACATGGGCACAACACAAGGTAGCACACAAAGAGTAAATAAACTTATGGTAAGGGTAATTGATACTTGCCAATTAAAAGCCAAAGCTACAGGCGGAAACAAGTTTGACACTTTTATTGATAAAGATAATTTACAAAATGGCGATTTTGAGATTTGTTCGCCGGGCGATTACAGTAAAACAATGACAATAACTTTAAAGAACGATAAACCGGTAAATTGTTGTGTATGTGCTTTGATTGCCGAGTTTGCAACAAACCATTAAAAGTATTAAGGAGGATTATATGGCTGGTATAGCAATGGGTATAAGTGTAGCAGCAAGTTTAATTAACGGTATTGTTGCTTATAAAAACGGTATGGCACAGGCGGAAGCTGCAAATATTAATGCACGGATTGCCGATAATAATGCTGCTGCTGTTCGTTTAAAAGGTGTGCAGGAGCAAGATAGAATTTTGAGTAACGGAAAGCAACAGATAAGCAAACAGCTTGTTGCGGCTTTGCAAGGCGGAAGTATGGGCGGCGGAACAAGCGAAAATGCCATTGCTAAAAGTGTATATAATTTAAAAACAGATTTAACAAATACCGCTTATAATTACGAAACTGAAGCTATAGGATTTTTAAACGAGAGTAAATTACAAAAATATTACGGCAAAATGTATAGACAAAATGCAGCCGCAGGGCTTGCGGGCGGTGTTTTGGGAGCTGCAGCAAGTGTATTAAGTATGGGCGGCGGTAGTGCTATAGGCACGGGAGCAACAACAACCGGTGCTACAGCTGTAAGAAGCGGATTACAAAGTTATGCACAAAGCTTAAAACCTATGAGCTTATTGAACAGTGCAAGTAAATTAAGTTTGTTTGCAGCTTAGAGTTTAAAACTCTTTTATATATAAGGAGCTTGTTATTATGGAAATATTGCAAAGTAAAGTTATAGCAGACGGCACAATAAAAACACAGGCACATGCGGCAAAAATGATAAGCCCGCTTGAAAATGCCGACAGGTTGGCTGTTGCTATTTATAATGTTGATAGAGAAAACAAAAAGATTAGAGAAGATAACTTTGAAAGCGATTTAAAACTTAAACAAGCACAGTTTAACGAAACACTTAAAAATATTGATAACGACGATAATTTTCAAACCGCTATTGATAACTACAACAAAGAAATAGACGATTTAGGTAATAGTGTTTTAGGCGAAAAAGAATATAAAAAATGGCAGAGCGAAAAAGGCAAAAACTATAAACAACTTGCAGATTTAGGGTATAAAAGCATATGGCTTGAAAGGAAACAAAAAGAAAATTATACATTGTTGCAAAATGTTGTTGATAAGGCAGCAACCGAAGCGAGTATGATACCGAACCAAAAGGCACTTGTTGAAAAAAATTTGTTTAATGATATTGATAGTAAAACTTTGACACCACAGCAGAAAGAGGGTTTAAAAAACAGATATTTGGCACAGCTGGCACAAGCCGAAGTTGTAAGAGATATAAGGATTAATCCGGACACGGCTTTAAGCAGGTTAAATGCTACCGAAGAAAAAGACGGTATAAAAGAGCCGGCTTTTTACAAAGGGCTTGATAGTGTGCAAAGACAAAGATATATTGAAGCTGCAAAACATAAAAGCGATGCTTTAAAAAATTCCGTAAACAATGTAAGTCTTGAGCCGTTAAAAAACAAGTTTGTTGCAGATTATACAAATACAAAACAAGGTGCTATTGATTGGCTTGAAGATATAAAAAATAACCGTTTGGAAGTTATGAAACAACTTGGTATAGACAATAAACAGTTTGACACTTTTACAAAATGGGCAGACGGAATTGTTAAAAGCGACGACGAACTTGCACTTGAAAAACAAATGACCTTTGATAAATTAGAAGATAAATATAAAGAGTTTGGTATATACAGAGATAATAAAGGTAAAAAGCCGACAATGAAAATGATTGTAGGCAACAAACAATTAAACAATATTGAAGATATAAGTGTTATGCTTGATGAAATAGATACAAATATTGCAAATAAAACTTTTGCCGGATCTAATTTAAAAAAAGCTATCGGTTATCAAAGAGAACTTTATACGGTGCTTGGCGATATGATAGATAATAATAAAATAAAACTTAAAGACAAAAACACTTCTGTTTGGTGGGGCGACACGGTAAGCGAAGATATACCAAAACAAATAAATGCAATTATTGACAGACAGTTTGGTAATGTTTTAAGCACCGACGAAAAAGGATATTTGTATTATAGAGTGTATGCCAATTGTATTGCGAATAATATTGATTTGGCAACAAAAGATAAAAGTGTAAAAGATACCGTTAAAAACAAAATAATTTCGCAACTGTTTACTGATTTTATAAGAGATAAATATAATGTGCCGAATTTTAATGTTGACGGTGTTATAAATAATGGTAATTTAATGACCGTTGTTGATACTATCCAAAGAGCCAAACAAAAAGGTGCTACAAAAGCCGTTTACGGAAATTACGGTGTAAACGGCAATAAACTTGAACTTAAAGACAAAGACGGAAATATAATAGATACAGTAGAATATTAAGGATATAAAATATGAACGAACAACAAATTGATAGTTTATTGACCGATTTACAAACAAAGCGGCAAGACCCTATAAACCCTATAATTAAACAACAACCTATTATAAACATAGAAAATTACAGAACTTTTTACGACAGCGAAAACAAAAAAGTTTTTACTACTAATGCACAAAAACCGGAAGAAGTTTTGTATCATGCCGCAACGATTGATAACCCGAAAAAGAAAGATAATTTTTTTGGGCTTGTGGATTTAGGTGTAAGTAAAACCGATATTGTAAAAAAAGCTTTTGATTTTGTAAGTAATTTTAACCCTGCTGCAAAACTTGTTAATGAAATAAATAAAACAGAAAAAGGAAATGAAGCTATTAGAGGATTTGCCGGAACAAGTGTAGATTTGGCAAGCGGTTTATTTAGAGGGTTGATAAGTGCTGCAGGCGGAGCCGTTAAAGCTGAACAATGGGCTTTAACGAATTGGAGCGATAAAGAGTATACAGACAAACAACTTGAAAAAATTACCGCAAAAACAGACGAATTAAATAAACTTTTAAGAGATAAAACAGAAAAGTTTATGAAGTATACCGGAATTGAAAAAACAGATAAAGACGGTTTTGTTTACGATTTAGCGGGCGGCGGAGCAAGTTTGTTGTTTGCGATAGGTTTAACTGCCGTAACAAAAAGCCCGGCAGCTGCAAGTTATGCTTTTGGACAATATCAATACCAAAGTTTGTATGAAGAAAGTATAGATAAAGGATATAGCCCTATGCAAGCCCGCAAGATAGGGTTTATCGGTGGAGCTTTTGAAACAGGGCTTGAATTTGTTGGCTTGCATTTACTATTTAGAAGTTTAGAAAGAAACAAAGGTTTTAAAAGAATTTTAGGAAGTTTTTTAAGTGAGCTTTTTCAAGAGGGCGGACAACAAACAGCCGAAGAAGCAATAGCTAAAATATATAAATTAAGAGAGCAAACAACTTGGCAGACCGTTAAAAATATCGCAATGGCGGCTTTAATTGGCGGTATTTGGGGCGGCGGTGCAGGTGTAATTAGTAATATTGCAACAAGTGCAACAAAAGAGTTGGTAGAACAAGGCATTGAACAAAAACAAGCCGAACAGCTTACAAGTGCCGCTATAAAAGCAGGATTGAGCGACGACACAATAAATATAGTTGAAAAAGGTATTAAAGATGAGCAAAGCCCGGTAACATATAAAAATGCCGACCCGAGAGAAACTTATAAAGAGTTTGGCGATAGTGTAAAAAAAGCACTTGAGCCACAACAGCAAAGAGGAATTGAGATTGAATTTTTGCAAGCTAAACAAAATTATAAAGATTATTTATTAAGAACACAAGCGGCAAAAACAGAAGAAGAAGTAGAAGCAGCAGCCGCACAGATAGACAGTTTGGCAAGAACGGCTTTTGAACAGGAAGATATTAAACCGGCAGATTACTATAAAAGATTTCATATAAATACAATAAGCGATAATATTGAAGATAACGAACGAAATATTGACGACACAAACATAACTATGGATGACGATTTTAACCCGCTTGAATTTGACCCGGAAGAGCAGGCAAGATATGAAAAAGAAAAAGAAGATTACGAAAATTGGCTTGCAAAAGAACAAGCCGAAAACGGCATAAAAAAAGATTTTAAAACTTATAAAAAATTGCTTAGCGATATGGGTATAGGTGCTATTAGAAAACCAAAGCCCGGCGATACAAGATATACAGAATATAAAGAGTTAAGCCCGAGAATTAAAAATGCTTTTTTTGTTGACAGCAATATTGCTATGACATGGGATGAAGCAGAGCAATTATTACAAGAACACAACGGCGATACAGCCGATATTTTTGAATATTTTAGAGATGTTGATAAAAAAGTGCCTGTAGGACAAAATACTTATTTACAAAAAGCAATAGTGCCGATAAATAGAGCCGATAAAAATAATTATGTGTTTCAAATAACGGCTAAAGATTTAATTGAAGTAAAAACAAGAAACGAAATACAAAATAAGTTGCAAAAAATTTTTGGAACTTATGAAGAGTTGGATGCTTTTGTAGAGGGTGAAGATAATAATATAGACGAGCTTATGTTTGTGTTGAGTAACAGTTTTATGGCAGATTTAGAGTATGCTGCAAACGAGAGAGATTACGATGCAACACAAAGTATTTTAGATAGAATAAAAAAAGATATTGTTGAAATTTCTAAATTAAAAGACTATAATAATGTTAATGAAAAAGAAAAAGAAAGTAACAACTTATCAAATACCTCAGGAAACACTGTATTGGGGACAAAAGAAAGTGCCCAAAGGGTTTTATATTCTAACCCCGCCAAAACCGCCGACCTACAAGTAAAAGATTTTTCTGTAGAACAACTTAAAAAAATAAACGATAATATAGTATTGTTTTTGTTTTCTAACAAATACGATGCGGAACAAAATTATATTGTAAGTTTGGAGCCACAAACACTTAAACTTTTAAAAGAAAATAAAATTAAAAATGTTAATGAAAATGGAATTTTTGTTAAAGGTGTAAAAGATTTTAACGATACTTCCGCTATTGAAACGGATAAAAAATTTTATTCTGCCGAAGATATACAAAAAGTTATAGACGGTTATACTAATTTAGGAAATACAGAAAAAGTTGATTTTTATAAAAAACTTTTAAATAAATTTTTAAAATTACAAAACGATTTTATGCAAGTGCAAGATAAGTTGAGAGCTTATATTGCAAAAAACACACCAAAGCAAGATTTGCAACAGCAATCACAACAAGAACAAATGCAACTGCAAAGCGATATGCAGCAGCCGTTGTTGGATATTTTTTATCAATCTGCAGCAATGTATTTAAATAAAGCAAAAAATATTGCCGATTTTGTTAATTTGATAAATAGCGGAAAATTTAAAAGAAAAACCTATTATAGATTTTATAACAAAGATAAAATTGGTTTTGATTTAATTAGCGATACTTTGTTACATGACGACAAAAGACACCCAGATTTAACTGTGCAAGATTGGATAGACATTGAACATAATATTGATAATATTTTTGATTTTAATTTTAGCCCGGATGTTAAGTATGACGGTATAACCGTTGTGAAAATGGGAATAAAAAGCAAAACAGCAAAGTATGGTGTATGTTTAGAAATATTAAAAAATGGAAGAATAGTAATAACAACTGCATTTAAAAACAGTTTGGACAGTGTTGGTATTCAACAGTGGATAGATAAAAAAGAGAAGAAGAGCCCCAAAGCGACTGCACCTCTCAGTCAAGGTCAAGCATTAGACAAAGCTAATGTCGTTCTCTTTGGTAGCCCTTCCGGTATAAGTATAAAACAAATTTACGATTATGTCAAGAATATCGTTGGAGGAAAGTTTTATCAAGACGAACAAAACCCGAGAGGAGCCACGACGGTTTATGATAGACAGTATTATATTGATTTGTTTAGTAATGCAGATAAAACAACCTTGTTACACGAAACGGCACATATATATTTAAGCGAAATTAGCCGGTTTGCTGCCGCTAAAAATGCAACCAAAAAAGTTTTAGATACAAAAACTAAACTTGACAGCTGGCTTGGTAAGCCGGACGAAAACGGCAACTATTCAAAAGAACAACAAGAAAAGTTTGCAACAAGTTTTGAAAGTTACCTTGCAGACGGCAGAGCACCGACCGCTAAAATGAAAACGGTTTTTGAAAAATTTAAAGTTTGGATAAGCCAAATTTATGACAGTGTTAAAGATTATTTGCCTAAAATTAATGACGAAGCAAAAGCATTTTTTGATAGCATTTTAAGTAAAAGTTACAATGTGCCGGATAGTAACATTTATGACGGAAAAGTTGAAGCAATAAAGCAAGTAATTGAAAATACTAAACAAGGTAAAGTAAGCGAAGTTGACGGCATTACTATTGACAAAGTGTATGATTTGCTTAATTTAGCTTATATGAGAAAACCTAATAAACCGAGTAAAAATTTAAAGCAACTTTTGAACGACAAAAATATTTACGATTTTGACGAATTAAATAAAGCCGGAGCAGATAAAGTATTGAAAATATTAAAAGACGGCGGATATGTTAAAGACGATACTACCGCTGAAAAAGCCGTTGAAATTGCCAAAGCCGCACTTGACGGCAAAACGATTTACAGATTGGCGGACGGTTGGCGAATTAAAGGCGATATTGATTTTAGAAAAAATTTAAGAACTTTGGAAAAGGTTATAGATTTTAACGAGATTGACAGTGTGCTTGAAAAGATTTTAGAGCTGCAACAAGCCGGATATAGACAAGTTGAACAACAAGATGTAAAAGAAATGGAAGATTATAGCAGAAAATTGTTTAGTGCCGATGTTAAGCAGGCGAAAGGGTATGTTGCTGAAATTATAGAAAAGTTGCACAGAAAAAGTTTTATTGATAAAGCAGCTAAAAAACAAATGATGACCGACTTGAATTTTAGCAGCACACTTGAAGAGATACAAGAAAGTGTTTTAGCGGTTATTGAAGATTTAAAAAATGAAATTGAACTTGTAAAAGAAAGTTTAAAACAGCCACACAAACCAAGAATAATAAAAGACAAAACGGTTTTGCCCGGAAAGAAAGCGACCGAAGAAGAAAAAGAACAGTATAAAAAGTATATGAAAGTAAGAATTAACAGACTGTTAAAGCAAGTTTTGCCCGGAAAGAAAGGCAACAACAAAGTGAGCAAGTTTGGTAATATTGAAATTGAAAGATTTTTTGAAGAGTTAAACAAAATAAATAAGTTTACAATTGAGCAAGCAGAAAAAGAGTTAATGAACAGATTTGTAAGAGATAATGAGTGGATTTTGAAAGATGAGAAAGGCGAGGGTTTTGGAAATATTGAGAAAATAAAAAATATGTTTTTAAATTACAAAGCCAAAAAGATTACAAGTAATAGTTGCGAATTGTTAAAAGAACTTTACGACAGTTTAGAGAAAATAAATATTTTTGGAAGAAACGAAAAACAAATAAATGATTATTTAAAAAAGAGCGAGCAAAGCGAAAGTATTGACGAGCTTTTAAATAATATTGAGAAAAATAAAAGCACCGGTAAAATTAGCGGTTGGTTTAAGACCGCTTATAATTATACTTTAGCTAATTGGTATAGTTGTATAAACAGTATTGCCGGACAAGCCCAAGCAGAAAAAGATGCTTTAGAGCTTGCAGAAAAGAAAGTGTTTACACAGGCTAAAAGCATTACCGATAGAGTTATACAAAGAAGTTGTAAAGTTTTAGGGCTTAAAAGAACAAGCCAATTTGATGCTAAGATAAATGAATATTTAAAAGAAAAATATGTGTTTATACAAAACTATATAAACCATAAAGGTGTTGAAGTTGCAGAGAAACAAACATTAAATAAAATGCAACTTATTTGTTGTTATATTTGGGCTAAAAACCAAAAGTTAAAAGAGAGAATTATAAGAGCTTACGGCAACGAACAGTTTAATCAAATGATGGCAAAACTTGATAAACAAGATATGCTTTGGGGCGACATATTACAAGAAGAAACCGCCGGTATGTATGACAATGTTAATGCGGTATATGTGCGGATGTATGGGCTTGATATGGGACAGGAAGAAAATTATTTCCCGAGCAACACAGAACGAATACAGGGCGATATGGATTTGTTTAAAGATTTTATTTTAAGCACAACGAGCCCGAGTTTTATTAAGGGTAGAATTGACACTAATTTAATTCTTATGAAGTTTGATAATCCGGTAAAAATAGCTTTTAACCATATAACAAAAGCTACAAGATATTCCGTTATGCAAGAAAAGTTAGCGGGTATTTACAAAAAATATTTGAATACCGGAATTGAAAAAACATTGAATAGAATTTATGGTAACGATAAGATTTTTAACTATATTAAAAAAATGTTGGATAATATTAGATTTACAAATTTTACAAAGCAAGTTGATATTGTTAATAGTATGTTTGACCATTTTAGTAACACTTATGTGTTGACGAGAATTGCAGGAAAACCAAGTATAATGATTAAACAACTTTTATCTTTTACAAATTATATGGAAGATGTTGACAGCAAGTTATGGATAAAGCATTTTGCAAAAATGATGGCAAACCCTGCAAAGTTAAAAGAAGTAAAAGAGTTTATGTATAAACATAGCCCATACTTAAAAGCAAGATATGAGAGCGGTGCACAAAATGAAGCACTTGAAAAAGCTATGGAAGCACAGGCACAAACGATTTTAAAGATAAAAACTTTTAAAGGGTTGTTATCTCTTATGACAAGGGTTGGTGATATAGGAGCAATTGTTTATGGCGGTTACCCTATGATACAAGCACAGCTTGAAAAAGGTGTTGATATTAAAACGGCTTTTGAAAATTTTGAAAAAGCTACACTTAGGAGCCAACAGGCAAACTTTGCTTCTACATTAAGTAATTGGCAAAACTATTTTAAGAACGACCCTATGCTTAGAGCTATTTTTGCTTTTGGAAATACACCGGCACAATACAGTAGAAAACTTGTTGATGTGTGTTATAAAATGGCACACGGCGACGAAGATTTTTGGAAAGGAAAAGGATTTAAAACTTTAGTGTTATATGGTGTTGAACAGAGTTTTGTTTATACTTCGTTTACTTCGCTTGCATTATTAAACGGTTTGGTTAGCGGCGATTGGGATGATTTAAAAGACGATGTTTGGTTGAGTTTGTTTCAAGTATCAAACTTTTTAGGTGTGCCGGTATTAGGGCAACTATGGAATATGTTTGTATCTATGGCATTTACAGATAATACAGTATACGGTAAAACGGTGCCGATAATAGACGATTTTACAAACTTTTTAATGCAAGCTAAAAAAGCATACAACGAGGGCTTTGATTTGGATTTTGAAGAGTGGATTAATACAACAGATAAACTTGCAAGCATAACTACAGGTATACCAATTAAAACTTTATATAATACTTGGATTAGCTCGTGGATAGACATATTGAACGGCGATTACGGAAAAGGGTTAGCAAAACTTTACGGAGCGACAGAAAGCAGGGCTAATAAAATTTTTGATTGAAGTTTGATTTTAAATAATAAATAGAGATGTCCGCAAGGTGCCTAAGGCACGGTATTTAAAAATACAGTGTTAAAGGCAATGTGGGCATTTTTTATTTATACAAGCGGCTGAGCCGCTACAAAAAAACAGGAGGGTTGTATGGCAATAAAAGTAACTACATTTAAACCGATTTATGAAAACAACACAAGCACACCGCAAGCAACTGTGCTTAGTGCGGCAAACAATGTTATTGTTGTTAGCGGTATGAACAACAACGGTATTTTAAAGTTTGAGATTTCCGTTGACGGTGGAACAACTTGGGTGGCTGACGATAGTTTAAATTTTGAGGGTAACGGAACAATAACTTTAGAAAAGGTTAATGCGATTATAAGAGCAGATGTTACCGGTGTAAATAATGCCGGCAATGTTAAAGCATTATTAGGCTTTTAAGGAGGTTTAAAAATGGGTATAGCAAAAAACAGAGGCATTGGTGCTGTTGCCGGTAGCGGCGGAAGCGGCGGCGGCAGTAGCGATAAAGTAGCACTTATTGCCGTAGGCAACCAACCGAGCACACCGTATAATGTTGGCAACAAGTGGTTTTATGACGGAAAAATTTACACGGCTTTAACCACAACAACAGCCGATGACGGACAGACGCCCGCATTTAATACTACTTATATTTACGACGGAAAATATTATTGGTGGAACGGCTCGGATTTGGTAGCTGTTGACGAAACAAAGTTTGTGCATGTGGACGGCGACGAAACTATTGGCGGACTTAAAACTTTTAGTAAGGTTGTAAGAGCCAAAACACCGCCGCTTGATGCAATTGATAACGAAGTAACAACAGCAGAGTGGGTATTTAACCATACTTTGGCAAGCCATAAAGAGTTTGGTGTTGATATTGCAGCCGACGGAACTGCAACAAGACTTTACGGAGCTGTAGGATGTAGTTTTGCCAAAAGCACCGACACCGAAGCGGGCACCGATGATTTTAGACAGTATGATATTTTTGATACTTACGATGTGCTTGTTAAATATAATGCGATTACCGGCAAAGCAGAGCTTTTTGCAACTGAGGGAACTTGGGAATTTGAGCATTATAGAGGATTGCCGGGATTTTATGATTTTGTTGCCGTTAAAATTTATTGGTATAAACTTCAAATTTTGAGTGCAGGCAATGTAAGAATTTTGGTAAGCCCGGAACAAAAAGCCGGTTACAATGTAAGCCCGGCACATTACCGCAACGGTGTGTTGCACGAGTATGTTTATATTGCAAAATATGTAATTGGCAACAAACCGTTTGTTGTTGAAATTGACAGTGTTACGGCACCGGAACAACCTTATACCGTAGGTTATAAGTGGTTTGATAGCGGAAAAATTTACACGGCTACAAGCGAAACCGAAACCGACGGCGGTGTTGATACGAAAAAAAACACAAGCTATTTGTGTAATAATGTTTATTATTATTGCGACGGTGAAGAGCTTGTTGCACAAGCAGACGAAGAGCCGTTTACTATTGCAAGCGGTAACCCGCCTATGGTAAGTAAGACTGTTGTGCAGTTTGACACTTTAGCTAAAACAAGAGGATTGAGCCTTTTTGGACTAAAAGAAATAACTACTTTACAGTTGCTTGCAACCGTTAAATATGCAAGCCTTGATTGGCAAACGAAAATAGGTAAAGGTAATACCGCCGGATGGAAAGGCGATGCTAAAGCTGCAACGACAGAAACAGACGAAAATTTTGTTATTGTAGCGGCTTCGGCTTTTAGTGCAGCAAACCTTACCGTGCCTGCAACAATGCAGTGTATAGGTGTTGGAACTTCCGATGTAACAACTTGGTATAAAGTTTTAAGCATAGAAGATGTTACCGTTGATAATGTTGCCTGTAAAAAAGTGTTTATTGCCGGTAAAGTAAGCACGGCAGCTAATGTAACCGTTATTTGTTTAGGTGTGCAATTGACGGGTGGTGGCGATAATGTGTTAGGGCTTGACGGCGAAAACACAGCTAACGGGGTGCTTAATGCAGAAAAAAGACCGATGGTAAATTTCGGTATAGAGGGGCTTGTTGGCAATGTAGGACAATATGCCGGAAATACTGTTAATAAAATTGCTAACAGTGCCGGGAAAATATTAAGCAATCCTAACCCGGAAGAAGCTACAACCAATTACCCAACAACAAGCGACGATAAAGGATGGGAAGTTGTTACTACCCATATACCTACTACAAACAGAAACAATTATAAATTTTTACCGTCAACAGATTTAAACATAGATGCCTTTTTGTTTGGCGATATTAGCGGTGGATTGACGGGCGACCAACAGTATTATACCGCAAGTGCCGGTATTAAAAGAGTATTTTACGGCGGCTCCTGTAACTCTGGCGGGAATGCTGGGGGCTTCTTCCTGACTTGCAACATCGACTTGTCCGACCGCACTCGCGATGTCGGCGGTCGCTGTGTTTTTGTTCCGTAATACCCTTTTGAGAGGGATTTTAAAAGGGGGAACCCTCCCCCTTTTAGTAAGTTTTTAAAAGAAGTAAAAGTGCTTTAAGCACAAGGACATACCAAATAGGCGGCACCTGTAACAATGGCGGGAATGCTGGGGGCTTCTACCTGAATTGCAACAGCGACTTGTCCAACCACAATCGCAATAACGGCGGTCGCTGTGTTTATAGTAAACATTTAAAATTATTGTTTGGTGTTGTCCGTAGCTCTTGCTAAAAATATTTCAACAAAGGGCGGGGTTAGTAAGCCTTGTAAAAGGATTTGAAAGCTCCGGAAGATATAAACACTACTTTAAAAAGTGTGTTAAAAAATGAAAAGAATAGCTTATTTAATTACTGAAGAAAAAATTACAAACGAATATTGCAAAAAGATAATTTTAAAGGCTGCTAAATTTAAAGATAAAAGAAAAAATGTTAAAAAGGTTTTATGCAATTTAGATTTGTATGCCGAGAAATTAAAAGAAATTATTTTAAAGGGCGGATATAAACCGAGCCCGTATATGGTTTGTAATGTTGTTGACCAGCCGAGCGGTAAGCATAGAGTTTTACATAAGCCGGTATTTTTTCCCGACCAATGTGTGCATCATGTGCTTATTGATTTGGTTTATGATAGGTTAATTAAAAGATTGGATCCTTATGCAATAGCTTCTATTCCGGGCAAAGGTATTCATTACGGGTATAGAGCTATTACACGGTGGTTAAATAGCGACAGAAAAGGAACAAAGTATTGTTTAAAGTGCGATATTTGCAAATGTTACGACAGTATTAAACCGAAGTATGTTATTGAAAGTTTTAAGAAGTTTGTTAAAGATAAGAAATATTTAAGCTTGTTATCTGCCGTAGCTTTTAGTTTGCCGCAAGGGTTGCCGCTTGGTAATTATACAAGCGGTTGGTTTGAAAATGTTTTGTTGCTTGAACTTGATACGGTTATAAGAAACAGTAACGGTGTTGGTTATTATCTTCGTTATGTGGATGATTTTATAGTTTTGTCCGGAAACAAAAGAAAGCTACATAAGTTGGTTGCTGTTATAGTTGAAGTGCTTGCTAAAATTGAGTTGACTTTAAAAAGTAATTGGCAAGTGTTTCGTGTAGCTGTTCGTGGTATAGATATGTTGGGCTACAGGTTTTTCTACGGGTATGTTTTGTTAAGAAAAAGAAATTTATACGGACTATACAAAACTATAAAAAACTTTATTAAAAAGCCGTGCCGGTATTGGGCGGTAAGAGTTTCCTGTAGATTGGGAAGTTTGAAGTGGTGCGATAGTTTTAATTTGCAAAGTATGATTGCAGGTAAAATAAATATATTAAAAATGAGAGCTTTAAGCTCCAGGAGGACTGTATGAAAACAAAAATAAATGAAGTGCCAAAAGACAATTTGTTGATGGTAGAAAACGGCGGGATTGTTGTTATAACACTGTTTAAAAATGTGGTTAAACTTGAGGGCGAGGATAGCGGATATGAAGCCGATACCGTAAGTTTTAGTTTAAGACCGGAAACAAATTTGAGAGAAAGGGTTTTAGCAAAATTTGATTGGTATTGGGATAGAACTATTGCAGCCGTTTTAAATGAAGCAAAAGCAAGAAAGATAATTGAATTGAAAGAGCTGCTTGCTTCAAGTGACTTTTATGCTTTAAAACACACTGAGGGAGCTTTAAGCGAAGCTATGTGGAACGAAGCCAAAACCACAAGAGCTGCTTGGCGAAAAGCTATTAATGATATTGAAGTTTGCACAACATTGAGCGAAGTTGAAACTATAACCTATCCGGATAAAATTAAAAAGATACAAGAATAAAGGAGCCGGTTAAATGAATATATCCGTTGAAATTGGTATTGTTATAGTTACAAATTTAGTGTCAATTGGGGCTTGGATAGGCGGTGTAATTAGCTTTAAAAAACACATAGTTGAAAAATTAAATGATTTTAAAGAACAACAAAAAGCAATAAAAGAAGAATTTAATAAGAGTATTGAACGATTGGAAGAAAAACAGGATAAACATAACAACCTTATTGAAAGGATGTCTATTGTTGAACAAAGCACAAAATCCGCACATCACAGAATTGACGATTTAAAAAACGAGATTGAAAACAAGAAATAAATGCTTATTTTTTTATGGCTTTTTGTTTGCCCCTATTTTGCCCCTGAATATGAAACAATTGAAACGATTGAAACGATTGAAACGATAATATTTTAATAGGTTTTAAGACGACAACTTGATTTATAGACGATGTTTTTTGATTTTGTTAAAAGTGCCTTGTTTGCCCTGAAGAGCCGAAACAACCTGCACGACAGAGCGAATTTATTTGCCCCTATTTTGCCCCATAAGTTTATTTTTATTAAATTTATGGGGCTTAACACAATCCGTATTATATAATATTATTATTTAATTTTTCCACAGCTTCAACCAAACTTTTATTTGGTGTAGCATGACCGTATCTGTTTGTCATTTCAAAACTACTATGTCCTAATAAATCTTTTATATTTGCTTGATTTTCGTTTGCTCTTCTTAAATGAGTTGCAAAGGTATGTCGGAAGCACCTATAAGATTTATCCGTTATACCTAACTTTTGTAACTTTTTATGAAATATATGCGAAATTGAACTTGTGCTTTTTATTTCGGCTTTTGGGAACTGAACAAGTAATTTATCTTTTTCAAAAAGATTTTGTTTTTTAAGTGCCAATAAATAATTATAAATAGGGTTTGCAAGCGGTATGCCTCGCTCCTTTCCGGTTTTTGGAGCAACCAAGATTAAAGTTTTTGTTTCCCATATAACATTATCTATTGTTGCGGCGATAGCTTCCTCAAGTCTTAAGCCGCAATAATAACCTAAGTATGCCATTGTAAGCCAACCACCCGTAAAGTTTTTAAATATCTTTTGCAGCTCTTCATCCGTAAAAAATTTTGGTATTACTTCTTGCTCCGGAAGTCGCTGCAAATCCTCTAAAACATTTCGGTTGGTATAATTCCAATGTTTCATTTTTTTAGACATTACCGCAAGTGTATTTAACTCTTTATTGATTGTTGAATTTCGCAAGTTTGGATTTTGTTGTTTCCGTTGACCTATATAACTTTCAACCAACTTCAAATTAAATTCCGACACATAAGATATTTTGGTAATATTGATAAAACTTTTAATTACACTATCATCTCTAATTTGTGATTTTTCCGGTAGGGTTTTTCGGAAGTTTTTAAATTCAGTAACAAACTCACTGAATTGACGATTACGAGGTGCAAGATTGTATTCGTTACGGATAATATCCTCATTAAGATTACGGATAACTTCGTCGGCAAGCGACTTTGATATTGCACCTAAAGTTTTACGGTATTTTACATCTTTACCGTTTTCTTTTGTATGCCAACATTTATAATAAGATTTTCCTATTTTCTGTAAATAGTATTTCATTTTATTTTACCCTCAAAACAAATCTTTAAAACAAAGTTTATATAAAGATTTAATATAAATTATTACAATAAAATCGTCTTTGTCTTTACCGAAACAAAATAAAACGAGTTGCCAAACTTGATACACAAGAACAAACGGAAAAGTAAAAACAAATATTCCTATAAAGTTTGCACCGGCAAGGAGGAAGCCAATTGTATAATAAATAATATTACTCATTATTGTTGTTTTTAATTCAATCTATCTCTTAAATCGCTTGATAAATTATTTAACTCTTTAATATCAAAAGACACACGAAGAGCAGGGTATTGTGTTAAATCTCGGTCTAACGATATAAAACCTAATTTAATTAAATCCTCTTTTTCTCTATACGGTTGTTTAAATTCTTTATTTATGTAGTCGTGAGAAAACTTTAAGTATTCTAAAGAGAGATTTTTGTTATACAATATTAAAAATTTATTTGTTTGGATATAAAACAAAAACAAAAATATAATTATTGATAACATTATTAGTATTTTAAAAATTCTGTCTAACATATATTACTGCTTCCTTTTCTCTTCTAAAAATTTGATTTTCTCTTCTAAAAATTTGATTTTTTCTTCTTTCACTTTTAATTTTTCTTTTAAAATTTCCATTGTTAAAGAGTTGTTTTTGTTTATTTCCTGTTGCTGCTTCCCGGAATTAAACAAGCTAACATTTACATCCGAAAAATTTTTATTTCCATTTAATAAATCCTCTACAGATATATTTAATGCCTTTGCTATTTTTTGAATAGTATCTAATTTTAATGTGTATTTTCCGGATAACATCCGACTAACCGATGAGGGTTTTGATTTTATTTTTTTTGCCAAATCTTTTTGAGTAATATGTTTTTGTTTAAGGGTTTCTAAAATTTTCAAATAGGTTTTGTCGTGCATAAAAACACCTCCACTTGACATTTGTGTTAATTTTATGTTATTTTATTAGCATAAAATTAACATAAATAAATTAAAGGGAAAAATATTATGTCCGCAAAACATACTATACGAATTGATAATCTTAAAAATTTTAATAAAAAAAGTCGCTGCTTTCTTGCGGACACGGCGATTTTCAGGTTGGAAGAAATAAGTTATGAGCTTATTTCTTCCGCCTGTTTCCCCAACAATATTATACAACACGGTTAAAGTAATTTCAAATTTTAACTGTGTTTTTATTTTTTAAAAATAAAAAAATGGAGGTTGTCCGCAATGAAACAAGGATTTGAGTTTGTTAAACAAATTAGAAGATTGGAGATTAAAAGAGCTATTGAAGATTTAAGAAGTTATCAAAAAGAAGCCGAAGAAACAAAAAAGATAGCCGGACAGTTGGGGTATCCTACATTAGAAAGCTACGATTATGCACTTGTTGCCGAGTTAGTTGCAGCAACAAGCAAAGTAAGCAAACTTTTTAAAGTAAGAAACAGTTTTGATTTCGGAGGTGTTTGTAATGCTTAAATTATTAATACGGTATATTGTAAGAGGTTTTAAAAAGAAACAACAAGATAAGCAAGACGACGATATTATGTATAAAGTTGTATGGTTTAACAAAAACAAAAATATTTTCCAAAAGATAATATTGTTGTTTCAAAACTTATCTTATTTAAATGAATTGCTTGAAGAAGATAAAAAAGAAACGGATTTTTATCAAGAACATCCGGATGTTTTTGATGCACCTAATTATGAATTGGCAGTAGAAATAAATATTGCTTCTCACAATGTTGCAGCACTTACAAGGTGTTTGTTTATGTTTGATAGTTGTAGGGGGTGTTAAATGGCTTACGGCACTTTTATGAGTATGAAAGATATAAAAAAAGAGTTTGCTATTAAGAGCACGGCAACTATGATGCGGTTTGTGCACAGAGAACAAATACCCTACATAAAAGAAAGTGCAAAAATTATTTTGTTTCAAACGGTAGAAGTTATGAAAGTTTTAGAAAAATTTAAAAGAAATACCTGTAGGTATTATTAGGAGGAGCCGTGAAAAAATTAAGTAATAAAACTAAAGATAAAATTTATCTTACTGTTTTTTTGATAGGCATTATGTGGTTAGTAGTTTTATTGTTTATTGCGATTGTAAATTTGTTTGCCGAAGAGCAGCAACCCGTTTTAACAGATACAGAACTAATAAACAAATATTACACGGAACAGACAATAAAAAACGAAATAGATTATTTGGCTATGTGGGAATATACCGAGAATATGAGCGAAGAAGAATATTACAACACTTTTTATAAAGACGAGTTAAAGGAATATGAATATGTGCAACAAAACTTTGCCGATAAATACTGTGGTTGATTACTACAATTTGGCTACAGACGAAACAGTTAAATTAAAAGTGGTTTTAAACACAAGTAATATTTTTTGCAAAGGTTGTTATTTTTATGCAGCACAAAGACATTGTCCGGATAAGTGGGCTTGCGGTAAGGTTGCCCGGACAGATAACAAAGCAATAGTTTTTAAAAAGATATAGAGCTTAAAGCTCGTGCAAGGTTGTATAACCAATAAAGGTCGAGATTAGCACTCTTGAATAACTTGAGTTATGCAGCCTTGCGAAAAAAAATTGACTGTGTGTAGCTCAGCAGTAGAGCGGCTTGGTGTAAACAAGCGACTGTTACAACATATAAACTTAATCAATTTATGTGTGTTGGTAACATAGAGATTGATTATCTCGAGGCATAGGTGCAAACCCTATCACACAGGCAAAACGGGGAAACAGGAGGATAACTTGAAAATTTATTATTGTGAACAAAGAAGCAAGCAGTGGTATGCTTTGCGGTGCGGTAAACTGACCGCCTCGAATTTTCATTGTATGCTTGGCAATAGTTGGACAAGCCATAGTTATTTAGTTGAAAAAGCACTTGAGCGACTGACAAACAAATGTGTGCAACATAGATTTTGGACAGAAGATTTGCAACGAGGTATTGACCTTGAGCCGGAAGCTGCAAGAGCCTATGAACTTGTAACCAACAATAAGGTTGTGCATGTAGGTTTTGTTGAACTTAATGAGTATGTAGGATCAAGCCCGGACGGTTTGGTTGGCTATGACGGGATGATTGAAATTAAATGTCCAAACGAAAAAAACTTTTGGATTATTGAACGAACACAAAAAATTCCGCCTGCACATTATACCCAAATGCAATTTAATATGTGGGTATGTAAAAGATTATGGTGCGACTATGTTGTTTTTTCTACTATGGAACAACCGATAATAATTAGAGTGCCGAGAAACGAAAAATATATAAAAATGATTGCTGCCCGTGCGGAAGAAGTAAACATAATGATAGATAGATACGGTAAAAAGTTTTATTATACCGTGCAACCAAAAACTTTGAAATTTAAAAAGGCAGGTGTTTTAAGTGGATTTAAACCGGTGCAAGTGTTTTAAACCTAAAGTAACGACAATGTTTTTAGATATAGGTTGCTATGCTTCTGCAATAAGTTTATTGTTATCGGAAATTTTTATTGTTGTATGCACAACAAAATGGTGTTTGTATGGTGCAACCGGATATACGGATGCTTACTTTTTGTTTATATGTATAATTGTAGTTTTTGTTGCAAAAACAGATATTGAATTTTTATGGGCAAGCAGAGAATTTATTTATCAAATGGTAGAGGTAAAGAAATGAGAATAGGCGGCAAAACAGCAGCTTGTATTAATATGATAGCGGCACAACAAAAGATAGATAATTTTAAGAGAAAATATCTTATTTTTACTTCCGATAAAAAAGATTTTTTTAGTTTGCTTTGTGCAATATTGTATAAAGTTGACATTGAGAACGGTAAATATATTTATGAACAGCTACAAATGGATGCTCCAGATTTTATTAAACAATACAAGGTGGTAACAAATAACAAATGAAGAATTTGAAAAGACAGAGAATATTAAACTTATATTGCGGAATAGGTGGTAATAGAAAACTTTGGGGAAACAAGCACGAAATAACAGCAGTGGAAATAAACCCGAAGATAGCAAAGATTTATAAAGATTTTTTTCCGGAAGATAATGTGATAGTGGGCGATGCACACGAATATTTGCGGGCTAATTTTAGGAACTTTGATTTTATTTGGGCTTCGCCGCCTTGCCCGACACATAGCGAATTACAAATGACACGATTTTATAATACCGATTTAAAATATCCCGATATGGCTTTGTATCAAGAGATTATATTATTGAAATATTTTTATAAAGGAAATTGGATAGTAGAAAATGTAAATCCGTATTATAAACCGTTGATAAACCCGGCTTTTAAAATTGAAAGACATCTATTTTGGAGCAACAAGTTTTTTTTAACAGAAAACTTAAATTTGGGTTTGTTTGACGATATAAGAAGCAATATAAAAATTATGCAAAAAAAATACGGTTTTAATTTAAATCCATATAAAAAAGATTTGAGTTGTTTTGAAATAAGAAAATGTTTAAGAAATTGTGTTATTCCGGAATTAGGTAAATATGTTTTTGAAAAAATACAGGTGGTAACAGATGATGACAAATAAATAATTTATAAAACTTGCAGAAAGGGCAATAGATAAAGGTTGGCGAAAAGTTTTTATTAAAAAAATAAACACAGCATTACTTTTTAAAGGCAAGTATTATTTTAATATGAGTGGAATTTACACTTACAGCAAAGGAAAATTTACACAAGAAGCAACCTTGACCGAAGATAATTTATTAAAAATAGACAAGGAGCTAAGAAATGACAAATGAAGAATTTGAGAAAGTTTTAAAAAACAGATTAGAAAAAATTAAACAAGTTTTAGGCAGCAAAGCAAAAGAATATGCAAGCAAGAATAACCGCTTACACAACTTTGATGTTGCTGCTTCTTTTATGGACGAAACAAGAGAAAAAGCCTTGTTTGGTATGGCAACCAAACATATTGTAAGTGTAAGAGATATTGTTTTAAATTACGAAAGAAACGGTATTTTGCCAACGGAAGAATTGTTAGACGAAAAAATTGGCGACACTATCAACTATATGATTTTACTTGAAGCTTGTTTTTTAAAGGGTATTAAAAATAATAAGGAGGATAAAAAGAAATGGGAAGAAAAAAGAAAGAAGCTAAAGTAGCAGAAGCAGAAGTAACGGTGCCGACAGAAGAGTGCAAGACGGTAGATTTTGAAGTTAGTTGGCAATTATCGGATGAAGAGATTGAGCAACTTAAAAACGAACATTTAGACAACTTAAACCAAATAGACGATTTAACAGCGAAAAAGAAAAGAACTAACGATGCTTACAGGACATTGATTAAACAATTACAAAATGCAAATTGGACGATAAGAGAAAAGATTAAAGACGGAAAAGAACAAAGAAAAATGCCGTGTAAGGTTATATTTGATTGGGACAAAGGAACAAAAGCAATAATTCATCCGCAAACCGGCGAAGTTATAGAAGAACAACTTATAACAAACGAAGATAGACAAATGGAGCTTAAACAATGAAAAAGAATTAAAAAATCATTTATTTTTTAAGCTGTTTTTGTGTTGTAAAAAATGACAATAAAAGACAATGTTTTTTATTCATACAGGAGGTTTGTGTAAAAATGTATCTATCGGAAGATTTACAACAAAATAAACTTATCGTAAAAAATAATTTTATTACGATTTTAGCAGCAATAATTGTTGATTTGGATGTAAGTGCCACCGCCGTAAGAATTTATTGTTATTTGGCTTATAAAGCCAATTGCTGGCAATTTTGCAATAGGGATATTAAAGTGGCTTTAGGTATTAAAAGCGACCATAGCATAAGCAAATACTTTAAAGAACTTATTGACGGCGGATATTTAAGCCGGGAAGAAATAAAAAACAACGGTAGGTTTGCCGGTTATCAGTATTATTTAACAACCGTATGTCAAAAAATGACAAACGGAAAAAATGAAATTACCGACGACGAAAGCCGTATGTTAAAAAATGACAATCGGCAATTAAAAGAAGAAAAAGAAAAAAGCACCAAAAAAGAAAAAGAAGAATTGTTTAATAATAATATAAATATAAATAATAATAATCAAAAAGAAAAAAATAATAAAAAAGAAAAAACAAAAACCGACGAGAAAAAAAACAATAAGGTTGTGTTTGTAGCAAAAAACGAAATAGATTTAGAGTTTGTCCGCTTTTTAGATTATCGTAGGAAAATAAAAAAACCGTATAAAAATCAAGAAAGTTTAGATATGAAATATAAAGAATTTGTAAAAATGTGCTACGGCTCGGCGACGATTGCAAAACAGATTGTTGACAATACGATAAAAAATCAGTGGCAAGGATTATTTGAATTAAAAGGCAGCGGCAAAGGTAGATTTACAGTTAATAGCAATAACAATGCTTATGATGTTGGTGTTAAAGCATAAGGAGGTTTCCGTGAGCGGTGTTGATAAAGAAACACAAGATATAATCCAAAGAATTTTAAGTAAATTTGTTGACGGTAAATGCTCTCGTTGTGGCAAAAAAATTAAATATATTCTGGACGGAAGCCAACCGGTTTGCGAAGATTGTAAAAAGAAAGAAGAAGAACAGAAACGAAGATTAGCGAGAATTGATTATATTATACCGCTTGGCTATAGAGAAATGAGCTTTGAAAGTTTTGATTTAAAAAACAGAAATGTAAAAAACTTAGATAAGGCATTTGCAGCAGCACAAAGATTTGTTATTGATAATGCCGGTGTTTATTTGTGGGGTTGTGCCGGACAAGGTAAAACACATTTACTTATTGCAGCTTTGAGAGAGTGTATTTTGCAGGGTAAATATGTAAAACTTTTAAGATATTCTACCGAGTTAAAAAATTATAAAGAGCAAGGTTTAAGGAAAGAAGATTTTTTTAAAGAATATTCAACTTGCGATTATCTTTTTATTGACGATTTCGGCAGTGTTGGCACAAAGGATGATGCTATAGATATTTTATACGGGATATTACAAAGAAGAATTGAAAACAAAAAAGGTAAAAAAATTTTTATAACGGCAAATATGCCGATTGCACAGATAGGCGACGATAGAGTTAAAAGCCGTATTGTTGGTATGTGTATAGATTATAAATGCCATGATAGCAGCGATACAGATACAGAAAAATACTCAAATATTATTGAATTACAAGGCGACGACATAAGATTAACCGGGAGGATTTAAATGTTAGAAATGATAGTAGAAGCATTAGTTTTTTCATATTACTGTATTGTGATATGCTTTGTAATGCCTTTGTGTTTTATAGCGGCTCTTGTTTGCGGATTTTGGCTTATTGATAAACTTGCATAAGGAGGAATAATGTTAATATTTCACTTGAAAAAGAAATGGTTTGATTTAATTAAACAAGGCAAAAAAACACACGAATATAGAGAACTAACACCATATTGGTTTGAAAGAATTGAAAAACTAAAATGGGCAATGAAAGAAAATACAATTGTTATTGCTTTATGTTCCGGTTATCCGGCACAAAAAGAATTTGAAACAAAATCAAAAAGAATAGTGTATGCAGAATTAAAAAATATTTCGGTGGTTGACGGCAAAAACACAGATTTAAAAATTGACAGAAAAGTTTTTGATATTGAATTTAAGTTGTTGGAGGAATAAATGATAGGTAATGCGGAAATAGGCAATTGTAGTATATGCGGCGAGAAAAATACAATTGTTGCCCGGAAATATTATTTTTATGATATTAAATGCGATTGCTGCAAAGATAAACATTTTGAAATAGTTTGGTATTGCAAAAAGTGTAAAGATAAAGTTAAGCCGCCGAAACAAACAACGGTAACAATAAAACCTTTGGAGGAATAGATGGACGAAAAAACATATATAAAAGCAAGAAATATAAGGGAAGATATGTATTTAAGCAAACGAGTTGTGGACGATGCAAATTCAAAAATAGAAGTATTAAAAGTTTTTGCTAAAAACAAATATCGTTGTGCAATTACAATAAAGCCGCCGAGTGATACTTATGCACCTGTTTATGTTTGTGATTGTTATATGACAGACGATTTATTAAAAATATTAGTAGCAGAACTTGAAGCAGAAAAAAGCGGATGCGAAAAAGAGTTGAAACAATTACAAAAAGAATTTGAAGAATTATAAAAACAGAGGGATAATATGTTTTTGATTGTAAATATAGCAAGAACATTATTTTTAAAAGAAGCAAAAACTTTATTAGACGATATAAGCGAAGCAGAAAAATTTAAAAATATAGTTTTATGTAATAATGAACGAAATAAAAAACTATATGAACAGATTATAAAAGATAGATTAAGAATAAAATGATTGAGATAAATAAGATTTACAATGACGATTGTTTGAATATATTAAAGCAGCTGCCGGATAAAAGTGTAGATTTACTTTTAACGGATCCGCCCTATGGGGGGGGTGGTAAGGATAATAAGTTTGAACAAAGCGACGGTAGATTTGGCAACAAAGGAAGTATTTTTGAAAAATACAGAGTAAGCAGAACGGGCGGAACTTGGAGCCAAAAGTATCAAACAGAGCCAACGGTGCATAGAAGCAGCCAGCCCGGCGGTGCACACAAGAATTATAGCGGAAGTAATATAAGCAATTGGGACTATGCACCGACAGAAGAATATTTTAAAGAAATGTTTAGAGTGAGCAAAAACCAAATAATTTGGGGCGGAAATTATTTTAGTTTGCCGCCGACACGGTGTTTTTTAATTTGGGATAAATTAACAATAAGTGAAAAATTTAGTATGGCAATGTGCGAGTATGCTTGGACAAGTTTTAATGCTAATGCAAAAAGAATTGAATTAGCACCGCAGGATAGTGCAAGATTTCATCCGACACAAAAACCGTTACAGCTTTTTAAATGGTGCTTGAATTTATACAGCAAAGAAAATGATTTAATACTTGATTGTTATAGCGGAAGCGGAACAACGGCAATTGCTTGTAGCGAGCTAAACAGAAAGTTTATTTGTGTAGAAAAAGACGAGTTTTATTTTAACAAAAGCATTGAAAGATTAGAAAAGTATAGACAGCAGCCGCAATTGTTTTGAAATATGATATAATATAAATAACAACTTAATAGCAGTGTTTTTAAAATGTCCGCAAGACAGGTGGTTATACCACTTTGTATTGACGGGCATTTTTATTTTACGGAGGAAAGTATGAAACCAAAGTATGCTATTGTAAGAGTGGACGACAATATGTTTTGTCCGGCACATTTTGAAAAAATAAACAATGATTTTGTTTGCAATTATAAAGCAAAATGTTATGACGGATACGGACAACAATTAAAAAGCCCTTTGGGTTGTGAAAAATGTAAATACGGCGATACAAAAGAACAGTTGATTGCAAAAATTCAACAAGCATTGTTTAAGTGTATATTTACTGAACAGTTACAAAAAGTAGTAGCAATAGAAGAACAAAAAAGAATTTATAAACAATATAGACCAATGGCAGAAAAGGTAGTTGAGTTTTTGGGGGTTACGGAATAATGAAATTAAAAGTAAATAGATATTTGTTTGATAAAAATTTTACAATGGGAAAACTTTATATTGACGATATTTTGATTTGTGATACTTTGGAAGATACATATAGGGGCGACAATTTAACGAATACAAAAATTTACGGTAAAACTTGCATACCGTGCGGAACTTATGAAATTAAGTTGACACAAAGCCCGAGATTTAAAACGATTTTACCGGAACTTTTAAAAGTGCCTTTTTTTACCGGGATTAGAATACATAGCGGAAACACAGCAGAACATACCGACGGTTGTATTTTGGTAGGAAGAAAAGAAAAAGACGGTTTGATAAGTAATAGCAAAGATACTTTAAGATATGTTTTAAATGCTTTAACGGCTGCAAGAAACGACAAAATAACGATAGAAATTAAGATTGGATATTATTAAGAATATCAAGGGATAGGGTTGATATATAGTAGTATTGCTCTTTATGGATAATGCACTTCGGTTTTATTGTTGTGCAGGGAATATTAAGTGTAGAAAAACATCAAGCGGAGCTTCCTATCGGCTCCGCATATACAAAGGAGGAAGTTATGAAAAAGTTGTATTTTGTTTTATGTAGTTTGTTGTGTAATTTGATTTTTGTTGTTACAAATGTTTTTGCCGACGGCGGAATTGAAACAAGTAAAAGTTTGTTTGAAAAATTAGGCGGTTGGCAAGTTGTGATTGTGATTTTGTGTTTTGTTTTGATTTGGGTTATTAGAGCAACCAAAACAAAAAAAGACGATGAAATACTTGATAAATATGTTGCCACAGCCGTTGAATATGCTTTAAAAGTTATGCCGGCAAATGCAAAAATAGATTGGGTTAAATTTGTTGGCAATGCACTTGGAAAATTTAACGAAATATATACAAAAACAAATGAGTTGCCACCGGATGCGAAATTATATGATAGAGCAAAACAGCTTATTGAAAAGATAACAGAAATAAAACAAATAGAACAAAGCAAAGCTGCATGAATATTGCGGCTTGCTAAATGGGGGCTTGCCTACCACCGAATTAAGACAAGCTCCTATATGCCTAAAATTGAATTTACGGAGAGTTTATATATGCCGATAAGTAAAGAAGTTGTAAAAGGTAAGTTTATTAAATTAACTTGGAGATTTTAAAAATGGAAGAAACTAAACAAGAAGTTGCAAATAATATGCAGGTTGTAGAAGCTATTGAAAATAATAAACAGCAAGAAGAAATAAAAAAAGATTTTGTTGAACGGATGACAAAAGAACACAACGAACTTAATATTAAAAGAAAAAAACTTGACAAGTTTATTAAAAGCCCAAAATTTAAAACTTTGGATGACGAAAATAAGTTTTTGTTGTGTGCACAGTTAAACAGTATGGCAAACTATCAAATGATTTTATATAGAAGAATTGCATTAAATTCTTAAGGTGCTTTATGGAAGAAATTAAGGGTTTAAAACCTATTAAGGTTAATGAAAATACTTTATTGCCAACAGAAACGGTTGAGCCAAAGCCGCATTTACAAATGGAATTTGAAGCGGAATTTTGGCGGCAGCTTGATATTAGAATAAAACCTAAATATGAAAAGTTTGCACAGCTTATTGTGCAGGGTAACAGTGCAACCGATGCTTATTACATAGCAAGTAAAGAGTGCGATAACAAAGAGTTGCCGAGAAAAACTTGCACGGAACGAGGCAGTAAGTTATTAAATAATCCGGATATTATTACAAGAATACAGTTTTTACATCGTGCAGTTACGGAACAATTTGTAATGAGCGATGTAGAGCTGCATAAACATTTAACCGAGATAATCCGTAATAAAGGTTTAAAAACCGCTGACCGTATAAATGCGATTAAAGTTTTGGCACAAATAAAAGGACTTGCTAAAGCTGATACACAAGTAAATACGAGCCAACATTTTGTTAATTTACAAGTAGAAGTTGTTGACAGTAACAGCAGTAGAGAACTAAAGGTTATTAACGGAAATGGTTAAACTTTTTGCAATAAAAACCGAAAAAGAACATTTTGAAAAAATATCTTTACAGGATGAACAACTTGACGAGATATTTATTTGTAATGTTAATGACGGTATGTTTAGTATTGTTGGCGACGACGGTAATATTTACGGAATTTTTGAAGCAAAACAATTTTGGCAAGGTAGAATTTGTATAAAAGCATTTATAAGTAAAGATTGCGGCGGTGTAATGCTGCAAATGGTAAGAAAATTAAAAGAACTTTATAAATTAAATGCACCGATACGACTTGAGGCAGAAGTATTAAACAGTTTTGAAAAAGGTAAAAGGTTTTTGAAACTGCTTGGATTTAAACAAGAAAGTTTAATGAAACAATATTATAACGGGAAAGATTATTGTTTATTTGTAAAACTGAAAAATGGATAAAGCAAAATTACAGATAACTACCAAATTTAGAATTTTATTGGATCCTAATGTAAGATATAGGATTTTTGCTTTTTACGGCGGAAGAGGCGGCGGCAAAACACAATGTTTGGCACGATGTGTTTTAGCCCGGATAAATGCAAGTAACAAGCCGTTGAGAGTATTAAACTTAAGAGAATTACAAAACTCTATTGAAGAAAGCACATATCAAGTTTATATTGATGCTATCCGGCAAAGCGGACTTGAGCCAAACTATGATATATATAGTGATAAAATTGTTTGCAGAGCTAACGGCAGCGAAATTATTTTTAAAGGTATAAGGGGCAGCGGCGGAAAGAAAACCGGACAACAAATAAAAAGCTATGAGGGATTTGATATTTGTTGGATTGACGAAGCACAAAGTTTGAGTAAAGAACAACTTGACATATTGTTGCCGACGATAAGAAAAGCAGGCAGCCAATTATGGTTTAGCTTTAACCGACTTGAAGAACTTGACCCGGTTTGGGTAATTACTTCAAGCGGCGACGACGATGTGTATTTGTGTAAAGTAAATTGGAACGATAACCCGTTTTTTACCGAAGCACTTAATGCAGAAAGATTAAGATGTAAGAAAAACGACCCGGAAAATTACGACCATATTTGGGAGGGCGAGCCGAAAGCGGAGCCGGACGATTTTTTACTTATAAATAAAAGAATTATTTTAAAAGCACAAGAACGAAAAATTGAAAGCCAACAAGAATATATGTATGCACCGAGAATTTTAGGTGTTGACCCGGCAAGATACGGTAACGACATGGCAGTATGGTATTTAAGACAAGGTATTTATAGTAAATGTTTAAAAGTTGCACCGAAAACAGCAACCCCGCAGCTTGTGGATATTACAATAGATTTTATGAATAAGTATAAAGTTGATATGTGTTTTATTGATAGGGGCGGCGAGGGCGGCAGTGTTTGCGATTTTGTAAAGCAAGCCGGATATAAAAATATTTGTGAAATTGGATTTAATGACGGCAGCAGCAACAAAAGATATGCAAATATAAGGGCAGAAATGTATTGTAAAACAAGAGATTGGCTTGACAGTAAAGGTGTAATTGAAGATGATTACGAGTTAAGACAAGAGCTTGCAAACATTAAAGTTTTACCGAAAGAAATTATACAGCTTGAGCCAAAGACAGAAGTTAAAAAAAGAATTGGGCGAAGTCCGGGAAAAGCTGATGCACTTGCTTTAACTTTTGCACGAGAAGTTAAAGCTAAAACAGTTTTAGAAAATTGGCAAATTAGACACGGTTATAACAATGTTAGACGAGCAACCGGCGGATTAAACAAAGGTGTAGTAATGTAAAATACACAACAATGTATTTTTACGACGATAAAAAATTTTACTTGACAAAAAAAAGATTTTAAATTAAAATAAAGTCAACTTAATAGCAGCACTTTTTAAATGTCCGCAAGACAGGTGGTTATACCACTTTGTATTGACGGACATTTTTATTTGTGAGGTAATAATATGGCAGGATTATTTTCTTCCCCGTCTGTTCCAAAAATTGAAGTGCAGCAGCCAACACCTGCTGTTATAGACGAAAGTAAAAACAGAGCAAAAACACTTGAAGCACTTGCCAAAAAAAGAGGTAGAGCCGCACAACTTTTGGCAGGCGATTATACAGCAAACAACAACAGAACAAACAACAGTAACCAAATAGCCGGACAAGCAATTGCAACTAAATTGTTATTAGGACAATAAACAATGACAACAAAATTGGAAATTGTAAATAAAATTTTAATTAAGCTCGGATGTGAAACGGTTGAAAGTTTGGAAACCGACACAAAACCTATTCGCTTAATTAAGGATGTTTATGAGTATATAAAAGAGCTTGAATTACAAAGGCACAATTGGATTTTTGCCAAAAAGCAAGCTGTTTTACAAGCCGAAGATAACGACGGACATTTTAAGAAAAAGTTTTGTTTGCCGCAGGATTGTTTGTTATTTCTTGAAATTTTAGGATATGGAGCAATAGAAACAGCACCGTATCAACACGGAGCAAACAAAGAATACGATATAGCCGGCACATATATATACACAAACAAAGAAGATAAAATTACAATTGATTATATTGCTAATATTGATGATAGCAAACTTGATGTAAATTTTATAAATGTTTTTGCTTGTGCGGTAGCTTTTGAGCTTGCCGAAGTTATAACACAAAGCGACCAAAAGGTTAAAACTTTATATGAAAAATATCTTTTGGCAGTTAAAGCAGCTAAAAGAATAAATGCAATACAAATGCCCAACCAAAGTATGGGCAGCGGAAGTTTGGAAAGGAGCAGATTATGAAAACCGTTGACTACATACTTGACGACTATAGGCAAATGAAAAATAAAAGGTATAGGTTTGATAATTTGTGGCAGGAAGTTGCACAAAGAGTTGACCCTACACAAGCAACATTTAATACAACTTTACTTAATTTAGAAAGTTTGCCGCAACAAAAATTTGATAGCAGTGCAGCAAGAGCATTACCAAAGTTTGCTTCTATAATGAAAAGTATAATTTGCCCCCGAACAAGAAAGTGGAGCAGATTTTGCACTACCGACCCGGAACTTACGGATTATTTCCAAGAATATTTTGACGAAGTAACAGAAACGATAAATAAATTAAGATATTCTAACAGAAGCGGTTTTGATAGTGCTGTTGATATGATGTTTAGGGGTGCAGGGCTTTTTGGACAAATGCCGTTTTTTGTTGACGATAGAGTTAAAGACGGTATATATTACAGAACTTTCCCTATGAGCAGTGTTTATGCCAAATGCAATGCTTACGGCGAAAAAGATGTGTTTGTAAGAAAGTTTGAGCTTGACAAGCGACAAGCTATTGAACAGTTTGGCGAAGATAATTTAGACAGACAAATTTTAGATTGTAAAGAAATAGATAAAAAGTTTGAGTTTATACATTATGTTTGCCCTAATGAAGATATTGACAACAGAAAATTTGATAAAGCCGGTATGAAGTATAGCAGCTATTATATAGATGTTGCAAGCCGTAAAATTGTAAGTGTCGGCGGTTACCATAGTATGCCCTATTGTATGAGCAGATTAGATATTTTCCCGACAGAAGAAGTTTATGGATATGGGGCAGCAATGCAATGTTTGCCGGAACAAAAAGTTTTAAATGCAATGATACGAATAACTATGAAAGGTGCTGAAGTAAGTGCCGACCCGGAAATACTTGTAAGAGATGATGAAGTTGTAAATATTAACCAATTTGGTGTTGCAGGTAGTGTAATTAGCGGCGGCATAGATAGCGACGGCAAACCTACTGTTGCAACTATGCAAAGAAATATAAATTTTAATTACCTTGAAAAATTAAGATTAGAATTTAAAGAAGCTATTGCAGACAGTTTTTGTATAAACTTATTAAACATTTTAATAAATGACCCGGCAGCAAAAACAGCTACAGAGGTTATGGTAAAAAAACAAGAACAAGCCGTTTTGCTTGCACCTATGGCAACAAGACAATATCAAGAGTGGGCGGCTGTTATGGCTTTAAGAGAGTTTGATATACACGATAGAGCCGGAAGATTACCACAAATGCCGGAAGATTTGATTTATGAATTACAGAAAAAAGAAAACAGGTTGACTATTGAATTTGAAAGTCCGCTTGACGATGCCCAAAAGAGCGAAGATGCTATTAAAATGAATAGATACCTTGAAGCAACAACACCGTTAATGCAGCTATTCCCGGAAATAGCTACAGTTAATGACCCGATAGAAATAGCAAAGATTTATGCAAAGAGTATTGGAATACCGGCAAAAGTTATAAGAAAAGATGCCGATATTGCACAAGCTATACAACAGCAAAGGCAAGCAGCCGATGCCGAAAGATTGTTAAAAGCAGCACCGGCATTAAGCAGCAGTGCAAAGAATTTGGCAGCGGCAAATGTTGAAGCACAAACAGGAATTAAGTTAATTTAAAAATATATGAGGTAAAAAAATGAGTTTTATTACAAATTTCGTTGACAAGGTAAAATGTTATAAAAGAGTATTTAAAAAAGATAATCCGGATGTTAAAGCAATTTTAGCTGATTTAGGTAGGTTTGCACCGGTTGACCCGACTTCAAAATGTGTTAAACCGTATAGAGATAACGAAGTGTTTATGATGATAGGTCGTCGCCAAGTTGTAAATTATATTTTAGGTAAAATAAAAATGACCGACAGCGAGTTAAGCGATTTGGTTAAAGAAGAACAATTGAAACAACAACAAAGTGTAAAAATGTAAAAATAAATGAAGTAAAAAACAAAAACGGAGGAAAAGCAAAATGACAAAGGATCCAAACAACAACCCACAAGCCGGTGCAGGCGGTAATAACGGCGGCGGCGAGCCACAGCCAAACAATTTTTTAGACGGATTAAGTGAAGATTTAAGAGGATATGCAGAACTTAAAGGATTTAAAGACAGTGCAAGTGTTTTAACAAGTTATAGAAATTTAGAAAAAATGCAAGGTGTGCCGGCAGATAAAATTTTAAAGTTGCCGGACGAAAACGATAAAGAAGCCGTAAATGCTTTTTTAGAGAAATTAGGCAGACCGAAAACAGCAGAAGAATATAAAATAGCAATACCCGACGGACAAAATGATAAACTTGCAAAAGCGATGGCACCGTTATTTTTTGATGCCGGACTTAGCCAAAAACAAGTTGAAAAACTTGTTACCGGTTGGAACACAATGCAAGAAGCCGAAGCCAAAGCAATTGCAGCACAGCAAGCTGAATTTATTGCAGCACAAGAAGCTGAACTTAAAAACGAGTGGGGCGGCAGATATAACGAAAATTTAGAGCTTGCCAAAAGAGCTATGACAGCTTTAGGAATTACCGGCGAACAAATAAGTGCTATTGAAAGAAGCACAGATTTTAAAACGACAATGAATTTGTTTTTAAATATTGCCGGAAAATTAAGCGAAGATAGTTTTAAGGGCGGCAGTGCAGGTGGTAGCGAAGCATTGACACCGGCAGCAGCAAAAGCAAAACTTGCCCAATTACAAAATGATAAAGAGTGGGTAACAAAGTTTAATAATAAAGATAGTGGTGCAGTTGAAGAGTTTAGAAGATTACAGCTTATTGCTGCAGGTATGCAAACAAAGTAAGAGGTAAAAATGGAAAATACAGAATTAAACAGAAGCATACAAGACAAATTGATACATTTAGCAAAAGATATGATTATATTAACCCCGAAACAACTTGTTGACGGGTTAAAAGAAGTTATAAAGATTGTTGAGAAAAACAACAAAACAACTGAAAAATAATGCTTTAAAAGTTGTAAAAAATAAATTAAGGCAACCTTGAAAAACTGTCCGCAAACAGGGTCTTATGACGGCTTGAAAGAAAGCTGATACGGGTAATTCCCGTAGGTAGTGCTTTAAGCACACGATAAACCTGTTTTTAGAAAGGTCGGGCAACCGGCAACCTCTATAAAAACAAATATTATCACAAAATATTTTTTATGGAGGTATTTCACAATGGATTTAACTTTCCAAGAACAAGTGTTATACACACAATCGTTTAAAAGTGTTTTTAACATGCTACCACAAGACAAAGGTAGCAAACTTTTGAGCCATGTAACAATTGAAAACGGCTTGAAAGGCGAGGGAGCTGTAGCAAGCGACCAAATAGGCAAAACCGATGTCAACGAAGTTACAGACAGATACGGCGACAGCCCACACAATGAAGTAGAAATGAAAAGAAGATGGTATGTGCCAAGACAGTTTGATTGGGGACATCTTTTTGAAAGAGCCGATAAAGTAAGAACTTTAGGCGACCCACAAAACACAATCGCAACAAGTGCAAAAAATGCTTTCGGTAGAAAGATTGACGATATTATTATTGAAAGCTTTTTTGGAACAAACAAAACAGGCAAACAGGGCGGAACAAACACCAGCTTTGACAGTAACAATGTTATTGCTCATGGCAGTGCAGGTTTTACAATTACCAAATTGGAACAAGCTAAAGAGTTGTTTAGAAAGTATGATGTTGATATAGATAACGAACATCCTTTAGTTGTGTTAAGCCCGAAAGCAGAAAGACAGTTGTTTAATGAAACGAAGTATGCTTCAAGAGATTACGGCGAGCCGGTTTTAGACAAAGGTATATTAAAATCCTTTTTGGGTTTTGATTTTGTTGTCAAAAACAGATTGCCGATTGACGGTAGCAACATAAGAAGCTGCCCCGTTTTTGTTAAAAGTGCTGTTGGTGTTGGTATTTGGGAAGATTTGATTGTTGAACTTTCCAAGAGAGATGACAAAAAGTATCTTTGGTATCTCTATATGAACCAAATGTTTTCTGCAACAAGATTGTATGAAGAAGGATGCCTTGAAATTCAAGTTAGTGAAGCATAGCAAAGGGGGCTTTATGCCCCTTTTGCTTTTGTTTGTAGTATGCGGTAATTAAGTAGTATGCAGTAAATGAGTAAAAATCTTTATAGGAGGATAGTTTAAAATGGCTGAATACAAATGCGAAGAATTGAAAGCCGAGCAGATTTCGGCAGCCCAAAAAGGTTGCAGGGTTAAAGCAATCAATGCAACCATTTTAATGGCGGCACAAGCTGCCAACGATTTGATAAAAATCGGCACAATCAAAAAAGGCGAAAGGTTTTTATACGGAACAATAACCGTAACAACCTCAACCGGAAGCAGCACCCTTGCAATAGGCAATAAAACAACCGCTGATAAGTATAAAGCAGCGGCAGCACATACAACAACTGATGTGCCAAGCATATTCGGAAAAACACTTGCACAGGATGTTAATAGTGCAGACGAAGATGTTTATGTAAAAGTTGCAGCAGCAAGTATGCCAAGTGCAGGCGACGGAAAAGAAGTAAAGATTACATTGTTTGTTTCTACAAACAACTAATCTTTTTTGTGGTTAATACTAAACGGCGGGGCTGCTATCACCGAAGCAGCCCTTGTCGGAAAAAAAAGAGGTAGGTAAATGAAAAAAATTGTCATAGAAAAAGTAGTAAAAATTATTGACGATAATATTGAAGATATACTTGACAAGCAAAAAACAGAACAAGTAGTAAATAGCTTTTCCGTGCAAAATATAATTCTTCCTGCAAATGCAGAAAATATTAAAATTCAAAAACCGCTCGCCTCGTCTATAGATTATGAGCCAATAAAAACACTGATAATTAAAAGCGATGTTGTTATATACGGCAAAATAACAGAACAAGGGCAAGATAAGGTGCTTCCACATTTTAAAGAAATGGAAATTGCTGGAGAAAGTATTGCTCCGTATGGAAACTTGTATTTGTCAAATTATAATGACACTATTGCAAATGTAAAAGTAATTATAGGTATTAACAGAGTTGAATAAAAAGGAGCTATAAACAGTGGGCAAGATTAAAGCTATTAAAACAAATTTTAATGCCGGCGAACTTACCAAACAAGCTTACGGTAGAGTAGATTTGGAAGTATATCAAAATGCAAACAAGCAAATGATAAATTGCTTGCCTACTATTTATGGATCTGCAACAAAGCGAGGCGGCACAAAGTTTATTACCGACAATATAAAACATTTTTATCAAATATTACAAAATATAACCGATACACCCGTTGGTGCAACAATAACAATAAATTGTGTAAGCATTGATTGGTCGTTTAATCAATATGTGTTTGGCTGTAATGACGGTTATATTATGAAGTGTGATTTTGATTTTAGCAATGTAGTTTTTCAGCAGGTAGCAGGCGATATAGGCGATATTAAAAGTATTGCACAAAGCAGATATTGGAATACTTTTAACAGATACCATATAACAAGCGATAGTTACGACTATATTTTTTATCCACGAAATAATGATTGGACAGATTTATATGTTTATAGAAATACCGATATAGGAAAAGCTAAAGTTTTTGATTTGGCAGCAGGTGTAATAGGCAATACTACACAAAATTCTGCAACTATTGCACGATTTAACGGTAAGGTTTTAGATTTTATAACTTCAAATTTAGACGGCAGCGATAGAATAGAAAGAACTTATACAATAAGCGACAACACGACAGAAGATTTTGACGGATTTTATATTGACGACAACAATTTTTTATTAAGAAACGAAACAAATTTATTTTGGTATCATAGCGGCGAAGTAACAAGTTTAGGAACAAATACCGGTAATATTGTAGGTGCAAAAGTTAAAGACGGAAAAATATATGTTTGTGTAGATAAAGCGACCAATACCGGATATGCGGTTTGTTGGGATATTTATGATACAACCGGAACTTTAATTAAAGAGCAGGTTATTGCAAGCCAAACAAATAAGTTTAATGTAGAAAAATATGTAAAACTTGCCGATAGAGAACTGTTTATATGCAATTACACAAACAGTTTTTGTATTTATAACGGCGGCTTTTTTTGGCTTGATTTTTATAGTGCTTGTTTAGATTTTGCTATTAAAGACGATAAAGTTTTGTTTTGCGACGGCAGCAGCGACGACAACATACATATTATAAATACTTATAGCAATAGTGCCGACGAAAAAAAAGCGATACTTATACCTTTTAAAATAAACAAAAATATAAATTATGTTTTAGAATTTGGCGACCACTATATAAGATTTTATAAGAACAGGCAGCCGGTAACGGATAGCGGCGGTGCTGTTTATGAAATATCAAGTCCATATAGTATAAGCGATTTGATTGACGATAACGGAAAAACAATTTTAAGTTGGACACAGAATATAGATGTGTTGTATATGTGCCACAAAGATTATCCTATACAGGTTTTAAAAAGATACGGCGATACAAATTGGGTATTAGAAGAATTTAATATTAAAGGCGGTGTTTTTGATAATTTAAACAGCGATACAAATAAAAATTTAACTTGCACACAACACGAGGGTTTAGTTGATATTTATGCAAGAAACGGCTCGCAGTATTTAAGTATGAGCAATAATTTTATTGAAATACAAGCTGTTTATAATGACAGCTCCTCTTGGGGCGGAAATAGAACAATATGGCAACTTGCCGGAAGCACAATTTATGCAAGTTGGAGCTTTTTATCAATAGAACAAGCGGTTAATGCTTTACTTTCTACAGCAGACGGTGCGAATTTTAATATAACATATTCCGGAAATACAATAAATGTTACAGTTAAAAACGGCAATTATGCCGGACAAGTTTTAAGATTGATTAGATACGAAAAACAAAGTTATTACGGAAATCATATATATTATTGTAAATATTACGACAGCTCGGCGACTTTTGTTGCAAGCTCAACTTCCGTAGATGTTTTTACAAGTAACGATGTAGGTAAATTGATAAGATTAAATTATACAGATGCAAATACTGTTATGTGGGAAACCGGCAAGAGTGTATCACAAAACAATATAAGAAAAAGCGGAAACAACTATTATATAGCAACTTCAGGCGGAACAACCGGACAAATTAAACCTATACATACTTCCGGCTCTGTTAGCGACGGCGGTGTAACATGGAAATATTTACATAGCGGTTACGGCATAGGAACAATACTTGAAGTTGTGGATGCTTCGCATATTAAAGTAAATGTTGATGGATATATGCCCGATTTTACTAACGGCACTTATTTATGGGAATTAGGTTTGATAGGTAAAGACGGAATTTATCCAAATTGTTGTGCCTTTTTTAAAGAACGATTTGTTTTTGCAATATCTACTAAAAACGGAACAAAAATTT
>Ga0265298_10000566_pt1 | contig 54803 bp, 43 predicted proteins | sample AusTroGonzalo_MG_3_FD_193486 | JGI IMG/M metagenome (GOLD analysis project Ga0265298, IMG submission 193486) | Bovine rumen microbial communities from tropical cattle in Woodstock, Queensland, Australia - Gonzalo_01 | ecosystem: Host-associated > Mammals > Digestive system > Stomach > Rumen ... | reverse complement strand
GCGCTCCTTCTAGGACTTGAACCTAGGACCCCCTGATTAACAGTCAGATGCTCTAACCAACTGAGCTAAAGAAGCATTTTTGATGCTGTTTGGAGCGTTCTGCTCTCAAACGCGGTGCAAATTTACCGCCTTTTTTGGAATATCCAACATCTGCGGGCAAAAAAAACTGTCAGAAAGCTAAAAATTCGGCTGGATTGCCAAAAATGTATATCTTCGCGGAGATGAATTAGACTATTGAATTCAATTGATATGAAGAGATTTCTTGGTAGTGTTACCCTTTTTACAATACTTGGACTTGTTCCCGCCATCAGCTTTGCCCAGAAAACCGATGACCATAATTTTGAGGTTTCAAAGAATCTGGAGATATTCCATGATATTGTTGCCGAGCTGGACCGTTTCTATGTGGATACCATAAATCCCACAAAGATTATTGAGACCGGCATTCAGGCCATGCTCAAAGGGATAGACCCATACACTGAGTACTTCCCGGAGAATGACATGAATGACCTTAAGATGATGACCACCGGAAAGTATGCCGGCATTGGTGCCCTTATCCGTCAGTATTCAGGACGTGACTACATATATATAGAGGAACCCTATGAGGATATGCCAGCCGCCCGTTCCGGACTCAAGGCCGGTGACGAGATACTGCGCATTGACGGCGAGAGCATGAGAGGAAAACCGTCATCTTTTGTGAGCGATCACCTGCGCGGTGATGCCGATACCAAACTTAAGGTTACGGTGCGCCGTCCCGGTGTTGAGGATTCAATCGATGTGGAGATAGTCCGCAGCGTGATAAAACTGCCTGCCGTTCCCTACTACGGAATGTGGAAAGGCTACGGATATATTCTGCTGGAGTCATTTACCGAACATTGCTCACATGATGTCATGGAGGCTGTGGTGGAACTCAAGGAGCAGGGTGCCAAGGGCATCATCCTGGATCTGCGTGGCAACGGAGGCGGTCTGTTGCAGGAGGCTGTTGATATAGTTGGCCTGTTTGTACCCAAGGGTACCAAACTTGTTGAGACCCGTGGAAAGATTCCGCAGGCTGCATCCACATACGTAACCCAGCGCAACCCGATAGATGAGAACATCCCGTTGGTGGTACTGACCGATGACCAGTCAGCATCGGCATCAGAGATTGTGTCCGGCAGCCTTCAGGATCTGGACCGCGCCGTGATTGTGGGCTCCCGTACATTCGGAAAGGGACTGGTGCAGACTACCCGTATGCTGTCATTCAACGGCACTCTTAAGGTTACTACTGCCAAGTATTACATACCCAGCGGCCGTTGCATCCAGGAGATAGACTACTCCAAGCGCAATGACAAGGGGCAGGCGCAGCATATCCCTGACAGCCTGACCAACGTCTTCTATACCGCAGCAGGTCGTCCGGTACGTGACGGTGGCGGTATCCGTCCCGATGTGGAGATCAAGCCCGATACATTGCCCGACATTCTATATTCCATAGCCCAGAATCTGGTCTTCTTTGATTTCCTGAATGAGTGGTGCTCCAAGCATGAGCAGATAGCTCCGATACAGCAGTTTGCACTTACAGACCAGGATTACAATGACTTCAAGGTTTTTGTGTGCAACTCTGATTTCAAGTTTGAGAGCAACAGCGGCAAGGCGCTTGAGTCTCTCATCAAGATTGCCCAGCGTGAAGGTCTGGCCGATAAGGCACAGGATGAGTTCAAGACGCTTGAAACCAAGTTGCAGTATGACCTTAAGAATGACCTGGATACTTTCCGTGGGGATCTGGAGCGTGTGATAGCACTGCAGATAGCATCACGCTACTATTACCAGCGTGGAGCCGTAATGCAGAACCTTAAATCAGACAAGGTGGTGGATCAGGCTGTAAGCCTGCTCAATGATATGGACCGTTATAAGTCCATACTGGGCAGTCCTTTGAGTGATAATTGATTTTTAAAATTTAAACAATAGTCCGTTATGAGAAGATTTACATTTGCCTTGATGGGCATTATTGCCTGCGTATTGTCTGTTTCATGTGAGGATAAGCTGCAGACCGATGAAAAGAAAAACTCCGGCCAGAGCGGTGAAGGTGATTCATACAAGAGCCTCCTGGACAGTAGTTTTAAATATGTTGACGGCATACTTGCAACAGAAATCCACAGATCTTATACTCAGAACGGTCTTTTGGAAAGGGATGTAAGAAAGGTGTATGATTCAGACGGAAACCTTTCTGCCAATGAAGAGAATGTGTATACCTATTCTGACAGTGAAGGTGATAACTACGTATGTATCAGCAGCAGCAACGGTGTTGAATTAAAAAAGAAAGAAGCATATTATACAGGTACAAGAGGTAATTATGTTTCCAAAAAAAAGAATATGTGAAACATGGAGGTGAATGGTTCTTAAAGTCTGATTTATATGTGAAAGCAGATAACTACCGGGGCCATGGTTACAATTTTTCCTACATGATTTACAATGGCCAGAGAGTTGCTGTTCAACGCATTGTTCTTATCGACGGCTCAGAGGACACAGAGAAGGATGTAATGCTGTATTTGGACAGAACCAACTACTATGCTAGCTACAGACTTGACCCAAGTGACCCTGACGGTCTGACAATCAGCGTTCTGGAAAATGAACCTTGGAGGAGAACAATACAGAGAAAAAACAGCCAAGGTGTGACGTTGTTTAAAGAGGAATTTTTGTCGGGTGACAGTATTACATGGAGAAGTATGGGCGGAAATGAGGCGGAATGTGATATAAACGGTAACGTTGTTTGTGAGAAATATTTCTCGGGGGATGGCAAAATAAGGGGAAAAAGGTATAATACATACTCTGATGACAACAGATTCATCTGTTCCCGTTATTGTGAATTCAGTGAAAACGGCGATTCAGTATCTACTACAGATAAAGTGTTTTATTACTCTGATGCAGGTGTTCTTGACTCGGCAGTAATGTTCTTTGATTACAATATGGCAGGCAGATTTCCGATAGATTTCAATCGTTTATCGAATGACATATACATGGGAACGGGCAAAAACAATGTGTTAGGTGCAAAATATGTTGCATTGTTTGATTCAGACGGGAATCTTGTAAAAGAGACATTGTATCATATGGATGATAACGGTGAATTGGAGAATACGCCGTGTGCATACTGTACCATGTCATATGATTCCGATGGCAGGTGCACCGGTTATGAGGTGTATGTATCGGATAATGGAGAATGGGTCCGGATTGAAACCGGGAACAGTGTGTATGACTCTAAGGGCAATGAACTGTCTAGTAACATTATTTATACGGGATTACCGGAAAGCGCTGCCGAATTAGATCCCAGGCCTTCTAAAACCACATATCAAGAGTCCAATAGAAGGGCGGAGTATGATTCATACGGAAACGTGAGCTACAGGATGAATGAGGAGCGTTACGCCGGATTGTCCTATAATTCTGGTGCCGGTACTCTTGTGGAAAGTAATGGTAGCGAAAAGACTGAAGAGTTTTATTCAACCGTTAAAGTAAAGTGATTCACTCCGTCCTGGAGTGATCACTCACGGAAGAACTTGTCTTCACGTTTGCCCAGACGGATGGTCTCCGAATGGTCCGGTAGGGCGATGGTTGACACCATATCGGTCTTGCCGTCCACAATGAGCAGTGTGCTTTCCTCTGTGAACCGACCTACGGACAATGTAAGGGCGGACTGAGGTGTTCCGTCAAATATCAGGCTGTCATTAACGTATACAGAGAGGGGGTTGCCCAGAGTTGTTGTGCCCAGCACAATGTCATAACGCTCTGAGTAACCCTCATCCTTTTTGTCATATATCTTGAATGCCATGAACATGAACAGCACAATGATTACAAGGACAAGTACTATAAGTATGAGAGAGCCTAACAGGAATGCGTTGTTGGCTCTTGCGGTTTTTCTCTTCATAAAAATCCCATTTGGCTGCAAACTTACTGAATTCTTGTGTAACTCATTAATAATTCTGATATTTGCGCTCTGTTTCTTAAATAGTCTTTAGTCTTTATTATATGAAAAGAACACTTTTGCCTTTAGTCGGACTTATCTTGTTAATGAATGTGTCTTTTGTATCATGTGATGACAAACTCATTGAAAAGGATAACGGAAATGAAGAGATTGATGAGGGAGATATCTATGTAACCGTTGTAGACAGTATGTTCAGCTATGAGAACGGACAGTTGCGGGTTGTACGCTACAATACTTACGGGCAGGATGGAAGGAATCAGTCTGTCATATATCAGGAATTTGACGAGAATGGCGATCTGATAGATGATGAGTATGCTGTTTATGATTATTCAATGTATAAGCCTCACAAGGGCTATTCCGATTATGAATATACCATGACAGTGGATAATCATGGTCTTTGGCCTGACATAAAGGAGATACGTAAGAGCAATGGTACCGGTAACAACAGTACAAGTTCCATTTATCAGTATTTCAAAAACAATGACGGGAAATGGCTTAAGAGAGCTGAACAGGAAACAAAGAGAGATAACAAGGTCTCAAAGGAGAAACTGACCTATTATGCCCTGTACGAGGGTGATCTGGTGGTCATATCCTCCAACTCATCGACAACCCCAATCGATCCCGAGACAGGTAGGGGTAATTACTATGAGACTGAGTCTTACAGTAAGGATGCATCATTTGACGAGCACGACCGTTATCAGGTGTATGCCCAGTATGTGAATGATGAGATCTGGAAAAGGACAGCGTTCAGACCGACAGAGAGCGGTAACGGACAGGAATATGTCACCTGGGCGTCATATGACAGTCTGTATTGGGAGGTAGAGACCAGGAAGGTTCTTTCTTTTGACGATAATGGTAATCTGATTGAAGAGGAACTGACTGGTGATGGGACAAATAGCTACAAGCTTCTCTGGACCTACAATGACAGCAATCAGCTCCTCAAGGTGGATTATTTTATGATATATGAGGAGCGCTTTGTTCCCGCCGCAGTATGGGAATACTGCTATTCTCAGGACGGATTGTTGGATTCAGTAGTTGCGTTCTGTGCGTTTCCTGACCTTAAACTGCCGGCCATCCATTACTTTGACGACTATGGAAGGGATAGGTTTGATTTCTACCTGAACAACACGGCATATGATTATCAGGTGACTCCCGATATGGAATATACAGTCAAATGTCAGATTATAGTTGATTCAAGGGGTCTTCCCGTCAGCGAGAGTCTGTACAGACTGACAGATGGCGGCAGTTGGGAGGAGTATTCAAGGTGCACTCTTGTTCATGATGCAAACGGTAATAATACGGATTACGTGGTAAAGTATCTGGAATCGGGCGAATGGGTGGAGAGTGAATCCATGAAAAGGGTGTTTGATGCTGCCGGAAGGATGGTGTCACATAAATCCCAAATCGTAACCACGTTTGTTGAGGCCAGATATTCCCTCACTGTAACTGAAATAAATGAGGCGGAGTGGGTATATAATGAGCTTTCAGATGTAAGTTACTCTCGTGAATCATTATCCAAAGTTGAACATTATGCTTTTAAAGACGGTAGCAGTAAGGATGTGAACACAAGCAGTAGCGGTGAATCTTTCTCTTCGGTCATAAAAGTCAAGTGATTCTCTTGTAGAAGTCACGGGAAATTCCGAAACTTGCACTCACTAATCAAATTACTGAATAACAAAAATGAAAAAATCTGGAATCATTCTGCTGGCAGCTCTCATGCTGGCTCCGTTTAAGGTTCTGGCTCAGCCGGATCCCAACTTTCACATTTACATTTGCATAGGTCAGTCAAACATGGAGGGTAACCCCCGTCCTGAGCAGATGGATAAGGAGAACGTAAGCCCCCGTTTCGTTACAATGAACGCTGTTGACTACCCTGACAGCAAGATGGGTGAGTGGCGTACTGCAGTTCCGCCATTGGCACGTCCCAACACAGGTCTTACCCCTGCCGATTATTTTGGCCGTACCATGGTACAGAACATGCCTGAGGACGTAAAGATTGGCGTTGTCATGGTAGCTGTAGCCGGTTGCTCAATTGACCTTTTTGACAAGGACAAGTGTGAGGAGTACATTCCCAAGCAGGCTGATTGGATGAAGAATATCTGCAATGCTTACGGTGGCAACCCCTACAACCGTCTGATTGAGCTCTGCAAGAAGGCTCAGCAGGACGGTGTCATCAAGGGTATCCTCCTGCACCAGGGTGAGACTAACACCAATGACCCCCAGTGGCCTGCCAACGTAAAGAAGGTTTATGACGATATCCTGGCTGACCTGGGTCTGGAGGCCGGTTCAATTCCTCTGCTGTCAGGTGAGGTTGTTCCCGCCGATCAGCGTGGTGTTTGCGCCGATCACAACAAGGTAATGGCTACTCTGCCCGAGACCCTGCCGCAGGCAATGGTTGTTCCTGCATACGGATGCGAAGCCGGTCGTGACCATCTGCACTTCAACGTAAAGGGTTCACGTGAGCTCGGCCGCCGCTACGCCGCCCGTATGCTAAGCTACCTCGGTTATTAAAATACAATCGCACCTGCGTATCCCCGTGCGTGACCCAAATACGCACAAGGTTTCCAGTTAGGTATACCAAGGTGCACAAAGGTTTCCAGCTGCACCCAGTAAAACTAAGGCCTCGCGAGCAAAGCTAGCGAGGTCTTAGTTTTACCCGGCCTGGAAGGCCGGCAGAGCGAAATGGAATGAAATGGAATGCAGCGGGTTTGGGGCGTCGCCGCCCCAAACTAAAAAAAGGTAAAATGCTCCTAATACAAAATTAACCCATCTGGAAGATGGGTGTTTCCGAAGGAAACTAAAATGAGGTCAAGGAATGTCTTGACATTCCAGCTAGCGACTTTTTAGGCCCTATAAGGGCCATAAAAGTCAAAAACACCCGAGCGCCAAAGGCGCGAGCCCCCGCCGGACGGCTTTTTTCAAAGAAAAGTTTGGTGGAAAAGACAATTACCCCTATCTTTGCACCCGATAAGATGATGTGTGGAGAGGCCCCAAGGCCTCTTTTTTGTTGCCATACATCACTTACCGCAAACAAGTATAAATATTTATATGATTGACAAACAGCAAGTTATCGGAATTGCAGAGCAATGGTTAAAGTCCAAGGAAGGTTATTTCCTTGTGGATGTGGATATTACCCCTGATAACCGTATCGTGGTCGAAATTGACCAGGCAGAGGGTGTATGGATTGACGACTGCGTTGAGCTGAGTCGTTTCATTGAGTCCGCCCTGGACCGTGACGTTGAGGATTATGAACTTGAGGTGGGATCAGCCGGAATAGGTCAGCCGTTCAAGGTTCTGCAGCAGTATATCAATCATATAGGCCAGGAGGTTGAGGTGCTGCCCAAGAGCGGTGCCAAACTGAAAGGCATTCTTACTCAGGCCGATGAGAAGGGCTTTGCAATCAAGACCACCCGTAAGGAGAAGGTTGAGGGTTCAAAGCGCCCCAAGACCGTTGAGGTTGAACTGCCCTTTGGCCACGATGAAGTGAAATATGTAAAATACGTAATAAGTTTAAAGTAAAATGGCTACTAAGAAAGAAGAGACGATCTCATTGATCGATACCTTTCAGGAGTTTAAGGAACTCAAGAACATTGACCGCATGACCCTTGTGTCAGTTCTTGAGGAGAGTTTCCGCAGTGTTATCTCTAAGATGTTCGGAACGGATGAGAACTACTCAGTCATTGTAAACCCTGACAAGGGTGACTGCGAGATCCAGCGTTCACGTATAGTTGTAGAGGATAAGGATCTGGAGGATTCAAACACCCAGATATCACTCACTGAGGCCCGCCAGATTGACGAGGACTTTGAGGTGGGAGAGGAGGTATCAGAGCAGGTTGATTTCTCAAAGTTTGGCCGTCGTGCCATTCTGAACCTGCGTCAGACCCTTGCTTCAAAGATTCTGGAGCTTGAGAAGGACAGCCTGTACAACAAGTACGTTGAGAAGATAGGCACCATCGTTACCGGTGAGGTTTATCAGATCTGGAAGAAAGAGATCCTGCTTCTGGATGAGGAGGGTAATGAGCTGCTTCTGAGCAAGACTGACCAGATTCCCAGCGATTTCTTCCGCAAGGGTGAGACCGTACGTGCAGTCGTTGACCGCGTGGACAACGTGAACAACCCCAAGATCATGCTGAGCCGTACATCACCTGTGTTCCTGCAGCGTCTGCTGGAGCAGGAGGTTCCTGAGATTGCCGACGGTCTGATCACAATCAAGAAGATTGTCCGCATACCGGGTGAGCGTGCCAAGATTGCCGTTGAGTCATATGATGACCGTATCGATCCCGTAGGCGCCTGCGTAGGTGTCAAGGGTTCACGTATACACGGTATCGTACGCGAGCTGCGCAATGAGAACATTGACGTTATCAACTATACCTCAAATATTGAGCTCTTCATCAAGCGTGCCCTGAGCCCCGCCAAGATATCTGAGCTGAATCTTGATACTGAGAACCGCAGAGCTGAGGTTTATCTTAAGCAGGATCAGGTATCTCTTGCTATCGGTAAGAGCGGTCTGAATATCAAGCTTGCCAGCATGCTGACCGAGTATACCATCGATGTATACCGTGAGCTTGAGCAGGAGCAGGCCGAGGAGGATATCTATCTGGATGATTTCCGTGGCGATATTGAGGATTGGGTTGTGGATGCACTGCATGATGCAGGATTTGAGACCGCCAAGGCCGTTCTGCGTGCTGACCGTGAGATCCTGACCGAGTCTGTTGACCTTGAGGAGGAGCAGGTAGATGAGATTCTGGATATACTGGCCCGTGAGTTCGCTGACGAGGAGGAGTTCCAGAAGTTTATTAAGAAGTAAAGATGTAAAATCGGGGCAAAGCCCTGTTCATAAGATATTTTTATAGATGGCGATAAGAATAAGTAAAGCAACGAGAGAGTTGAATGTGGGAGTTTCCACACTGGTGGAGTTCCTGCACAAGAAGGGTTTTGCCGATATAACCGAAGACCTGAACCAGAAACTCACCGATGAGGAGTACAATCTCCTTGTAGCTGAGTACAGTCAGGACAAGACCATCCGTGAGGAGGCCAACCGTTTCCTGCAGGACCGTATGAGCCGCAAGTCCGGCCCGGAGGAGCCTCAGCAGGAGGAGAAGCCTGCCCATAAGGAGCCCGAGATGATAGAGACTGTCATCCCTGAGGAGCCGGTCATCAAGTTCAAGACCGTAGGTAAGATTAACCTGGATACTCCCAAGGAGGAGCCTAAGGAGGAACCGGCCCCCAAGAAGGAGCCTGTAAAGCCTGTGGCACAGCCTAAGGAGAAACCTGCAGAGGCCAAGAAGGAGCCTGAGAAACCTGTAAAGGCCGCTGAGCCTGTAAAGGTTGCAGAGCCCCAGGTTAAGGAGGAGCCCAAGGCAGAGCCTGTAAAGGCCGTTGAGCCCGCACCCAAACCAGAGCCCAAACCGGAGCCTGTAAAGGAGCCTGTAAAGGTTGAGCCCAAGGAGGAGCCTGCTCCTGTCAAGGAGGCTGAACCCGCACCTAAGGCAGAGGCTAAGGAGCCTGCTCCCAGCGAGGAGGTATTCAAGCTCTCATCTCCCCAGAACGGAGGTCTTAATATCAAGACCGTGGGAAAGATTGACCTGGCAGCCATCAACCAGTCAACCCGTCCCAAGAAGAAGTCAAAGGAGGAGAAGAAAAAGGAGCGTGAAGCCAAGGAGCAGCAGCGCCAGCAGCAGCGTCAGCAGTTCAAGGAGTCACTCATGAAGGAGATCAAGCCGGGTGAGAAGTCTCAGAACGGCGGTGACCAGCCCCGCAAGAAGAACCGTGTTCGCATAGGCGGTGAGAAGGTTGACCTTACCAAGGCCGACAGCTACAGCCAGTCACAGAATAACGGTGGTGAGAACCGTGGCGGAAAGGATTCCCAGAAGGGAGGCGGCCGCAACAACAAGGACCATCGCTTTAACAAGGCTGACAAGGCCGATTTCTCAAATGAGGATGTAAACCGTCAGATACGTGATACCTTCTCATCTTTCCAGAAAGGTAAGACCAAGTCTTCAAAATACCGTAAGGACAAGCGCGAGCAGGTACAGCAGCGTCAGATGGAGGCTCTTGAGCAGGAGATGGCCGAGAGCAAGGTACTTAAGCTGACCGAGTTCGTAACTGCAAATGAGCTTGCCACAATGATGAACATCCCGGTAACCAGCGTAATAGCCACCTGTATGAATGTGGGCGTGATGGTATCAATCAACCAGCGTCTGGATGCCGAGACCATCAATATCGTGGCCGATGAGTATGGCTTTACGACAGACTTTGTGAGCGCCGAGGTTGCCCAGCAGATCAGTGAGGAGGCCGACAAGGAGGAGGATCTGGTACCGCGCGCACCTATCGTAACCGTTATGGGTCACGTAGACCATGGTAAGACCTCTCTGCTGGACTACATACGTAAGTCTAACGTGATAGCCGGTGAGGCCGGTGGTATCACACAGCACATAGGTGCCTACAACGTCAAGCTGGATGACGGTCGTCACATCACATTCCTGGATACTCCGGGTCATGAGGCATTTACCGCTATGCGTGCCCGTGGTGCTCAGGTAACTGATATCGCCATCATCATTGTCGCTGCCGATGACAACGTGATGCCCCAGACCAAGGAGGCTATCGCACATGCCACCGCAGCAGGCGTTCCTATCGTATTCGCAATTAATAAGGTTGATAAACCCGCCGCCGATCCCGAGCGTATCAAGCAGGAGCTGGCACAGATGAACTTCCTGGTTGAGGACTGGGGAGGCAAGTACCAGAGCCAGGATATATCGGCCAAGCAGGGTATAGGTGTTCCTGAACTTATGGAGAAGGTGCTGCTGGAGGCCGAGATGCTTGACCTCAAGGCTAACCCCAACCGTAAGGCTACAGGTACCATCATCGAGTCCTCACTGGACAAGGGCCGCGGTTACGTGGCTACCGTGTTGGTATCAAACGGTACCCTTAAGATGGGTGATATCGTGATTGCCGGAACATCATGGGGTAAGGTAAAGGCTATGTTCAACGAGCGTAACCAGAAGCTCAAATCAGCCGCTCCCGCAGAGCCTGTGCTGATTCTGGGTCTGAACGGTGCTCCCCAGGCCGGTGTAAGCTTCCATGTTGTGGACAGCGAGCGTGAGGCCCGTGAAATTACCGGCAAGCGTGAGCAGCTTCAGCGTGAGCAGGGCGTACGTACTGCACAGACACTTACTCTGGATGAGTTGGGCCGCCGTATCAAGATGGGTGACTTCCACGAACTCAACCTTATCGTTAAGGCCGATGTGGACGGATCTGTAGAGGCTTTGAGTGACTCACTCATCAAGCTCTCCACACCTAACGTTCAGGTTAACGTTATCCATAAGGCTGTAGGTGCCATCTCTGAGAGTGATGTTAGTTTGGCATCGGCATCGAACGCCATCATCATCGGCTTTGATGTGCGTCCTTCAGGTGCCGCCAAGCGTCTGGCCGAGCAGAATGATGTTGATATACGTATCTACTCAATCATATATGATGCCATTGATGAGGTCAAGTCAGCCATGGAGGGTCTGCTTGCACCCAAGGTCAAGGAGGAGGTTACTTCAACCATCGAGGTTATGGAGGTGTTCCATATATCAAAGGTTGGTATGGTAGCGGGTTGCCGTGTACGTGACGGAAAGGTTTCACGTAATGACAAGGCTCGTGTAATCCGTGACGGTATCGTTATCCACACCGGTGAGATTCAGGCTCTTAAGCGTTTCAAGGATGACGTCAAGGAGGTTCAGTCCGGTATGGAGTGCGGTATCAGCCTGGTATCATATAATGATATCAAGGAGGGTGATATAATTGAGACATTCACTCAGATTGAGGTTAAACAGACTCTTTGATACTTATGAACACACTTGACTGGGTAATTGCCGGTGTGCTGGGCGTAGGTTTTATCGTGGGCTTTATAAGAGGCGTGATAAGGCAGGCTTTCAGTTTGGGAGGACTGATCCTGGGACTGATCCTGGGCACTCTGCTTTACAGACCGTTTGCGGATCTGCTGCAGAATGTGTTCAGCATGCAGGACCAGACAGCCAGGATTGTGGCGTTCATAATCATACTGATTGTAGTGCCCATTGTATGCGGTCTGCTGGGTAAGTTACTGGCCAAGTTGGTACATGCAGCCAATCTTGGACTGATAGATTGCCTTGCAGGTGGCCTGTTTGGTGTACTCAAGTACCTGCTTGTTATGGGGCTTGTAATAAAGCTCCTCAATTTTGCAGGTGTGATGGACAGCGTGATACGCCAGTCCGAGAGAGATCAGTCCAAACTGTACGGCCCCGTATGCGGTGTGACAGGTTTCTGTCTGCAATGGACATGGAATAAGGTTATGGGTACTGCCGATGACCTGATTCCGGATATCCCCCAGATGGAGGAACAGGATAAGAAAGACACAAAAAGGATTTGAAAAAAGTGAATTCTGTTGAACAGGATAACAGTCTGATCAGGGAGATCAGTGCCGAGAAATACCGGTACGGATTCACCACCGATGTGCACACGGAGATTATAGACCGTGGCCTTACGGAGGATACCGTACGTCTGATTTCGGAGCGTAAGGGCGAGCCGGACTGGATGCTTGAGTTCCGACTCAAGGCATACCGCCACTGGCTTACCATGGAGATGCCCCATTGGGCACATCTGGATATCCCTGAGATAGATTTCCAGAACATATCATACTACGCTGACCCCACAGTAAAGAAAGAGGGCCCCAAGAACCTGGAGGAGATAGACCCCCAGGTGATGAAGACCTTTGACAAGCTGGGTATTCCACTTGAGGAGCGTCTGGCGCTGAGCGGAGGTGTGGCCGTGGATGCGGTCATGGACTCTGTATCGGTCAAGACTACATTCAAGCAGACTCTGGCTGAGAAGGGTATCATATTCTGCTCCATGGGTGAGGCCGTCCGGAACCATCCGGACCTGATAAAGCAGTATCTGGGCAGCGTGGTGAACTACCGTGACAACTTCTTTGCCGCACTCAACAGCGCGGTATTCAGTGACGGATCATTCGTCTATATACCCAAGGGCGTACGTTGCCCCATGGAACTCTCCACCTATTTCCGCATCAATGCGGCAGGTACCGGTCAGTTTGAACGCACCCTTATTGTGGCCGATGATGACAGCTACGTATCCTATTTGGAGGGTTGTACCGCACCTATGCGTGATGAGAACCAGCTGCATGCCGCTATCGTTGAGATTGTGGTGCTGGACCGTGCCGAGGTCAAGTACAGCACAGTGCAGAACTGGTATCCGGGCGACGAGAACGGCCGTGGCGGTGTATATAATTTTGTGACCAAACGCGGTCTGCTCAAGGGCGTGGACAGCAAACTCTCCTGGACACAGGTTGAGACGGGATCGGCCATCACATGGAAGTATCCAAGCTGCGTGCTTCAGGGCGACGGTTCACAGGGTGAGTTCTACTCCGTGGCACTTACCAATAACTGGCAGCAGGCCGATACCGGCACCAAGATGATACATCTGGGACGCAACACCAAGAGTACCGTGATAAGTAAAGGTATATCGGCAGGACACAGCCAGAACTCATACCGCGGTCTGATTAAGGTGGGTGAGCATGCCGACGGTGCACGCAACTACAGCCAGTGTGACTCACTGCTGCTGGGAAGTGATTGCGGCGCACATACGTTCCCTTACATGGATGTAAAGAATGAGACAGCTATCGTGGAGCATGAGGCTACCACATCCAAGATATCCGAGGACCAGCTTTTCTACTGCAACCAGCGCGGCATACCTATGGAGCAGGCCATAGGCCTTATTGTGAACGGTTATGCCAAGGAGGTGCTCAACAAGCTGCCCATGGAGTTTGCCGTAGAGGCCCAGAGGCTTCTGTCTGTTTCACTTGAAAATACTGTTGGATAATATGATGCTTAAGATAGAAAACCTTCATGCCGGAATAGACGGCAAAGAGATACTTAAAGGCATTAACCTGGAGGTCGGTGCCGGTGAGGTTCATGCCATTATGGGTCCCAACGGATCGGGCAAGAGTACCATGAGCAACGTGCTTGTGGGCCACCCCTCATATATTGTTACTCAAGGTAAGGTTACCTTTAAGGATAAGGACCTGCTGGCCATGAGTGCCGAGGAGCGCAGCCATCAGGGTCTGTTCATGTCATTTCAGTATCCGGTTGAGATACCCGGAGTGAGCATGACCAACTTTATGCGTACCGCCATAAATGAGAAACGCAAGGCTCTGGGAAAGCAGCCGCTTTCACCCACAGATTTCCTCAAGCTCATCAAGGAGAAACGTGACCTTGTAAAGCTTGACTCCAAATTCATGAACCGATCGGTCAATGAGGGATTCAGCGGCGGTGAGAAAAAACGTAACGAGATATTCCAGATGGCCATGCTTGAGCCGTCACTCAGTATATTGGACGAGACCGATTCAGGACTTGACATTGACGCCCTGCGCATTGTGGCCGACGGCGTGAACCGTCTCAAGAGCCCAGAGACATCGGTCATTGTCATTACCCACTACCAGCGTCTGCTGGATTATATCAAGCCCGATATCGTTCATGTACTCTATCAGGGACGTATCATCAAGACCGCCGGTCCTGAGCTGGCTCTGGAGCTTGAGGAGCGTGGATATGACTGGGTTATTAAGGAGTATGAGGATTCACTTAAATGATGCCTGTGCACAATTACATTGACATATTCGGCCAGAACAGGGCGCTTATAGACAAGGGCTCTGCCGGGGTTATGAATGCCCTGCGTGATAAGGCTTTGGAGAGCCTTATGCGCTATGGTCTGCCCCATAAAGGTCTGGAGGAGTATCTGCATACTGATGTGGCAACTTGGTTTGAACCTGACTGGGGAATGAACCTGAGCCGCATAGACATGCATGTGGATAAGGCTCAGGCATTCAAGTGCAATGTCCCAAACCTGAGCACGCTGCTCTATTTCCTGGCCAATGATGAGTTTGCCGCATCAGATACCGCAGCCAAGGCATCTCTTCCCGACGGTGTCTTTATAGGCAGTCTGCGTGAGGCCGCAAACCGTCACCCTGAGATAGTGGACGCTTATTACGGACGTCTGGCCGATATGAACCGTCCGGGCATAGCCGCAATAAACACCATGTTCGCACAGGACGGAATGATGATATATGTTCCCGACGGCGTGACAATAGATAAACCCCTGCAGCTTGTAACTCTCCTGCACTCACCAGTTGACCTTATGGTAAACCGCCGCATACTGGTGGTTTTGGGACGCGGAGCACAGCTCAAACTACTGCTTTGTGACCACGCATTGACTGCGAACGGATTTTTAACAACCCAGGTTGTTGAGGTATTCGCTGGTTCGGAGTCCCGTTTTGAACTTTACGATCTTGAAGAGACGCACAACTCAAACCTGCGTGTATCAGAACTATATATCAATCAGGATGCTGACAGTCAGGCTGAGATTGACTATGTGACACTCCATAACGGTAAGACACGTAACAGCGTCTTCTCCACATTTGCCGGTCGCGGCTCAAATCTGTCACTTAACGGTATTGCCACCGTTGATAAGGAGCAGCACGTGGACAACATGACGTTTGTTGACCATCGTTTATCGGACTGTACCAGTACGGAACTCTTCAAGTACGTGCTCAATGACAGCGCGACCGGTGCGTTTGCCGGCAAGGTTCTGGTACGTCACGGTGCGCAGCATACCGTATCGGAGCAGACCAACCGCAACATCTGCCTTACACGCCAGGCACGTATGTTCACACAGCCCCAGCTTGAGATATATGCCGATGATGTCAAGTGCTCGCATGGTGCTACCGTGGGCCAGCTTGATGAGAAAGCCATGTTCTACATGCGTCAGCGCGGTATTCCTGAGGCAGAGGCACGTATGATGCTTATGCAGGCATTTGTAGGTGAGGTGATAGGACGCGTGGCCCTGGAGCCGTTACGCGACCGCCTTAACCGTCTGGTAGAGAAACGTTTCCGCGGTGAGCTGTCACAGTGTGAGGGCTGCCGTGCATGCAGATAAATAAGGAGCGAGGATTATGTTTGACGTAGAGAGTATTCGCAGGGATTTCCCCATTCTGGGACGTGAAGTATACGGTAAACCGCTGGTTTATCTGGATAATGCCGCAACCACCCAGAAGCCTCAGTGCGTCATAGACTCAATAAGTGATGCCTACCGTAACGTGAACGCCAACGTCCACCGCGGTATACATTTCCTTTCACAGGAGGCAACCGATATGCTGGAGGCTGCACGTGAGAACGTGCGCAGTTTCATAGGTGCAGGCAGCACAGAGGAGATCATATTCACCCGCGGCACTACAGAGAGCATGAACCTTCTGGCCAGCTCTTTTGCCGCAGCATTCCTTAAGGAGGGTGATGAGGTCCTGATATCGGGAATGGAGCATCACAGCAACATAGTACCCTGGCAGATTCAGGCTCAGAGGTACGGATTCAACCTAAAGGTCATACCCGTAACAGACCTTGGTGAGCTTGATCCGGATGCTTTTGACAAGCTTATCGGCCCCAAGGTAAAGCTTGTAAGCATAACACACGTATCCAATGTGTTAGGTAGTGTGAATCCCATTTCCGCCATCATAAACAAAGCCCATTCGCATGGCATTCCGGTGGCAGTAGACGGTGCACAGTCCGTTCCCCATATCAGCGTGAACGTAAAGGAACTGGGGGCTGACTTCTATGCGTTCAGCGGTCATAAGATCTACGGCCCCACAGGCATAGGAGTGCTGTACGGCCGTAAGGAGCTGCTTGAAAAGATGCCTCCCTATCAGGGCGGTGGCGAGATGATAAGGAAGGTTACGTTCCAGGGTACCACATATAACGACCTCCCCTATAAGTTTGAGGCCGGAACCCCTGACTATGTAGGCTCCATTGCCTTGGGCGTGGCACTTGACTATGTCCGTGGTATCGGAATGGAACAGATTGCCGCTTATGAGTCAGAACTCTGCTCATATGCTCTGAAACGTCTGGCCGATATTCCCGGAATGCGTTTTATAGGTAACTCACCTTACCGTAGCGGCGTCATCTCATTCCTGGTGGGTCAGATCCATCCCTCTGACATGGGTACGCTGCTGGACCGTCTTGGTATAGCTGTCCGCACCGGTCATCATTGCGCCGAGCCTCTCATGGACAGGTTCGGTATACCCGGAACAGTACGCGCATCATTCTCATTTTACAATACCAGATCTGAAATCGACACCCTTTTTGAAGGAATTGAACGTGTAAGGGTCATGTTCTGAGATTTTTTTGCTTATTCTTTGAATTATTTGCATACTTTTGTACCCAAATAATCATTTAGCAAAGAATTATGAAAAAACTGTTTTTGGGTATTCTTGCACTTGCAATCGGTGCTTTTTCTTTTGTTTCTTGTGATAAGGATGATAAGGTAGACGACGATTCAGGTGTAAAGGTTAAGGACTATCTGACATTGGATGAGCAGGAGCAGTTGATCTCCAATGCTCTCGTAGCAGCAACTCAGGCTTTTGAGTTCTCAGATTTTACAACCGGAGTTAAGAATGTAGTAAAGGGTCTTGTAGGTGACAAAGTAGACTGGAAACTCAGCTATGAACTGATGAGAGAGGACTCTGTCATAAACGCCAGATTGGGCATCCTGGGAGGTGACTATGACGGTGAATATGATTTTTCCAGTCTGGACTCACTCTATTTTGCCGCATATATGACTGTTAAGGACACTATCATAGATGAGGAGATGTACAGGGTTGCCGTATTGGATAGTGCCGATTATGAGACTGCCGGTTTCATTTCAATTATTGAGACTCTGGATGGTCACAAACTCCTCCTGGGCGGAAAACTCGATATGGACAGCATTTCCAGAATCAATTTCACCACACTGAATCTGGATTCATTGATTGATACTGTATTCTTCCATCTGCCTGAGATGGCTTCATTTGTAGTAGCTGTGGATAGTACTGTGCTGTTCGGTGGTGGCTATGAGTATACAACTGACTTTGTTGCAAACTTGTGCAAGGTTGAGAGAATGTATGCTTCAGACTCCATTGCCGGTCTGTACATTTCAGGAAAAGACCTCCATTTTGAGACTATGGCTTTAGTAGATGAGACAATGTTTGGCACTGAGGTCGGCTACGATGATGAAAATAATGAGCTCTCTTTCGGACTGGGCCTGGCTTATGAAGGCATGACGGTTGCAACTCTTGGCTTCAAGGGTGTACTTCCGTTACTGAGTGAAGATGCCAGTTATCTTGATACCAGAAATCTTATAATGCTTGCTCTCAGCTTGAGTGATTTGAGTGCTGAGGCAAATCTCATGAACGGTCAGATCAATATCAGTGCTGAACTTAAATCCAATTTTGTAACTAATGTCTCTCCTATAGCATTTACTTCTGCTGAGCAGATGCCTAAGCTTGTTGAGACTCTCAACAAGAACTTTAGCGGCAGTATCTCTTTCAAGGGCTTCTCAGAGCCTCAGGCAAAGATCATGTTTGCTTATGACGAGAACAGACGCGATACCGTAGGTTATCAGGGAGAATACGGAGATAATGTCTATATGCAGTTTGTCTGGAGCTTTACCCATTCAGGTCTGTATGTAGCAATTGAGGGTCGTGACTCAAATGGTGAGACCGTTATGGTATCTGTAGATGATTACCTTGATGAGGTTGCTCTTAAGTTCATGCATTACTTCATGGTTGAGGACGGAAAGGATACTGATCCTGTAAAGCTGGTGTTCAAGAGCGGTGATTTTGCACATAAGGTTATCAGACTGATTAATAAGGTAAGAAGAGTGAGATATCCTTATATGACAGAACCCGTTAGGTATATTGATTAATAGGATTTAGTCATTATATGCATATAAGGCGGTCGCAAAATAGCGACCGCCTTTATTTTTACACATTTTTTGTGAGGCTAAAGTGCTAATTTTTTGTACCTTTGCGGTCTGAAATTGAGAGGGTTAAAAAAACGATATATGAAACAGAAAGCACTTCTTATGATTCTGGACGGCTGGGGCATCGGAAACCGCTCCAAGGCCGATGTGATTTACAACACACCTACTCCTTATATGGATTACCTGAACGCCAATTATCCTAACGCTCAGCTGCTTGCAAGCGGTGAGAACGTAGGTCTTCCTGACGGTCAGATGGGTAACTCGGAGGTTGGTCACCTTAACATAGGTGCCGGTCGTGTTGTTTATCAGGACCTGGTTAAGGTAAACCGCGCCATTGCCGACGGCAGCATCCGCCAGAACAAGGAGGTTGTTTCAGCATACAGCTATGCCAAGCAGAGCGGCAAGAAGCTGCATCTGATGGGTCTGGTATCAGACGGAGGCGTTCACAGCTCACTGGAGCACCTGTTCTGCCTTACTGATATTGCCCGTGAGTATGGCATAGACAAGACATACGTACACTGCTTCATGGACGGTCGTGACACCGACCCCAAGAGCGGTAAGAGTTTCATTGACCAGCTTGTAAAGCGTGGTGACAAGGTTGCCACCATCATCGGCCGTTACTATGCAATGGACCGTGACAAGCGTTGGGAGCGTGTAAAGATTGCATATGACCAGCTGGTAGGCGGTGAGGGCCGTAAGGTTTCCGATATGGTCAAGGCTGTTGAGGAGTCATATGCCGAGGGCGTTACCGATGAGTTCATGAAGCCTATCGTAAACGAGGCTTTTGACAGCCGCATTGAGGAGGGCGATGCCATCATCTTCTTCAACTTCCGTAATGACCGTGCCAAGGAGCTGACTATCGTTCTCACTCAGAAGGATATGGATGCCGAGGGTATGCACACCATTCCCGGCCTGCAGTACTACTGCCTCACTCCGTATGACGCTTCATTCACCGGCGTACACATTCTCTTTGACAAGGAGAACGTGAACAACACTCTGGGTGAGTATCTCTCTGCACAGGGTCTCAAGCAGCTTCACATAGCTGAGACAGAGAAATACGCACACGTAACATTCTTCCTGAACGGTGGCCGCGAGCTTCCGTTCGAGGGTGAGGATCGTATCCTGGTTCCTTCTCCCAAGGTTGCCACATATGACCTGCAGCCCGAGATGAGCGCTTACATCGTTCGTGACAAGCTGGTTGAGGCCATCGGTACCGATAAGTATGATTTCATCGTCGTTAACTTTGCCAACGGTGACATGGTAGGTCACACCGGCGTATACGAGGCTATTGAGAAGGCTGTTGTTGCCGTTGATGCCTGCGTACATGATGTAATTGAGGCTGCCAAGGCTCACGGATATGATGCCATCATCATTGCTGACCATGGTAATGCCGATAACGCACTCAATCCTGACGGCACACCCAACACCGCCCACTCACTCAATCCTGTTCCCGTAATCTACGTGACTTCACGTGAGGGCGCCAAGGTAGAGTCCGGTATTCTGGCCGATGTGGCTCCGTCAATCCTGACCATCATGGGTCTGCCCATTCCTGCCGAGATGAACGGCAAGGTACTTGTAAAATAACTGTCCAACTAAAATACCATAGCCGACGACCTGCAATATGGCCGTCGGTTGTGTTTTTAATTTTTCAAGATGAAACTTATCCCTATCTACACCTGGAACAAGAGCATGCTCCAGTTCAACCGTAAGCGTGACAAGCTTACCCGTCAGCCCTGGACTCAGGGTGTCCTGCTTCTGCTGTGCGTAATCATCGCTATGCTGCTGGCTAACCTGCCTCTGGTAAGTACCTACTATAGGGCATTCCTTGAGACCAATATCCAGATTCACCTGCAGAGCCCCAAGGGTAACATTAACTGGTTGTTCCCCCACGACATGACCATAGAGAAATTTATCAATGACATTCTCATGGTGATATTTTTCTTTACCGTTGGCCTGGAAATCAAGCGTGAGGTAGCTCACGGAGAGCTCTCGTCACTTAAGAAAGCCATGCTTCCGGTAATTGCAGCATTCGGTGGTGTAATCATGCCTGCAGTGCTCTATACTCTGGTTAACCGCGGCACACTGGCTGCATCAGGCTGGGGAATCCCTACCGCTACCGATATAGCTTTTGCGGTATGCATACTCTCCGTACTGGGTGACCGTGTTCCCGTATCGCTCAAGGTGTTCCTTACCGCACTTGCCATTGCCGATGACCTTATAGCGATCCTTGTGGTGGCCCTGTTCTATGGCGGACATATCAATTTCCTGCTTCTGGCACTCTCAGTGGTGGTTATATGCGTGGCTCTGCTTCTGTCTCATTTCGGTCAGAAACATATCTGGGTATATCTGATGCTGGCAGTCATACTGTGGATACTGTTCTACTACTCAGGTATCCATGCAACTATGTCGGGTGTGGTAATGGCATTCGTAATCCCTTCCAAGGCTCGTTACGAGCGTCCTTATGTGCTGCATAAGGTCAAGTTCTTCTCACAGAAACTGCTCTCATTTGACCAGATTGATGACGAGACCATGTTCCCCAACGGCCCGCAGCGTCATATCCTGCGCCGTATTCACAAGACCGCATACGGTTCACTTGACATGAGCTACCGCGTGGAGCACGCCCTCTCACCGTGGGTCAATTTCTTCATCATGCCCATATTCGCGCTGGCCAATGCAGGCGTGGAGATTCCGGACCTTTCATATTTCAATATCCTGAATACTCAGGGTGTGGCAGGCGGAGTAGGTCTGGGTATATTCCTGGGACTGGTTCTGGGCAAGCCTCTGGGCATAACACTGTTCAGTTACCTTGCCATAAAGACACGTATCTGCGCCATGCCCGATAAGGCCGGTTGGGCCATGTTCTTTGCCGTGGCCTGTCTGGGTGGTATAGGATTCACAATGTCAATATTTGTTGATACCCTCTCATTCTCTGACGTGGAGGTTGTGGAGCAGATGCGTAATGCAGGAAAGATTGCAATCCTTGTGGGTTCTCTTGCTGCAGGTGTGCTGGGCTCCGTACTTATCACCACGGTATCAAAGATCCAAAATACCAAGGCTGCTTGACAATATTCAGGGATTTGGATTACATTTGTAAACCAAACTAACAGTATGATCAGGAATTTGAATGACAAGGTCAGGTACATCGGATGTGATGACCTGGATCTGGACCTTTTTGAGAGTCAGTATATTGTCCCGGAAGGAATGGCGTATAACTCATACCTTATCCTGGATGATAAGGTTGCCATTATGGATACCGCCGATGCCCGCAAGGGTGATGAGTGGAAAGCCAACCTCAAGGAGGCTCTCTCCGGCCGTACTCCGGATTACCTTGTCGTTCACCATATGGAGCCTGACCATTCTGCCCTTATTGCCTGGGTACTTGCGGAGTATCCGTCACTTACCCTTGTAGCCAGCGCCAAGGCTATCCAGATGTTGGGACAGTTCTTTGAGGACCTTAATATTGACGGCCGTACCTTGGCTGTAAAGGAGGGTTCGGAACTGGAACTTGGCGAGCATAAGCTGCGCTTTATCGGCGCCCCTATGGTTCACTGGCCAGAGGTTATGGTATCATTCGATGAGGCTGACGGTGCACTTTACAGTGCCGATGCGTTTGGCAAGTTCGGTGCCCTGAGCAAGTGCGGATTCTACGGCCGCGATGATGATGACTGGGCATGTGAGGCACGCCGTTACTATTTCAATATTGTAGGTAAGTACGGCGCTCCGGTACGTACACTGCTTGAAAAGATCCTGCAGCTGCCCATCCGCAGCATCCGTCCGCTTCACGGACCCATTCTTGAGGATAACCTGTCAGAATATATAGACCTCTATAAGATCTGGAGCAGCTATGCCGTTGAGACTGATGGCATATTCATTGCATGTGCCTCAATCCACGGCGGTACGATGGCTGCCGCCCAAAAACTTGCTGAGATACTGCGTGCCAAAGGAGCAGGACGTGTCGAGGTAAGTGACCTGTGCCGTTCAGATTTTGCCGAGAACGTGGAGGATGCGTTCCGTCACTCCAAACTGGTTCTGGCCGCATCGTCATATGATGCAGGTGTGTTCACTCCCATGTATGAGTTCCTGCACCGTCTCCAGATAAAGGGATTCTGCAACCGTAAGGTGGCCATCGTTGAGAACGGATCGTGGGCTCCGTCGGCCGGCCGTGTAATGAAAGAGATGCTCTCTGCAATGAACGGCATTGAGATCGTGGATCCCATGGTTACCATTCGCAGCCGCATGAAAAAGGCCGACATTCCGGCTCTGGAATCTCTTGCAGACGCAATCCTGAACTAATCAGACTCTAGTTGTATTACTGATATGATACCGGGTAAACCCTCTGTGGCTTATCTGGATGTGAGTGTCATTTCCAGTATTCAATATCGCGCAGGAGTACCTCTACCGGCAGTTTGAACCGGTTGAATGTGCGGGCCTCACGCCAGTTGCCCTGCTCGTCAAAGTCCCTGTACTCTATATATGTGATCTCCTCCTCCTTTTCATTGCCGTCTACGACGGAGTGCTTCTCCTTTACGTTGTGACGGTCATCAAGGATATTGGTCTCGACAGTCTTGGAACCGGTACGGGGATCATCGGTCGTAATCATGACGGGATATCCGTCACGGTCTGTCTTGATGGTACGTATGGTGATTACGGTTCCGTTCTCGGATACCACGGATTTGTGTTTCCTAAAGAATGAGCTCTTCTTTACGGTCATGGTTACAACCTGGCCGTTTGACTCTTTCCTGTACTCCAACTTGTTGCCTTTGTTTGAAATCAGGTCCAGACGTGCTATCATGCGGTTGCCGGCCTTACGGGTGCTGCGTATGCTGACTCCGTTCTCAAACAGGCTCTCGGACTCGGTCAGTATGCGTCCGGTGCTGTCTATCGTGGCCGAGCATATCTCATTTCCGTTCAGGTCATAGACTGATGTGCCAATGAAAATTATCCTGTCATAGTTGGTATGGTAAACCTCCGGGTCCTTATGGGTGATGGTGACCTTCTGTACACGGCCGTTCAGCCCGCCGAACGGAGGCTCCTGGTAACTTTTGCCGCATGATGACGCAAGACACATGCCTGCAATAATGACGATATATCGGAATATGCTCTTTTTCATATGATATTCTGTTTTTTCATTTCACTTACTGTCAGTTCCAGCTCATCATACCACTCCTTTCCAAAGCGGCGTATCAGAGGTTCCTTAAGGCACTTGTATACCGGGATATGTTCCCTGTGGCCCTTGATGACTGCAGCCTGGCAAACATCCCAGCGGTCATAGTTGAGTCCCAGGTAAGAGCCAATCTTCTTGACGCGGATGGGGTAGAGATGGCATGATACGGGTTTCATGAAGCTGACCTTACCCTCGCGGTATGCCTTCTCTATGGCGCAGAAACAGCATCCGTTCTCATCATAGCAGGTAAAGACGCAGTCTTTGCCGTTCACAATCTGGGTTACCAGCTCTCCCTCGGGGTCGGGGTAGGCTATACCTCTCTCCTCAATTGTCTTTATGGCATCGGCCGATAACATATCCCTGATCTGAGGCAGCAGCTGCTCTATCTGTGCTATCTCATCCACTGTTACCGGAGCACCTGCATCGCCTTCTATGCAGCATGCACCGTGACACTTCTTAAGGTCACAGCAGAACTCCTTGGTTATGACATCGAGCGATACTATTGTGTCTTGGATCTGTACCATCGGGCTGTTATCATTCGGGAGGGCAAAAGTAATGATTTTATTGCTATCTTAGCGGCAAATAGAGTCAAATCATGTGGTCGACAGTATTGATAGTGCTTGCCATTATACTCTGTATAACAGGCATAATAGGGAGTGTGGTTCCGGGACTTCCCGGTCCTCCGCTCAGTTGGGTGGGAGTGTTGCTGGCTTATTTAAGCCATAAGTTGGGCGGGGCAGATATGTCTATGACGTCTGTGCTTATCTGGCTGGGCGTGACTGTCGTGGTTTCCGTTCTGGATTACACTATTCCTGCCCGGTTTACAAAACTTGCGGGCGGTACGAAAGCGGGCAGTACAGGTGCCACCATAGGTATGATTTTAGGATTGTTCCTTACTCCGATAGGAATGATTCCGTGCAGCCTTTTGGGTGCTTTCCTGGCCGAATGGCTCCAGGAGAATAAGAGCATAGGGGGTGCGTTGAAGTCTGCAGTCGGTACGTTTATAGGTTTCATGTTAGGCTCCGGACTTAAGATTATTGCATCCGGAACCATGTTATTTTACATCTTATTCTGAAAATCCTGTACATTTTAGGCTTATTGAGAACTTTTATATCCTTTAAGTTTTAACTTTGCGCTGCCTATGAGTTATTATCAATAGTACTTACTTTACTTAATTACACAATAAAATGAAAAAACAGATTCTTCTTGCAGCGGCTGTAATGATGTCGCTCACATGTTTCGCCCAGTTCCCGGGCGGTGGTTTTGGTGGCGGTTTCCCCGGTGGCGGTATGCCCGGTGGTGGCGGCGGATTCGGCGGCGGAATGCCTATGGGCGGCTTTGGCGGATTCGGTGGTGACCAGAGCGCACAGACCCAGGCTGAATATTCAGAGAAATTCTCAGATATCAACTATGCCGGTGATGACGGCCAGGTTTATCATATGCTTGACATCTATCTTCCCAAGGAGGTAAAGGACAAGTATCCTGTAGTTGTACACATCTATGGTAGTGCATGGGGCAGCAACAGCTCTAAGGGTGCAGCCGATATCAACACTATCTGCGCAGCTCTGCTCAAGGCCGGTTATGCAGTGGTTACTCCTAACCACCGTTCAATCGCCGACGGCAAGTGGCCTGCTCAGGTTAACGATATCAAGGCCGTTATCCGCTTTATCCGCGCTAACGCAGCCAAGTATAAGTTCGATACCTCATTCATCGCTACCTCCGGTTTCTCATCAGGCGGTCATCTGAGCGCTGTTACCGCTCTGTCAAACGGCGTTAAGGTTGCCAAGCGCGGCAAGGCCGAGTATGACATTGAGGGTAACGTAGGCCCCTACACCAAGGAGTCAAGCTATGTAAACGCATTCTGCGACTGGTCAGGTCCCACTGAGCTCCTGCAGATGGAGTGCGGTAACGCAATGGTATTCGGTGGCAAGGGTAACACCCCCGAGGAGCAGCTCATCGGACTCCCCAAGGAGGGTAATGAGGACAACTTCATGCTGCTGAGTGCTACCGGTTTCCTGGATAAGAATGATGTTGCCGGTTACATGTTCCATGGTGACGCTGACTTTGTAGTTGCATCATGCGTAAGCCAGTATCTCTATGATGAGATGCAGAAGGCAGGCGTAGAGAGCTACATCGTTCGTGAGCCTCAGGGCGGTCACGGTATGGGTATGTACTCAGAGGAGAACCTCAAGAAGATGGTTGACTTCCTGGATGCTCAGCGTGCCAAGACTTCTAAGAAATAATTGAGTTACATTTTATAAGAGAATGCCGCGGCTCTTGGTGAGTCGCGGCATTCATTTTTTAGAAGGTGGTTACGGATATTCCTGCTATGGCCCAGATACCAGGCTGGGGCACGCAGCCGTAATCAATGTATTGCCTGTCTGTAAGGTTGTTGCACTCAATGAACAGCCTGATGCGCTCTTTCTGCCATTGCAGTCTGGCATCGGTAAGCAGATAGGGCTCGTAGTCATAGACCAGTCCGTCTGTTCCGGTATATGATCCGGCACGGTCCTGATAGCGCAGGTTTATACCTAGGGTCAGGCCGGGAAGGATTCCCAGACGTACTCCCGCAACTGCCTTATGTCTTAGATACTCCAGTGTGGAGCGGCTCTGTATTCCCTCTACGTCAACCTTCTGCTGGTCTATATAGGTGTAGGCCAGGTCTGCCGACTGGAGAATATGCTGTGCGGGGATGAGTGTCTCAAAGTCAAATGATGCCTTCAGCTCGGTTCCCCATGAGTTGACCCGGGGGAAATTGACTGACTCCCAACGGCGCTGCTCACTGGGCAGGGTTATGTCCATAATCCAGTCAATCATATCAGTTCCATGGTTGTAGAACAGTGATGCCGATGCCTGGATTCCATCGTAGTCAGTATATTTCAAGCCTAAGTCATAGGCTGTGAGTGTTTCGGGGCGCAGATGCTTGTCGGCCTTATAACCGCCTACGCTGTAGTAGAGTTCGGTTACAGACGGCAGGCGCAGCGACGTGTTGACCGTGGCAAAAGCCTTGAGCTTGCCGGTAAGACGGTAACTCATGTCAATGCCGGGGTAGATCTTGAATGAGCGTCCGTTCCATGTGTTGTACGTGCCTACCGCACCTGCGCTCATGGCAAACTTACCCAGTGTAAGGTTATGCTCCAGCACTATGCTTAAGTTGGTGCGGTCCAGACCGTTGGTGTAGTCACGGTCAGTACCTTTTATATGTATGGGGTTGTCAAGGGGCTCACCAAGGTTACCGCTTACCAGATTCTCATTCTTGATCTCCGCACTTACGGCGGTACGTCCCAACTTCCAGTCAAACCAGCTGTTCAGGGCGGCTCCGGCTACGTCAGAGCGATGGTAGTTGAACGGCACCGGAGTCTCGCTGCCGCGTATAAGCTCAAAACGGTCCTCATTATGGTTCCACCATATGCTGGGATGTATGTGAATGCCTCCAATGGTGCTTTCAGCCTGCAGTGCGGTGTAACTTTTTACGGTATGCTCAAACTGGTCGTCATACTTGGCCGAGTAGAAGGTGTTGCTGCCCCAATCCTTGGCACTTATGCCTGCATGCCAGTTGATTCGTAGCCTGGAGTTGTCAAAACTGCCTTTATAGAAAGCCTTCTTATACTCCATATCGGCATTTAGGCGGTCCTGCTTGCTGCGGCTGTAACCGTCTGAACGGCCGTAACTGCCGGATATCATGTTGTTCCAGTTGCCCTTGACAGCGGCTGCACTAGCTCCGCCTGCCACATATCCGTAGCTGCCTGCCTCAACATGGGCCGATGCCGCACTCCTGGCTGCAGTCTTGGTTACGATATTGATGGCACCCATAAGTGATGATGATCCGTATGCACGTCCTGCAGGTCCCTCCAGAACCTCTATATGGTCAATATCGCTCATGTCAACCGGAAAGTCAAATGAATTGTGTCCGGTCTGGGGGTCACAGATATTTATGCCGTCAAGCAGTATGGCAACCTGCTCAAAATTGCCTCCGCGTACACCTATGTCAGTCTGGGCGCCCATGGGGCCACGCTGGCGTACGTCAACACCTGACGCGTATTTGAGTATGTCGTTTACGGACTGTACGGGATATGCGCTTATCTCATCGGCTGTCATTATATGGGCTATACGTGATGCCTTGGGTAGTGTGGTCTTGATCCTTGAGGCTGTTATCTCTATCTCATCCGTGCGGATAAACAGGGAGTCAGCTGACTCGGCCTGTAAAGAAACGTTGCCTGCTGCTGTAAACATCAAAGCGGCGAATAATGTTTTCAGGTTCATGTCATTCATATTTTTAAATAGGTTATTAGAGATTCATGTCTGATTTTGTACGCAAATTTCTCAAAAAGTAATGTCGTGGGCAAGTCTTCTGCACTTATTCGGACCAATAGTTACCATTTGAGGGAAAAGTGTAAATCCCCAGTCTCCGGTTTGGTATCTCCGGATAGCAATCATGGTTAAAAATGTATAATTATCTCAATGTTATGTAATTGAAATGGGATGCAGAGTTACAATGACTCTATAGAATGTGTAATTTCGCGGCCGAAAACGAAAGGGTATTAATAAACAATGTCGGTAAATGGCCGGCGTAAAAGACGTAACTTTATGAATCTCAAGGGATTTCAACCCAAACTGTTCTCATCTCTTAAGAACGGTTATGACAAGACAAAACTTGTTCAGGACCTGCTTGCAGGTGTAATTGTAGGTATTGTGGCTCTGCCGCTTGCCATCGCGTTCGGTATCGCATCGGGAGCAACCCCCGAGGCAGGTATCCTTACGGCTATCGTTGCTGGTTTCATCATCTCGTTCCTGGGCGGAAGCAAGGTACAGATAGGCGGTCCCACCGGCGCATTCATCGTGATTGTTTACGGTATCATCCAGGAGTACGGCATGAGCGGACTCTGCATTGCGACCTTCATGGCCGGTGCGTTCCTGATACTCATGGGCGTGCTGCATCTGGGTACCATAATAAAGTATATTCCTTATCCTATCATAGTTGGTTTTACCAGCGGTATCGCGCTCACAATCTTTGCCACACAGGTAAAGGACCTGTTCGGCCTGCAGATTGCCGAAGTACCTGCCGGATTCATTGATAAATGGATTGCCTATTTCCAGAATTTTGACACCGTTAACTGGTGGTCTTTGCTGGTAGGCGTGGGCAGCATCCTTATAATCGTCTTCACCCCCAAGGTGAGCCGTAAACTGCCCGGATCACTGGTAGCAATCATCGTGATGACAATAGTTTGCCTGATACTTAAAGGTGTTGGCGTAGAGGGAATTGAGACAATCGGTGACCGTTTCTCAATCTCAACAAACCTGCCTCAGGCCGAAGTTCCCAAGCTGGATTGGAACAGCATTCGCGGTCTGGCTCAGCCCGCCATGGTGATAGCCATGCTTGGTGCCATTGAGTCACTGCTCTCAGCAGCAGTAGCCGATGGTGTTATAGGCGACCGTCATGACAGCAACCAGGAGCTGATTGCCCAGGGCGTAGCCAACATGGTCACCCCGCTTATAGGCGGTATACCCGCCACCGGTGCAATTGCACGTACCATGACTAATATAAACAACGGCGGCCGTACTCCCGTGGCCGGAATCGTGCACGCCGTTGTCCTGGCACTTATCTACCTCTTCCTGATGCCTCTGGTTCAGTTCATTCCCATGGCTTGCCTGGCAGGTATCCTGGTTGTGGTATCATATAACATGAGTGAGTGGCGCAGTTTCAAGGCCATCCTCAAGAACCCCAAGTCCGATATCATCGTGCTGCTGGTTACATTCTTCCTGACCGTGATATTTGACCTTACAATCGCCATCGAAGTTGGTGTACTGATAGCCTGCCTGCTCTGCATGAAGCGTATGGCCGAGACAACCAACGTATCCGTGCTGAGCGATGAGATCGATCCCAACGCAGACTCCGATGTTCAGGGTAATCTGGATCATCTTACTATACCTGAGGGTGTTAAGGTGTATGAGATCAACGGTCCCTATTTCTTTGGAATAGGTAACAAGTTTGAGGAGATGATGGGTGATATGGGCGGTCGCGCCAAGGTTCGCATAATCCGTATGCGTAAGGTTCCGTTCATTGACTCAACCGGTGTACACAACCTGCAGAACATGTGCAAGATGTGTTCGCAAATGGGCGTTAAGGTGGTTCTGTCCGGTGTAAATCCCCAGGTCATGAAGGTAATTGAGGACGCTGGCATGGATGACGTGGTTGGCAAGGAAAACATCTGCAGCCACATCAACATCGCCCTCAAACGCGCAGAAGAAATCCTTTCAGAATAAGGTTTCCAGCAGCACAAACCAACAAGGTTTCCAGTTGCACCCAGTAAAACGGAACCCTGACAGCAAAGCGTTGTCAGGGTTTCGTTTTACCCGGCCTGGAAGGCCGGCAGAGTGGAGCGACATGGAATAAAATGGAATGTCGCGGAACGGATTTGGGGCGTCGCCGCCCCAAATTAAAAAAATGTCGTGTACCTGATACGCAGATAGGTTTCCAGCTAACGACTTTTGAGGCCCTACGGGCCAAAAAAGTCAAAAAACTTCGAGCTGCGAAGCAGCGAGTGCCCGTTGTAAAGCTGCACTTAAATAATGTTTTCAACCGATTACGCACCGCCGTTAAATATCCGCTTTAAGCCCCTGTGGCTAACATATTGGATATTAAACCAATGACTTATTAACCGCTTGTTAAAAACTTTTTTAAATAAAAAGTGGGGGGAAGTGGGTGAAAGTGGAGTGAAAAGTTATAACTTTGAATCCGAATATAGATTATCAGCTAGAAATGAGTTTTATAGGACAGTTCCCCGTACGACTGGATGCCAAGAACAGGGCATTCATGCCGGCAGGTTTCCGCCGCCAGCTGCAGCAGGCCGGTGAGCAGACTCTGGTGGTCCGCAAGGATTACTTTGAGAACTGTCTTGTAATCTATCCCGCATCACAGTGGCAGCAGGAGATTGCCGGGGTGCGTGCCAGACTCAACCGGTTTGACGGAAACCAGCAGATGGTTTACCGTAAACTGGTGTCCGAGGCTCAGGAGGTACAGCTGGACAGCAACGGACGCCTGCTGCTGCCCAAGCAGCTGCTGGACAAGGTGGGCATAAAGCAGGATGCCCTGTTCGTGGGCATGGAGCAGACCATTGAGATATGGGCTCCGGATACTGCCGCCACAACAGGTGACCAGCCGTTCATGACCGATGCTGAGTTTGCTGACAGTCTCAAGAAATTCATGACTGAGTGATACACTGTATATACATATCGGACAAGTGGAAACAAACGGGACTTATCATGTGCCGGTTCTTCTTAAGCAGAGCGTAGAAGGACTTGTTATAGACCCTGACGGGGTCTATGTGGATGCCACCTTCGGTGGTGGCGGCCACTCGCGCGAGATAGTGTCCAGACTCAGCCCCAAAGGTCATCTTTACGGATTTGACCAGGACGCCGATGCCATGCAGAACATAATCAAGGATGAACGGTTCACGTTTGTTTACTCCAATTTCAGATACATGCGCAACTTTATGCGCTGGTACGGTCACACTAAGGTAACCGGCATATTGGCCGACCTGGGTGTCTCCTGGCATCACTTTGATGACAGCAGCCGCGGGTTCTCATTCCGTTTTGAGGGTCCCATAGATATGCGTATGAACCAGAAGGAGGGTTTCAATGCATCGGATGTGCTGAATGACTATCCTGTGGAGCGTCTCTCTCAGTTATTCTGGCTTTACGGTGAGCTGCAGAACGGACGCCAGCTGGCACAGGCTATAGGGCGCGCCCGTGCTAACAGCCGCCTTGAGACCGTGACCCAGCTTATGGATGCCGTACGTCCGGTGATAGGCCGTGAGCGTGAGAAGAAGGATATGGCAAAACTGTTCCAGGCCTTGCGCATGGAGGTGAACCATGAGGTGGATGCGTTGCGTGAGATGCTTACCGGTGCAGTTGAGCTGCTTGACAAGGATGGCCGTCTGGTGGTGATCACGTATCACTCAATAGAGGACCGTATGGTCAAGAACCTTATAAAGAGCGGAAACATAGAGGGTGACATAAAGACTGATTTCTACGGAAACCGCGAGGTGCCTCTGCGTGCCATAGGGAAGCCCATCATTCCCGATGCCGCCGAGCAGGCAGCAAACCCGCGTTCCCGCAGCGCAAAACTTAGGATAGCCCAAAAGATCTGATATGGAAGAGACCGTTACAGACAATACGCACAGAAGGAGGGGGCTTATGCACTCCATGCCTGATTTCATCCACCGTAACATCTGGTTGCTGGTGGAGATTCTGGCGTGCGTCATCTTCTATATCGCCAACCGCTATGCATATCAGCGTGACCAGGCTTATGCCGAGAGACTGAGACGTGAACTTGTGGATATGGAGTATCAGACCCTTAACACCACCAGTGACGTATCGGCCAAGAGCAAGCCGTCATACATAGAGAGTGTCGCTGCCCGGAACGGATCCGGCCTGCAGCCCAGTATAGAACCGCCTTTCCGTCTGCCCAAATGAGTGTAAAGCCTGACATGGATGATTCCGGCAAGAAGGAGAAAAAGAGGGTATCACGCAAATACCTCTCTCTCTTCTTCCTCATGGCTGTATGGGGCATATTCATCATCATCAAGATGGCTATGGTGATGTTTGGCGAGAGGACATACTGGAATGAGGTAAGCAAGCATCTCACATCGACCAACAAGGTCATTGAGGCCCGTCGCGGAAATATCCTGAGCGATGAGGGGCTGCTGCTGGCCAGCAGCGTGAAGCAGTATCGCGTGTTCCTGGATTTCAGGAGTGCCGAGAAGACTCCCCAGCGCGCCGAGAAGGATCAGATGCGTAAGGATACCCTCTTTAATAGGCACGTTGTGGAGTTTGCGCGTCAGATAAACGAGATATTCCCCAAGTATTCGGTCCAGGAGTTCGTGAACCATTACCAGAAGGGTTTTGACTCAAAATCCCATTCATGGCCGCTGCTGCCGGGCGTGTCACGCAACTCATACCCCGTATCTTACAATCAGTACAAGTCACTGTCCAGGACCGTATGGCTCAAGCCCAAGTATGAGCGCTGGTTTTTCAGTGCCGAGTCAAAGATATCACGCCAGAAACCGTTCGGCACACTGGCAGCCCGCACCATTGGCGGCATGTATGAGGCTAAGGACTCGGCCCGTAACGGTCTGGAACTCTCATTTGACTCACTGCTGCGCGGAGTTCCCGGACGCGGTCATGTGGAGAAGGTGCAGAACGTATCGCGTATAGTGGCCGATATCCCCCAGGTGGACGGATGTGACATACGTACCACGATAAATGTGGATATGCAGGATATTGCCGAGGTGGCCCTGCGTAAGGTGATGGACAAGTGGAATGCGGCATCGGGAATAGTGGTGCTGATGGAGGTGCCCACCGGTGATATCAAGGCAATGGCAAGTCTCACCAAGACCGGCCCCGGCCAGTATGATGAGATCCAGAACAATGCCGTAAGGGAGATATATGAGCCGGGCTCCACATTCAAGCCCGTATCCATGATGGTGGCGCTTGATGACGGCAAGATATCCATGACTGACAGCGTGTTCTGCGAGAACGGCGTATACACCGGATTCGGCGGTTCCAGAATGACCGATTCACATAAGTACGGATGGCTGGATGTGACACATATTATCATGAACTCCAGTAATATAGGCACCTCAAAGCTGATACATGCAGCCTATAAGGATAATCCGCAGGCCTTTGTGGACGGGGTTTACCGCACCGGAATCAACACCCATTTTGACCTGCAGCTCAAGGGTGTGGCTGCTCCGGTCATAAGGCGTGAAGGCTATTGGGATGCCACCCGCCTGCCGTGGATGTCAATAGGTTACAACACCCAGCTGCCGGTAATAAACACGCTGGCATTCTATAACGGTATCGCAAACGGCGGCTGTATGGTCGCTCCGCGTCTGGTTACCGAGGTTACACGTGAAGGTGAGGTCGTCAAGGAGTTCCCGGTTGAGGTGGTGCGCCGCCATATGTGTAAGGATGAGACCCTGAAAAAGATACAGTACATGCTTGAGCAGGTGGTAGTGGACGGAACAGGTAAGAATGCCGGTTCCAAATACTTCGTGGTAGCCGGCAAGACCGGTACCGCACAGCTGTCACAGGGATCGGGCGGTTACAGGAGCGGCCCCATGAGATACATGGTTTCATTCTGCGGATATTTCCCGGCCGATAATCCGCAATACTCCTGCATAGTATCGGTACGTACTGACGGCGGTGCGGCAGGCGGTGCCACATGGGCGGCTCCGGCATTCCATGAGATATCGGAGAAGGTTATGGCAAGCCGTAACCTGCGCGAGATAAATGAGGCTTATGACTCCATTCACCAGTTCATCCCCAAGGTGGTGAGCGGCAATCTGGCCAAATCGGCCTCCGTACTCAAGGAGTTGGGCAAGAAAAACCTCATGAGCCGTGAGTACCGTAATGTGGCGGACAGCGTGTGGGGGTCTGTAAGCTCGGACTCCGGAGTGTATGTCATGAAACCCATGATGTTCCAGGAGGGTCTGGTACCCGATGTACACGGAATGGGGGCATCGGACGCACTCTATCTGCTGGAGAGCATGGGAATGAGTGTGAGCATAACCGGAGTAGGCAGGGTTAAGAGCCAGACTCCGGCCAGGAATACCCGTTTCCGTAAGGGAGACAAGATTCAGTTGACATTACAAATGTAAAATATACAAGAGATGACTATCAGGGAATTAATAGCAGGGATCAAGACAGTGGCAGTTGTCGGTAACCAGGACAGGGAGGTTACGGACATACAGCTTGATTCACGCAAGGTTACGGGAGGTTGTCTGTTTGTGGCTATGCGCGGCACTACCGTGGACGGCCATCAGTTCATATCCAAGGCCCAGGAACTGGGTGCTGCAGCCGTACTCTGTGAGGTGCTGCCTGCCGATCAGTCTGAGAGCGTGACATACGTTCAGGTACCGGACTGTGAGGATGTGGTGGGCCTTGTGGCAACCCGTTTCTTTGGCGATCCTTCCGGTAAGGTGAAACTGGTGGGCGTGACCGGAACCAACGGCAAGACCACGATAGCCACACTGCTCTATAACATGTTCCGCAAGTTCGGTTACAAGTGCGGCCTGCTCTCTACCGTATGCAACTACATAGACGGTGAGCCGATACCTGCCGATCATACCACCCCTGATGCCGTTACCCTTAACCGTCTGATGGGACGTATGGCCGATGAGGGCTGCAAGTACGTGTTCATGGAGTGCAGCTCACATGCCATTGTACAGAAGCGTATAGGCGGCCTTAAGTATGCCGGCGGAATATTCACCAACCTGACACGTGACCATCTGGATTACCACAAGACCGTTGAGAATTACCTCAAGGCCAAGAAGATGTTCTTTGACGGACTCCCCAAGGACGCCTTCATGGTGACCAACCTGGATGACAGGAACGGACTGGTAATGGCACAGAATACCAAGGCCAAGGTTACCACATACTCCCTGCGCAGCATGAGTGATTTCAAGGGCCGCATCCTGGAGTCCGGATTTGACGGTATGCTGCTTGAGATAAACGGACGTGAGGTATTCCTCAAGTTCATAGGCAAGTTCAACGCAAGCAACCTGCTGGCGGTTTACGGTACCGCCGTGAACCTGGGACGTGACCCCATGGAGGTGCTCACGGTAATGAGTACGCTGGTTCCGGTAAACGGCCGTTTTGATGCCATACGCTCACCCAAGGGCTTTACAGCCATTGTAGACTACGCCCATACCCCCGATGCACTCACCAACGTGCTCACCACCATCGTGGACGTCCTGGACGGCAAGGGACAGATAATAACCGTTGTGGGCGCAGGCGGAAACCGCGACAAGGGCAAACGTCCGCTCATGGCACAGGAGAGTGTCAAGTACAGCGACCGCGTGATCATTACATCGGACAATCCCCGTTTTGAGGAGCCGCAGGATATCATAAACGATATGCTGGCAGGTCTCACCAAGGATGACATGCGTAAGGTTATAACCATTGTTGACCGCCGCGAGGCAATACGTACCGCGTGCATGATGGCACAGGCGGGCGATGTGATCCTGGTGGCCGGCAAGGGACATGAGGATTATCAGGATGTCAAGGGTGTAAAGCACCATTTTGACGACCATGAGGTGATTAAGGAATCGTTTTAAACAAAAAGAGGATGCTATACTGGCTTATTGAATCTTTAAAGAGAATGGGTGTAGACATTCCGGGAGGCGGAATGTTCCAGTATGTGACATTCAGGGCCATATTCGCCCTGGTACTGTCACTGGTGGTGTCATGCTGGTTCGGCAGTCATTTCATTGACATGCTCAAACGCCGCAATATATCCGAGACCCAGCGTGATGTGAAACTGGATCCGTTCGGCGTGACCAAGAAGGGCGTTCCCACCATGGGAGGCGTTATCATTATTGTAGCCATCCTGATTCCCTGTCTGCTGATAGGTGACCTTAAGAATGTCTACATGTGGCTCATGCTCATAACCACCGTCATCCTGGGTGCCATAGGTTTTGCCGATGACTATATCAAGACATTCCGTAAGAACAAGGACGGACTTAACGGTTGGCTTAAGGTATCGGGCCAGTTGCTGCTGGGTCTGATTGTAGGCCTTACGCTGCGTTACAGCCCCCAGGTGACGATAAATGAGAAGGTTGAGACACGTATTGAGTACAACACCGAGGTAGTGATCAAGACTCCCGATGTAAAGTCCACCCGTACCACCATACCTTTCTTTAAGAACCATAACCTGAACTATGCCGATGCATTCAGCTGGTTGGGTGACAAGACCAAGTATAAGGCAGGCTGGATATTCTTTGTGCTGCTTACGCTGTTCATCGTGACCGCCGTGTCCAACGGATCGAACCTGAATGACGGTATGGACGGTATGGCAGCCGGAAACTCGGCTATCATAGGAGTGACACTGGGTATTCTGGCCTATGTATCCAGTAACGTGGTTACGGCCAGCCATTTTGACCTTATGTATATACCGGGCAGTCAGGAGGTGGTGGTCTACCTGTGCGCCTTTGTGGGAGCGCTGGTGGGTTTCCTGTGGTTCAACTCATATCCGGCACAGATATTCATGGGCGATACTGGCAGCCTTACCATAGGCGGAATCATTGCCGTGGCTGCACTCTGCATACACAAGGAGCTGCTGCTGCCTATCCTGTGCGGCGTGTTCCTGGTGGAGAGCCTGTCGGTAATATGCCAGCGTTTCTATTACAAGCTGGGCAAGCGCAAGGGTGTGCATCAGCGCATCTGGAAACGTACGCCCATACATGATCATTTCCGTACCAGCATGACCAAGGTCCTGGAGGCCGATCCCACCAGCACCGTCAAGTTCCAGGGAAATGAGAAGAAACTACTTTTTGAGACTAAGATAACGCTCAGGACCTGGATCATAAGCATAGGCCTTGCAGCACTTACAATATTGACCTTGAAAATCAGATAATAAAAATGGCAAAGAAGATTGTAGTATTGGGAGCAGGTGAGAGCGGCACAGGTGCCGCAATACTGGCTAAAGCCAAGGGTTTTGACGTGTTCGTATCGGACCTGTCGGAGATAAAGGAGCATTACCGCTCGGAACTGGATGCCCGCGGGATAGAGTGGGAGCAGAAACAGCATACCGAGGCGCGTATCCTGGCCGCCGATGAGGTGATAAAGAGTCCCGGTATTCCCAAGGAGGCTCCTATCATACAGAAACTCATGGCTCAGGGCACACCTATCATATCCGAGATAGAATTTGCCGGCCGATACACAAACGCCAAGATGATCTGCATCACCGGATCGAACGGAAAGACCACCACCACATCACTCATATACCATATATTCAAGATGGCGGGTATGAACGTGGGCCTGGCCGGAAACATCGGAAGCAGTCTGGCATGGCAGGTAGCCGAGAAGAACTTTGACTACTATGTAATTGAGCTGAGCAGCTTCCAGCTGGACAACATGTATGATTTCAAGGCCGATATCGCCATCCTCATGAACATAACTCCTGACCATCTGGACCGTTATGACTATGAGATGCAGAACTATGTGGATGCCAAGATGCGCGTAATCCGCAATCAGACCAAGGATGATGCATTCGTTTACTGGAGTGATGACCCCATCATTACCCGTGAACTCAAGAAATACGGACTGCAGGCTACCCTCTATCCCTTTGCCGAGGCCAAGAAGGAGGATCTGGCAGCATATGTTGAGGACGGAACCCTCTACTTTGACAAGCCCTACGCATTCAACATGGAGCAGGAGTCGCTGGCCCTTACCGGAAAGCACAACCTCTACAACTCCATGGCTGCCGGTATATCGGCCAACATAGCCGGTATCAAGAGCGAGACCATACGTAAGGCCCTGCAGACATTCAAGGGCGTGGAACACCGTCTGGAGCGTGTGGCAAGGGTAAACGGAATAGACTTTATCAATGACTCCAAGGCAACCAACGTGAACAGCTGCTGGTATGCCCTGCAGAGCATGCCCGTAAAGTGCGTGCTGATTCTTGGAGGAAAGGATAAGGGCAATGATTATAATGAGATAGCCGACCTGGTACGTGAGAAATGCTGCGGTCTGGTTTATATGGGCCTGCACAATGAGAAACTGCACGGATTCTTTGACGGATTCGGATTGCCGGTGGCCGATGTGCAGTCCATGAAGGATGCTGTGGATGCAGCTTACAAGATGGCTCACACAGGTGAGATCGTGTTGCTGAGTCCCTGCTGCGCCAGCTTTGACCTGTTCAAGAGCTACGAGGACCGTGGCGACCAGTTCAAGGCATGTGTAAGGGCATTATGATTTGAAATATGGAGAATACGGAGAACAAGACCGAGCGTGGACCGCTGCTTAAGGGTGACCGTGCCATATGGGCAATGGTCATAATACTGTGCTGTATATCCCTGATTGAGGTATTCAGCGCCAGCAGCCGTCTTACATTCGGTAAAAGCAGTTTCCTGAGGCCTATCATAGGCCACTCCCTGCATCTGGGACTGGGCCTGCTGCTTATGTACGGCGTACATCTGTTCCATTACAAGTGGTACAGGATGCTGCCGGTACTGCTTGTTCCCATATCGGTGATACTGCTGGGTTACCTCTCATTCCAAGGTATGACCACGACCGGTGCCGAGCGATGGATTGACCTGGGATTTTTCCAGCTGCAACCGTCCGAGGTGGCCAAGATCGCGGTCATAATGACGGTGGCCTACTGGCTATCCAAACTCAAACCCGATGATGAACTGAGCCAGATCAACACTTTCTGGCGTATCATGCTGCTAACGGGCTTTGTATGCCTGCTCATATTCGGTGAGAACCTCTCCACTGCCATATTGCTGGCAGGTGTGGTGTTCGTGATGATGATACTGGGCGGCATAGCATGGAAACGGATGCTGGTACTGAGCGGTCTTGTGGCTGCAGTGGGTGCCCTGATAGTGGTGATACTGCTGTTTGTCCCTGCACAGACCATACGTGACTCCAGGATAATCCCGTCACGTGCCACCACATGGCAGGCACGTCTGCAGGATTTCTTCCAGCCCGGCAATGACGGCAATCCCAGCGCCTATGAGTATGCAGTCATGGTGGCCCCTGAGAAACCGCAGGAGACCCATGCCAACATAGCCATTGCAACCAGCAACATACTGGGTAAGGGACCAGGAAACTCCGATGAGCGTGACTACCTGCAGGAGGCAAGCTGTGACTTCATCTACGCCATCATCATCGAGGAGCTTGGTATGGCGGGCGGATTGCTGGTGATGTTCGTATACATGATACTGCTGTTCCGTGTAGGGCGTATAGTGAAACGCTGCAAGGAGAAATATCCCGCATATCTGGCCATGGGACTGGGTATGCTGCTGGGACTGCAGGCATTCATAAACATGTCGGTGGCTGTGGGGCTCTTCCCGGTTACCGGCCAGCCGCTGCCGCTCATAAGCAAGGGCGGAACATCGGTCATAATGACCAGTTTCTGCATAGGCATGCTGCTTGGAATAAGCAACACGCTGGACCGTGAGGCGGCAGGTGAGCAGGCTCTGGGTACTGATACTGATGTACCTGCGCCTGTGGACGGAAACGAATCTTTTGACGATATAACAGAACAATAGAATATGGAGGCAAAACCCAGAATTATAATCAGTGGAGGAGGTACGGGAGGACATATTTTTCCCGCCATATCAATAGCACATGCCGTCAAGGCTCTCAGACCCGATGCGGAGATACTGTTCGTAGGTGCCGAGGGCCGTATGGAGATGCAGCGTGTGCCGCAGGCCGGATTTGAGATAAAAGGTCTGCCCATATGCGGGTTTGACCGTAAGAATCCGCTCAAGAACATAGCTGTACTCTTCAAGATAATGCGCAGCCAGATAAAGGCACGCCGTATAATACGTCAGTTCAAGCCTATGGTTGCAGTGGGCGTGGGCGGTTATGCCAGCGGTCCCACACTGCGTATTGCAGGTAAGATGGGTATTCCCACACTGTTGCAGGAGCAGAACTCCTATGCCGGAGTCACCAACAAGATCCTGGCCAAGAAAGCCGCTAGGATATGCGTGGCATATGACGGTATGGAGCGTTTCTTCCCCGCCGACAAGATAATAAAGACCGGCAACCCGGTACGTCCCAGCCTTACAAGCAGCCATATATCACGTAAGGATGCTACAGCCAAAATGGGTCTGGATGCATCAAAGAAAGTAGTGCTGATAATAGGCGGAAGCCTTGGCGCACGCTCCCTGAATGAGAGCGTAATGGCCAATCTGGACCTGATACGCATGTCGGACGATGTACAGTTCGTATGGCAGACCGGCAAGTTCTACTTTGAGGAGATGAAGAGACGTCTGGCCGATGAGCAGCCGGTTGCGAACCTCTTCCCCGTTGAGTTCGTACAGGATATGGATCAGGCTTATGCAGCTGCCGACCTGGTGATATCACGTGCCGGTGCCGGTACCATTTCTGAGCTTTGTCTGCTTGCCAAGCCGGTAATTCTGGTGCCTTCACCCAATGTGGCAGAGGATCATCAGACCAAGAATGCCCTGGCCCTGTCAGATAAGGATGCCGCCATTCATGTACGTGACGTGGATGCCCGCAAGGAGCTTATCCCTGCCGCTATAGACCTGGTCAAGGACAAGGCACGCCTGGAGGCACTGAGTGAGAACATACTCAAACTGGCCTATCATGATTCGGCCCAGATAATTGCCCGTGAGGTACTTAAACTGGCCGGAATAGGCAACGGCTCACTGTCACTCAAGGATATCAAGTCGGTTTACTTTGTAGGTGCCGGTGGCATTGGCATGAGTGCTCTGGTACGCTACTTCCTGGCCCGCGGATGCCAGGTGGGCGGATATGACAAGACATCCACGGAGCTGACATCGGCCCTTATCAAGGAGGGTGCCAGGATCACCTTTGAGGACGGAGAGGACAAGATTGACTCTTGTTTCAGGGATCCGGCATCGACACTGGTGGTCTACACACCTGCCATCCCGGCAAGCAACCGCATACTGAGCTGGTTCAATCAGAAATGCTTTGACGTGCAGAAACGCGCCCAGGTGCTGGGTACGCTGACCCGTTCGCTGGACGGCCTTTGCGTGGCAGGAACCCACGGAAAGACCACCACATCATCAATGGTCGCCCATATACTGGACGGAACCGATGAGGGCTGCAACGCATTCCTGGGCGGTATACTCAAGAACATAGGGACCAACCTCATGATAAGCAACAAGAGCCGTCGCGTGGTGATTGAGGCCGATGAGTTTGACCGGTCGTTCCACCACCTTACACCGCTGCGCACGGTCATTACGGCTGTTGATGCCGACCATCTGGATATATACGGCACCTATGAGGCATATGTGGAGAGCTTCCGCAAGTATACGTCGCTCATAAAGCCGGGCGGTGATCTGATACTGCATGTGGGCCTGGAGGAGAAGATAAAGCCGCAGCTCCAGAAAGGCGTCACTCTCTATACCTACGGTCTGGATGAGGGTACATTCCATGCAGCCAACGTAAGGATCGGTAACGGAGAACTCAAGTTTGACTTTGTATCGCCGCTGGGCAATATATCGGATGTGGAGTTGGGAGTACCCATTCCCATCAACGTGGAGAATGCAGTGGCTGCCATGGCTATGGCTCAGCTGAGCGGTGCCGATGAGAAGGTGATTCGTGAGCGTATCGGTTCGTTCCGCGGCTGCGACCGCCGTTTTGACTTCCACGTAAAGAGGGATGACAAGGTCTATCTGAGTGACTACGCACACCATCCGGCTGAGATAAAGCAGTGCGCCCTGTCACTGCGCCAGCTCTATGCCGACCGTAAGATCACCTGTATATTCCAGCCGCATCTGTATACCCGTACCAGGGATTTCTACAAGGAGTTTGCCGATAGCCTCTCAATCTTTGATGAGGTGTGGCTGCTTGATATCTACCCTGCACGTGAGTTGCCCATTCCGGGTGTTACCAGTGCCCTTCTGGCCGACAACATGAAACCGGGCGTATGCAAGGGCATCATCTCCAGGGACCAGGTTCCGGAACTTGTGGAGAAGATAAAGGATGACGTTCAGGTGCTGGTTACACTGGGTGCCGGTGACCTGGAGGATTATGTAGAAACTATAGCCAAGATCCTGAAGTGATAAAGAAGATCCTATCCATATTGGCAGTTCTGGCGTTTGCCGGTTATCTGGTCTACTCTGCGGTGGCCATGACTGACAGACATGAGGATATCCGTATATGCCGGGGTATAGACCTGCATATATCGGACAGCCTGGACTACGGACTGATTGATGGGGATATGGTGACTTCGCTTTTGCAGGAAAGGGGCTTGGATCCGGTAGGACTCTCCCTTGACAGGATTGACATAGAGGGGATAGAGTCCGTGCTGCTGCGCCATCCGCTGGTGGGGCGTGCACAGTGTTACAAGACCGCCGGTAACATGCTCAGGATAAACATTTCGGGCAAGGTCCCGCTGGTACGCGTGCTCAACAACCGCGGTCAGGATTTCTATGTGGACAGCCGCGGCGAGATCCTTACCCAGCACTCCCTGGCAGTTCAGCTTCCTGTGGCTACGGGATATATTGACCGTAAGTTCGCATCGGGCGATCTTCTGGATGTGGTGAACGCCATAGACCGTTCGGAGTTCTGGAAGGCTCAGGTGGAGCAGATAAACGTGACACGTGAGGGTCAGATAGAGCTGGTACCCCGTGTGGGTGACCACCTGCTCATACTTGGAACGGCCCAGGATGTTGAGGACAAGCTGAAACGTCTGGAGAACTTCTACCATAAGGGTCTGGACAATGTAGGCTGGAACAAGTACCGCTCCATAAGCGTGGCTTATGAGAATCAGGTAGTATGTAAGAAACGAAAATAAGATAGATGGAAAACGAAAAAACAATTGTTGCCATTGAGCTTGGTTCATCCAAGATCTCAGGTGTGGCCGGTCAGATACTGACGGGCGGCTCTCTCAAGGTGTTGGCTTACGCCCATGTGCCGTCATCATCATGTATCAGACATGGTGCCGTATATAATCTGGACAAGACTGCCAATGCCATTGCCGAGGTTGTGGGCCGTCTGGACAACATCCTTTCCACACGTATAGAGAAGGTATACGTGGGCTACAACGCCAAGGGACTGCGCTCAGTGATAAGCCGTGTGGAGCATAAGTTTGAGGAGGAGACGGTGGTCAGCCAGGAGGTGATTGACGACATGTTCCAGCAGTGCAGCGAGATTGAGTACAACGGTTACGTCAATCTGTTCCAGGAGTCTCAGGAGTATGTTGTGGACAGCAAACGCGGAATGGAGACCGATCCCATGGGCGTGGCCTGCCGCTCTCTTGAGGGCAACTACCTGAATATCCTGCTCAAGAAACAGGTTACTGATTATATAGCACAGTGTTTCCGTGCCGCACAGGTACAGATCCTGGACGGTTATGTGGCTCCAATGGCCCAGGCCGATGCAGTCCTGACCGATGATGACCGCCAGCAGGGTTGCGCCCTGGTGGATTACGGCGCAGACACTACAACCGTATCGGTCTACAAGAACGGTATGCTGCGTTACCTGCGTGTCATTCCGTTGGGCAGTGCCCTGATAACCCGTGACCTGTCGGCCATACTCAAGATAGAGACCGAACAGGCCGAGCAGATAAAGTGCACCTACGGTCTGTGCAACCTGATAGGCAGTCAGGATAATGAGGAGACCATCATGCTGAATCAGCGTAAGGTGTCACTCAATGAGATTGGTGAGATAATTGAGGCCCGTAATGAGGAGATTATTCGTAATGTAGCCGCCCAGATAAAGGCATCGGGTTACAGTGAGGTGCTCTATGCCGGAATAGTACTGACCGGAGGCGGATCGCAGCTGCGCCAGCTTGACCAGGTATTCATGAAGATCATGGAGACCAACCGCAAGCCCCGTGTGATTGCCGAGCCTATCTGCGGTGTGGTATGGAACGAGCAGAGCTGGAAACGCGGTGACGGATCACAGCTGTCACTTCTTTCAGTCATGGCCAAGGGTGACGAGAACTGCTGCGAGCTGCCCAAGATGGATGAGATAGACAACCTGGCACCCGAGAATCAGGATAAGGTGATACAGCAGAGCCTGTTTACCGAAGAGGGCGAGAGCGCCCAGGAGGAGCGTGACCGTAAAGAGGAGGAGGAACGCCGTAAGGCTGCAGAGGCTGCAGAGAAGGAGATCCAGGAGAAGGAGCCCGAAGATACCAATACCGGCGGAAAGAAGAAGATAAACTTCTTTAAGCGTGCCCTGGACAGTTTCCTCAACTACAGCGAGGATTTCTTTGATGACAGCGATGACAAGAACACTGAAAATTGACCTTAATTGATTACGACTATGAATCAGGAGATAAAAGACTTTGAGGAGAACGAGATACTTCCGTTTGACTTTCCTACCGAAGCACGTAAGATAATCAAGGTTGTCGGTGTGGGCGGCGGTGGCGGCAATGCCGTCAAGAACATGTACCGTGAAGGCATCCATGATGTTGTATTCGTGATTGCCAATACAGACCAGCAGGCTCTGGCCGACTCGGATATACCTATCAAGCTGCAACTGGGACGTCAGACCACCAACGGACTTGGTGCAGGTAACGACCCCGATGTGGCCCGTAAGGCTGCCGAGGAGAGCATTGAGGAAATAAAGGCACAGTTTAAGGATGACACCCAGATGGTATTCATAACCGCAGGTATGGGTGGCGGTACCGGAACCGGTGCAGCCCCTGTCATTGCCCGTTGTGCCAAGGAGTGCGGCATGCTTACCGTGGGTATCGTGACCATCCCGTTCAAGTTTGAGATGCGCCCCAAGATCAAGCAGGCCCTGAAGGGCGTGCGTGAGATGTCACAGCATGTGGATGCGCTGCTTGTAATAAGCAACGAGAAACTGCTTGAGATCTACCCCGACCAGAGTGTGGCTACCGGATTCAAGCATGTGGACGAGACTCTTACCACTGCCACCAAGAGCATAGCTGAGCTCATTACCTGCCGCGGAATAATAAACCTTGATTTCCGTGATGTAAAGAAGATACTGAGCAACGGCGGTGTGGCAATAATGAGTACAGGAGTTGCCAGCGGCGAGAACCGTGTCAACCAGGCGTTTGACGCAGCCCTCAAGTCACCACTGCTCTATAACAATGATATCCACAAGTCCAAGAAGATACTGTTCAACATCTATCAGAGCACCAAGGCCGAGTATCAGCTCATGCTCGATGAGATGAATGAGGTTCGCCATTTCATGGACAAGTTTGAGGATAAGAACATTGAGGTTATCTGGGGTCTTGCCAATGACGATACCCTGAATGATGAGGTCAAGATTACGGTGCTGGCCACCGGATTCGGAATGGAGAGCATCCCGATGATGGAGGATGAGGAGGAGACTGACCGCGTTATCGAGGATATCTACGGCGACCGCGTCAACAAGAAGCAGCTCTATCTCTATGAGATGAGTGATGCCGATCTGGACAATGACGCACTGATTGACGCGATTGAGTCATCACCCTCATATCTGCGCAACTCCGTTGGACTGGCCGAGATTAAGGCTCTGCGCGCTTAACCGAACACGGTCTCAAGGATCTCAATGGATTTGAGTACCGGGAAAGCCGGTATGTGCAGACGGAAATAATTGTTCAAAGAATTAAGCAGTGTGACGCGTTCCTGACCTGTCAGGGGCGCGTCCTTTATCTCATCATAGCTGCTGTTCATAAGCAGGTTCAGCTTGTATGAAAGCTCAGCCGGCATATAGTCGGAGTGTAGAGGTGTCAGGGGCGTGAAACAGCCGTCACGCATATCCAGTACTGCACCGGGCGTGTATTCATCGGAATTGGGACATACGCCTATGTGGCTGGCCGTTCCAATCATGAAGGCTATGTGAAAGTTGGCGTAACTGCCGTCCGGGGCATTGTCAAACCAGCGTAGTGACTCCGTAAGGAAGGTGTACAAGCCGGGGTTGTTCTGCTCCGAGCGCAGGGCATGGGTCAGGAACTCTGACAGGAACAGCGCAATGGCGCTTTTCTGCGGGTTGAACGGAATCTCCCTGTAGGGCAGGGAGTTCTTGGCTTCCTTGATGTGATGCAGATTCTCGGTGGGTACATACTCAGCCTGGAATTCCAGGTGTGTGAGCGGCTGCAGAAGGGTGTTGCGTGACGCGTTCCTGCCGCTCTTGGACATGAACCATATGAACGGGACCATACCGTGCGTGCGCGTGAATATACGCGCCACACTGCTGCGGTCATTATGCCTTACCGCACCTATAAGTATGCCTTGTTCTGCTATCCACATGGAGGTTCTCTTTAGTCTGTAGCAAAATTAGACAATTATAATCAGAACTGCACTAGGCTCTTAAGATTCTAAAAAATTTGGGGAGATTGTTTGCCGTTTGGAAAAATGTAACTACTTTTGCATCCGCTTTATAGGGCAGCCTCTGGGGGCTTCCCGGAAAGGATGGCGCGTTCGTATATCGGCTAGTACTCAAGATTTTCATTCTTGCAAGATGAGTTCGACTCTCATACGCGCTACAAACAGAAAAAATTAAAATTTAAAAGTTGTTATAATGGCAAACCACAAATCAGCCTTGAAGGCTATCAGAAAGAGCGAGAAGAGAAGACTTCACAACCGTTATTATGCAAAGACCATGCGTAATGCAGTTCGTCAGCTTCGCGCTATGACCAACAAGGAGGAGGCAGTAGCAACCTATCCCAAGGTTCAGAAGATGCTTGACAAGCTGGCCAAGACCAATCTTATCCACAAGAACAAGGCCGCTAACCTCAAGTCAAAGCTCTGCGCTCACATCGCTAAGCTCGCTTGATCTTACCACCCCCTTTGCTGGTTTGATTCGTTACAGGTTGGATTCGTCCAACCTTTTTTGTTTCCTTTCTCATGGTTCTTTTGGAGGTTTGTAATAATACGTACGCACCTGCGTAACTGTACCGTTAGGTACATAATACGGGTAGCCAGCCGTTTCAACGGCTGGATCTTTCCAACCCTAAATACGTTTCCCCGTGCGTGTCCCTAACCTGCACAAAGGTTCCAGCTGCACCCAGTAAAACTAAGGCCTCGCGAGCAAAGCTAGCGAGGTCTTAGTTTTACCCGGCCTGGAAGGCCGGCAGAGTGGAATGGAACGTAGTGGAATGAAACGGGTTTGGGGCGTCGCCGCCCCAAACTAAAAAAAGGTAAAATGCTTCTAATACAAAATACGGTTTCCAGCTAGCGACTTTTGAGGCCCTTCGGGCCCAAAAAGTCAAAAACGCCCGAGCCGCGAAGCGGCGAGCTGCCCGCCGGATGGAATTACTTAGCCGCCTCCGCGTCCTTATTACGAATCTCCACGCGTTTAATCTTGCCGCTAATAGTCTTAGGCAACTCCTCCACAAATTCCACAACTCTAGGATACTTATAAGGAGCCGAAACCTTCTTTACATGATCCTGGATCTCCTTGATAAGAGCCTCCTTATCGGGATAATCCTTGTACTCCTTAGCCAGGATGATGGTAGCCTTGACTACCTGTCCGCGAACCTCATCGGGAACACCGGTAACGGCGCACTCCACAACTGCGGGGTGTGTCATCAGGGCACTCTCAACCTCGAACGGTCCTATGCGGTAACCGGAGCTCTTGATAACGTCATCAGTGCGGCCTACGAACCAGTAGTAGCCGTCACCGTCACGCCATGCAACATCGCCGGTATGGTAGATTCCGTTGTTGTGTACGGTCTTGGTGAGTTCGGGATTGTGGTAATACTCCTCAAACAGACCAAGCGGCAGGCGCTTATCGGTATGCAGGATTATCTCACCGCTCTCACCGTCCTCGGCCGAACGGCCGTCATTGGTGAGCAGGTCCATGTCATATGCGGGGTTGGGTACACCCAGTGAACCGGGTTTGGGAGTCATCCAGGGGAATGTGCCGATGGTCATGGCTGTCTCGGTCTGACCGAATCCCTCATGGATATCAAGACCTGTATGCTCTTTCCAGAACTCAAATACGCTGGGGTTGAGCGGCTCGCCTGCGGTGGTGCAGTACTTGAGTGCGCTCAGGTCATACTGGCTCAGGTCCTCACGAATCAGATAACGGTAGATTGTGGGGGGAGCGCAGAATGATGTAACGCGGTACTTGGCCATTGCAGCCAGTATATTGGCCGGAGTGAACTTCTCATGGTCATATACGAACACTGCTGCACCTGACAGCCACTGTCCGTAGAGCTTGCCCCATACGGCCTTACCCCAACCGGTATCGGCTACGGTAAGATGCAGGCTCTGCTCATTCACGTTGTGCCAGTACTTGGCGGTAACGATATGTCCCAGAGGATAGAGAAAATTGTGAGCTACCATCTTGGGGTTGCCGCTAGATCCTGATGTGAAGTAGAGCAGTGATATGTCATGATTGTCATTTACATGCTCGGGGCGATGGAACTCAGGTGCGTTTTTCATACCCTCATCCATGCTGTACCAGCCGTCCTTGTTGTATGAACCGGTGGCAACGCGGATCTTTACCGACGGAGCATCCTTGAGGCAGTCATTGACATGCTGTATCATGATGGGCTCATCGGCACTTACAATCATCTTGATCTGGGCTGAATTGGCGCGGTAGATGAGGTCCTTGGGGGTGAGCAGGTGGGTGGCGGGAATGGCTACGGCGCCCAACTTGTGAAGAGCCACGATTGAGAACCAGAACTCGGCACGGCGCTTAAGCATCATCATGACGCAGTCACCGCGGCCTATGCCCAGAGACTGGTAGAATGATGCAACCTGGTCTGATTTACGCTTTATGTCGGCAAATGTGTACCTAACCTCGGCGCCTTCATCATTGGTCCACAGAAGTGCCAACTTATCAGGGTTTGTGCGTGCCCACTCATCAACCACGTCATAACCGAAGTTGAAGTTATCGGGCACAATTATTTCAAAATTCTTCTGGAAATCCTCCAGTGAATCAAATTCTACTTTCTTAAGGTATTTCTCTAACATGTTTCTCAGAATATGATGGCAAGGAACCTTGCGGGCTCACCGTTTAGTGCCCTCATGCCATGGGGCTGTGTCGAATCAAAGTATATGCTGTCACCGGGATTAAGGGTGAGTTCCTTTCCGCCGATGCTAAGGAGCAGTGTACCTTTGAGCACCAGGTTGAACTCCTGACCCTCATGTGAGTTCAGGTGCATCTCGTTCTCCATCTTGGGATCAACGGTAACAATGAAAGGTGAAGCCTTGGCGTGCTTGAATCCCATAGCCAGAGCCTGGTATTTGTAGGCTTTCTGACGCTCTATTACGGGACCCTTGCCCTTGCGTACCAGCCAGTAGCTGCTCATGTTGGGGGCGTCGCCAGAGAAAAGCTCCAGAGGCTCCACACCGAACACGCCGGCTGCGTTGCAGAGGAAATTCATCGGAATATCCGATTCACCTGACTCATAGCGTTTCAACTCATCGGGGGTGATGCCGCACTTCTGTGCCACCTCCTCAACGGTCATTTCCAGATCCTCGCGCAGTCCGCGAAGACGCATGGCCATCTGTTTGATCTGTTCGTTTATCTCCATATCAAATAACCTCTATTCCTTTCTCCTCGCAAAGCTTCAGACTGAGCTCACGAAGTTTGAATTTCTGAATCTTGCCGCTACCTGTCAGCGGGTATTCCTTAACAAAGAATACGTATTTAGGTATCTTGTATCGGGCTATCTTGCCGCGGCACCAGTCACGAACCTCATCCTCGGTCAGTTTTGCGCCTTCATCCAGTATGATGAATGCGCCAACCTCCTCGCCGTATTTCTTGGAGGGAACGCCGGCAACCTGTACGTCACGTACGCCGGGCAGGTGGTAGAGGAACTCCTCAATCTCACGCGGGTAGATGTTCTCACCGCCGCGGATGATCATATCCTTGATACGGCCGGTTATGCGGTAGTTGCCGTTCTCGTCCATGATACCAAGGTCACCTGAGTGCAGGTATCCGTTCTCATCGATAACCTCGGCTGTGGCCTCTGGGTTCTTGTAGTAACCCTTCATCACGTTGAATCCCTTGCAGCACATCTCTCCCTGAGTACCTACGGGAACCTCCTTATTGGTCTCAGGATCCAGTACCTTAACGTCAACGAACTCATAGTCACGTCCAACGGTGGTGTAACGTACCTCATCGGGATCGTCTATGCGGGTCTGGCTCATACCGGGTGATGACTCGGTCAAGCCGTATACGCTGGTTACATGCAGGAACATCTTCTCCTCAACCTTACGCATCAGCTCAATAGGGCAGAGTGAACCGGCCATGATACCTGTGCGCAGGCATGAGAGGTCAAACATGTTGAACATGGGGTGGTTAAGCTCGGCTATGAACATGGTGGGCACGCCGTACAGGGCTGTGCAGCGCTCCTTGTGGACCGATGCCAGCGTAACCAGCGGGTCAAAACGCTCAACCAGGACCTCGGTGCAACCGTGTGTGAGGCAGTTCATGGTTGCCAGAACCACGCCGAAGCAGTGGAACAGGGGCACGCAAACGCAGAGCTTGTCATCCTGCGTGAATTTCATGTGCTCTCCTGTAAGGAAACCGTCGTTTGCTATGTTGTAGTGGGTAAGCATGACTCCCTTGGGGAATCCTGTGGTACCCGATGTATACTGCATGTTCACTACGTCGTGGCAGGTCACAGACTTGCGCAGACGCTGGAATTCATCATCCTCTGTGTTCTCACCCAGCAGCAGGATCTCGGCTGTGTTGTACATGCCGCGGTATTTCTCCTGGCCTATGTAAACCACATTCTTGAGTCTGGGGAACCTTTTGCTCTCCAGGTGTCCGCGCTCGCACTCACGCAGTTCAGGCAGCATGGTGTAGGCCATGTCCACGTAGTTGCTCTCCCAAGTACCGTCTGTAAGGCAAAGGGTGTGCATATCGGAGTTCTCAACCAGATACTCAAGCTCATTCTGCTTGTAGTTGGTGTTTACTGTGATGCATACAGCTCCTATCTTGGCGCATGCATAAAGGAATGTGAGCCAATCGGGCACGTTCTGAGCCCACAGACCCACGTGGCTGCCACGGGTAACACCTATTGCTATCAGGCCGCGTGCCATGTCATCGACCCTCTCGTTGAACTGTTTCCAGGTAAAACGGAGGTCGCGGTCTGAATAGACTATATACTCCTTATCGGGAGTCTCCTGGGCCCAATGCTCAAGCCAGTCGCCCAGTGTTCTTTCAGATAACTGATACATGGGCTAAATCAAATGGGAGTATATACAACGGCAAGGATGCGGGCTTTCTGTCCGTTATATCCGTGCACGTGGTGTTTTACAATTGAATCGTAGTAGATGCTGTCACCCTTGTCCAGGACGTAGGTGGTCTTGCCGTAGTTGATCTCTACCTGACCCTCAAGAACGTAGATGAACTCCTCACCCTCATGGGTTGAGAGATCAAAGTTGGGAGCCTCATTGGGCAGGATGTCAATTACGAACGGCTCCAGATGGCGGTTGTCCTTGCCGTCTGAGAGTGAGTGGTAGATCATGTTCTCATGACCGCTTGATGCATGGTTTGAGAACCTTACGCTCTCATGCTCATCCTCGGCACGGCTTACAACAGCGCCTATGCTCTGCTGGTCATCAAGGAAAGTACCTAGACGGACACCCAGTACGCGGGCAATCTTGATTAGGGGAGCCAGACCCGGCAGCGGGCCATCCTCCTCAATTGCCTTGATCTGTTCAACGGTTAGCTGTGCGCGCTCGGCCAGCACCTCAATCTCCATCTGTTTTGACTCCCTCAGGGAGCGGATTTTCTTACCTACTGGTACTTTCGAATTCATGACTTTTGTATTTTTATGCGGAATGTTTCGTATTCACGCGGCAAAAGTACAAAAAGCATCCGAAATGAATGCGTAAAGCACTATAATACTTATAGAAAAGAGTATCAAAATTATCATTTTTAAACAATGTGGAACCAATCATTTTGATTATCTTTGTATGTCTAAGAAAACACTCAAAATGGCAGAAGAAATCATCAACGGACAGGCCAATTATTCCGCGCAGAATATTCAGGTTCTGGAGGGTTTGGAGGCAGTGCGCAAGCGCCCTGCAATGTATATAGGTGACATCAGCGAGAAGGGTCTGCACCACTTGGTATATGAGGTAGTCGACAACTCTATAGATGAGTCCATGGCCGGCTATTGCACACACATTGAGGTGGCCATCAACGAGGACGGCTCAATAACCGTTCAGGATAACGGCCGCGGTATCCCGGTTGACATGCATCCCAAGGAGCACAAATCGGCCCTTGAGGTTGTAATGACCGTGCTGCATGCCGGCGGTAAGTTTGACAAGGGTTCATATAAGGTGTCGGGTGGTCTGCACGGTGTAGGTGTATCGTGCGTAAACGCCCTCTCCACCAAGATGGTTACAGAGGTGTTCCGTGAGGGTAAGGTATATCGTCAGGAGTATGCCTGCGGTAAGCCTGTTACCGCCGTTGAGTGTGTAGGCACTACCGATATTAACGGTACCCGTCAGACATTCTGGCCCGACGGCTCCATATTCACTACAACAGAGTACAAATATGATATTCTGGCAGCACGTCTGCATGAACTTGCATTCCTGAATGCAGGTCTTAAGATTTCACTCACTGACTACCGTGTCATGGAGGAGGGTGAGCCCAAGAAGGATGTATTCTTCTCAAATGAGGGCCTCAAGGAGTTTGTGGCCTACATTGATGAGAACCGCGTTCATCTTATCCCGGATCCCATCTACCTTAACACAGAGAAGCAGGGAGTACCCATTGAGGTTGCCATCCTCTACAACACTGAGTACAAGGAGACAATCCGTTCATTCGTTAACAACATCAACACCATAGAGGGCGGTACCCACCTGGTAGGTTTCCGCACCGCGCTCACCCGCACACTCAAGAAGTATGCCGATGACAACAAGTTCCTTGAGAAAGCCAAGGTAGAGATTGAGGGTGAGGATTTCCGTGAGGGTCTTACAGCCGTAATCTCAGTAAAGGTTTCAGAGCCTCAGTTTGAGGGTCAGACCAAGACCAAGCTGGGTAACAGTGAGGTTGCAGGTGCCGTACAGCAGGCTGTAGGTGAGGCTCTTACATTCTATCTTGAGGAGCATCCCAAGGAGGCTAAGATGATTGTTGACAAGGTTATCCTGGCAGCCCAGGCACGTGTAGCCGCCCGTAAGGCGCGTGAGAGCGTACAGCGCAAGAGCCCGCTCTCAGGCAGCGGACTTCCCGGTAAGCTGGCCGACTGCTCCGATAAGGATCCCGCCAACTGCGAGCTCTTTATCGTTGAGGGTGACTCTGCCGGTGGTAGCGCCAAGCAGGGTCGTGACCGTCACACCCAGGCTATCCTGCCTATCCGCGGTAAGATTTTCAACGTAGAGCGTGTTATGTGGCACAAGGCCTTTGACCATGAAGAGGTTAACAACATCATCCAGGCTCTGGGTGTACGTTTCGGCCTCAACCCCGATGACTCAAAGGCAGCAAACTATGACAAACTGCGTTATTACAAGGTAATCATCATGACCGATGCCGATGTCGACGGCTCACACATCGACACCCTTATCATGACACTCTTCTTCCGCTACATGCCGGAGCTGATTGAGAACGGTCATCTCTACATAGCTACACCTCCTCTTTACCTCTGCACAAAGGGTAAGGTCAAGGAGTTCTGCTATGATGACGTTCAGCGTCAGCGTTTCATTGACCAGTACGGTGGCGGTCTGGAGCAGAATATCATTACCCAGCGATACAAAGGTCTGGGTGAGATGAACCCGGAGCAGCTTTGGGAGACAACCATGAATCCTGAGAACCGTCTGCTTAAGCAGGTTCATATCCAGGATGCAGCTGAGGCTGACCGCATATTCTCTATGTTGATGGGTGAGGATGTGGGGACACGTCGCGAATTTATCGAGCGCAATGCTACTTACGCTAATATTGATGCTTAAGTGATTTGCCATCCGGCGGGGGCTCGCGCCTTTGGCGCTCGGTATTTTTTGACTTTTATGGCCCGGAGGGCCTAAAAAGTCGCTAGCTGGAAACGTATCTGCGTATTAGAAACAACCTTTTTTTAATTTGGGGCGGCGACGCCCCAAATCCGTTCCGCGGGACATGGTCCCGCTCCACTCTGCCGGCCTTCCAGGCCGGGTAAAACGAAACCCCGACAACGCTTTGCTGTCGGGGTTCCGTTTTACTGGGTGCAGCTGGAAACCTTTTTATACCTTGAGTGGTGCAGCTGGAAACCGTGCTAGTGTGTGCAACGGGAAACGCAGGTGCGTACGTATTATTTCACCAATTCCATACCAGCTTTTATCGCTTTTTCGTTGAGCGGGAGGTATTTCCAGTTACGCTCTGATACGGAGTGCTTGATGCCTTCCATTACGTAATCTACCTGGAGGATGGGGCGGATCTTCATGAACGCTCCAAGCAGGAACATGTTAGCTACCTTGGAGGCGTTTATCTTGGCAGCCTCCTCGATGGCCTTGATGGGGTAGATGGTAA
>Ga0265298_10000565_pt1 | contig 54864 bp, 41 predicted proteins | sample AusTroGonzalo_MG_3_FD_193486 | JGI IMG/M metagenome (GOLD analysis project Ga0265298, IMG submission 193486) | Bovine rumen microbial communities from tropical cattle in Woodstock, Queensland, Australia - Gonzalo_01 | ecosystem: Host-associated > Mammals > Digestive system > Stomach > Rumen ... | reverse complement strand
CAAGAAGAACCTCGGCCTCATGCAGATGCAGTACAAGAACGTCTACGTCGCGTACGTGTCGATGGGCACGAACCCGGCCGCCACGGTCAAGGCCTTCAACGAGGCCGAGAACTACAACGGCCCGGCGATCATCATCGCCTACGCGCACTGCATCGAGCAGGGTCTCCTCACGAAGACCGGTCCTGCGCACCAGAAGGCGGCGGTCGAGTCCGTCCACTTCCCGCTCTGGACGTACAACCCGACCACCGGCAAGGTGAAGCTCGACAGCGCCGACAAGTCCGACACCGTCTCCTTCGCGGCGAACGCCGTCTCGAAGGAACTTGGCGAGAACCGCTTCAAGCAGCTCGTCAAGAAGATCGGCCAGGACAAGGCGATGGAGATGCTCAAGGGCGCCGAGCAGGGCTTCAAGGACAACTACGCGCTCCTGAAGAAGCTCTCCGAGATGTAATCGGACTAAAAATGGTTGCGGCGGTAATCTCGCTGCCGCAATCATTTTCGCAAATAAAAAATCAACGGCAAAGGAGGTGTTCTGATGTTTTGCAAGAACTGTGGAAAAGAACTTGACGATAGCGCTGTGGCATGCATGGGATGCGGATGCGATCCGCGGAAGGGGAACAAGCATTGCCATCATTGCGGAGTGGAGGTTCAGAGTAATCAGGTCGTTTGCGTTAAGTGCGGCACCGCCCTGAATGGAGCGTCTGCAGCTCCGAGAGCTGGCGGCACTCAGGCTAAGAGCAAACTAACGTATTTGTTGTTGGCCATATTCTTAGGTGGGTTTGGCGTGCATAATTTCTATGCAGGTTATACAAATGTGGGCATCATCCAGTTGCTTGTTTCGCTAATAGGTGGAACCTTGACATGTGGATTATCCTCTATCGGCGTATGGGTATGGGCCGTGATTGAAGGTGCAACGAAAGAAGTAGACGCGTCAGGAACGCCCTTTGAGAAGTAGGCTTTTCTTCGTTTGGATAATAGTTTGCGGCAGCGTAATATCCATTATTGCTGCCGTAAATTATTTTTTCTTGCATAGTACGCAACTCTGCGTTTTTAGAGCGGCCACCGGATTGCCCTGTCCAGGGTGTGGTTTGACACACGCTGCACTTGCTCTTCTTCGTGGAGAGATTGTGGAGTCTTTACATTGCCATGCTTTGCTTGTTCCTTACGTCTTAACAATAGCCGCAAACACGACACAGATTGATTTCTTTGCTGCCAATTGGCTTCGCTCTTGCAGGTGGATATGGATGCTATTGATCGGATCGCTTGGATATTATGCCATAAGAATGGTGTTGTACTTTCCGAAAGGTCCATATCCTATGGTTTACGACCAACGCTGCTATCTGTACCGTGGGCTGAAAATAGCGCTGAGTTTTTGGAACTAGGCGGTGTGGGTGTCTGCACTTTTTGCCCCTCCCACCCTTGTATTGTAAAAGAGAATATGGTATCATTGCAATGTCTTCGCTGTTGGTGGCAGATGTCGTGTCTGCTAAGGTGTTCCATTTAACTGATGCGTTGGATAGGCCGACGTATCACCAAAAGTAAAGAAGGAGTAAAAATGAAACTGATTGATGATCTGAAGAGCAACGATGTAAAGTTGCCGGCTGGCAAGAGCTTTACGACGTATGCTGTGCTGGCAATATTGCTTGGCGGTCTCGGGATTCATAATTTCTGGGCGGGAAACCAAGACAAAGCAAAAGCACAGCTGATCGTTGGCGTCGTTGGTATTTTCTGCTGCTGCGGTTTGGGAGCTACTATATCTTGGATTACCGCAATCATGGATGTTGTGACGGTTAAGAATTCTCTTGGCCAGAATGCATGATTGGCAGGCCTTGCCTTGGCGATTTCCCGCCAAGGCAAGGTTTGTTTTATGAAGAAAGCGGCATTGGTCGGCATTGTGCTGCTTGTTGTTGCGTATTGCATAGTATTGTTTGTCTTTGATCCAAGTAAATATAGCCTGTTCCCCAGATGCCCAATGTATTGGTTGACAGGGTTGAAGTGCGCAGGGTGCGGAGGTCAGCGAGCTGTGTATTGCTTGTTGCACGGCGAGTTCTTGCAGGCTATGAGGTTTAATTGTTTTCTCGTCGGTTTTTTCCCGGTGTTTGCAATTGGGTTATACGCGGGGCCGTTCGCAAAAAAGAAATGGTATCCGTATGTTGGTCTGGTGGCGATGCTGGTCTTCATGGTAGTGAGGAACCTTTCAGGAGTTGACCTGTGAGCAGGAACTTTACGTACAATGGTCTTGCACGCAATGGTCTTGCACGACCAAACTCAACAAGGATTTGTCCATGCCTTGCGGAGTTAAACTCAACATGGGCATAGGAGAATAGGTTATGATATGTGGAAAATGCGGCGCAGTGATTGCCGATAACACGAATGTGTGCCCCCAATGCGGCACTTCGGTTGCCAGGCCAACCGTTACAACGAATAATGGTGCGGCCATCCCAAGTCATTTGGTTGGGGCCATAATTTCAACACTTTGTTGCTGTTTGCCCTTTGGCATACCTGCAATCATTTTTGCGGCACAGGTGAATACCAAGGCCGCTGCTGGTGACTTGGAAGGGGCGAGAAGGGCTTCCAAAAACGCACTGACATGGATGCTCGTGAGCATTGGCGTCGGCATTGTTGTGCAGTTTATTGCCTTGTTGATTAACTTGATCCCGGTGGTTGCTGCGGCAGCCGGTGACATGTAGCAAGGGGTCGTCAAGCACATGGATGCGGTGTTCCTTTGGGAAGACCGCATCCATGCGTCATTCATCGGGTGTGTTCTTTTTTGCTTTTTGCGTAAGTAGAAATAGCTTGATGCCTACACAGAAATGGTGATTGAATGGATGCCATATCTTCAATAGCAGGGTTGCTGTCCTTCTGCGGCATATCATCGATGAGAATGTTTGCGCCGACGTTCTTGTTTGGGGCAATTTGTCGGTTCTTGCCGGAGTACAGTTGGTGTCCATCTGAAATTTCGGAACTTGCGGCGAGTTGCCCTCCGTTTTTGACGGGGAATTTCGGGCTCTGTGTTTTTGGTGTGCTGGGTGTGTTGGAAATTATAGCGAATTGGGATGACTCGATCAAGGAGCTGATATCGGAGACGAATATTGAAATGTATGCAAAGCCGCTGTTTGCGGCTCTTGCGAGTTATGCGATTTGCAGCCCCGAACAATTGCAGGTTCTTTCGGCTGTCGTTGAAGGTGTTCCTGGCGTTGTGCCAATGGCTTGTGATCCAGCGGCGGCTAATGCCGTAACTTCGGCGGTGTCGTCGGCGGTGTCCAGTGTGGATGCCAATACTGTCTCAAATGCGGTTGTTGCCGCCGCACAGGGTGCATCAGGGACGGAACCTTCGTCGGCGGGATTGTCGTTCAAGGCGATTTTCTCGGCTTTGTTCTGCGGCGGCGGAACTTTCGGATTGTGCAAAGTCCGGTCTTATGTAGTTTCTGCGGTGCGCGAGCTTGATCCAGACAACACCATGCGCTTGAACACGTTGCTGACGTTGTTTGAAGAAGGATCTTGGCTGGCAATACTTCCCATCCTTCTGGTATTCCCGATAATAGCATTGCTGTTGATGGTGCTTTTCGCTATTATTGGTTGGTTGTTTTCCATTCCGATTAAGAATATTGCGGAGAAAAGACGGGCGCATTGGGATGCGGTCGGTAAGGAGGGCATGTTGAAGGCGGTGCGTATTCGTGCGGCTGTGATATTTACCCTTGGTGTGTTCTTGAGTGCAATCCCCGTGTTGGGATATCTTGTGACTGTCGTTGCTTTGAATTTGCTGGTGTTTGGTGTTATTTCCCTTTACGAGAAATCGGCTTATCGCATATTTGTCAAACTTATAATGCGATTCATAAAGTTGACGTTGTTTCTCATCGCGCTTTTGTTCTCGGGCATCCCGTTCATGGGCGTTCTGCTGCTGTTGCCATACTTGATATCGTTTTTCATTAGGACAAATAAAATTAAGAAATGGCGCACCCCCGCGCGACCTCAAACCTAAAACGCAAGGCGCATATTCCCCGACAACTGAAGGGAGGGGGCGCCGAAGACGGTGGCTACAGGGGTGCACTTGTTGCCGCGCCTTCGTTTTTGGTATAATTTCCACCATGAAACTCGACCCTACGAAGATGAAGGACTGGCAGATTGCAGAAGCTGCCGAAGAGAATCTTAAACCCGCCGCCGCGCTTGCACAGGAGCTGGGGCTTCAGGAGGACGAGTGGACGCCCTACGGCAAGGTCCTCGCCAAAGTCGATGTCACAAAGGTGCTGAAGCGTGTTGGCGCCGGCCGCAAAGGCAAGTATATCGACGTCACGGCAATCACCCCGACCGCGCTTGGCGAGGGCAAGACGACGACGACTCTTGGCCTTGTCGAAGGCCTCGGCAAGCTCGGCAAGAAGGTCGTCGGTTGCGTTCGTCAGCCGTCCGGCGGGCCGACTTTCAACATCAAGGGTAGCGCGGCGGGCGGCGGGCTTGCGCAGGTTGTGCCGCTCACGGCGCTTTCGCTTGGGCTTACCGGCGACATCGACGCGATCACAAACGCCAACAACCTCGCTATGGTCGCGCTCAACTCCAGGATGCAGCACGAACGCAACCACGATGACGCATGGCTCGCGGAGCGCGGGCTAAAGCGCCTCGACATCGATCCCGAGCGCATTCAGTTCCGCTGGGCGATGGACTTCTGCGCACAGGGGCTTCGCAACATCGAGATTGGCCGCGGCGGAAAGCTCGACGGCTTCAACTGCGCGAGCGGCTTCTACATCACCGTCGCGTCGGAAGTTATGGCGATTCTTGCCATGAGTGCCGACCTCACAGACCTGAGAAAGCGCCTTTCGAAGATAATCGTCGCCTACTCGAAGTCAGGCGCTCCTGTCACGACGAAAGACCTCGAGGTCGATGGCGCGATGTGCGCACTCCTCGTGAACGCGATCCAGCCGACGCTTATGCAGTCCATCGAGGGCCAGCCAATGTTCGTCCACGCGGGGCCTTTCGCCAACATCGCGATCGGGCAGAACTCGGTTGTCGCTGATCGCCTCGCCTGCGCCCTTGGCGACTACGTCGTCACGGAGTCGGGGTTCGCTTCTGACATGGGCTTCGAGAAGTTCTGGAACATCAAGTGTCGCTGCTCTGGGCTCAAGCCCGACGCTGTCGTGCTCGTCGCGACCGTCCGTGCGCTCAAGGCCCACGGCGGCGCGCCTGCCGTTAAGGCGGGTCTTCCGCTCGACCCCGCATACACGACCGAGAACCTCGAGCTTCTCGAGAAGGGCTGCGACAACCTGCTCGCGCACATCGACATCATCCGTCGCGCGGGCATCCAGCCCGTAGTCTGCCTCAATGCGTTCTATACAGACACCCAGCCGGAGCGCGACCTCGTGAGGCGCGTAGCGGAGGGTGCGGGCGCGACGTTTGCCGTGAGCGACCACTGGCTCAAGGGCGGCGATGGCGCGATAGAGCTTGCTGAGGCGGTCATCGCCGCTTGCGAGAAGCCCAATGAGTTCGCGTATCTCTGCGACCTCGAAGAGCCCCTTAAGGACCGCATCGAAAAGCAGGTCAAGGAAGTCTACGGCGGCGACGGCGTCGATTTCGAGCCGCTGGCGCTTGAAAAGCTTGCGGCGTTCCAGGCGAACCCAGAGACGGCGCGTCTTCCGATTTGCATTGCGAAGACTCAATACTCGCTTTCCCACGACCCGAAGCTCCTCGGCCGTCCGAAGGGCTGGCGCATGCCGGTCAAGGACGTCCTCATATACAGCGGCGCGGGTCTCATCGTTCCCGTCGCGGGAGAAATCAAGCTCATGCCGGGAACATCGGCGTCGCCGGCCTACCGCCGCATCGACGTCGACGTTGAAACAGGAAAGGTGAAAGGGCTCTTCTGATGAAACGGCAGATCGTCCTCATAATCTCACTCGTAGCCGGCCTTATCGCCGCGCTTCTCACGCGCACATACCTTACGGTCAAGGAGAACGAGATCAAGGCCGAGAAGGAGCGGCTTATAAAGAAATACGGCACCATCGAGGTCGTTACGTTCAAGCGCGATGTTCCGTCTGGGACGGTGCTCTCAAAGGCGGACATCGAACGGCGGCTTGCGCCCGAGCTTGGGCTTCGTGGCCAGGCCGTGACCGATGAAGCAGATGTTTTGGGCCGTAAGATCATTATCGGGCACAAGGCGAAGGAAGTTGTTTTCTGGAGCGACGTCGAGGGCGGCGATCCGCGGGCGAAGGGGCTTTCTGCCGACGTTAAGCGCCAGATGCGCGCGATGTCGATCAACGTGAACGGCGCGGCGGCGGTTAGCGGCATGATAAAGCCGAACGACCATGTCGACGTAATCGGCACATTCAACTTCCCAGACGACGAGGGCAAGATCAAACGCGGTGATCCCGTGACGTGCACGATTCTCCAGAATGTCCTCGTCCTCGCGACTGGCAAGGACACTTCTAAGACGCAGGCGCGCGAGCTTGGGATGGTAGGCGGTTCCAACTACTCTACGGTGACTCTTGAGGTGAGCCCTCGCGAGGCAGAGATGCTGGCGTTCGCCGAGCAGATAAAGGGGCGCCTCATACTTACGCTCCGCAACCGCAACGACACTTCTTCCGAAAAGGAGCTTCCGCAGGTCGATTACGTCAAGATTCGCCAGGAGATGGAGGAGCTCAACCAGAAACGCCAGCAGAAGCTCGGGGGGAGGTAGCCGATGGTCCTTACTACCCTCATCGGCGGAGATCGCGAAACCCGCTCGCTCGCGGACGGAACGTACATGATAGGGCGCAATCCCTCGTGCCCCGTCTGCTTCAGTTTTCCCGACGTATCCGAGCGCCACGCGATCCTGACCGTGAGGAATGGAAAGGCCATCATTGAAGACCTCCACAGTGCAAACGGGACATACGTAAACGGTGAGCAGATAGACGGCCCCGTAACGCTCGACAGCGGAATGGTCGTGCAGATTGGCGAGTCTATGCTGCGCGTGTGCGACGAGAACGACTGGGCGGCCAATGCCGCCGAGCCCGCCGCAAGCGAAGCGCCAGTCGAGGAGCAGGCTCCCGTTGCCGACGACGAAGAAGAAGCGTCGCCGCCAGACCCGATGCGCGAACTCAGACGCAGCGTCCAGGAGCAGATACAGAAGGAACTCCTGAAGCGCATGGACATGAAGCGGCTTACGATGCAGGGCGTCGACCGCGAGGGGCTTGAGGACACTGCGCGCGAAAAGATTCGCCAGATCATAGACGAAGTCGTCGCCAATGGGCGGCTTCCCGACGGTATTGACCCCGTCCGGCTCGAAGACGACGTTTTCAACGAGGCGATGCGCCTGGGGCCTCTCGAAGACCTGCTTGCCGACGACACCGTGAGCGAAATCATGGTGAACGGTCCTGACAAGGTTTACATCGAGCGCGGCGGAAAGCTCATCCTTTCCGACTGCCAGTTCACAGACGACGCGAGCGTTCTCTCGGTTATCGAGCGCATTATTGCGCCTCTCGGCCGTCGCTGCGACGAGTCCCAACCGTATGTTGACGCGCGTCTTGCCGATGGTAGCCGCGTAAACGCGATTATCGCCCCGCTCGCGCTCTCTGGCCCAACTATCACGATACGAAAGTTCTCCAAGAAGGCGCTTACGCCAGATGACTTCATCCGCTTCGGGACATGGACGCACAACGCGGCGGAATTCATGAAGCTCTGCGTGTGGCTCAGGAAGAACGTCATTGTTGCAGGCGGAACGGGATCGGGCAAGACGACGCTCCTTAACCTTCTTTCCGGCTTCATTCCCCACAGCGAGCGCATCGTAACCGTCGAGGATGCGGCGGAACTGCGTCTCCAGCAGCCGCACGTCGTACGCCTTGAGGCGAGGCCGCCGAACATCGAGGGGAAGGGCGCTGTGCCGATCCGCGATCTCGTAAAGAACTGCCTCAGAATGCGCCCCGACCGCATCATCGTCGGCGAATGTCGCGGCGGCGAGGCACTTGACATGCTTCAGGCGATGAACACCGGTCACGACGGGTCGCTCACGACCGTCCACGCAAATTCGCCGCGCGACGTCATCTCGCGTCTTGAGACGATGGTGCTGATGAGCGGCATGGAACTTCCCTCGCGCGCGATTCGCGAGCAGATTGCCTCGGCAGTCGACATCATTATCCACGAGTCGCGTCTTTCCGACGGTTCGCGCAAGGTGACGGCGATCACCGAGGTGACGGGACTTGAGGGCAACCAGATAGTGATGCAGGACATCTTCGCATTTCGGCAGAATGGCGTCGGCCCCGACGGGAAGATCCTCGGCGAATTCAAGCCGACTGGCGCGATGCCGACATGGTTCGATCAGCTTGCGGGACGCGGTATAAAGTGTGATCCGAAGATGTTCGATCCCGACTGCATGGCGGACTTCACCGTGGAGAGGACGAAATGATTCTTTGGCTTTCCGTCGTCCTGTTTGGCATCTGCTTCGCGGGAATCGCGTGGTATTTCTGCGCTGGTGTCAAGATCAAGGCGGGCTGGCAGAACGGCGAAAGTCCTCTTGCGAGGTGGCTCGACCAGCGCCGTCGCGACAAGTTCAACGAGCAGCTTCCCGAGGCGCTTGCCACGATGTCGAACGCGCTTAGGGCGGGTTTTTCGATATCTCAGGCGTTCGACTCTGTCGTCGCGCAGGGCGAAAAGCCGATGTGCGAGGAGTTTGCGATTCTCCAGCAGCAGCTCAGGATTGGCATGAGCTTTGAGGACGCGCTTGAGTCGATGTCGGGTCGCGTCGGGTCCGACGACCTCACCCTCGTCACGACGGCGATCCTCATCAGTCGCAAGACTGGCGGCAATGTTACGGAAATCTTCGACAAGATATCCGAGACTATACGCGGCCGCATGCGCATCGAGCGCAAGGTGAAGACAATGACGGCTCAGGGCCGCATGCAGGGAATCATCGTCTCGGTGATGCCGCTTTTCCTCGGCGTTGTCATGACGGTGATGAAGCCCAAGCTGATGCTGCCGTTTTTCTGCAGCTTGACGGGTCTTGGCTCGATAGTCTTGGTAATCGCGCTCATTACCGTCGGCTGGCTGATTATCCGCAAGATAATCAAGATCGACGTGTGACGCTTTCGTGCACCGAAGGGCGTGTGCTCAGCCCTTAAAGAACTTGACGAACGCCGCGGTCGTGGAGACGCCCTCTTTGTGCGCCGATTTCGCCTTTAGCTCTTTAAGAAGTGCGTCGCACTTGCCGCATCGCCTGCAGTCGTGAGTGTTGGGGCAGTCGCGGACCTCTGGCCATAGCGGTGATGCACCGAGGGCGGCGTTGTCGATGGAGAAGGGGAAGTCGAAGAATGGATCGGTGATCTTCGTCATGTCGCCGTCGTATGAGTAGGTCGCATACGCGCGAATAATCGCTTCGGGATCGGCGTGGCGTCGCGTGGCGAGTTTCACGATGTCGGCGTATTTCTCGTATTTCGGCAGCTCTTCGGGGCGCAGCCAGTTGGCGCGCAGGAAGTCCGCGTAGTTGCCGCGCTCGTAGTTCGTCCGGCAGAGGAATGCCGAGAAGTTGAACTGCTCTCCGGCGACGCTTTGACCCATGCGGTTGTGCCCGTGCAAGTTGTTGTGGAATTGGCGGAAAGGGCAGTCCCTGAGGCATCCTGAGTTTGCGTAGATGCAGAGCGACTTGCCGTGTTCCTTGGCCCATTCATGAAGCATTTTCACGTAGTCGAGCTGCCTATGGCGGTCGATCCCAGCATAGAATGAATCGAAGATGTCCTTAACATAAGTTAGGGAAATCGCGTTTTCGGCGTAGACATTGACGCTAATGCGTATTTTTATCTCGGGAAACCGCTTGCGTATGACGGTCGCGATGAAGGGGGAGGTTGTGGTAAGGTGCTCTGGGAGGAGTCCTTTAGAGTCCATTTCGCCGAGCATTTTCGTCACATGGTCGGCAAGATCTGGCGAGATGGAAATGTCGCCGTAGCAGTTGGCGTTGAAAATGGCGTCGAGCGCGATCCCGTTCTCGCGACACCACGCAAGATCGGCGTAGATCAGCTCCTTGCGCTCGGGCGTCCAAGGTGCCATCGGGCGACTCGCTGTCACGCCTGGCCAGGCGAAGAAGACTTCCTTGATTCGATTCGCATATTTCTCGCAGATTTCGCGGAAAGGCGCGTTGTCGAACCATCCTACTGCAAGCGTTCGCCGAGCGTCCGATATGGTATTTTGCTGGTTCATCTAACAAGTAAACGCCATGTGAGCGTGCATGGTTCATTGCGTGTGCGCCGAAGATGTGTGCGCTTGATTTTAGCGCCATAATTTCGGTATAATATTACTTCAAATTGCGAGTAGGAAGATGAAAGACAGATTTTTCGACAAGATCGACTGGGCGGCCTTCTGGACGGCTACGCTCGTCACGTTTGCGGTCTATTTCTTTACCCTTGGCCCGTCGGTAGGGCTTGAGGACTCGGGCGAGCTTGCGACGGCAGGCGCGCATCTCGGCGTCCCTCATCCCCCGGGGTATCCGTTTTGGACCTTCTGCAGTTGGCTTTTCTGCAAGGCGTTTTCCTGGGTCACTTACATGGGCCATCCGACGCCTGCATGGTGCATCTCGCTCTTCTCCGCGACGGCCGGCGCGTTTGCTGCGGGTTTTACGGCGATGCTGATATGTCGCTCGGGGCGGGATTTCCTTGGGGGTGGAACGGACGGGGGCTCGGGCACCACCCCTGCTAGGGCATCCGCTCCGCGGACAGCCTCCGGCTGGGGGATATCCGCACCCCTGCCCAAGGAGGGGGTCAATGAGTGGCTCTGTTTCGGCGGTGGCGTCGCGGGCGCGCTTACGTTTGCGCTTTCGCCTGTTGAGTGGTCGCAGTCAACTATCGTTGAAATCTACTCGCTCAACGCGTTCTTCCTGATGTGGGTGTTTCTCTTGAGCTACCGCTGGATGAGGAAGCCCTCAGACTTCATTCTCTGGTTCACTGCGTTTGTGTTCGGGCTCGGCCTCACCAACTACCAGGTTCTCCTTTTCGCCATCGTGCCTCTCGCGCTCGTTATTGCGATGAAGAACATCGGTATGTTCCGCGACGTCTTCATCTACTTGATGCCCGTCGCGCTCACTTACCAGATAATGCAGATCGGCTGCCTCCAGCGGGCTGACCAGTACATGCAGTCCGACGTCATCAACAAGCACATGCCCGTCCTGCAGACTGCCGGATGTCCGTCGTCCGCCGTCATCGTCGTCGGCATCATGTTCCTCGTCGCTGCAGTCGTCGCAGCTGCGGTCCTCAAGAAACGCGACGAGGGCGAAAAGGCGCGTCTTGCTGTTCTTGCGTTTGGCGGCTTTGGCGCGGCGCTCGTGTTCCTCGCTGCAACGATCTTCGCGGGCCCTGCGAAGTGGGATGGCGTCTCGGCTGCGATCGCGCCGCTCATATCGCCTCGCATATACGCGCTTGTCGCCTCGTTCATCGCGGCGAGCGTCGTTCTGGCCGTGGCTGCTGCTGTCGTCGAGGACGACGATCGGCGCATCTGGGAGGGCAAGTCGCTTCCCTATCTTGTGGGCGCCGCAGTCTGCGCGCTCGTCGCGATTGGCGTCGCGGCGAATGTTCCCGCGGCGGGCGATCTCGGCTATCACGGAAAGGTCTATCCGTGGGGCAAGTCGATTGCCATGTTCTGCGTCCCCCTTGTCGTGCTGTTCGTCCTCTGCTCGTTCACGAAGAAGGGGCTTGCGTTTGCGATTCCCGTCGCAGGACTTCACATCGCGGCGTTCGTGTTGCTGAAGAGCGGCGCGATGAATGGCCTCACGCACCCGTGTTCGTGGTGGTTCTGCTGGCCTATTGCGTGGAATTTCGTCCTTCTTGCGCTTGTGTGGGCGACACTCCCGAACGGACGCTCCGTCGCGGGCGCGGCGTTCTTCGCGCAGCTTGGGGTAAGCTTCTACGCCTACATGCCGGTAGTCTCCGACCTTCGCAACCCGCCGATGAACTGGGGTTACCCGCGCACGTGGGAGGGCTTCAAGCACGCTATCCAGCGCGGCCAGTACGAGGCGATTGGCTTCCAGATTCCGAAGTTCGAGGTGATCCTCAACTACTTCGAGGACGTGCGCGTCCAGTTCACAGACCTTTTGATTCCGTTCGCCCTCGTTCCGTTTGCGGCCGGCCACTGGATCGTGAAGAAGGAAAACCGCAAGGCGTTCTGGCAGTGGATGATCCCGGCGCTTGTTTGCTTCCTTCTCATGAGCTTCCTCTTGATCGCCCTCGCGAACGTGAAGGGCGACTTGCAGGACGGTTTCATCCAGAAGGTGAAGTTCATTTCTTCCCACGCGATGCTCGCGCTCTGGATCGGCTATGGTCTCGTCTTTGCGGCGGCGTTCGGGCTCTCCCTCGCAACGAAGAAGGAAGAGCTGCTCGCTGCGCGCGCCAAGCCGATTGCATTTGTCGTGGCAGCATTGATGATCGTCGTCTCGTTCGCCTACCCGCTCGTCGACAACTACTGCGGCAACTACCGCCTCGGTGTCAACGAAATCGCCTTCAAGCTTGGCGGCAGCGAGCAGAACGGTCACACCTTTGGCTGGCAGTTTGGCGCGTACCAGCTCGACGGCGCGAAGGCGATTAAGGAGCAAATCGTCGCCGACGAAGAGCCGCTCCCAGATCCCGACTGGCCGCCGGCGATGGATCCGTTTTCGATCTTTTTCGGCGGCACCGACCCGGGGCGTTTCGTTCCGACGTACATGATCTACTCGGCCGACTTCCGCCCCGACGTCTACCTTATCACGCAGAACGCCCTTGCTGACGGAACGTACATGTCGGTCGAGCGCGACCTATATGGCGACGAGATATGGATCCCCTCTAACGACGACTCCGCCGAGGCGTTCAACGTCTATGTCGACGAGGTGCAGCGCGGCGTGAGGCCCGCGAACGGCGACCTCAAGATCGAGAACGGCCGCGTACAGGTTACGGGTGCGCTCGGCGTCATGGAGATTAATGGAATCTTGACGAAGATGATGTGGGACCACGACCGTCTCCGCCACGCCTTCTATGTCGAGGAGTCATACGTCATTCCGTGGATGTACCCCTACCTCTCTCCGCATGGCCTCATAATGAAGCTCAATGCCGACAGGACTCCCTACGATCCGAAGACGGCCGCGAAGGATCGCGACTTTTGGGATTGGTACACTCGCCGGCTTCTTTCCGACCCGATGTACCGCCGCGACTTTGCAGGGCAGAAGTCGTTCTCTAAGCTTCGCGCGGCAATCGCCGGGCTTTACACGAAGCAGGGGCGCCACGCAGACGCGGCGCAGGCCTACCGCGAGGCGTGCCTCCTCTATCCCGCCTCGCCCGAGGCGTCGTTCCGCTACGCGCAGGAGATACTGATGCCGTCGCGCCGCTGGGACACTGTCTTGGAGCTGATGGACTACACCGACTTCCTCGACCCGAACAACAAGCGCACCGCAAACCTGCGCGGCTACGTCGGCTCCCTGCGTTCGCTGCTCGCGCAGATCGAGGCCCTTGAGCCGAAGCGCCGCGCCGGAACGCTCACGCCGGTCGAGCGCGTGACGCTCGCGAGCGCGCTCTTTCAGATTGGACGCGTCGGCGAGGCCGCGCAGCTCGTTCGTCCGATTGCCGACAGCGCGGCGAATCCGTCGGAGCTCCAGATGCTCGCCCAGATATTCCTCGCCGCCCACCTCGACGCAGACGCCGAGAAGGTGCTGCAGAAGTTCCTCAAGGCCGCGCCGAATGCGAGTGCCGACATGTGGATGGAGCTTGCGAAGATCCAGCACCGCTCGGGCCGCAAGACGGCGGCGCAGCAGAGCTTCATCGCCGGCTATCGTCTCGACGCGAAGGGGGTATTTGAAAAGCTTCAAAAAGATCAGGAACTGTACGAAATCGCAGCTCCCCTGTTCCAGCGGAAATAGTCTTCAACCATCCAACTATTCAACTTTTCAACTTTTCAACTTTTCAACTTTAATTAAGGAGTAGTCAATATGAAATCACCAAAGAAGGGAATCAAGTGGGAAACCCTGGGATTCGGGTTCTCCGACGTTAACTGCCATCTCCGCATGACGTGGAAGGACGGCAAATGGTCGAAACCTAAGTTCGTAAAGGAGCCGTGGATCAGCATGCACATCGGCGCCGCCTGCCTTCACTACGGGCAGGAGTGCTTCGAGGGCATCAAGGCGTTCAGGCAGAAGGACGGCAAGATTGCGATCTTCCGCCCCGACGAGAACGCGAAGCGCATGTACAGGACGGCCGTCCGCACCTGCATGCCGCCTGTTCCGGTCGACACCTTCATCGAGTGCTGCAAGGCGATCGTCAAGAAGAACGCCGAGTATGTTCCTCCGTTCGGTACCGGTGGCTCGATGTACCTCCGTCCGCTCCTCATCGGCACAGGTCCCCAGATCGGCGTCGCGCCCGCCAAGGAGTACACGTTCATGATCATGGTCATGCCGGTCGGCGCGTACTACAAGGGCGGCATCAAGCCCGTCCGCGCGGTGATCTTCGACGATTGGGATCGCGCGGCTCCCCACGGCATGGGCGACGTCAAGGTCGGCGGCAACTACGCTGCTGGCATCTTCGCGCACGAGAAGGCGAAGAAGGAGGGCTGGCCGGTCGAGCTCTATCTCGATGCGAAGACCCACAAGTACGTCGAGGAGTTCGCGACGTCCAACTTCGCTGGCATTACGAAGGACGGCGTGTATGTCACGCCCGATTCCTGCTCGGTACTGCCGTCCGTCACGAACATGTCGCTTCGCCAGTGCGCGAAGGACCTCGGCATCAAGGTCGAGGTGCGTCCCGTTCCCTACACGGAGATCAAGAAGTTTCAGGCCGTCGCGGCGCTCGGAACGGCCGTCGTCATCACGCCCGTCTGGGAGATCACGCGTGGCCGCGAGGTCATAAAGGTCAGCGACCAGAACGTCGTCCACCCGACCTTGCAGAAGCTCTACGACCGCGTCCAGGGCATCCAGTATGGCCTCGTCAAGGACACGCACAAGTGGTGCTTCGAGGTCAAGTAGCGCCCGGCGGTTGAAATGGGCGCTGGCGTTCCGGAACTTATAGAGAGGATTCTCGAGCTCCGCGGCATATCTGCCGAGGGGCTTGACGAATTCCTTACTCCGTCCATCCGTGACCTCGCGCCGTCCCGAGAGCTGCCGAACGTCGATGTGGCAGCCGAGGCGATACTCGCCGCCGTCCGCGCCAAGCAGAAGATCGTCGTGTTCGGCGACTACGACTGCGACGGTATTTGCGCGACTGCGATTCTCGTTAGGACTCTTTCGGCGTTCGGCGCCGATGTCTCGGCGTTTCTCCCCGAGCGCCTTAGCGAGGGCTACGGCATGTCCGAGGCCTCGGTCGCGCGGATGCTAAAGGAGAATCCCGGTGTTGGCCTCGTCGTGACTGTCGACAACGGCATAAACTCCGTCGAAAACGTTGCGCAGCTAAAGGAGAATGGCGTCGAGGTCGTCGTTACCGACCACCATCTTCCTGGCGATATTCTGCCCGACTGCATAGTCGTAAATCCCAAGGTCTCTCACCCTGTTGTTTTTGAAAACCTCTGCGGCGCTGGAGTTGCGTTCCTCCTTGCAAGTGAGCTTGTGACGAAGGCGAGAGCCACGGGGCTCTATTCGGGGCCATCGCTTGGCGGGCCGCTTCTCGTGCTTGCGGGGCTTGCGACCGTCACCGACGTTATGCCGCTTCTCGGACAGAACAGAATTCTCGTCGCAGAGGCGTTGAACCGCTTCGACACACTTGCGCCAGTTGGTCTTAGGGCCCTGTTTTCAAAGGCGTCGCGTCGCGGCGTCGTTCGTCACACGTCGAAGGACTTTGGCTTTCTGCTTGGTCCGCGCATCAATGCCGCAGGGCGCATGGCGTCAGGGATCGAGGCGCTGCGGCTTGTTCTCGCTGACAATCAAGACGAAGCTGGCGAGGCGGCGCGCATAGTCAACGGGAGGAACGACGAACGCAAGAACATCGAGCAGAAGATGCTTGAGGATGCTATTTCCAAGGTTGTGCCATCTGCCGCCGCACAGGTCATTGACCTTCCTGACGGACATCAGGGAGTCGCGGGAATCGTTGCCGCGCGTGTGATGGAGAGGATGGAGCCGAAGGTCCCTGTCTGCGTGGTCGTCGGCGGGCATGGCTCCGCGCGAGCACCAGACGGCATCAACGTCCGCGATGCGCTCGCGGCGTCGAGCGAATTCCTGAACCGCTTTGGCGGACATGCCGCAGCGGCCGGTTTTTCCGTAAAGGACGGGATGGTAGATGCGTTTCGCGAGAAATTCGCCGAAGTGTGCGCTGGGCTTTCGGTCGCGGAGGGCAGCGAGGAGCATGGCGATGGCGTAGACGCCTGGGTGTCGCCTGATGACCTGACAATTGAACTTGCGGAGTGGATTACGCGTCTTGAGCCGTTTGGCGAGGGGAATCCAGAGCCGGTCTTCGGAATGAAGAATGCAGTTCTCTGCGATATCCGCCCGCTTGGCGCGGAAGGTCGCCATATCGCGCTTACGGTGAATGGCATGCGCTCCGTCTGGTGGGGCCGCGGCGATCTTGTCGAGGAGCTGCGTCGTAGCTCGTCTGCCGCGCGCGACGTCATATTCACTGTCGAGGAGTCTGACTATGGCGGGCCGCATGTCGAACTCCGAATAGCCGAAATACGGTAAGCGCGATTGCGCCTAATTTGGTATAATATTACTTCAATTTTAGTCGAATTGGAGCATAATGATGTTTAAGCCGGTATCGAATAAAGTCGCCTTCCCGAAGATGGAGGAGGAGGTTCTCGCGTTCTGGGAGAAGGACGGGACTTTCAAGAAGTCGCTGAAGAAGAACGAAGGCAAGGAGCGCTACAAGTTCTACGACGGGCCTCCCTTTGCAACGGGCCTCCCGCACTACGGGCACTTGCTCGCCGGCACGATCAAGGACATCGTTCCGCGCTACCAGACGATGCGCGGCAAGTACGTCGAGCGCCGTTTTGGCTGGGACACCCACGGCCTTCCGATCGAGGCGCTGGCGCAGGAGGCGCTTGGCGTCGCGGGCGCGCCTGAGATCAAGAACCTTGGCGTCGACAAGTTCAACGAGCAGTGCCGCTCGATGGTGCTCAAGTACGTCGGCGAATGGCGCAAGACCGTAACGCGCATGGGACGCTGGGTCGACTTCGACAACGACTACAAGACGATGGACTTCGGCTTCATGGAGTCGGTGTGGTGGGTCTTCAAGCAGCTCTGGAACCAGGGCCGCGTCTACAGGTCGCACCGCATCATGCCGTATTCCTGGAAGCTTTCGACGCCGCTCTCCAACTTCGAGGCCGGCTCGAACTACAAGGACGTGCAGGACCCGACGGTGACGTGCCGTGTCCGCGCGACATCGATCACGAGCGAAGAGCTGAAGGCGAAGAGCGCCGGAAGCGTCGTTTACTTCCTCATCTGGACGACGACTCCGTGGACGCTTCCCGAGAACCTCGCGATCTGCACTGGCGCGAAGATCGACTATGTCGCGGTGCGCGACGTGACTGACGATGCGCGGCCTATCTATGTCATGGCCAAGGCGCGTCTCCCGTTCATCTTCAAGAAGGAAGAGCAGTACGAGCTCGTCTGGGAAGGGAAGGGCGATGCCCTGAAAGGTTCCGAGTACGAGCCGCTTTTCCCGTACTTCGCCGACAAGCGCGCGGAGGGTGCGTTCCGCGTTCTCAACGACGACTATGTCACGACAGATGACGGCGTCGGCATCGTCCATATCGCCCCTGCCTACGGCGAGGACGACTTCCGCGTCTGCAAGGAAGCAGGCGTGACCGCCTTTGCCGATCCTCTCGACGACGCCTGCGCGTTCACCGACGCGGTTCCCGAGTACAAGGGCCGATTCTGCAAGGACTGCGACAAGGACATCATCAAGCGCCTCAAGACCGAGGGCAAGCTCGTCCACCAGGCGACGATCGTCCACTCCTATCCTTTCTGCGACCGAACCGACACGCCGCTCATCTACCGTGCAATCGACGCGTGGTACGTTCGCGTCGAGGACCTTCACGAGCGCCTTGCGAAGAACAACGCAGGCGTCCATTGGACGCCCGACTACGTCGGCGAGAAGCGTTTCGGCAACTGGCTCGAGGAGGCGCGCGACTGGAACATTTCCCGCAACCGCTTCTGGGGAAGCTGCATACCCGTGTGGGTCAACGACGACGATCCCTCGGACATGATCTGCGTCGGTTCCGCGAAGGAGCTCGAGGAGCTTTCTGGCGAGAAGGTGACAGACCTCCACAAGCACTTCATCGACAAGATCGTCATCAAGAAGGACGGCAAGACCTACCACCGCACGCCCGAAGTGCTCGACTGCTGGTTTGAGTCGGGGTCGATGCCGTACGCGCAACAACACTATATGGGTGGAACGGACGGGGGCTCGGGCGACACCCCTGCTAGGGCATCCGCTTCGCGGACAGCCTCCGGCTGGGGGATACCCGCACCCTTACCCATGGACGATAAAGTCTCTAGGTTTTTCCCGGCTGACTTCATCGCCGAAGGTCTTGACCAGACGCGCGGCTGGTTCTACACGCTCATGGTTCTCGGCACCTGTCTTTTCGACAAGTCGCCGTACAAGAACGTCATCGTCAATGGTCTTGTCCTTGCGGAAGACGGCAAGAAGATGTCGAAGCGCCTCAAGAACTACCCAGATCCCTCGAAGATGCTCGACACCTACGGGGCGGACGCGATTCGACTCTACATGATCTACTCGCCTGTCGTTCGCGCCGAGAACCTGAAGTTCTCCGAGAACGGCGTCAAGCAGCTCATGCGCGATCTCCTGATTCCGTGGTGGAACGCGTACTCGTTCTTCGTGACCTACGCGAATGTCGACGGGTTCAACGACGCGGAAGTCGTCTATCCCGAGTCGGACAACGTCCTTGACAAGTGGATCGTCTCTTCGATGGAGACTCTCATCGCCGACGTTACCGCGGCGATGGACGCCTACGACCTGCAGCGCTCGGTGAGGCCTTTCGTCAAGTTCGTCGAAGACTTGACCAACTGGTACATTCGCCGCTCGCGTCGCCGCTTCTGGAAGTCCACGAACGACGGCGACAAGCTCTGCGCGTACAGGACGCTTCGCTACGTGCTCGTCCAGCTCTCGAAGGTCGCCGCGCCTTTCACGCCGTTTATCGCAGAGGAAATTTACCGCAACTTGGTTGGGGGAATGGGGAACGGGGAACGGGGAACGGCGGAGAGCGTGCATCTCTGCGAGTTCCCGACGGCGAACGCCGCGGCGCGCGACCTCGCGCTCGAAAAGCGCATGGCCGCAGTCCAGACTGTCGTCGAGCTCGGTCGCCGCCTCAGGGCGGACAACGACCTCAAGGTTCGCCAGCCGCTTAGCGCAATACGCGTCGCCGGTGCCGACGTGAAGGGGCTTGAAGATCTCATCACGGACGAGCTCAACGTCAAGAAGGTCGAATATGTCTCCGACGAGACAGAACTTTGCGACGTCAGCTATAAGGCGAACTTCAAGACGCTTGGCAAGAAGTGCGGGGCGAAGATGAAGGCCGTCGCCGCAGGAATTGCGGCGATGGGGAACGGGGAACGGGGAACGGGGAACGGAGACTGGCCAAAGGTGTTCGAAGGCGTTGAAGTCACCCTCGATGACGTCATTATTACCCGCGCGCCGAAGGCCGGGCTTGTCGTCGCGTCCGAGGGCGCGACGGTCGTTGCGCTCGAGACGACGCTTAGCCCCGAACTCGTCGCAGAGGGCTTGGCGCGCGAGTTCGTCAGCCACGTCCAGGCGATGCGTAAGGAGGCGGACTTCGAGGTCACGCAGCGCATCAACGTAACCGTAGAGACCGACGCCGAGCTAAAGGCGGCGCTTGAGACGCACATCGAATACGTCAAGGGCGAGACTCTGACGGTGGAGTTTGCGTTTGGTGCGGTTGAGGCCGAGACAGTCGATCTGAACGGTCATGATGCCAAGATCAAGATTCAGACTAGGTAAGGCGAGGATAAAATGAGAAAGCTTCCATTTGACAAGGCGTGGATCGAGGAAACGGCGAAGAAGTTTCCGACGCCGTTTCACGTCTATGACGCGAAGGCAATCCGCGAGAACGCGCGTCGCCTGAAGAAGGCGTTTGCATGGAACAAGGGCTTCCGCGAATACTTCGCCGTAAAGGCGGCGCCGAACCCGCACCTCATGAAGATGCTGAAGGAGTTTGACTTCGGTAGCGACTGCTCGTCGATGGCCGAGCTCATTCTTGCCGAAAAGGTGGGCAACGTCGGCGAGGCGATAATGTTCACGTCGAACGACACGCCGGCCGAGGAGTTCAAGAAGGCGTGGGAACTTGGCGCGATCATCAACCTCGACGACATTACGCATTGGGATTTTCTGGTTGATGCAATACGGGGGCCGGTGGTAGGGGCGGCACTCCGTGCCGACCGCGGGCGTCTCGGAGAGACGCCCCTACCAGAACGTGGGACGATTGATTTTACTGGCCGCGTCATGTGCTGCCGCTACAACCCTGGGCCCTTGAAGGGCGGCAACGCCATCATCGGCAAGCCCGAGGAGGCGAAGTACGGCTTTACGCGAGAGCAGTTGTTTGACTGCTATGCGAAGATGAAGGCGGCGGGCGTTACGCGCTTCGGCCTCCACACGATGGTCGCCTCTAACGAGCTCGACCCCGAGTACATCATCGACACCGCGAAGCTTCTTTTCTCGCTCGCGTGGGAGATTCACGAGAAGGTCGGCGTCGACTTCGAGTTCGTGAACATCGGCGGCGGCATCGGTATCCCCTACAAGCCCGACCAGAAGGCGATGAGCTTGGAGCGTGTGGGAGAGGGAATCCGCGACGCCTACGCCGAGCTCGTCGAGGCGAAGGGCATGAAGCCGATTCGTCTCTACATGGAGTGCGGCCGCTGCATCACAGGACCCTACGGCTATCTCGTCGCCAAGGTGCGCCACATCAAGAACACCTACCGCCTCTATGCAGGCCTCGATGCGTGCATGTCGAATCTCATGCGTCCCGCGCTTTACGGCGCCTACCACGAGATCGTCGTTCCCGGCAAGGAAAACGCTGCCGAGTGCAAGGTCTATGACGTCACGGGCTCCTTGTGCGAGAACAACGACAAGTTCGCCATCCAGCGCGAGCTTCCTGTCCTTGAGCCGGGCGATTATGTGGTGATCTGCGACGCCGGTGCACATGGTCACGCGATGGGATTCCAGTACAACGGCAAGCTCCGCTCGGCCGAACTTCTTCTTGAGGAAGACGGCTCTGTGCGCGAGATTCGCCGCGCCGAGACTCTTGCCGACTATTTCGCCACCCTCGATTTTCCGGGACTGTGAGCGCAGAACTTCTCTCGCCTGCCGGAGACTTCGAGACGGCGCTTGCGGCGTTTGACGCTGGCGCGGACGCAGTATACTGCGGTCTTGCCGACTTCTCTGCACGGGCGTTTGCGAAAAACCTCTCGTTCGAAGATCTTGGGCATCTCGTCCGCTTCGCGCACGCGAAGGGGAAGAAGGTCTACGTCACGTTCAATACGCTCGTCGACGAAGTTGACGTCGAGCAAGCCGTCGAGACGCTCTCGCGGCTTGAGGAAATCGGCCCTGACGCGCTCATTGTACAGGATCTCGGCGTCGCGCGCCTTTGCCGTCGCCACTTCCCGGCGCTCGCGCTTCACGCCTCGACGCAGCTCGTTGCCCACAATCTCGAAGGCGTCCTTGCGCTGAAGGATGTCGGTTTTACGCGCGTCGTTCTTGCACGCGAGTTGTCGCTTGCAGAAATCGCCTCCATATCAAAGCGTTGCGGCGGCCTTGAACTTGAGTGCTTTATCCACGGTGCGCTTTGCTATTCGATCTCAGGTCTTTGCCTCTTTGGCGCGATGGAGAAGGGCAGGAGCGGCAACCGCGGCAAATGCCCCTACTGCTGCCGCATGGAGGTAACGGGGAACGAGGAATTGGTAGGGGCGCCTCTCCGAGGCGACCGCACTTCCATATATCCTTTTTCCATGAAAGATTTGCGGCTTGGCGAGGATGTTCGGAAGCTCGTTGACGCTGGCGTCGTCTCGCTCAAGATTGAGGGCCGCATGAAATCGTCGCTCTATGTCGCGGCCGTCACGAAGTTCTATCGTCAGATACTTGACTCTCGCGGCGGCAAGGGCGTGACGCTCGCCGACCTCGAGACGATCTTCTCTCGCCGCACGACGGAGCTCTATCTCGACGGCAAGGGCAAGGAATCGCCAATCGACCCTGAGTCGCTTGGTCACCTCGGCGCGCCAATCGGAACCGTGAAGCGTGTCACTAAGGACCGCGAAGGGCGCAGATGGCTTCGCTTCCATACGGCGCGCGCCCTTGAAGTTCACGACGGGCTTCAATTCGACACGATGGCAGACGGCAGGCATCTTGGGCTCGGCATACGCGAAATGCGCCCTGCGATTTCAAGGACGCCGGTTTTTGAGGTTGCGGCTGGAACCGACGTCGAGATTGAACTTCCTGAAGATTTTCCGATCCGCGAGGGAGAGAATGTCTACTGCTCGATGTCGAACGCCGTGAAGCGCATGTTCCCAGCTCCAAGCTTCCGCCCGAGCGACTATCCGGGCAACGTCAAGATAGACCTCGAAGTGACTATCGCCGCCGACTCGATTTCCGCTACGGCGAATGGTGTTACGGCGTCGATCCCCGGTACTTTTGATTCTGCGAAGAATCCTGAAAAGACTTACGGTGCAGTTGAAAAGGCGTTCTCGAAACTTGGCGAGACGAACTACGCGCTTGGAAAGCTCTCTCTCGTTGATCCAGACAGGCGCTTTGCGCCGATGAGCGTCTTGAACGATTTGAGGCGCGATCTAGTCGAGCAGCTTGACGAGGACAGGGAAAAGGCGAGAAGGGCTAAGGTTGAGGCGGCGCTTTCGGATGACGGGGAGTTGCCCGAGATTTCACAACGGAATGTGTCTGCGCGTCGGCTTAAGATACGCATCGGCCAGACGGTTCCTGTGGGCGACTGGGACGAAATCATAGTCGCTGTCACGTCGTCGACGAGCGACGTCGATGTTGGGACATTTGACGCTTCGACAACGCGGCTCGCGTTGCCTGTTTATACCGCCGAGCCAGACTTCAACAAGCTGCGCGTTCTCGTGAAGCGGCTTCATCGCGAGGGTTTTGAGAAATGGGAAGCGAGCGATCTTGCGACGCTTCGGCTTCTAAAGGCGGCTGGCGTTTCGGATATTACTGCCGACTGGACGCTCTATGCCTTTAACTCCCACGCGCTTGCCGAGCTTTCTTCGCTTGGCGTGAAGCGCTTTGTGGCAAGCCCCGAGAATGTGCGCGAGAACCTCTCCTATCTTGCCGAGAGCGGATATGACATTGAGTTCCTCGCCCAGCAGGCGACGCCGCTTTTCGTCTCGCTTACCAAGCCCGCCGCTGAGCAGGCCGATGGTCTTGCGATCTATCGTCGCGACAACCTCTGGGTAACGACGCGCCCCGTTCCTCGCACCTTCGACGCTCCTGCCGGTGCGTCAGTGCGCCTTGACCTCTCCTGGAACCCACCGGAATAATATTTGGCGGTGGCGCGTCCACAGTGGGGCGAGTTTCGGCTTAGGGCTTGCTAGTTTTGCCGTGAATACACGGCAAAACTCCGGCGAAAAAGCCGGTGGCGACATCGATTTTTTGACCTTTTACATTTTGCCCGTGCCGTCAAGCCTTTCGGCAAAATGGCGGTGCAAAAAATCGGGTCGCATCCGTCTTTTTCACCGTCGCTTCGCATGCCGCCGAAACACCCCCGCCGCATCCGCGCCATATCTCTACCTAGCGATATGCAGACTCTACACGACTTTGTCTTACTTGACTCTGCTGACTCTATAGACGCTATCAGCTGACCCTAATAGACCCTAACTGCCCCTAATTCATCTTTGTTCATTTCGTCGCCACCCTGAATCGCGGTAAATTCGCCGCGATCTATATTTCGCTGCTTACGAGTGGAGAATCTTCCCACAAATAGCTTTGGATTTGGTACAATATTGCAAAGGCGAAGGGAGAACAAAATGAAGAAAATAGTCGTTGTTGTGCTGGTTTTGTCTGCAAGTATAGTGTTTGGTGGGCAATGTTCGATTTGCAATTCGAGAGTATTAGGTCACTCCAGTCTTTGCTCTTCTTGTAAGCTTAAGGCGGATAGTGCTATGCGCGAAAATAAAGAGAAGAATAGAGTAAACACAGGGAACTTGCGATTTGAATCGACTAATTCTAGAGCGTCTAGCGTGTCGCCACCTAAATTCAAACTTGAGGAAATTAAATACCCAAAGGTAAAGAGTAATCCATATTTTGCTTTTTGCAATGACTCCAGGGAATGGAAAAGTCAGAAAACCGGAGCTGTTATAAATGGCATTTGGCAGGTGTGTTCAGAAGATGGGAAAACCATTTATATCAAAGATCCAATAAGCGATAAGGATATTCGTGTCTCGGTTTCTGCGTTGATCCCAAGCGATCAGCGCTTCGTCTCTGACTTAATTTCAGCGATGAAGAAGATGAATTTAATTTGGTGGGAAGGAGGCTACTTTTCAGCGTCGGAAATTAAGTATATCAAAAGAGCAGAGGAGCTTGTGCTCAAACGATCGAGCCTTGTGCCATCCCATTTTAAGGTTTTCCAGGTCTTAGATTATGGAGCATTAGCTCGCTTTGGTGAGGTCAGTTCTTCTGGGAATGTGTTTTATACCGGCAGTGCATTTCTTATTTCACAAGATGTAGATGGCCTGGTCAGTGATTCCGAGGAATTGTATCAACAGCTGTTTTGGGCAACAACATATGATTACATTAATAAAGTGAATGAGCATAGGACAGTGGACCGCTATACAACTAGTTTTCCTCGTGCAGTAAATTATGTCAGAGCTAAGATGAAGTGGTATGACAAAGATGATATGAATATTGATTATTTACAGGGATTGATTGGTGGCGGAGGAACGTCTACGGGGACCCCAATTCAACCAGGAAAACAATTACTTGATCCTTCTAAGGCAGAACTTTCAAAAACAGGAAGTGGCTTTTTTGTTAGTAATGATGGGTATATTATCACAAATAACCATGTGATAGATGGAGGTGTGCGATTTAGGGCGCTTACTTCCAGCGGAACTGAAGATGCAGTTCTTGTCAAAAGAGACGTAGACACCGACTTAGCCCTTCTTAAGATAAATAAGAAGACCAAAGCAAGTGTGTTTTCTCGTGCTAGAATAGAAAAACTAGGCTCTGAGATATTTACGATGGGTTTTCCACAGCCAGGATTACAGGGTTTTTCCCCTAAAGTGACGAAGGGCGTAATAAGTGGCATAGAAGGGTTTAAAGGTGATGTTAAGGAGTATCAGATAGATGCGAGCATTCAACCGGGGAATAGTGGTGGGCCGTTATATGATGCAAACGGCTATATTGTAGGTGTGCTTGTCGCAACGCTTAATGGCGGCCAGTCTGTAAATTATGCCATAAAGAAGACTTATCTGATGGCGTTTCTCGATAGTATTCCTGAATGCTCTTATGGAATACAGGAGTCGACGGAAGGTAATTCAATTGAACTCTACGAAGCTGTTGAGAAGGTTCGTGATTCTTGTGTTCTTGTATTAACTTATCAGTAGTAATTAGGCAAGGCAAGGACGTCTTGGGGATTGCTGAAAGGCCTTTCATATAAGAGGGGGCCCTTTTGACGAGCGGAACGCAAGGTGCGAAGATGATAAATGATTGTGATATCAGGCTAGTATTAGGGAAAAATGGCGTTGGTCTTTTGTCGCAAGATGAGGATCCGTGGATTAGGTATTCATTTGACATTCTTTTGGATGAGGAGGATGGCCCTGGACAGATTGTCGGCAGCATGCAAGTGTCTAAACTTAACATAGGGGAGGTGTATCGTCGACACGTCCCACTTTGGGAGGTCTTTGATGATTATTCTGCAGAAACCGCGGAGTGTTATTGCGTAGTGTTCGACAAACGAGGGAACTTGCGCAAGCATTTTAGATGCTCAGAATATGGGCAAGAGGACTATTTGACAAATGATTTCCATTTCCTTAATAGGATTGAGATTGATGAAAGTTTCAAAGGAGAAGGCCTCGTAGGAATCGCAACGCAAATTTACTTGGAAAATTTTGCCAATGGGAGTGATGTTGCTTATATGAAGGCGTTTCCGCTTCAATTTGAAGCGAACGCCAAGCCATATAAGCGACAGTTTTGCGGGGCATATAAAGAGTGTCGTGCTAAATTATGCAAATACTACGAGAAATTAGGTTTCCGACGAATTGGCAAGACGGAACATTTCTTCTTTGTGGTCGATCATTTTTTGTCGCAAAGGATGGAGTTGTGCCATGACAGATGAGCATAAGATGGCTATGATGCATACGATGGAGCACCACATAGGGCGGCGGTGCTTGGGGGGGCGCAGAACCATTATAAAAGGCCTGTTTGCGGGTTGTTGTTGACTTCCAAGGTAGATTTGGATTGTGTCTGATTGTGACCATATATGTCATCGACCCGTTTGGGTTGATCTCTTGGCCAAGTCTGTTGACTTAGCAAAAAATCGCCCCGTTCGGGTTGACGGATGCGGCCAAAAAATGATAGAATTTTCCGCGAAATGAAGACGACATCTATGACTGACATTGCGGCAATTGTCCGCAGTGAGCGGAAGCAGCAGGGGGCAACTCAAGTTGAGTTGTCGCAGATGGCCAATGTCGGGATTCGTTTTTTGCGTGATGTCGAAGACGGAAAGCCATCTGTCCATTTTGACAAGCTGATGCGCATTTTGACTATTCTCGGAATTAGTGTTGACATCAAGATACGTGATGAGGCGGCAAGATGACGGAACGGCTAAAGGTCTATTTGAATGAGATTCAAGTCGGAATCCTCGATTGGGACAACGGACTTGATGCATTTTCCTTTCGCTATATAGACGACTACCTTGTCCGCGAGGGAGCGATTGCGATATCAAAGTCGCTTCCACTTAGAAACGATGCATTTGATGCGCTGGCATCACGGACGTTCTTCGAGAATCTTCTGCCACCAGAGGTCGTCCGTCGGAAACTCGAAAAGATACTCCACCACGACTATCGCAATACATTCGCATTTCTGAAAGAGCTTGGCGGCGACTGTGCCGGTGCAATCTCGCTCTGTCCCGAAGACGTGGAGCCTGGAGCCGGGGAGGACATTGTCCGCGAACTCGCCGAAGACGAGGCAGACGAGATCCTGCGGGCGCTGCCAGAACGCCCGTTGTTGCAAGGACTTCTCGACGGATACCGCATTTCCGTCGCAGGAGCGCAGGATAAGCTTGTTGCGAGGATCATTGGCGGATGTCTGGCGTTGCCGCTATATGGCGCGGCCTCGACGCATGTTGTCAAGCCGGGAATGTCAATTTGCCGAGATTCGGTGGCGAACGAGTGCTTCTGCCAGCGTCTGGCATCGCGGCTGGGCATGGTGGCGGCAAAAGCGTCTATTCTTGACATTAAGGGCAATGCGTACTATGTGTCTGAGAGGTACGACCGCGAAAGCAAAGACGGCGTCGTGCGGCGCAATCTGCAGGAGGACTTTTGCCAGGCTATGGGCGTTCCGCCAGAGGAGAAATATGAGTCAGACGGTGGTCCTTCGGCGGTCAGGTGCTTTTTCTTTCTCCGCAACGAGGGCTTTGGATTTGCCGAGCTGTCGAGGTTCGTAGATGCGCTAGTCTTCAACTTCGTCGTTGGAAACGCCGATGCGCATGCAAAGAACTTTTCGATTCTCTATAAGGACGGGAGGCCTTCGCTCGCTCCGCTTTACGACATGCTCTCGACGGCGGTCTATCCGAACCTCACGCCGCGTATGGCCATGAACATTGGCGGGGCATGGGATTTTGGCGATGTGAACGGCGCGGCTTTTGATGCGTTTGCGAAGAAGTGCGACATCAATCCGAAGTTCGTACATAGTCGTATTGAATGGCTGGCAGAAGTCATTCCGCGGTCGATGGACGATGTCGCCGCAGAGCTCTCCGACGAAGGGCATCCGTCGCCTATCTACGGGGAGATTTCGAAGCAGTCGCTGCAGCGGCTTTCACAAGTCGTGGGGCGAAAGATTTAATGTGGGCGTATGAGGGCTCTTGCATAGATGATAGCAGAATCTATAAAGAAACTTGCGCGGCTTTTCTGGCTTTTGCCGGGATTCCTCCTGTGGGCGTCGTTTCCGCCAATGGCGGAGAAGACCGACTGCGTGTTTGCGCTTGCGCCGCTGATCTGGTTTGCCCGCAACAGGGATTCGAAGGCGAACTTCCGTCTCTGGTTTCTGAACGGCTTTGTCTTCTGGTTCGCTACGCTTTCCTGGATGCCGGCAATCGTCAAGAACGGCGGGCCGTGGCCGCTTGTCGTCCTCGGCTGGGGCGCTCTCGCTGCGTACTGTGCGCTCTATTTCGGCGCGTTCGGCTGGTTATCTTCAAAAGTCTGGGCGTGGGTGAAGGACGAAGGCACTGCGTGGCGCAAGCCGCCGCGGTTCCCGTATGGACGCCGGCTTTTTGCAATTCTCGTCGCAGAGCCGCTTTTGTGGTGTGGGCTTGAGCTTCTTCGCTCGCGTCTTTTCGGCGGATTTTCGTGGAACCACCTCGGGCTTCCGCTCGTCAATGCGAACCTCGGCTCTCCCGCGGCCTTGGGTGGCGTGTATCTCGTAAGCGCAGTCGTCATCCTTGTCAATGGCACGATTGCTGGCATTGCCGAGCGCATGATGAGGCGCACGACACGCTGGGCGTCGCTTGAAACGCTCATTCCGTTTCTGCTCGTTTTGGGGCTGTACGTGCTTGGGGAAGGCGCGGTTTTTTGTTCCGCGCCATTTGCTGATGGCTCCAATGAGCTGCATGTCGCGATGGTCCAGAGAAATTTCCCGTGCGTCTTCAAGCCGGCGGAGCGCGAGGACCCGATTGCCGTCTACTCCAACTTGCTCGCGAATGTCACCTACACGCGTCCAGATCTCGTGGTGCTGGCGGAGAGCGCGCTGAGCGAGTTCGGCGCGGCAGATTCGCCGCGTTCGCTCGCGTTTGCGAGGTGGGTCTCGAAGCTGACGGGCGCACGCGAGGTGATCGCCGGCGGCGGGCGGTTCGCGGACGGCAAGGAATACAACTCCGCGATATTGTTTTCTGGTCTTGGCGGGCCGAGCGGGCGCCTCGGAGATGCGCCCCTGCCAATTTCACCTTCCCCATTGCCAGTTACCAGAATCTACGACAAAGTCCACCTCGTTCCGTTCGGCGAGTTCATTCCAGGCGACAAGTGGATTACGGCTCTCCAGAAGCTCGCGCCTGTCGGGAGTTGCACGCCTGGCAAGCTGAAGCTCCTTGACCGCTATGGTGTCGCCATCTGCTTCGAGGACACGGACTCCGCGCAGATGCGCGCTCTTGCGCGGATGGACGCGCAGTGCCTCGTGTTCATTACGAACGACAGCTGGTTCTCCGATTCCATTGAGGCGGAGCAGCATGCCTGGCAGTCTGTCGCGCGAGCGGTCGAGACGGGGCTTTCCGTCGTCCGCGTCGGGAACTCCGGGGTGACGGGGACGATTTCGCCGCGCGGCGTGGCGAACTGGCTTGTCGGTGCAGACGGGCGTCCTCTCGTCGACGTGCGCGGTACAATGTGCGAATCTGTTCTACTCAAGAACGAAGTGCCGTACAGCCCGGAGCAGAGGCTGCCACCGTTCCTGACGCCTTACACATTGGTCGGCGACCTTCCGCTCTCCGTCTCATTTGCACTTCTCATCCTGTCGATGGTTTTGATAAAATATAGGAACACCTATGAAAAACGAAGATACCTGTCCATGTAAGAGCGGCAAGACCTTTGGGGAATGCTGCGGTCCTATCATTTCCGGCGAAAAGAAGGCCGAGACTCCTGAGGCGCTTATGCGCGCACGGTATTCGTCATACGTTACCGGAGACGTGCTGTTTTTGAAGTCCAGCGCCACCGAGGAAGTCCAGGCCGAGTTCGACGAGGAAGCTTCCAAGGCGTGGTCTGCGGCTGCCGAATGGCACGGTCTCGAGATCATATCCACCGAGAAGGGCGGCCCTAAGGACAAAGAGGGCGTTGTCGAGTTTCGTGCCCTCTATACCGCGAACGGCGAATTCTGCAACCACCACGAAGTCTCGAAGTTCGTGCGTCAGGGCAATGAGTGGAAGTTCGCGGACGGCGAGCTCGTAGGCGAGACGCCGACGGTGCGCGAGGAGCCGAAGGTCGGCCGCAACGATCCGTGTCCTTGCGGCTCCGGCAAGAAGTACAAGAAGTGCTGCGGCAAGGGCTCGTGATTTGAAGCCGGCGGCGTTTCTCTTCGATCTCGACGGGACCTTGGTCGATACCGAGGCGCTCTGGACTAAAGCCATAGTCGATTTCGTCGTTTCTCGTGGCGGGAAGACGACATACGAGGAGATTCTGCCGTCTGTAATCGGGCGCAACTGGCTCGACATAGACCGCTCTCTGCACGATCGGTTCCCCGAGATCGGGGAGTCGTCTCCAATGGAAGACGCCGTGGAACTTCGCAGGTTCTACGAGGTCTACGCGACCAATCCGTCGACCATGCGAATAGAGGGGTCGATAGCGTTTTTCCGCGCTGTCTCGAAGATTGCGCCGTGCGCTATAGTCTCCGGCTCGCCGCACGACGATGTCGTCGCAGCAGCGAAGCTCTGCGGCATAGACGACTGTCTTTCGCTCGTCCTCGGCGCGGGGGAATACGAAGCCGGGAAACCCAGCCCGAGCGGGTTCCTCAAGGCGGCGGAACTTCTCAAGGTCGAACCGGCGGACTGCGTAGTCGTCGAAGACTCGACTGTCGGCGTGAAGGCGGGCGTTGCCGCTGGCATGAAGGTGATTGCGCTTGATCGCGCGGCGCTTGTGCCGCAGACCTTCAAGGGCGAGACGTGGCGAGTTAAGGATCTCTTGGAGATCGACGTCGGAACGGAGTTTTCATGAGCTCGAATCCCGACTACGACCGCTGGTACGCTGCGCGAAAGGTTCGCATACTCCTTTCGCCGTCGCACCGTCTCGAGACATTTGGCAATACGCTCGTCAACTACCATCTCATTTCCGAACTTGACGATCATCCTGGGAAAATACGTGTTCGCGAAGGGCGTCTTGAGGCGCATCAGCCGCTCGTCATCGCCCCGCACTTTTCCGAAGTCGTTACCGAGGGCTTCAGCGACGAGGCAAAGGCATACGTCGAGTGGCTCAAGGCAAACGAGGAGAGTATGAGGATACTCCGCTACGGATACTGCCTTAAGACAGATAACTTTTCCGAGCAGATCATCACCGATTCGCTTGCCGCCGTCACGGAGCGCGTGAAGAGCGAAGTCGTGGCGTCCCGCGACGGATTTGCCGCGGTGCTGCAGGGTGTTGACGATCCGTGGGATGTCGCGCTCGTGGAGTTGTGGCGGCGTGAGGTGGACAAGAGCTTTTCACAGAACGTCAAGGAGCTCGACGAAAACGGAAAGCTGTTTTAGCGGCTAGTGATTAGCGAAACGAAGGAGAGGGACATGGAAAGAAGAACAAAGATAATAGCAATCGCGAACCAGAAGGGCGGCGTCGGCAAGACGACGACAGTCGTTAATCTTGCGGCGGCGCTCTCGGCCAGGAAGCGCACTGTGCTCGTGGTCGACCTCGATCCGCAGGCGCATGCGACGCTTGGTCTTGGGCTTGAAAAGTGCCCTGGCGTCTCGCTCTATCCTGTCCTTCTCGGCGAGAAGCAGATAGCCGACGTCATCCAGCCCACCAAGTGGAGCTGCCTAAACGTGATTCCCTCCGAGGTTGATCTCGCGGGCGCGGAGCTTGAGCTTTCTATGCGCGAAGACCGGCTTGAGATTATCAGGAATGCCCTTGCGCCAGTGAAGGAAGCTAGTGCGTTCGACTACATCATCCTCGATTGCCCGCCATCTCTCGGCATAGTGATGACGAGCTCCCTCGTTGCGTCTGACGGCGTTCTAATCCCGATTCAGGCCGAGTTCCTCGCGATGGACGGACTTGCTCTCATTACGGGCTCTATTGAGCGAATCCGCTCTGCTGCAAATCCCGCGCTTGAGCTCAACGGCATCGTCTTCACTATGGTGAATTCCGTTGCCAAGCTGACTCAGGACGTCATCAACGAGGTCAGGGGGCATTTTGGTGACAAGGTCTACGAGACTCTCATTCCCCGCAATGTTCGAGTCTCCGAGGCGCCGTCGATGGGAACGCCCGTCGTGTTCCTCGACCCGCGCTCCAAGGGTGCAGAGGCATACAAGGCCTTTGCGTGGGAGTTCATGGCGAAGAACCCGACGCGTTTTGACGCGCCGCCTGCACCGGTAGCACCTGCAGCACCTGCGCAATGACTCTTTCCGTCGTCATCACCACGCGGAACGAAGCTGCGAACATCGCGAACTGTATTCACGCGTTTGACGACTTCCGCAAAGATGTCGAGGTAATCGTCGTCGACAACGGCTCTACGGACGATACGAAGGGAATTGCCGCGTCGCTTGGTGCGAAGGTCTTGGACAAGGGGCCTGAGCGCAGTGCCCAGCGGAATCTTGGCTGGCGCACTGCCGTTGCGCCGTGGGTCGTGATACTCGACGCCGACATGATTCTGCCAAGCGCGACGATAGAGGAAATGCTTGCCTGTGCTTCGCGCGGCGACGGGATCGCCGCTTACTGGATTCCCGAGGTTCGCACAGGCAATGGGATACGTGTCAAGGCGCGCAATTTCGAGCGATCTTTCTACAACGGAACTTGCATAGATGCGCTTCGGCTCTTCTCGAAGGAAATCCTTGAAAAGACAGGCGGCTACGACGAGAACCTGATAGCGGGCCCGGAGGACTGGGAACTCGATATCCGCATCCTCGAGACGGGTGCAAAGTGCGAGGTTCTTAAGAATCATTTGATACACAACGAGAAGCGCCTTACGCTTAAGAGGATGCTTGAGAAGAAGGCATATTACACCAAGAGCTTTGCCGCATACCAGGCGAAGTGGAAGGGCCATTCTGCGGTAAAGAGGCAGTTCTCGCCGTGGTATCGCTTTGTCGGTGTGTTTGTCGAGAAGGGGAAGTGGAAGCGTCTCCTTCGCCACCCCATTCTCGCCTGCGTAATGTACTTCGAGCGCTTCGCCGTAGGGCTCGTCTATCTAAAGAATAGAGGAGCTACGGAGCGAGTGAGCGAAGCGGAACGAACGCAGTAGCGACCACTTGCTTAGATAAAAGGAGCTATGGAGCGAGTGAGCGAAGCGGAACGAACGTAGTAGCGACCACCATTATGTCAGATGGAACATACGAACGGCGAGGCCCGCGCGAAGCGGAATTAAAGCGTCTTCAGCGCCTTATCGACGAGCAGCGCGGCAAGATCGCTCCAAGACCTGACGGCCAGCGCCCAGGCAACAAGGCCAAGCTCAAGTCTGCACGAGTCGTTTCCTGTGTGATGGTGTTGGGAGGCGTCTTCTTTGCCTCCTCTTTGTTTGCTGCTCGGTTCGAGGCTGCCGAGCCGATTTGGACGACTGCGGAGCGGGGCGAGATAAACTCGTCAATCGCCTTCACGGCGCATTTCGACTGGGACGGCAATTCGCCGCTTCAGTTGCGGTTGGCGGGCTGTTCGATATTCAAGGTCTTTGTGAACGGCAAGTTTGCCGCGTATGGTCCGGCGCGCGGTCCGCACGGATGGTTCAGGGTGGACGAGTGGGATCTCTCCCGTGTAGCGCGGAAGGGTGACAATCGTCTGAACATCGTGGGCGTCGCCTATAACACGACGACCTACTACATCGTTGAGCACAAGCCGTTTTTGCAGGCCGAGGTGCTCTCTGGCGGAAAGGTCGTGCGGGCGACGGGCGACGGAAAGTGGGATGCCCATTTCACTGAGCGCGTCCGCAAGGCGCAGCGCTACAGTCTCCAACGGGCGCAGAGCGAAGTCTACGAGGTTGCCAGTCGCGACTATTGGGAATGGTGGAAGCGCGAGGGTTTCAAGGGGAAGTCTCTTATCATCACAAACGCGCCGTCAGTAAAGCTTCTTGAGCGCGGGGCTCCATATCCGAAGTTTGAGATCGACGGTACCTATCGCCCGATCGATGTCCTCGCGGTCAGGCTGCGGACTGGCGATCTTGGCGAGCCGCCGCATCTGTGGGACGAGAAGAGGAGCTTTTTGGGACGAACTTATCCGACCGCCGAGTTGAAGTATACCCCGTCGGTCGATTGGTGGAAGCGCACAATCGAGCCGAAGGCGAAGTTCGAAGGCGAAGTGGCGAAGGTCGATGCAACGCAGGGAATCCGCTATGAGGGTGCGATCAACGACACTGGTTTTCTGCGGCTCAAGGTGAAAGTGGCGAAGCCGGGCCGCTTGCTCGTTGGGTTTGACGAAATACTTGTCGACGGCAAGCTCGATTTCCTAAAACGATTCGGGTGCAACAATATTATTCTGTGGGATGTGAAGGAGTCTGGCGAGTACGAACTCGAGTCGTTTGAGCCATATACTTTCAAGTTCGCCGAGGTAATCATGCTGGAGGGCGAGACGACTGTCGAGAAGCTGGAGATGAGGACCTATAAGAATCCGAACGCGACGCGGGAGTGCGCGCTGAAGGATTCGGCGGATCGCAAGATCTTCGAGGCGGCGCGCGAAACTTTCGCGCAGAATGCTGTCGACGTATTTACGGACTGCCCGAGCCGCGAGCGCGCTGGCTGGCTCTGTGACAGCTACTTCACCGGCCCTGCCGAGCATTTCTTCACGGGGAAGAATGAAATCGAACGCACGTTCCTGCGCAACTTTGCGCTCGCCGAGAAGTTTCCATATATCCCCGAGGGGATGGTGCCTATGTGCTATCCTGGAGACCATATTAACAAGACCTTCATTCCGAACTGGTCGATGTGGTTTATTCTCGAGCTTGCAAACTATTTCGAGCGGACTGGCGATCGTGAGACCGTCGATCTGCTTCGTCCTCGCGTGGAAGGACTTCTCAAGTTTTACGCGCAGTACTTGAATGCAGATGGCGCGCTTGAGAACCTTCCGGGCTGGGTGTTCGTGGAGTGGAGCCACGCCAACGAGATAAAATTGGTCAAGGACGGAGTGAACTGGCCATCGAACATGACATACGCGGATGTCCTCGCGAAAGTGGCGCGACTTTACAACCGTCCCGAGCTCGCTGAACAGTCGGAGAAGCTAAAGACGCTTATTCTGAACCGTTCGTATGATGGCGTCTGGTTCCGGGACAACGCGAAGCAGCCCGATGTGACGGAGACCTGCCAGTATTATGCGTTCTTCCACGGCATCGCCATGCCGAAGACGCATCCCGAGCTGTGGAAGCGTTTGACGGACGAGTTCGGGCCGGAGCGCCAGGCGAAAGGGCTCTACAAGGAGGTGTGGCCGTCAAATGCATTTATTGGGAATCTGATGCGGCTACTTGTCCTGAAGCGCGAGGGTTGTGGCGCACAGGTTGCCAGAGAGATTCGCGGGTACTACCTCAAGATGGCGGAGAAGACTGGAACGCTGTGGGAGCACGATCGCCCGGAGGCAAGTTGCAATCACGGCTTCGCCTCCTACCTGGCAATTCTCCTTGACGAAACGAACAAGTAGTAGTTGTGGTTTTTTGTTGGTTGGCGGTGGCCGAAGGCTCCTCCTCGCGGAACCTCGGCGAATACGCCGTATCCGCTCGCTCGGACCTTCGCTCCACCGTCAACTTCGGCTGTCGCAGGCCTCAATCTCAGGGCAAAATGACTCTTGCACGATTCTGAGCGTGTTTGCTAAAATGTCGACATGGTGATTTCAGTTAAGATTATTGGTGGGTCTTTGCTTGCATGCGCAATGCTCTACGGAGGTGCGCTTCGTGCCGCATCCGAAGAGAACGAGGCTCTTTTGGGCGTTGTGACCAACTGCGAGGAGAACGTTAGCAATGCGCGATGTTTCACTGTTGACGAAACCAAGAAGGTCATTGACGATGTTTTCGCCAAGGAGTCTGAGTTCCGCAAGAACCCCGGGCGTGTAGAGGCCGTCAAGCGTCTTGTTGACGACGGTATGGCGACGCTCGTGAGCTACGAGGCCGACGATGAGCCGTGGAAGAAGCTGCCGCCGGGACAGTCCCGAAAGCGAAAGACGGTTTATAAGCTGGTGCTTAAATGGATGGAAGCCGGGCTCCAAGATCTTGAGGAAGACTGTGGCAGGGCTCGAATCGTGCATAGAGGAGGTGCTGAACGCACGGCTACCAGGATAACGGTCAAGGCGGATGGGACGACTGAGGCATGCTCTGGATGGATGTCTGGAGACAATTTTGCGTCCGTGTTTGGGGAGGCTGCGTCATTGGAGCTTGAGCGCGGAACGTCGACGAATGCAGAGGATGTTGTCGTCGTGGCGGATGTCGAGATGGTGGATCTCGTTTCGCTCGGCAATCTTGCCCATGCGCGTCCATCGCAATATCATGAGATGGACGACGACGGTAGTGGCTACGAGCATTCCGTCCGCGCAACGTACGGAGTCCAGATGCTCGTGAGGAATGTGAGGCACGGAGAGTGTCCGTTCCGCCGGTTCTCTTTTCATGCCGTGCTCGACGAGCGGAACGCCTCTGCGACCGGACGCTGGCTGTTCTATCGCGGCATGACGCTTGAAGTAGCTCTCTCCCGTTCGGGCGACACACTCAAGATAAGCCGCATCGAGCCGGTTTTCCCCTATCCGCCGTATTCGAAGGAAGGCATTTGCCTCTACACGGAAGAACTGTTCCTGTCTCCGTTTGGGGCGGGACTATCTCTTCCCGAAGATGCACGAGAGGCCGTGGATTGGCAGTTTGGCAGAAATACCATCAGCACGAGCTGTATCGCCGTTCAGTACGGCGAAAGCGAGTTGGCGATTTTCGAGTCGACGACGAACCTCATAGAAGGGCTCTATGGAATCTTTCCTGACTATGGGCCTTCCGTGCGAATCACTGTCTGCGGCGACGACAAGTCCAACCTGGACTATTGGCATCATGCCTGGTTTGCATTCGACAACCTGTCGTCGATTGAGTTTGACAAAGACGGGTGTTCGATCGAGCCGGAGCGAAAGCCAGGAGTGTTAATGCGGTTCATGCGAGAAAATGATGGCTTTGTGCGCAAGGGCGGCAAAGTCAGCGAGGGCCCGGGCATCCCGCCCGACCTTGATGCGTTGACAAAGGAACTGGAGTCTAAGGGCTTCGCAAATGTCGCCGGGGCACTGTATGCGAATGTCTACGCCAGCCCGGCTTCTGTTGACTTATATTGCACTCCAGAGCAGGGACAGATGCACGGAAAGATGCTGAATCGGCGTCAAAGCGGAAACGGATGGATTGTTCCTCCGAAGGAAGGCGAAGGGAGTGCGAAGTTCCTTGCATACGGGTGCTTTTGGTGGGAGGCTCCTGTTGACAAGACAGAGACGACTGAAACAAGGGAGGTGAGCTATTCCAAGGCTCGCCTTGCGCGAGACCTGGTGCTCGTCCGTGAGTACGTAGACGAAGTTGTGGAGTTCGATGTCGGACTCGGAGAAGACACGGCGGCGGACATCCTTGCGTTTGCCCTTCACGCGAGGCAGGCGGGGTCCGAGATGGAGGGGGAGCGCATAGTCGCCTCGCTTTTTGCGCGAAAGCGAAACGGCGATACGGCGTTGAAAGCGCTGAGGAAAAGGCTGTCCGAAATCGCTCGCGACTATCCAGATTTCGAGACATGGGAAAAGAAGATGCTCGAGAAGAAGACGAAGGAGAAAAGCGATGGCGACGAAAGCGATGAATGACGAGGTGCGTCCGCTGCGGAAGTACAAGACGCCGCGCTATCCTACCATTTCCAAGATTGGAGAGGCGGACCTTTCGCGCGTTCCCGCGCGCTGGTCTGGAGTCCGTGCTCTGGCCTCAACGCTCGGCGCCGTGGCGATGAGCCTCAAGTCGCTTGCGATGGATGGCGATGCGGAATCTCCGAAAACGCCTCCCGCGCCGACGGCTGTCGTGCCGAATGCGGCGAAGCCGAGCGCGGAGAAGCGCGAAGCGCCGGTTACGGACGTGTGTCCGCTTCCGCCGGCGGCCCTTGCGGGCGACGGCGCTGGCGCATTTGGATGCGTTGCGATGAATCCGCCGGTCATGCTGCCGGAGGCCGAGGCGCTGGAGATCATCGAGCGCGAGTTCAAGAAGCGAGGAATTGACCTCGTCGACGCGCCCGAGATTGATGGCGTGGAAGCACCGGTCAGCGAGCTGGAGGAGAGGCAGAAGAATCCGCATCTCGTCGCCAACATTATTCTGAGGCAAAAGTTTGGCGAAGAAGAGATACGAAAAAAGCGCAAGTGGATGCTTGACTTCGGCACCAAGGACGGTTCGATGATGGTCGAGTACATTTCTGGCGACGACGAGCGTTGCTGGATTCGCGATCCGCGCAGGGACGGGATATATTCGTCGGCCAGCGGCTGCAGTACGCGCGGCGCCGCCGAGCTGGCGGTCAAGGGGTTCAGCGCCCGGACAGAAGGCAGCCCCGTAAAGATCGGAGTGTTCTACGATCCCCTGGCAAGCGCGCCGGAAGACATTGTCGAGAAAAGGATCCAGGCTGCGGGTAGAGAGCTTAACTGGCGAGAGAGATCAGAAATCGAAGACAAGTGCGGGTGCGAGCTTGCCGAGAAGAAGCTTGTCGCGCAGATCGAGCATTTCTTCGACTACATGGCAAAGTGCAATGCATCTGACACTGCATCTCACTGACAGGTGCAATCTCGCCTGCAGGTACTGCTATGCGCGGCACGGGATGTCCGACATGCCGATCGAGACCGCGCTTCGCGCCATCGAGGAGTGCACCGCGGGCGAGAGCAACGTTGGCATAATCTTCTTTGGCGGCGAGCCGCTCCTGAGGGAGGACGTCATATTCGAGATAATTGACGAGTGCGAGCGGAGGCGTCCGTTCGCGTTTCACTACAAGGTGACGACGAACGGAACGCTTGTGACGCCGGAGTTCCTTTCGCGGGCAAGGGAGCGTCGGTTGCATGTCGCGCTGAGTTGCGACGGGCTTCCGTCGGCGCATGACCGTCACCGCGTTCGCGAGGATGGGTCCGGTTCTTCTGCAGATGTCCTGCGCGCCCTTGGGCTTCTTCTTGCCGACCAGCCGTATTCGCCCGTAATGATGACCGTGAACCCCGACACCGTCGAAGACTACGCGGACGGAGTTGCGCATCTCTGCTCGTGCGGCGCGAAGTACGTGATCTCGACTGTCAACTTCCAGGCGGATTGGGACGCGGCGGCGCGGCGGCGGCTCTGGAAGGAGTACAAGCGCCTTGCGGACTGGTATCTTGACGCCTACAGGCGCGAGGAGAAGATATACTTCGCCGCGTTCGACAAGCGCATTGCGACGCGCATCTGGCCGGGACGCGGCGCATCGTGCCAGCTTGGGCGGCGTCAGATTTCGGTTGCGTCCGACGGAACGTACTATCCGTGCGTGCAGTTTGTGGGCCGAGCCGAGTACGAGCTTGGTCGCGTAGGGCAGGGGCTCGACGCGGCGCGGCGGACATGCATATTCGAGCGCAACGAGCGGGCAAAGCCTTTGTGCGCTGGATGTGCGCTTGAAGGGCGGTGCAACAACCGGTGTGGATGCCTAAACATCTCGACAATGGGAACGCTCGACGAAGCTCCGCCGTTTTTCTGCGAGCATGAACGGTTTCTCGTTCCGCTTGTCGACCGCCTTGCCGAACGGCTATACGCCGAGCGAAACGCGCTCTTCCTCCAGCGCCACTACAATCCCGCGTTCCCCGTTGCATCCATACTCGAGGACATCTTGACATGACACCCTTGTGAGTGCCATGCCGCCGAACGGTGGCTTGTAATCGTTGGTGCATAAATATGGTATACTATGCTCGACTATACGGAGTAGTCTTTCTTAAACCTGAAAGGAGATTCGAAGATGGCGAAGAGAGTGATGCTCATTGGCGCTGGCGGAGTCGCCGGAGTTGCGGCGGCGAAGATGGCCCAGAACCCTGACGTGTTCGGCGAGATTCTTATCGCCTCGCGCACGCAGTCGCGCTGCGACGCCATCAAGGCGGACATCGACCGTCGCGCGGCCGAGGGGAAGGGTGCATGGGCAAAGGCGGCTACGGCTCCTGCGAAGATAACGACCGCGCAGATCGACGCGATGGATGTGCCGCGCCTAACCGCTCTCATCAAGGAGTTCAAGCCCGACCTTGTAATGAACATCGCGCTTCCCTACCAGGATCTCGCGATCATGGACGCGTGTCTCGCGGCTGGCGTCAGCTACTTGGACACAGCCAACTACGAGCCGCCGGACGAGGCGCACTTCGAGTATTCCTGGCAGTGGGCGTATCGCGAGAAGTTCGAGAAGGCGGGACTTACCGCTATCCTCGGTTGCGGCTTCGATCCCGGCGTAACGCAGGTGTTCTCCGCCTACGCCCAGAAGCACTACTTCGACACGATAGAGACGCTCGATATTCTCGATTGCAACGGTGGCGACCACGGCTATCCGTTTGCGACGAACTTCAACCCCGAGATCAACATCCGCGAAGTCGCCGCGAAGGGCAGCTACTGGGTTGCCGATCCTAAGGACGACAAGCCCGAGGTCGCCGTTGAGAACAAGAAGGCGTTTGACAAGGGCTATTGGGTCGAGACTGCGCCGATGGCAATCAAGCGCGAGTATGTCTTTGACCAGGTCGGCAAGAAGGACATGTACCTGCTCCACCACGAGGAACTCGAATCCTTGGGCTGCAACCTGAAGGGCATCAAGCGAATCCGCTTCTTCATGACTTTCGGACAGAGCTATTTGACGCATCTCAAGTGTCTTGAGAATGTGGGGCTTACGCGCATCGACCCGATTGACTTCAAGGGTCAGAAGATCATTCCTATCGAGTTCTTGAAGGCGCTTCTTCCCGACCCCGCGTCTCTCGGCCCCCGCACAAAGGGCAAGACGAACATCGGTTGCATTTTCCACGGCGAGAAGGACGGCAAGCCGGTCGATTATTACGTGTATAATGTTTGCGACCATCAGGAGTGCTACGCTGAGGTCGGTTCGCAGGCGATCAGCTACACGACGGGCGTCCCCGCGATGATCGGCGCAAAGATGTTCCTCGAGGGCAAGTGGACTACTAAGGGCGTCCACACATGTGAGGAATTTGACCCCGATCCGTTCATGGCCGAGCTCAATGTTCAAGGGCTTCCGTGGCAGGAGACGTTCGATCCCGTCAAGGTTCCTTGATGCCAAGATACGTCATCGACGAAGCGGCGCTTGTGCGCAATCTGGAGATTCTTAAAAGCGTCTCCGAGCGTGCAGGCGTTCGCATCCTCCTTGCGCAGAAAGCGTTTTCGTGCACTGCCGTCTATCCGCTGTGCGCGAAGTTCCTCGCAGGCACGACGGCAAGTTCGCTTTTCGAGGCGAAGCACGGTCACGACAACTTCGGCGGTGAGACGCATGTCTTTGCGCCGGCATTTATCCCAGAGGAGATGGACGAACTCTTGGGGCTCGTCGATCACATCGTCTTCAATTCGCCGCGGCAGGTCGCGCGCTACGGCGAAATGGCGCATAAGCGCGGCGTCTCGGTTGGGCTTAGGGTCAATCCTGAAGTCTCCGTCGCGACGACGCCCGCATACGATCCTTGCCGCCCATCATCGCGGCTTGGCACCAAACTTGTCGACTTAAAAGCCTCGGTCTCAACTCGCGACTTTCAACTTTCAACTTTCAACTTTAAACTTTCAACTCTTGATGGGCTTCATTTCCATTGCCTTTGCGAGCAGGGGCTTGACGAACTTAAGAAAGTCCTTGCTGGTTTCGAGGAGAAGTTTGGCGAATTTCTCCCGCAGATGAAGTGGGTTAACTTCGGCGGTGGTCACCACATCACGCGCGAGGGTTACGATGTCGAGGGGCTTGTTGCGCTCTTGAACGATTTTAAGGCGCGACACCCGCATCTTGTCGTCTACCTTGAACCTGGCGAGGCGATTGCGCTCAATGCGGGAACGCTTGAGTCGCGCGTCCTCGAAATCCAGCCAAAGGGCGCGGACGGCATTTCCAACGTGATTCTTGACACGAGCGCGGCATGCCATATGCCAGATGTCATCGAAATGCCCTACACCCCGCCGCTAATCGGGGCCGAAAAAGGTGGTAGCGGTCCTTTTGCCTACCGTTTCGGCGGACCGACCTGCCTTGCAGGCGACGAAATCGGCGTATATTCGTTCAAACACGAGCTGCATGAGGGCGATATCGTCGTATTTGGCGACATGGCGATCTACACGATGGTCAAAAACAACACCTTCAACGGCGTAAATCTGCCAGATATAGTTGTGCGCCATGTGGACGGAAGCGAAAAACTCGTCCGAAAGTTTGGCTACGACGACTTTGCATGTCGCCTCTGATATTTAGCAACGGACGCCGTATTTTTGGTATAATTTACACTTCACATCGAAAGGACAAGGAAAGTGAAGATTGACACACTATGCGTTCAGGGCGGATGGTATCCCAAGTGTGGCGAACCGCGCCAGGTTCCCGTGTATTCGTCTACGACGTTCAAGTACGACACAACACAGCACATGGCCGACTTGTTCGACCTGAAAGCACCAGGCTATTTCTACACTCGGCTCGCAAACCCAACGAATGACGCTGTGGCCAAGAAGATTGCCGCGCTTGAAGGCGGCGTTGCGGCGATTCTCACGAGCTCCGGACAGGCGGCCTCTACGTTTGCTGTCCTCAACCTTTGCGGCGCGGGCGACCATGTCGTCTCCTCCGCACAGATCTACGGCGGCACATTCAACCTCTTCGCTGTTTCCCTCAAGAAACTCGGCATTGAGTTCACTTTCGTCAATCCCGACGCGAGCGAGAAGGAAATCCAGGCCGCGTTCCGTCCGAACACGAAGTGCGTCTTTGGCGAGACGGTCGCGAACCCCTCGGGATGCGTCCTCGACATCGCAAAGTTCGCGCGTGTCGCGCACAAGAATGGCGTGCCGCTGATCGTCGACAACACATTCCCGACGCCGATCCTCTGCCGTCCGTTTGAGTTTGGTTGCGACATTGTCACCCACGCGACGACGAAATACATGGACGGCCATTCCTCGCAAGTCGGTGGCTGCATTGTTGACTCCGGCAACTTCGACTGGTCGAAGCATGCCGACAAGTTCCCGGGGCTTGTTGAGCCCGACGCCTCCTATCATGGTCTCAGCTACGTGAAGGCGTTCGGCAAGATGGCCTACATTGTGAAGTGCACCGCACACCTGATGCGCGACTTTGGCTCGATCCCCTCGCCGTTCAACGCGTTCCTCCTGAACCTCGGCCTCGAGTCGCTGCACCTCAGGATACGCCGCCATGCGGAGTCTGCGCTCAAGATAGCCAAGTGGCTCAAGACCCAGAAGAAGGTCGCGTGGGTCAACTTCGCGGGGCTTCCCGGCTCGAAGTACAACAAGCTCGTCAAGAAGCAGTTCAACGGCAATTCGCCATGTGGCGTGATGACGTTCGGCATCAAGGGCGGCCGCAAGGCATCCATCAAGTTCATGGACTCGCTGAAGCTCATCGGCATCGTGACGCACGTTGCCGACGCCTGGAGCTGTGTCTTGCACCCTGCTTCGCACACCCACCGCCAGCTGTCGGACGCACAGCTCAAGGCGGCTGGCATTCCGCCGGACCTGATCCGCTTCTCCGTCGGTCTCGAGGATCCTGATGACCTCATAGCCGACTTGAAGCAGGCGTTGGCGAAGGTAAAGTGATTTTTGGAGGGCTCTGACCATGAAACAGTTCAAGGACGTTGGCAAGAGGGGTGGCGAGTGGATCGTCGCCTGTGCGCTCGCGGCGGTCGCGGCGCTTCTCTACTTCTGCACGATGGCGTCGTGCGCCTACCCTGGCGAGGGCGCGCATCTGATGACGCTATGGAAGGGGCTAGATTCCGCGGCAGTCAACGTCCATCCTCTGATGGCGGTGTTTGCTCGTTTGTTCGGGTGCTCGAACATTCTCGGCCCATTGTGCGGAATAGTGTCGGTTCTTGCGCTCTATCATCTGACCTCGTTTTTCATTCGAGAGCGCATTGGCGGCGAGTTGCTTTCGCAGTACGCCGACAGTATGGGGCGCCTGGCTGGCGTCGTCGCGTCCGTCATATTCATGGCGACTCCAGCCGTCCACCAGTCGTTCACCCACCTGAGTTCGTTTTCTTTTGACGCCGCCTGGGCGCTTGTCACTGCGTCTCTCTTGATTCCCTACGCCCGCGCCGGGAAGAAGACGGGCTGGATGTTCCCGATTCTCATCGGGGTCTTCGTTGGTCTCGGTTTTGCCGACTCCCCGCTTTTTGGACTTCTTGTCCCGCTCTATTTTGGCGGCGTGTGGGCCGTGTCCGGCAAGCGCGGCGGCAAGCCTTACGGCGCTGCGTTCGCGTTCCTCCTCATTGCGATTGTCACGCTATTTGTCTATGCCCCCAACGCGTCTGGCAACTTTACCGAACATATGCGGTCCCACTGGAACGAAACGAAGATGTGGTTGTCCGCAGAGGGCTGGTTCCTCGTCGGGGCCTTCGCGGTCGTGCCGTTCGTCGTGGCGCTTTTCTCGAGTTCTGGTGCCTTCAACCGCGAGAGCGGGCTTTCACAGTGGATATACCACGTCGCGATGAGCTTCGTGACGATCCTTGCCGTTGCGACGCCGCTCGCCCCCTCGCCGCTTATGCGCCCCTACGGGCTTCTTCCCGTTGTGCCTTGCGCGCTCGCCGCGTTCACCGCCGCCTATCTTGTGGCTTACTGGTGGCTGCTCGCCATCGCCAAGGTCCGCAAGAACGAGTCGATTGACGCTGCGCCAGTGGCGTTGAAGGGCCGTACGCTCGCACTCGCAGTCCTTCCCGTGCTGTCGCTTGTAATGGTCATTACCGTCCTCTTGAACCTCTTTTCGTTCGACCGTTCGCGCGGCGATTTCGCCGACCGCACTGCCGAAAAGCTTATTGCGGACCTCGGAGACCGCACCTGGTTCATCACCGACGGGCTTCTCGACGACCACCTGCGCCTTGCGGCCGCAAAGACGGGCAAGGAACTCAATCTCGTGTGCCTGCAGCGTGACCTTGACGAACGCTATCTCGGCGAGCTTGCGAAGCTCGTCGAGGAGAAAGGCATCGGCGGCGAGAAGAACCGCGAGCTTTCGATTTCGCTTTCGCTCGGCGTCCTTGCGTTTGTCCAGGACTGGTTTGCGGCAGATCCAGACATTGCGAAGAAGGCCGCCATATTTGGCGCACCGGACCTCTGGTACGCAGCCGGGATAAAGGCCGTGCCGGAGTTCCTCTTCTTCGGCGCTGATCCCGCCCGCAAGCCCGACTGGAGCGCGTGGGACGAGTTCGACAAGGTTCTTGTGCCGCCGAAGGGCGTAAAGGAATGGGGCAGCTACCGCCTCTGGCAGGAGAACGACCCGATCGAGCTTGCGCGTCTTCGTCTTCGTCGACATGTCGGTCTCGTCGCCAACGACCGCGGCGTGTGGCTTCAGGACGTCGGCGACAACGACGGCGCGTTCAACATGTACGAGCTCGTCCTCAACTCCATCGACAGGGACAACGTCTGCGCGCTTTTCAACGAGTTCGAGATGGCGCGCGCAGGCCATTCAAAGGCGGTGCGCAAGAAGAACGACATCGAAAAGGTGTTCAAGGCCATCGTCGAAGACAGGGGACGCCGCTATGTTCTCTGGAAGCTCGCGAACGTCTACGGCTACATTAGGAATCCCGAGATATTCGTCCGTCTTGGCTTTGCGTGGGCGAAGTCCGGCCGGCCGGGCGAGGCGCTTAACCAGATCCGCCGAGCAATCGACTTTGTCCCGACCGAACGTCGCTCGAGCTTGCTCAACATGATGGCCGCGCTCTATGCTAGCGACAGCGACGTCAAGAAGTCAAGGGCGACGTATGAAGAGGTCCTTTCCAAGGACGCCGAGAACCACGACGCGCTCGTCGGCCTTATGCGGCTCGAGCTCCTCGAGGGCAACAGTGCGAGGGCAATCGAGTATCTGGAGCGCGCGACGAAGACCGCCCAGGACGATCCGCGGGTTGCAATCGAAGTCGCGATGCTCCATCTCATGAAGAACGAGCTTTCCGAGGCGAAGGCGATGCTTACGAGGTCGACGGATCTCGATCCGGCGAACCTTCAGGCGTGGTCGCTCCTCGCTGCCGTCTCTTTGCAGCAGTTTGACGCGTCGAAGGATCCAGCAGAGAGGGCGAAGCTCCTCAAGAACGTCGAAAACGTCATACTTCCGGAAATGGAGAAGAACGCCAAGGACGTGAACGACTACAGCATCCAGTCCACCCGCGCGTTCCTTTTGCTGCGCCAGGGCAACGAGAAGCGCAAGGCCGCGCGTGACATGTTCGCCGCGGCGATCAAGGCGCGCCCCGAGGTCCAGGCGACGCAAGACATCGTGCTTGGGCTTGACATCGCCCTCAACGACACGGCCGACGCCGAATATCATGCTAGGGAAGTGCTGAGACGCAACCGCAAGGCGCCGCTCGCCAACTACGTTATGGGCTCTCTTGCGCTCCAGAAGGGCAAGTACGAGGAGGCCGAGACGTTCCTTAGGAGGGCCTGCGAGACGACGCGTCCCGTCGTCCTTGCGCAGAACGACCTCGCCGAGGTGCTGAGGCGCACGAAGCGGCTTGAGGAGGCCGAGCGCTACGCCCGTCTTGCCGTTCGCACTGCTCCAGAGCTCTATGTCGCGTGGGAGACGCTTGGATCGATCCTCCTCGACGCCAACGGCGACCTCAACGAGGCTGAACAGTGCATTTCCAAGGCATGCGACCTTTCGAAGTCCGAATCCGGCAAGGAGGAGGACGTCCGCATGCTGATCGCTCTCGCGAGGGTGCAGATCGCGAAGGGCGATCGCCAGCGCGCGAACATGACGATTCGCAAGATCAAGGGGCGCGTGAAGGAACTTTCGGAGTTCGAGCGCGGCGAGTTCGAGGAGCTCAGCAAGAGTGTTCGCTGAACTTCTTCTTGCCGCAACATTTCAGGTCGGGCCGTTTTACGAGCAGCGACCCGCCGACGACTATCTCGCCGTTCGTCCGTTTTACGCCCACGAGGGCGATGTCGACGACGTGCTCTGGCCGGTCTTCACCTCGCATCGCGACTGGTGGAGATTCTGCTTCCTCATGCACTACCAGAGCCAGGACGACGGCGGCTGGCAGTTCGACTTCATGCCGCTCTGGTTCAATGGGCACAAGTCGCAGCGCGGCGAATGTGCCGCGGAGGACTACTGGGGGCTTTTCCCGATCTACGGCCACCATCCGCATCTTCTCCTGATGTATGATATCGACTTTGCGCTGTGGCCCGTCTGGACGCGCTACAGGATGCCGCGTCCTTCCGAAGGGAAGTGGCTCACGACGAACACGGTGCTCTTTCCGTTCTTCAGCTGGCGCGACGACGGCGCCTGGAGCTTCTGGCCTCTTTACGGGATAAACTACCAGCGTGAGAGTGACCATCAGTATGTTCTGTGGCCGATTGCCACATGCGCGTGCTACCGCGAGGACCGCGACACTGCGGGTGCCGGCTGCTCGTGGATGGTCTGGCCTCTTGTCGGGCGCGTTGACCGTGAGCGGGAGCGTCAGTGGCTTTTTATTCCGCCGTTCTTCTCATGGGCCGAGACTTATTCAAAATCCTGGGCAGCGCATGGCAATTCCGCCCCCGAAATGCGTCTTCGCTGTCCTTGGCCGATCTTCGAGTGGGAGTCCAACGCGCGTAGGAGCCGTCTGTCGATATGGCCTCTATACGAGCGCGTCGATTGGCGCTCATATGACAAGGGTGACGAAGCCGGGTCTGTCACGCGCTTCGGCTGGAAGCTCGTCGAGCTCTACGATAACGAGACGCGCGTGTTTCCTTTCTGGACGAGCCGCAAGGACGATTCGTATTTCCGCCTTTGGCCATTCTGGGAGTCTGAGACCAGAAAGGACGGTTCGTCGAAGTCTCGGCTGCTTGCGCTTTTCCCGATGCGTTGGGTTCCTTCCGTGGATCGCAACTGGTCAAAGTTCTGGACGTTCTACGAAAAGGAGTCCAATCCCGTCTGCACATACCATTCGCTCCTGTGGGGGATCATAAGGTGGAGGACGGTTAAGTGACGCAGAAAATAAATGTCTGGCTTCGGGCTTTGAGGGTGAACCAGTGGACGAAGAACGGAATCGTCTTCCTCGCGTGGTTCTTTGCCGTCGCAGACCCGTCGCAGGCGGCGCTGGCACGCGGCATAAGGCCGTTCATTCTTGTAGCTGCGATGGCCGTCGCGTTCTGCTTCATCTCAAGCGCGTTCTATCTTCTCAATGACGTCTCCGATTTCGAGGCCGATCGTCTCCATCCGATAAAGCGGCTGCGCCCTGTGGCGGCAGGGCTTGTGTCGCGCATTGACGCGGTTCGGGTTGCGCTTTCGCTCTTCGCCATCGCGCTGATGTTCCCGTGCTACCTCGTCTTTCGCCATCCCGATCGCACATGGGGTTTTGCGGTGATTCTCATCTACTCCGTGATGCAGTGCGCGTATTCTGGGTTCCTGAAGCGCCTTCCCTACGTCGACGTCGTGGTTATCGCGGCGGGCTTTGTCCTTCGCGCGATTGCCGGTGCTGCAGCGATGAACGTTCGAATCTCGCCGTGGCTTCTTGCCTGCGCGTTTGCGCTTTCGCTCTTTATCGCGCTCGCCAAGCGCCGCCACGAGATGGCTGTCGCCATTGAGTCGCGCGCTGCGCTCAAGGGCTACCATCCGGTCGCGCTCGACGTGCTGATGTTCGCCTCGGCTCTTGCGACGCTTGTCGTCTACACGTGGTACACGTTTTCTCCGGAAACGACGGCGCGCTTCGGCACGCGTCTTCTGCCGCTGACGGCAGTGTTCGTCGCGCTCGGGCTTGCACGCTATATCCGGCTCGTCTACTCGAAGGCCGACGTAGGCCGACCCGAGAAGATTCTCCTTTCAGACTGGCCTATGTGGATCATACTTGCGGGCTACGGCGTTTCTGCAGTCCTTGCAGTTCTCCTTCGCTACGTCGTCACCATATCAGAGGTCGGATGAACGACTTTCTAGACAGGCTCGCGGCAAGGCGGCGCTTTGGCATGAGGCCATCCCTCGACGCAATCCGCGGCGTATGTGCCGCGCTCGGCGATCCACAAAAAGTGTTGCGTGCGATCCATGTTGCCGGCACGAACGGGAAGGGCGCAGTTTGCGCGATGATCGACGCGTGCCTCAGGTCTGGCGGTCTGAGGGCTTGCAGATACACGTCGCCTCATCTCGTCAGGATCAACGAGAGGTTCTTTGTCGATGGGAAACCTGTCGATGATGCGACTCTCGAGAGCGCGGCGGACAAGGTCTTCCACGCCGATTCCGACACGAACTCTCAGCTCACTTTCTTTGAGGCGTTGACGGCTGTTGCGTTTATCGCCTTCTCTGAGGCGAAGTGCGACTATGCCGTTCTCGAGACGGGGCTTGGCGGTCGGCTTGACGCGACGAACATCTGCGTGCCGGAAATCTGTGTCATAACGAAGATCGGGCTCGACCACTGCGACTGGCTTGGCGACACCGTTGAGAAGATTGCCGCGGAAAAGGCGGGAATAATAAAGAAGGGCGTGCCTATAGTCCTTGGGAAGAACGACCCTGAGGTCATTGCAGTCGTGAAAACTCGCGCAAGCGAGGTTGGCGCGCCGTTTTTCTATGCGCCTGACATGGCGGACGAATCGGAGATTCCAGACGGCTTTTCCCTTGAAGGTGCGTTCAACCGCGAGAATGCCGTCACCGCTCTCGCCGCTCTGAAAGTTCTCAAGAAGGGTTCGCGTGACGGGCTTTCGAATGTCGTCTGGCCGGGGCGGTTTCAGAGGGTCGGGCGCTTCATCATTGACGGGGCCCATAATCCCCCTGCGGCTCGTGCCCTTGCCGCCGCACTCAGTAAATACGCACCTTTCGCGGGGTCTGTCCCCACGCTCATCGCTGGTTTTTGCGGCGACAAAGATGTCGATGAGACGTTGCGGATTCTTGCTCCCCTTGTTGGGAAAGGGATCGCTGTCCGCACGAACAATCCACGCTCGCTCGCCCCGGAGGAACTTGCGCGAAAGATGGAATCCGCAGGGATTCCGGCGATTTCAAGCGATTCTATTCATTTAGCGTTGGAAAAAATGGGGTCTGTCCCCAATAGCTCTGGGGTTGATACACTCATATGTGGTTCGCTGTTCCTCGCGGGCGAGGCGCTTGCCGAGCTCGGTGCCTTTCCGTGGCAGGCAGACCGTTTCGATGCGGCAGAAATCTTGAAGGTTTGATATAATCTACGGCGATGAAGAAAAAGAGAGGAACGCTTGCACTCGTCTCGCTCGGCTGCGCCAAGAACGCAGTCGATCTGCAGGTCATGGCCGGCAATCTTTTGAAGGAGGGCTGGACTCTCTCCCCCGATCCCGACTGTGCTGATGTCGTGATTGTCAACACCTGCTCTTTCATCGCGTCGGCGCGCGAGGAGGCGGAGGCCGAGATACTTCGCGCGATTGAGCTCAAGAAAATCGGTCGCTACGGAAAAGTCGTCGTTGCGGGGTGCTATCCGCAGAGATATCCAGAACTCAAGGGCGCGTTCCCCGGTGTTGACGAATGGGGCGGCGTGCCGAAGGACTGGATCGAGCCGAAGATGCCAGCGCTTCGCCTCACCGGAAAGGCGTTCGCATACCTCAAGATTGCTGAGGGTTGCGCGCACCGCTGCGCCTACTGCGCGATTCCTCTAATTCGTGGCAAGTATCGCTCGCGCTCGCTCAAGTCGATACTGAGGGAGGCGCGTTCGCTTGTGGCAACAGGGTGCCGCGAAATCAACATCATCGCGCAAGACCCGATGCTTTGGCGCGAGGGCAAGAAGTCTCTTCCAGATCTCCTTTGGGCGCTCGACAAGATTCCTGGTGACTTCTGGGTACGCGTCCTCTACAGCTATCCGAGCGAGATATCAGAGGATTTCCTCGTCTGGATGCTCACTTCGAAACACGCCGTCCGCTACATCGACGTGCCGCTCCAGCACACCGTTCCTGAAGTCCTCGAGAAGATGAACCGCAAGGCCGCGATTGCCGATTCGCTTGCGGCGGCAGAGTTCCTGCGCGATGTCGTCCCCGGAATTACGCTGAGGACGACGATAATGACTGGCTTTCCCGGCGAGACCGAGGCGCGTTTCAGGAAGCTCATGGCCGACTTGCGGCGCATGCAGTTCGACCACCTCGGGTGCTTTGCGTATTCGCCGGAGAAGGGCACGAAGGGCGCGCTGCTTGGCGGGCGTCCGTCGCGCGCGGTCGCGCTCGCCCGAGAGAAGGCGGTGATGGGGCTTGCGAAAGAGATATGGAGAGCTCGCTCCAAGAGGTTGGTCGGAAAGACTTTCCGTGCACTCGTAGTTGCGCCCGGCGTGGCGCGGCTTGAGTCGCAGGCGCCCGATGTTGACGGAGTTACGTATATTGAGGGGAACGGGAATGTCGGCGAATTCGTTGATGTTCGCATAGAGAAGGTCGAGGGCTTCGACTTCAGGGGAAAGGTCGTTTGAAGATGCGTCGCCAGATTCCATACATCAACGAGGAAGTCTCGAACAGGGATTTCAAGTACTATATCTTCGACTGGGACGACAACATTCTCCACATGCCGACGCGCATCAAGATGGAGCATCGCGACACCATCGACAGCCCGTGGAAGCCGGTGGAAGTTTCGACTGCCACCTTTGCGCTTGTTCGTGCCGATGAGGAACACTATCGCGCTCCTGGCGGAGTGTGGGCTGACGCGTTTAGGAACTTCGAGGACGCGCCTGGGCGCGACAACTTCATCGAGGACACGATTGCGGCGCTTGAGAAGATAGAGCACGGCGAGAAGCCGTCGCCGAGCTTCTACACGTTCAAGAAGACTTTGATTGAGGGTCGCATTTTCGCCATCGTGACAGCTCGCGGCCACGCGCCCGAGACGATAGAGAGGGCGGTCAGGGTGTTCATCAAGTATGTTCTGACGGAAGAGGAGCGCGAGACGATGATGTCGAACCTTCGCGGCTACCGCCAGTGGATCGACGGCGTTGGCGACGGCGAATTTGGCACCGATGCGGAGGAACTTGACTATTATCTCGGCATGTGCCGCTATTCCGCAGTTACGTACGCTGGCTTCAAGGAGCGCATGCGCGCGGATCCGATCTATCAGGAGAAGCTTGCGGTCGCGCCGACCGCGGCGAAGCCGGAGCTTGCGAAGGAGTTTGCGATACGCGATTTCGTGGAGCATATCTTCCACATGCTGCGGCGCAACGGCACTTCGGACCGCGCCGTCTCCATTGGCTTTTCTGACGACGACAAGGGTAATGTGAAGTGTGTTTCTGACTACATCCGCTCGGAGCTTTCGAAGCGCTTCGAGGGGATAAAGTTCGTGGTCTACGACACTTCCGACAGCACGCTCAGCAAAGGCCGCAAAGTCTGTGTCTCCGGCCAGCTCAACCTCCCCGGATTCTAAGTTAGGCGGCTCGGCGACGGTGTTTTTGCGTCGCCGTGCCGCCCGATGGCTCGCGGGGCTCTCGTTCGGCTCCAGGCTCGCGACGGCTCTCGCACATCAGACAATGAGCCGAGTTTAGCCTGCCGTGCCTCGGCGTCTATCGCTGGTTGCGTACGCAAGTCACTCTTACGCCTGCGACCTTCCGCCTCCCTCACCCGCGACCATCGGCTCGGCTTGGCGACAACCTTGCGGCAAATCTAAAAATGCTCCGCCGCCTCACGCTTCGCGACGATTTCGCAAGGTTGGCGACAATGATGGGTGATTTTTGATACAATACCTGACAATGAAAATCCTAATCGCGGTTTTGGATTGCATAAGATGGATTGCCAGCATTCTGCTGGCAGTGGCGATTCCGTTTGCTTGGATTCTCAGAGATGGGCTGGGGCCTGATGCCAAAGAGTCTACAGGGTTTGATGCAATCGCAAGGACGTTTTCTTCTGCCGAAGTTTGGATTCTTGCATTTGCGTTCATCACTCTTTCCGCGGCAGTCCGCTTTTTGTCAACGCATGGCGCAAGCGAGAAGAAGGCTGCGAAATGGTCTTGGCGCGAGTCCGCGTATGCTTTCGCGATTGCCGTTCTGCTGTGCTTGCTGGGCGTGTCAGTTTTCAGGGATTGGGCGGACAGGGAACGGCAGCGCAAGGCCGAAGAATGTTTGGCTTCGCATGCGGTGAAGTGGGATCGAACTGTCAATTTGCCGATTGCTCCGCATGGCGATAAATTGACGGATGTGGCAATTCCCAAAAAGTGCCTGTTCGCGGAGATCTCGATTCGAGACGAGAAAGGCGCATTGCTGCCAGTTCCGAAGGCGTCATTGGAAGGAGAAAGCCTCTCCGTGGAAAAAGACGAGATTCGGGACGGGAATATGATAGGTGCCCTGAAACGGCTGATAGGGAAGACTCTCCCCGGAAGAGATGAGTTCTCCACCTTTATTAGAGCAGACATGGAGTGCAGTCATCGTTGCGTGGCAAGCCTCATCAACAGGTTTACCGAGCGTGGGATATGGGATATCTCAATTGTCGCTCGTGCGAGCGGCGATTCTGGCGATTCGCAGCTGGTGACTTTCAAGATATTACGGACTTGCCCTTGTGTAGGGTGTGTCCCGGAAGAGGACGCGCATATCTTTGACGAAGGAGAGCCGTTCGATGAAGAGGACGTATCAATTCATTACAAAAAAACATTCTCGCTCGGGCAGCGGCTGACCTTCGTGGTTGGACCGTCTGCCGACGGTTCTCTTGACGGCGCGCTGATCTATTGCGACAAGCGGGTCTCTCTCGCCGAGCTTGACGATATCTTGGCGAACTTGGCTGGAAACCCCGAGACCAAGGGAAAGACCGTCGGCATAAAGTGTGCGGAGGATTCGCCACATAAGGCGCTGGTGAATGTCCTCGACATTCTTTACAAGCACAATTTCAAACGCGTGTATCTCTGGACGCTCTGAAGAAAGTCTTCCGCATCTTGCGGCGGGCGGCAGCGAGTGCAAGGGCGGTTGTTGTCCATCCGCATGAGACTTTGTGGTAAAATATCCGCCTAGCCATGAGAGAAAAGCTTGCAAGTCGAATTGGCTTCATCTTCCTGTCCGCCGGGTGCGCGATCGGCATATATGCGTTCGATCGCTCATCGGGTGCTCTCAAGTCCATAAAGTTCAGGGTAAACCATGAACAAACCCGTCTGCGCAACGATTGAACCGCTGAGAGACGACTGCGCGGAGCGAGCTTCCGCGTTTCGCCGGAAATGGGCGAAGTCGTGGGATGGAGGGAACTCGTTGTTGAGAAAGTCTCTTCTTGCCCAGCTCAGACAACGTCCTGACATCGAGTACAAGGAACTCTGGCCCGACGGGGAAGATCGCCGCATCGCTGCATATTGCATGGACGATTTCAAGGTCTGCCTTGGATTGCCAAACGGCCGTCTCGTGCCAGATGACACTCTTCATATGCTGGCGTCGATTGACGGAGATGGCGTCAATGACGTCATGCAAGACCTTGAGCACGAGTTTAGATTCATCTTCGAGCAGGATGTCTGGAATAGGGTGAAGACATTCGGTGAACTTGTGCGCTATGTTCGAGAGCATAAGGGATCGGCGTCTCTTGCCGAGCTTCACGAGCGACATCGCATTGGATGGGGTTGCGCGACAGTTCTGTGGCTTGTATTCGCCGGCGTAATAGGACTGTTCATCTCAGAGGTTGCCGAAGCGGTTGAGGCCGCCCGTAACTCCTGTCTTCATGGCCGAGAGGTCGTCGGCCTGGCTTTTGGCTTGCTGATGTCGGTCTTTGTGTCGCTATTTGCATATGCCGCTGTCGTCGGTTGGTGCAAGGAGCGCAAGGAGCTTCGCGAAGAACGGGAGAAGGCGGCGAAGAAACAGGCGGGGACCGCGAAACCGTTGTAAAAGGCCTATTTGCGCGTTGGTGTCATCGCGGCGGATTTGCCGCGGAGTCATTTATATGCGACCATGGCGCCGGCGAGACGCCATATCCACCGAGGCCGTAGGCCGAGCCGCGTAAGCGGGCGCTAGCGTGGCGCTCTCCCAGTTAGAGTTGTCTAGTGTCGGATTTGCGTTGGATTGAAGCGCGGTTGCGGTCGCAAGTAGTTAAGCGAGCCGACGATAAGTCGGCGAGCGCAAAAACTACGAAAAGAAACGCGCCACAGCGGAAGGTCGGGCTAGCGGCGCAAGTG
>Ga0265298_10000563_pt1 | contig 54934 bp, 47 predicted proteins | sample AusTroGonzalo_MG_3_FD_193486 | JGI IMG/M metagenome (GOLD analysis project Ga0265298, IMG submission 193486) | Bovine rumen microbial communities from tropical cattle in Woodstock, Queensland, Australia - Gonzalo_01 | ecosystem: Host-associated > Mammals > Digestive system > Stomach > Rumen ... | reverse complement strand
GATCTTCATTGCATTCATGATTCTTGCAGGACTTATCCAACCTGTATGGTTCAGATACTGTATGCCTGAAGATCAGCCAAAAACAATTCTTTTCGGAATTGAGTGGGCTCTGACAGTCTGGCTTCCCTGCGTGCTGATAATGATTTTCTTCGGAACGGACAAAATTAAAACGCTCACATACGGAGCGGTATATCTGCTCATGATAGTACTATGCGTTTTGATTTTCAGAAAGTTATCTCAACGCTTAAGCTCAGCCGGTCAAAACTGCTGACGTCAAAAGTTCATATCTCTTCAATTACCGATGTTCCCTCTTCGCCCATCGTCCATTTCCACTTCTCGTTGAAACGGAGTTTTCCGTTCTCGACAGAAGGTGCGGAATCACATGAACCGGTTCTCAATTCGCCGTCAGTATTCATATGCTGATAGTTGAAGTGCATATTGTGCTTCTCATCCATCGTTCCGATGAGGAATCCCTTTACGATGCTGCCGCCTGAATACTCGGCCCATATAACATTGCCCTTCTGGTGATAGCAGAATACGGTCTTGTCGGATACTTCGCCTGAATCAGAATTCTCGACTGCAGTGAAAAACTTATCGTCTACCGTGAATACTTCCCCTGCATCTGCAAAGAAGTTCTTTCCCTTCTCATAGGCCTTCTCGAGATTAGCATCCCAATTTCCTTCGCGGGTTTCTTTCTCTCTTGAAGTGCCATCAAATACAACAAACTCCATCTGCTTTGCACGGTTAAAAAGCCTGTCACCGAACATTACTTTCTTCATGCTGGCGAGCAGACCAAACTGCTCGAGCTTTTCAATCGGGTTTCCGGCAGAACAGAGTATCATGGCCTTTTCCATCATCTTCATTTTCCTGTTGTTGCCATAAGCAAATCCGTATGTCCAAACGCGGTCAAACCAGCCTACTAATTTTGCAGGTGCTTCGGTCCAGAAAACAGGATAGATGAATGCGATAGCATCTGCGGAATTGATCTTCTCGTGCTCAGCCAGAACATCTGCTTCAGTAAACTCAGTTGTCTGGTAGTTAGCGTCTCTCAAATACTGGCGCTCTGTCATGTCAGCCTTGAAATCCATCTCATACAGATCAGACATGACATACTCATTTCCGCTGTCCGTGATTCCCTTTATAAATGCGTCACGGAGATTCTTTGTAAATGAATCTTCGGACGGGTGACAATAAACTATAAATACTTTCATATTGATTCTCCCTTTATTTCCTGTAGAGCACTTTGAAACCATCGAAAGAATATTCAATTCCTGATCCTGCATGGTTCTCAAATGGCTCACCTGTTGCTGTTCCTGCGATGATGCTCTCAACTCCTGCAATGATGTCATCAAGCTTGGTCACGGCGATCGGGTTATAACAGAAATGTCCGTTATAGATCTTCTCGATTCCGGCATCTTTCAGTATCTTATTCACCTTCTTTAGCGAATTCAGATACACTTCGAGAGGCAGAGATTCCTCCAGGAATAGCCACGTGTTTTCGATTATCGAATCACCTGCATAACAGATCTTCGCATCGCGGTCTATCAGGATAATGCTTCCCGGTGTGTGACCAGGCATCTCCACGACCTCTAGTTTCTTTCCTCCCAGATCGATAACGTCTCCTTCATGAATATCAGTCGTCTCAGGGAATATTGCTGTGGAAGGATCAAAACCATCCAGAATGTCTCCGTATTCTTCACGTGCTTCAGGCGAATTGAAGATCTCGACATATTCATCTGCGTTCGCTTTATATAGAGGAATATCTTCATGATGCATATACACCTTACCGCCGTAAAACCAGTGGTTTCCAAGTACGTGATCGATATGTCCGTGAGTGTTAACAACATCAACTGGCAGTTTCGTAAACTCTGCTGCCAGTTCCTTCAGATTGCATATACCGAATGCCGTATCGATAAGAACTGCCCGCGAAGCGCCGCACACGAGATACATTGATGCATCGCGCCGCTCATAGATCTTGTACGCGCCGTCCGAGATCTTTTCAATGAAATATAAACCGTGTTCTGTTTCTGCCATGGTAACTATTCCCCTCTCATTCCCAATGTGTTATCTGCCATTATAACACCAGACATGAAAAATCCTCCGTACGAGGGAAGGATACGGAGGACTTTCGATGTGCGGTTATTGAGTTTATTACGCGCCCGCAACTGCGCAGTTCTTAACCTTGCCCTTATTCTTAAGGTTTAAGAAGAAATAACTGATCATGGGTGCAATGAACATTGCGAGGTAAACGAGTGTGATCCATGGCTGATAGTCGATGTAGAACTCCTTGAAAGTGAGACTCCACGGATGAGGTACCAGTACCCAGCCAACGAGGTCGATCACGATGCTGATTCCTGCCCAGAGAGCGCCTGTTAATGCTGCCTTCTTGAGTGTGAGGTTATTTACTTTTCTGAGGTAAAGCAGGCCGAAGATCGTAAACAGGATGATGTTATACAGTGGATGCCACGGCTTTGTCATCTCATATCCCTGACCCAATCCGGGACCTTCTGCCATGGACTTCATACCCAAAACGAGGATGTTGAAAATGGTGTGTCCGATTCCTACCCAGGTAACTACGACATAGCTGATCCAGTACCACAGAAGTGACATTCCGATATCCTTCTTTGATCCGAATTCTCTTAATGACTTCTTGCTCATAACTCTTCTCCTTAAGTTTCGTTTGCGTTTTTGTTTATGCCTACATTCTAAAAACCCCATGGAGAAAAAGATTTAGATAAGACTTATACCTTTCTTAAATCTCTCTTAAATCAACAGAGGCTGCCTCGCGGGACAGCCTCATATCATTAATAGATCTTTATATAGTCGATCAAGCCGGATACTGCATGATAACCAGTCCGTCTTCATATACCGTACCTTCGATCGGAACAGTACGGATATACTGCGGATCACAGTCGAAGACGAAAGATACTGAACCGTCAGCATTCTCAGTATATTCCTCAGTCATCATGGACATTGAACCGTAACTGGTCTTCAGAAACTCCAGAGCGGCATCCTTGCTGGGGTACTTCGTGCAGACAACAAAGATGTGAGCGCGCTCTTCATTGATTCCATATGCGGTAAATCCGTCGTATGTAATTTCTGATTCGATACTAAAGCCCTTGTTCAGATACTCTTTGTAAAGTTCAATTATCTGGGGATCCTCAAAGTCATCGATCGTAGCCGTATTCTCGTAAGGATCACCGTCCCAGGGTCCGTACTGGATCATTCCGGAATGATCGATTCCTCCGAAATACAATTCGTCAATTGAGAACTCGTATGTGTCTCTGACCTCGTGCCAGATGTATCCTTTGCAGTCAGCGATCCAGACATCCTGTACAAAGTTTGCAGCATCCTCCGCGCTCTTAAACTTTAAGAAACCCATGTATGCATCTTCCGAGCCTTCACTATACATGCGGAAACCTTCAACATAATTGTAATCGCCGGCGCCCAGTTCAGATGACAGAACGGGAATGACCGTTAAACCTGCAGCCTCGTAAGACTCAGCCAAAGCCTTGATGTTGCGGTCAGTATAGCCGGTGAAGACCTCTGCCTCAGTTGCTTTCTCTGTCTCTTCATCGTCCTTTTTGTTCTTTGTCTCATCAGCATCTTCTACTTCTTCAGCTGCCTTGTCGCCGCTTGAAGATCTGCCTGAACCGGACTTCTTGTCAGAGCATCCGAACACAGACAGTGTCATAGCTGAGCAAACCAATACCGTTAAAACCTTCTCGATGTTTTTCATTTCTCTTTCCTCCAAAATCTATCCTTTATTTTGTTATATGGAAATGTCCCATAAACCACTTTAAATTATATCAGCGGCAATTCGATCTTTAATTTATACTGGCCGTCCATTTCATTCATGGTGATGTAGCAGTGAACCAGCTTATAGTAATGCGTATTGCCGTCTATTTTCGAGACAACATCATACTTATCCCTCGGGCCGACTTCTACCTGATAGAGCACATCGGAGCTCCAAAAAACATTGTCCCTGCTGTCACTTATGGATGCCTGCTCGCCGGAAGATGCGCCTTCAGCATATCCGCACATAGTCTCGAAAGCCTTATCGTACAAAGCTTCAGCATATGCGGCATCTTCAATGGTAAGCTTGACGTGGACCATACCGTTGGCCGCCTTGCTGATAGTGCCGTCAGCCTCATTTGTAACATTATCCAGAGTGACATTAGTAATGCAGTTCGTCGCACCGGAATTCTTGAAGTTATAAATGTTCTGGTCCTCATCCATGACACGCGGCGTTACCGGAAACTTGGCAAGATAAGGGTTATCCCGGTCAACGTCCGAGATGCGGCTCAGATCCACCAGCAGCTGCATCGTCTCGTCTACAGTCAGACCATCAAGTGAATACAGATGGTCATCCTTTGCAGCAGCCGTCGTCTCAGTCGTGTCAGCAGCAGTTGTTGCAACAGCTGTAACTTGTGCCTCAGTCGTCTCGATCGTTTCTTCGATCACAATCGGTTCTGTCGGCTTTGTATCGTTCCTTGACAATAAAAATGCTATTGCTCCTCCGACAGCCGCAACGCTTACCGTTGCAGCTACGCTTCCTATTACTACCTTATTAATCATGATCCCTGTTCCTTTCTTTGCTGCAGTTGCAGCAACCTTGGTTCCGGCTCCCTGTGTGGAAGCCTTTGCTGATGCGGACAGGGTTGATGTTAATGAAGCTGACATTACCTTGAATGGCACCTGCTCAGCCTCTTTCATAAACAGCTTGCTCAGGAACGGCAGAGCCATACCGAACAACTTCGTATTGTTTTCTTTTTCATACTTCTCGACCTCCTTCTTAATCGTTTTCTTGGCAAAGTTGATGCGCCATGAGACTGTTCCCTGCGGAATGCCGAGTGCTTCAGCGATCTCTTTCGTGCTCATTTCATCGAAATAAAATAAGATAAGCGTTCTTCTGACATCATCAGATAATGACTTCTCAATGATGTTCATTACGATCCTGCGCATCTCTTCCGATTCAATGATCGTATCCGGGAGGAAATCCTCCGGAACTGCCTCAACGCTGTCAAAGAACTCTTCGTCCATATTGTCCGTTCTCGTGAGCTTAATACGGTCAAGACACTTATTGACGGTGATCTTCTTGAGCCACGCGGTAACCTTGTTCTTGTCCTTGATCGTGTCATAGGATTCGATCAGCGTTACAAAAGTTTCCTGGACTACGTCCTCAGCGTCAGCTTCGTTTTTCAGAAGTGACATGGCAGTCCAATATACTGCGCGATAAGCTTCGCTATAGATCTTTTCGAGTTCCTTGTCGGTCATCTTTGCTTCTCCTTTCTGTCCGCATCTACCTATTAGACGAATGAGCGGACCGATTTCTTGGGTGGTTCGAGAAAAATTTTTTCTGAATTTTTAAATTGTAACATTCAGACGCTTTTTTCTGAAAATTAACCTGCCCAACCATACAGAACAGAGGCTGCCTCCTCTCCGGAAGCAGCCTCATATGAAACAGCATTATTTAATCAGGGGTCTTCAGATATAACAATGCTGGAAGTGTGCGTTTGTGGTAATGATGATCTCTCCGTCCTTTGCGATCTTGTCTGCAAAGTATTCCTTTATCTTTTTCTCGTTAACTGAGAAGAACTTTGCATGTACTTCATTTCTCCTCTGGAAACATTCAAAGATGTCATCTGCGTCAACAAAACGGAATGAGTTGTGCAGTTCGATCGTCTCAATATTCGTAAAATACTTTCCTAACATCTCAATATATGCATCACGCTCCTTAAGGCTCTCTGCGATCTTCTCATCAAGGAAGTTTTCCTCAATGCCGGCCTCGCTCATCGCATTCTTCAGGAACATGTCCCATACCGTTACGTCAGGTCCGTTAATGGAGAAGAAACCATCCTTGTTCAGAACCTTGCCCGCCTTCTCTACTATGGCTTCGATGTTCTGTACCTCATTGTCTATGTAATGCGCAATGATGCGGTCATACTTCTGCTCGCTGTCAATTTTCTCCCATGAAGCTGTCTTATCAAGATCTGCATAAACGAGATCGATCGCAACGTCCTTGGGAAGAGTTCCCTTGTTCTCTTCGATGTACTTCTCAAAATCCTCAGCCCAGCTGCCCGGCAGATCATAAGCGTAGATCTTTGTGCCTTCGGGAATGATGTCCCAGTTGTTTCTCCAGATCTTTGAGAAACCGCAGCCGAGATCCAATACCTTTTCACCTGCTCCGAAATTCATCGTTCTGAAGATCTGAACATACCAGTCTTCACTTATGGTGCGCTGCAGGGATTTCCAGTGAGCAAGGTCCGCTGCCTGATCCAGCGTTACGCTTTGAATGATCCTTGCAACGTCATCCCAGTCAAGAGAATCTTCCTTCTGTGCAAGTGTTCTGTTGATCGCATCGATGACCATTTCGATCTTGTAACGCTTCTCTTCCATGATCGCGAGCTGCATCTTAAGTGCTTCTTCGATGTCCTTCGCGTCACCTGATGTGAGGTTGTCGCGGATCTCTTCCAAAGAGAAACCGATCTGTTTTAACGCTACGATCTTCTCTAAGATCTGAAGAGCTTCCTTGTCGTAGAGGCGGTAGTTTCCGTCGGAATACTCTGTGGGCTTCAAGAGGCCCTTCTCGTCGTATAAGCGTACTGCCTTCTGGGATACTCCGGCCTTCTTTGCGATCTCTCCTGATGTCATTTTGTCATCCATGTTTATGACCTCCTGTTTGTTTGATAGCCCCATCCTAATGGGTTCCCTAAGGGAAGAGTCAAGGGGGATGACAAAACTTTTTTCAGGTGTTTCATAAAGACTTGTTTCAGGTACTTAAGCCTTGCCGTTCATCACGAGAGTATCTTTCTTAACGAACTCAAAAACAGCGTGCTTTACATCGTCCGCGAGCTTTTCTTTTTCGTCGTTCAGCAAGCTTATCCTGTTACTGATCCTGCCGAATTCAGAATGGAGATCATTGATCTCAGACTCCAATGACGTGACTGCTTTAACTCTCGAATAGACAAACTTAATATTCACTACCAGGAGAATGGCATTTGCAATAACGCTGAAAAATGCAACAACGACTGCCGTACGTCCCTGACCGCTTACGCTCAGTGCAACGGCTCCGATTACCGTAAACAGGATCAGGAGGCCATTCACGCCAAACAAAGTATAGAACGCATTTTTGGGAGCAGTCTCATTTCCATACTGGTCTCTGTAGTTATATTCGTTGCAGGCCTTCTCTTTTATGCGGATCGTATCTTCTATCCTTCTTCTGTCCTTGCCCAGTGATTCAACTTCATTACGGCAGTCGGATTTGCGTTTCATGTCAGAATAGATCTTTCCCAGGTCCTCAAAATATTTCTTATCTTTATCAAGAGCACCGGAGACAGCTTCGCTGACGAGCTTGGAATTATACTTAAATCCTTTGTCGTTATCTTTACTGATAAGATCATCCATGTTCCTCATGTGCGCTGATGCAAGCATCAGGCCCCTGAGCGCGATAAAATCGTGAGGATCCTTTTTCAATACGAAACGGTAAGCATCGACGGCAGCCATGAATTCCCTGCGCGAAAGATAAGTCTCGCCCATATCATGCATCTGCTCTTCCCTGAAGTATTCGTAGTCGTAAGTCGAACCACAGAATGTACAACGGTACATCTGCTTATCGTTATCGACACTGAGATTTCCGCCGCAGGACGGACACTGATGTTTAACAATATTGCCCATTACTAATCCATATCCCTTATAAACAAAAATGTTTAAAACAGATACATTATATCACGGCCGGATAAAAGGGGCGGAATATTCCATCTCACTTTCGCATTTTCAGATGACCATTCTCTCAACATAAGGATGAACGAGCAGAGGATTAACCTGCACCTTAACGGTATCTCCTTCAGTGACTGCATTTCCCGTGACGTCGACGGTCATGTGTGATGCTCCGATCCTGCCGATCACGGGACTTTTTTTGCCGTTTATCCAAACGCATAATGCAGGTTCTTCAATTAGACGCTTCAGCAGATTTTTGAGAAAATTGCAGAACGTGAAATCCGTAAAACCTCTCTGTATCAGACCGACTCCATCGCAGGTTCCTATCCTTACGACCGCAAGCGAACTGTCCCTCTTAAGTGATGCTTCACCGCTGTATCCGATATACTCGCCTTCCTGTCTGTTATAGATGGAAAAGACCTTTGTCTCCAGCCACACGGCCTCTTCGAGTTTGCTCTTTACTGCAACTTTTCCAAGTATCGCACTGCCGACTCTTACGGCATCGAATCCCAATGCACCGTAAGCCAAAGCTGCCTTCGAATTTGCAACATGGCAGATCCCCGGCTTAACACCCGAAGCCTTTATTTTTTCCAGTGCATACTCAAATACGCGCACCTGCCTGTCGACACTTCTCTTATAATTGCTGATACTTCCCGCCAGATGCGTAAAACATCCCTCTATCGAGATATACTCCTCATAATGCTTAAAATTCGGCATGTTATCGACACCGAAACCGTACCTTCCCATTCCAGAATCGATCTGGATATGCACTCTCGGTCTCTTGCCGGTAAGCTCGTGAATATAAATGAATTCAGGAATCTGCTTCTCGTCTCCGAATGCCATAACGACGTTGTTATTCACCATGAGGAGCATCTCGCCAAAATCAGATATCGGCGTAAGCATGAGGATGTCAGCCTTGCATCCTTCCTGTCTTAAGGCCACGGCCTCAACGGGAGACGTAACGGCATACATGAAGATATCCTGATCCTTGATTATGTTATAGAGATTCGCCACGCCAAGACCATAGCCGTTCTCCTTGACTACCGCGATGATTTTCGCGCCGGTAGATTCCTTTATATACTTAACGTTATTGACTATGGCTTCCTGCTTAATTACCAGAGTGGCATTCTTATCAAAGCAGCTGTTGCTGTTGATCTGATCACAATAGATTTCATCGCACATAAAGCAACCTCCCTATTCTTTGCTGTATATAGGTTATTGCCTGCGATTTTCAAATCTTCTTCAATTCAGCATCAAAACGACAACAATAATGTGAGAAAAACTCGGCTAAACTGATGCAAAGACCTGTCATAACCGAGTTGATTGATTCCCTGAAATATCCTGTTTTATTGGGTTTAAGCGTTTAACACTTCTCCGAGCTTCTTGTATGTATCGAAAATATTCTTAACGCTGCTCTCGAGTGTCTCCCTGACGTCACCCGTGATCTCAAGTTCATTGGCAACCTCATCTAATACCTTCTGTTCATTTGCATCAAACTCAGTATCAGCATAAGCAACGCCGAACAGCTCGAAATACATGATCCTGCGGCTTCTCAGGCTGCTTGCCTTAACGCTGTCCAGTTCCTTTTTAACATCAACAGCGGATGCATCGATGAACGCAAAATTCACGCCCATCTCCTCGTTATACTGCTGAAGGATGGATTCCTCTTCCATAACCCTGCCGTCAACTGATGCCAATGCGTTTGCTATATTCCAAAAGGCTTTCTTCTCTTCCATTGATAACTCATCAAGTAACATATGCATCCTCCGGTTGCTCTTGAAAATCTTAATTCCGAATATATTATATCAATCCGTGAAAAACGATTAAACGGCAATTTTATTTAGGAACCTGAATCCGTTTTTCTTCTTACAGGCAGCCATATCTCATTGTGTATGCCGTCTCCGTCATCATTCGGAACACCATAGCGCTCTATGTTGTATTCGTCAACGAGATCGTATTCGTCAGCGTCAAACAGCCACTCGCCGAAGATATAACGGCGCATCGCCTGGGATGCCTCTACAGAAGTATCCTTGCACTTGAACTTTGCCCAGACCATCTCCGGAATCTCAATGACCGTCATGCCCTTCGGCACCTTGCCGCCGTCGTAATCGACACCCGTGAGGAACAGGAATTTCTCCTCGAAAGAAATATCCTCATAGTCCTTCGCCCACGGTCCGCCTTCGCTGTTCAGGACAGCATCAGTTTCGCCGACGCTCACGCCGTAGAACTGATCCGCATTCAATTCGTTTCCGTGCCTGTTTATGAAGCCCCAGACAAAATCCGGAATCCTGTCAAAGCACGTCTCATTCACAAACTCATCCGCCAGGCCCAATATCTTAAACTTCGGCATCTTCTCAATCACGACGTCCACCGTATCCGCTCCCTTGACCGAGAACTTCAGCTTGAGCGGCAGGAACACCTTTGCCGGCTTGTTTTTCTTTTTGATCTCATTGGGCGTGGCATCGTGGAAACGGCTGAAAGCCTTGGTAAAACTCTCAGGCGTCTCATATCCGTACTTCTCGGCGACATCAATGATCTTATCGTCTTTCTCGATCAGATCCATTGCCGCGAGATAGAGCCTTCTGCTCCTTATGTACTCACCTATGGTATAACCCGTGATCAACTGGAAACTGGTTTGCAGATAACTTGACGAGACATGAATTTCCATAGCAACCTCCTTCGGACCCTGGACAGTCATAATGTTGTCCTCCAGATAGTGAAGTGTTTCATTAATGACTTCTGCCCAATTCATCGGGGCCTCCTTTGTAATTAACTTTAAGTTACTATGTCCCGCTCAGGGATTCCTGTCTCAAAATCTAAGGTTTTGTCTTGGGTTATTTTATCATTCAGACATCGAGTATATATTTATTTAATAAAAAAATATTTGGGAGTGTATAATAAAAAGCATTACAGGTGGAAGATGAACTAATAATCAAAAAGGAATTTGAGAATGAACAACCGCATAGCTGTATTCACAAACGGATTCAGCAACGAATATATCGAACACGTTGTAACGGGCCTTCAGAACAAAGCAGCTGAAGATGGCGTTGATGTCTTCATATTCGTAACCTATTGTTCTGCAAATGAGAACGAGCTGCAGAACAAGTGTCAGCTCAACCTTTTCCACCTTCCTGACCCGGACACTTTCGACGGGGCCGTAATGCTTACCAATACTTACAACTTCTCTGATGAACAGGAACGCGTTTGCGCCCGCTTTCAGAGAGCAGGTGTTCCCATGCTCTCCCTCGAGGTGGAAGTTCCCAACATGTCATGCGTCAAGACCGAAAATTATAAGGGAATCCGGGATCTTGCAACTCATCTGGTTGAGCATCACAATGCCAAAAAGATCATATTCGTTAACGGAATTGAAGGCAACGTTGAGAACAGCATCAGACGTCAGGCACTTATAGACGTCCTTGAAGAACACGGACTTGAACTGTATACGGAATTCAAGTGTGATTTCGGATTCTACACCGCATATCTTCAGATGAACTGGTTCCTGAGTGATGGCAAGGAGCTTCCGGATGCAATTGTCTGTGCAAACGACAACATGGCATTGGGCATTAATTCCTCACTGTGCGAACACGGATATTCCGTTCCGGAAGATGTTTTGCTGACCGGTTTCGACATGATAAGTGACGGACAGTACACCTTCCCTATCCTCTCAACGGTATCCCGCGGCTGGGATAAGCTCGGCGAGATCGCTTATGAGAAGCTGAAGTATCAGAGAGAACATCCGGACGAGCGCTTTGTCGAAGAATACCAATCGCATTTTATCCCGTCAGAGAGCTGCGGATGTCCCGCGTCTGAGGTATCTCAGCAGATGCGTCATGACATGATCAGGAATTCTTATTTTGAGAATCTCCAGAAAAGCATTATCGACATATTCTTCCAGCGCATGCAGATCCCGTTATCAATGGCTGAGAATAAAGCAGACTTTTACGAAAAAGGCATCAAAAACAATACCCGTGACATTCCCCAGCTCGGCCAGAATTACTGTCTGTGCACAGAACCTGAGTTCTTTGAGCTTGACGATGAGGAATATCCTGCAAGGATCCGCGGATACAGTTCAAACATGGACATCCTGTACGAGCTCCGTGAGGGACAGCAGTATTCCTTGCGACAGTTCGATTCCAAGGAACTCTATCCGGATTATGTCCACGAAGAAGGCAAATCCAATCTCTATATATTTGCGCCGATGAATTATCTGAACTTCATCATCGGTTATATTGCGATAAAGAATTCTCCGAAGCTGCTTTTCAATCTTGATCTCGGCGTTGTTGTAAAGAACATGAATGTACAGCTGTTCAGCATGCGCCGTCACATCTTCTCCGAACGCAGAAATCAGGAACTTAAGAAGATCTACATGACGGATGCACTTACAGGCATGTATAACCGTACCGGATGCGAAAACGTTCTGTACGACTACATCACCTCTCGCAAGGAACAGAAACTGAAGTCCATTCTGGTTTTCGCTGACATCGACAGAATGAAGACCATCAACGACATGCACGGACACCTTAACGGCGACTTTGCGATCAAGGCAACTGCGGAATCATTCAAGGCCCATTCGCCTAAGGAATGGCTGTTCGGACGCTACGGCGGAGACGAGTTCATTGCGGTCGGACCATGTCCGGAATCTGACACCATCGAAGATCTTATCAGACAGATATCAGAATCCATGAGCAATGAATTCAAATCACTGAACCTGTCATTCATACTTCACGCAAGTATCGGTTATACGATCATTGAACCTGACGAAGATGCAGGTATAGACGACTATATCGAACGTGCTGACATATACATGTATAACGAGAAAGAGAAATATCACAAGTATATTGATTCAGCCGTCCAGCAGTCCCAGGATTCCTGATCAGAGATTGTTGTCGATGTATTCCATCATCGGCTTTTTGCGCACTTCAGAATCATTTCCCTCATACCAGGCGGCACACTCATCCAGGCCCTCTCTGAGGTCTTTGGTAACGGGCAGCAGCTTCTGCATCCTGCTTACGTCCAGACAGTACTCGTAGTTATAGAAACTGAAATACAGCCTCTGTTCGATATCGGCTGTAACATTAACGAATTCAGGCTTCTTGCCCAGACATTCATAGCAGATCTGAGCCCATTCCCTAATGGTTACGGCATCGCCGTTTCCTACGTTCAGAATGTGCTCAGCAGGTTTGTAGCTGATAATGATCTCCATCAGCCTGCAAAGATCCTCAACATGGAAGAACTGGAGCTTCATGCTGCCGTCTCCCGGCAGATAAAACTTGCGGTCTGCCTTCGCACAATCGAAAACAAAAGCCTCGCGGTAAACATTATTCATAGGGCCGTACAGATAAGGAGGTCTTAAGACATATGCATCCTGAACTCTCGCGAGCAGCGCCTGCTCTGCCGCTATCTTGTCAGTACCGTATCTGCCCCAGAACTTATTCTCTCCAAGTTTTCCATACTCATCGAAAGGCTGCGCTCCGTTCTCCGGATAAACCGCACTGGAACTGATCAATATATAAGTCCCGTAATTGCCCAGTCCGTTCAGAAGACAGTTAACATCGTCAGCATTATATGAAGTGATATCCAGCACCGCATCAAAATCATGGGACTTAAGCAGATCTCCCAATTCATGTCTGTCGCCCTTTATCAGGGTAACTCCCGGAACCTGCTCTCTGGATCCTCTGTTAAGGACATGCACATCAAATCCGTGCTCAGCGAAATACTTCGCCGTAAACCTGCTTACAAATGTCGTTCCGCCCGTAACAAGGATCTTCTTCATTGCCATAATACCGCCTTATCCCAACAAAAATGATATCAGTATTATAGCATCCTATTACATTTCGATTGGATTGAACTGCTCGCCTGTCGTGCTTACGATCAGGATTTCTGCGGGCATGTGATCCACTTCCAGTACAGCGCAGGGGCACTCAAGACCTGTGTACTTCTCGCCGGAAGCCTTGGTCTCCTCAACTACGATAACGAGTGTTGAACCCTGCATTCCAAAATCTGAGATTTCAATATCCGCACCACCGGTTGTCTGTGTTCCTGTTGTGATTACGATGAAATAAGGTGAGTCAAGCTGCTCGAGCATGTCGATGTAGTAGCCTCTGTCCTTGTTGTAGCAACCATACTGGTCTTTACTGAGGATAGAATATTCCATGTCTCCGACTGTTCCCTTACCAGGAAGGCTGCCGGATGTATCCTTAACTGATGTGTAATCCGGCAAAGCAGCTGTTGTTGCTGCAATATTTGCCTTGCATCCTGTGAAAACACCTGCAATAAGTGTGAGTACCATTACGGCACATGCGATTTTCCTGATCATTCTGTTCATCTTCATATCTCCTTTTTGAACGTTTCTGACATATATACAGACCCGCCTCACAAAAAGTTGCAGAAGAATCAAAAACTGTTTTCAGGAAACCTTCTTAATTACTATTTCAGCAGTAAATCCGCCGCCTTCGCGGTTTTTGAGTTCCAGGCCGCCGCCCATCTTCTCCATGAATAGTGATGCGAGATAAAGACCCAGACCGCTTCCGTCCTTGCCTGATCCGGACGCTTCAGAACCTCTGTAGAACTTAGTCGTCAGCATTGCAAGTTCGTCTTCGGGAACGCCTGGTCCCCTGTCTGACAGGATGACGTGTATGCTGCCGTTATCAGACCTGTATTCAACTTCCAATATGGTTCCGGCATATTTGAATGAGTTGCCGGCGATGTTATCTATTACCTGTTCAAGTCTTAATTTATCAACGAGAATGAGGCATTCGGGAATGGAATTCTTCTGTTCCACTGTTCCGTAGAATCTTAGATCACTTAGCATGTCATTGATAATGAGCGAGCTCTCTTCCCTGGGCGTTACCTTCAGCTCATCGAGATCATCAAGCGTTGCACGGAACATGTTGTCGACCAGCTGCTCTACCGAAGATGCGCGCGATTTAATAACCGCGACCTTCTCCTGAACGTCCGGTTCCTTATACTTAACTTCCATGACTTCGCAGGTTGCCTTGATCGTCGCAACAGGCGTCTTGATGTCATGTGAGAGCTCTGCAACGAGCTCCTTCTTGCTGCGGTTTGCAGCAGCTTCACGCTCTGCCGAGAGTTTGAGTTCTTCCCTCATGCGGTCAAACGATTCGGTGAAAGCACCGAAGTAATTATGTCTTTCCATGTTGAGAGGAACGTTGAGATTACCTTTCGAGACGCTGGCAGCAAAATCCGAGAGCTTATTAAACGGCCTGATATAGAAATACCAGATAACCAGAAGGAGCAAAAGGCCCGCAGCGTACGTACCGCCAAGCAGGCAGACGAGCTGGGTCTGCGCATTCTTCGTCATGGTCTCATACTCTGCAGTTCTGGCATCAAATGCGATCTTACCGGCGATGGAACCGTCTCGCCAATAGTCGAAAACGGAATAGCCCTCTTTAATAAAGAAATTATTATCCGAAGCATAACTGTCATCGGCAGTCAGTATGATCTCGCACCCGTATTCAATCTCAAGGGAATCAACGTCAGCACCTTCATTTAAATATCCCTCGATCTCATCACGCTTGGTGTTGAGGTCCAGCATGTCGATGGAAAAAGCCGGTCTGCTGCTGATCCTGTTCCACAGCATGATGCCGGTGATCAGGATAATCAATGTATATAGGATAACGATAATCCTGATCTTCATTAATCAGTCTCCAGGATGTAGCCTGTGCCCCACACGGTCTTGATGTATCGGGGTTCGTTGGGATCTGATTCGATCTTCTCACGAAGACGTCTGATGTGAACGTTCAGAGTGCTGTCCGAATAGAAAGAATCACCCCATACCTCGTCGAAAAGCTTCTCCTTCGTAACGATGGTATTCTTATGCGCATAAAGGCACGACAGAAGCGAGAACTCCTTTGATTTCAGCGATACCGTCCTGCCTTCGATCGTACAGCTCATGGTTGCCGCATCGATGGTAAACTTCTCATCGGAAGTCTTGGGTTGCGCTCCTCCTAACTGCCTGATGGCCTCAACGCGCTTTAACTGCACCTTCACTTTCGCGAGCAGAACACTTAATGTATAAGGTTTCTTTATATAGTCGTCACCGCCGATGTTGAGCGCTACGAGAACATCGTCATCACTCTGGCGTGCTGAGATAAACAGGATCGGCGTGTCGTACTTCTCACGCAGGATCTTGCAAAGATTGAATCCGCTCTCGTTGCCGAGATTGATGTCGAGCAGAAATATATCAGCGTTATTATCTTTTAGGAAATCGAGACATTCTTCAGAAGTTGCACACACCGCACAGGTTACTCCGAACATCTCGAAGTATTCCTGCGTCATGCGCGACAGTTCTGTTTCATCATCGATTATTAAACAGTTATAATTCATATTCCGAGTATAGCACAAGAAATCAGGGGCAACAGGGATTCGGAATTCTTGTAAGAAACAGTTAAGAATTGAGCAAGGTCTGTGTAAAGTATTATTCCCAAGGCAGACGTAGAATTGCAGTGTAAGAATTCTTGACAACAAATTCGAAAGGGAAAGATTAACATGGCACCGACAATACTCAAAGCAACAGACCTGTGCAAGACATTCTCAAACGAGAGCGTTCAGCAGCACGTATTAAAGAACCTCAACCTCGAGATCCGCAAGGGCGACTTCACGGTAATCATGGGAGACTCCGGCGCGGGCAAGAGCACGCTCCTCTACTCACTCTCCGGCATGGACCGCCCGAGCCTCGGCTCGATCTCATACGGCAACGAAGAGATCTCAGGCTACAACAACGACAAGCTCGCGATCTTCAGAAGAAAACACTGCGGTTTCGTTTTCCAGCAGAACTACTTAAACGACACAATGAGCGTTCTCGACAACATCATCGTATCGGGCCTTCTCAAGAGCAAGAACAGAAAAGATATTGCAGCACGCTCCAAGACACTCCTTAAGCAGGTCGGACTCGACGATAACTGCTACGGCAAGTTCCCCAACCAGCTCTCCGGCGGTGAGAAGCAGAGAGTCGCACTCGTAAGATCAGTAATCAACGAACCTGAGATACTCTTTGCAGATGAGCCCACGGGCGCTCTTAATTCACAGAACACTGAAGCTGTATTAGATGTCCTCACCGACATGAACAGAAGAGGCCAGAGCATCGTAATGGTAACCCACACGGTCGCTGCAGCAGAGCGCGGCAACCGCATCCTCTATTTAAGAGACGGCATCATCTGTGATGAGATCACGCTCGCGCCTTACGACGGTGAGAACCAGGAACGTCATAAGCAGCTCCGCAATTTCCTTGGCAACATGGGGTGGTAAATTATGTATCCTTTATTCTTTATAGCTAAAAACAACATCAAGAAACACAAGGGTGAAGTTGCGATCCTTTTCGCGCTGATCTTCCTGTCTGCAGTCCTCATGTTCTCAAGCATTTCCCTGATCCTGTCAGGAGATAAGACGATGTATGAGGTCGAAGAAAAATACAATTCATCAGATCTGTTCGTAGGCGTCACGGGCATCAGCGCCGAAGAAATGAGAGAGACCATCGAGTCCGTCGAAAGCACGGAAAAATGCGAGATCGTATCAGCCATCTGGACCGCAGCCGACTACTATTACGGCAGCATGAATTCTGAAGACGCAATGTCCAATGAGTTCCAGATCTTCGATTCATCACAACTTACGGAACTCAACGCATTCCCGGAAGAATACAAAAACCTTAAAGATGACGAGATCGTTCTGCCCTACTATCTCTCATATTCAATCGGCACCGGTGAAAATTACACCATAAAGATCGGCGGCAGGGAACACAAGTTCAAAGTAGCCGGTTATGTCGAGAACCTGTATTTTGCTACAACAATGAACATCAGCGGCGTCTATTCACTGGTAAGCCATAATGTTTTCGAGCAGATGTCTGCTGATACGGACGAGGTGAGCAAGATAGTGATCGCATATGCGGATACCAAGGAAGGCACGGACATCAGTGAGTATGAATTGGCTATCCAGAGAGCTCTCCCGGGTGAACTGTCAGTATTCACGGTCACGAAGGAAACCATGGAGATGGCAACTACTGCGGTATCCAAGATTGCAAGTTCGCTCATCATGGTATTCACACTTCTCCTGATATTAATGTCAGTCATCATCATGCACTTCTCGATCAGGAACTTCATCGAGCTCAACATCCAGAATATCGGTCTTCTTCAGGCAACAGGTTATACTGCAAGGAGCCTCCGTCTGGCATGCGTAACAGAGCAGATGATAATAGGTCTCATCGCAACCTGCGCAGGCATCGGAGCAGGAGTTCTCTGCAACGCACCGCTTAACAGCCTGTCAGGCATGCTCAACGGATTATCAGGCACCGGTGACATAAGCATCACTGCACTTGTCAGCACGATCGTGAGCATCCCTCTCATGGTTCTTATCGGCTCATTCATTGCCACAAGATCCTACAAAAAGATGTCTGTACTTGAATCCTTAAGAAGCGGAATTACGGCACACAATTTTAAAAAGAACCACTTCCCGCTCGAGACGAGCCGCCTCCCGTTAGAGCTCGCCATTGCTTGCAAGAACAACTTCGGAGCGATGAAAAAGAGCATCTTCATCACCCTGATCGTTGCAGTCCTCACTGCATCAACATGCATCGGCTTTGCCCTTTTCCAGAACTGGGCTCTCGACAACAAGATGCTGCTCAAGGTAGTCGGCGTTGAGATTGCAGACATCATGGCAACAACTCCCGGCGATGAAGACTTTATTGAGGAAATGAAGGACGATCCCAATGTTAAGAACATCAACACAAAGACCTCATTAAAGACAGTCGAAGTCACATATCAGGATCACACTGAATCTTTGGGCATCGATGTATTCCGCGATGTAAACAGCCTCAATAACAATTATCTTCTCGAAGGCCACATGCCCTGCAACGGCAACGAGATCGTTCTTACATGCGTTGAAGCAGATAATCTCAACGTAACGTTAGGCGACATCGTTAATGTTAAATCAATGACTGATTCAGGCACGGTTCCCTACACAGTTTGCGGCATAGACCAGAAGATGAACAACACCGGCAAAAAGGCCCTCCTGAGCGAAGAAGGCGCTAAGCGCATCAACTCGGAATTCATGTATGAGACAACCCTGATCTATCTCAACGATCCTGCCAAGGCAAAAGAGATCAAGAAGCAATGGGAAAAGGATTATCCTGATTATACTTTCGCGCTGGGCGAAGACATCATGGCTTCATCCATCGATACAGTAACCAAGGCAATGGAAGGCATCTGCGTTATCTTCGTAATCGCAACATGCTTTGTTGTTATCCTAACTCAGCTCCTCCTGACACGTGCCCAGGTCATCCGCGAGAGAACCGACCTCGGCGTATCAAAGGCACTGGGTTACACTTCAGGCGAACTCATAAGAAGAACTCTCATGACGAACCTCCCGACCATTGCACTCGGAGTCATCCTCGGAATCGTTCTGCATATAGCTTTGTCAAACAAGCTGTTCCTCGTTGTATTCTCATTCTTCGGGATCAGGCAGATCGTATTCCATACCAACGCGATCTGGTTCGTAATAACAGCAGCGATCATAATGCTGTGTGCAATCGTAACCGCCTTCGCGAGCGGCAGAGGCATTGCAAAACTTGAACCGGTAAAGATACTCAAAGAAGAATAAACCTTCCGTTCCAAAAATCGAGCCCGTCTCTTCATTCATGAGATGGGCTCTTTTTCGATGCAAAAAATATAGATATCCCCGTCACAATAAACAACGGATTTATGACCAGATCAGCTTCTCCACTTATATCCGGCCTTGATAACCGTCTCGATGTGAGTTTCCGCAGTTCCCAAGGCATCGTCAACATAGAAGATCCTGTACTCGCTACTGCTGAAATAATGGTCGTCGGCCAGTACCACGGTACAATAATCAGTTGATGTATCAAATTTCGCACCGCTGCCGGTCTCCAGGTAGCCGTAAAAACCCATACCTTCATATCCGTACTCGCCATAAGTATTCCAGCAATTGGCAAACGAATACCTTATGAATTCATCTTCGGAAGTTATGCTGTCACTTGTTGGAACATTTGAATAAACAATTGCCTGGGACAAGGTAATATCCGTATTCATCTCATCTTTCGCGAGGATGTATGTATAGATTCCCATTCCCAGAAGGAAGATCGCGAGAATCAAACCGTCGATTATTATTGCCGTTCTTATGTAATGCTGTTTCATTTCATTAACTCCCTCAAATGTTTGATGCTGCAATAATAATCTTCCGGTGTGTACTCTTTATGTACATAGAATAATATTTGGCTCTGTAAATCGAAACTGCTATTTGCAGGTAACATTACCCTCGCCGTCAGTGTACGCAAAATTCCTAAAATGCCCTCCTTTTTAGGAATAATTTCGGAAAAACAATTAATATTCCGGAAAAATTCCTGTTATGGCAGGTGTTTTCGGAATTTCGCGTGTCATTCATCTTATGGCAGGTGTTTTCGGAATTTCGCGTGTCATTCATTCCCATCTCGAAAGCCAATACTTTTTCGCTACCTAAAAACCAAATTCAGGTACTGAAAAAGCATCGGAGAACGCGGCCAAGCAAAATAGAGGCTGCCTCCGAAGAGACAGCCTCCACATAACACTCTCCCGAGTTGAGGGGTGGGTATGTTTACTCGGTAATAAGCGAGTATGCCGATATTTTTTTGATCCTTCGTGACAGTGCATAAACCATGAAGTAAGACACTATCAGTCCGAACACGATGACCGTGATCATCATCCAGGGCGATGCTTCCATGTTGCTCTCCGATACACCGTAAGCGCTCAGGAGCACAGTAAGGAAGCTGTTGGAATTCAGGATTCCGACAACTGCGCCTGTACCGATTCCCAATGTGATCGCAGGCATCATTGACAGTGACAGTTCGGTACGGAGCTGTTCGCTCGTAAAGCCCAAAGCTTTTTTAATGCCGAGCTCCTTCTGGCTCTTGATGATGATGGTCTTGATGAGGAGCATCATTGTGAGCCAGATGACTGCCAGTGAAACAATGACCAGGATGATACAAATAACTCTTGCGAGAATGACCGTAGGGTCTGATCCGTCTTCCAATGCCGTACAGTAATCCATGTAGTACCTCAGTCTGCCGCCAAACGTATCCTCGATACTCTCAACTACTTTCTTGGTCTTGACAGGGTCTGAATTCTCAACGGTTATATTGATACCATTTTTATATATCTCATATCCGAGATGAGGAGCTGCATCTTCATTCATCAAGATGAAGAGGCCGTAGTTCTCAGAACCCTGGGCAAATCCGGTGACCGTATATTCGAAATTACGGTTGCCGTTCTCTATCATGATCATGTCACCGATCATGATACCCTTGCTGTCTGCGAGTTTTTTGCCGACAGCGATCTCATCGTCAAACTTCGGGTATCTTCCTTCGAGCAGATTTGCATAAGGAATGTAATTCCAGTCTTCAGTGACGTCAACATTGAGATTTATACCGTCATAAGAAGCGGAATAAGATGCTGACCACCATGCCTTTTCAACATAAGGCAGATCTGCCACCTCAGGAAGCGGATTCTCATCGCTAAACGAACAATATATGTCAGATCCATTATCTGTCAGGAGTCTTAACAGATTCATCGGTTTATATCCGATGTTGTATCCGACAAACACTGCTATGGCAAGACTCAGGCCGATCGAAAACATAACGACCGTTACAAGCACATTCTGCTTTCTCGATGAGAACGAACTTTTGATTGCCATAAGCCATACCAGAGGTCCTGCAGCCGTATCCAAAGGTGCAACGTTTCTTCTGAAACTGTGGCTCTTAAGACCGAATCTCAATGCCTGAACCGGATCTAAAGACTTGATCGATTTTGTAGACTTCAGTGCCACAAAGAAAGCTGAACCAATAATAATGATTCCGGTTGCTGCAAATGCAACGGGGTCAAAAGGATGATCCCATGACATGTATGCAACCTGCCTTAACGCTACCTCCAAAGGAGAAATGATCGCATAGATAATACCCGTGCTTACGAGGAAGCCGATACCTGCAGTGATAACGAACTCCATGATATGCGCTGTTCTTATCTGATGTGTTGTATATCCCAGCGCCTTAAGCGCACCGATGTTAACGATGTTCTGCTCAATGCTGTTTGTAATTCTGAAGTAGATAACAATCAGGACTACCAGTGTGATGATGATTGCAAAAGCGCAGAGGAATACCGAAATGATGTTGATCATCTGGGTATACTGGAGCTTGAATTCATCGATTGAGACAACTGCTGATCCGATATTTCTTGTAGAAAACTCATTTGTTAACTTGTTATATTCTTCAGTAATGTCCACACCGTCAACAAGCTTTATCGTAATCTGATCGATAGGCAAAACATTCTCACTGTTAAGTTCAGCCAATGTTGTCGGATCAATGTAGAAGATGTTATAAAGAGAAATACTCTCATAGAATCCTGCAACAGTGAAAAGTCTTTCCCTGTCGTTTATCTTCAGGATGATCTCATCACCTGCCTGATACTTTCCCTTGAAGAGCACCTGATTATAGAGTCTGGACATATAGATCGGTTCATCAACAGTCTGGTCGTAAACATCAACGAACTGGGGTCTGTCGATCTCGCCCCACTCTCCATATGGTGCATAGTCATATGTTCCCGAAACGTTTTCGTAACCGTTCTTTGAATCCGTTTCCGCATTTTCATCTACAACTTCCGTATACAGGGAAATAGTCGGAACGAGCTCGTAATAATCCACTTCCGGCAAAGAAGAAATGTAATCAATGACAGCTCTTCTCGCTTCCTCATCATACGATGCTGAAAAGACCATGAGGTCAGCCGAATTGAGCTCTTCAACCTTTTGCTCGAACTGGGAGTTATATCCCAGAACCAGGAACATGCCGAGCTGCATTAGAAATGATGAGAGAATTACGATCAGAAGGAAGCTGATCATGTGGGACATATCCTTGCGGAAGTTGGCTTTAATCAGTTTTCCTAACATTTCTTACCATCCCATTTCCGTAAGGAAAGCACGCAGCTTGTCGTGACGCGCGCGGTCTCCTGTTACATAGGGACCGAGATCGCATTCTCCGCTGATCGTACCGTCCTTCAAATAAATGATCCTGTTTCCTCTTCTGGCGGATTTCATGTCGTGGGTAACCATGAGGATCGACTGACCCTGACGGTTTACTTCAGTTAATACATTCAATACCTGATCTGATGATGAGCTGTTGAGAGCACCCGTAGGCTCATCTGCGAAAACCATGTCCGGTGAGTTGATGATGGCGCGTACGATACCGACTCTCTGCGCCTCACCGCCGGATAACTGGTTCGGGAACTTATTCCAGAGCTTGGGCTCAATGCCTACCTGCTTCAGAAGATCTCTTGCTTTAGCATTCAGCTGTCTCCTGTTCTGGCCCGTGAGAAGTCCTGCAGTAAGAACGTTGTCCAGTACGCTCATGGAATCCATGAGATATACCTGCTGGAAAACGAATCCGCAGTGCTTTCTTCTGAAGATAGCCAGCTGGTCGCTGTTAAATCCGGTGATATTTCTTTCTGAGAAATAAACTTTTCCGAGGCTTGCCTTGTCCATTCCGGAGAGGGCATAAAGAAGCGTTGACTTACCTGCACCGGATGAACCCATGATGACCGTAAAATCGCCTTCATAGATCTCGGTGTCGAGATTCTTGATTACATGCTGCATTACACCGCCCGAGGAAAAGCTCTTACACAGTTTCTCAGTTCTGATGATGCTTTTCTTAGGCATACTTCTTTTCCCTTACCTTACGAATGATATTTACGACGACAATGATTACAACGATTGCAACGATTACTGCAACAACAACCGGAACGAGGTTCATTGTCGCTGCCTCATCAGTTACAAGTTCTATGGGAGCCGGTTCAATTACAGAGAGATTCATCTGTTTCTCGATCGTGTACTGCTGACCGACGGAATCCTCATAAGTAACCGTGACATTAATGTTGCCTGAAGCAACTGATGTACCCTTAAGTGAGAGGTCAACCGTTTTGTCTGTACCCTTGTCGAGGTTGCCTACAACCGTATCGACACCGTTGATCATATCACCGTCAACGGCAACCGATACGTTGTAGATGTTTCCCTTCCCCATATTGTTCAATTTCATCGAGAAACTTGTCTTGTTGTTAAGTTCGATCTCATTCTTTGTAAGTCTGAGGTCGGAAGCGGTGAGAACGGGCTTCTGGTATACGGGAATTACGATCTCGGATGAATCCTGATAGTAAGCTTTGTTGCTGTCTTCGAATTCATAACTGACATTGATCGTGTAAGGCTTTTCCTCGAGATCACTTCTGGTAGCCATCCTGATGGTTACGTCGAAGTCCTCTTCATCTTCTACAGAGTCAACATAGTAAACGCTTGTGCCTGCTGCAGGATAGATAACGTTTTCATTGCTTGAGAATGCGATCTTGATGTTGTATAGGTGTGTGTCTTCAGATTCGTTTGTAAAATGAACCGTCAGGTCGAACTCGTCTCCTGCATTTACTCTGTCCACACTGACTTCACTGCCTGTGACGATGAGTCTGGGCGTATAGTATGCAGCTGCATTTACAGTCTGCTTAAGGATTCCGAGTCCTGATAAACCGGCAACAGCAATGGCTGAGCAAACTGTTGAAGTTGCTGCTTTGATTAAAAACGTTTTCATTGTTTCCTATCTCCGTTTCCATATATTGATTGATACGGAGATTATAAAAAAATCAAGCTTAAAATTCTTTATGCGAACCTTAAGATTAGATTAATTTTAGGCAATCTTGAAATAGAGCGTTACGCGGAGACCCTTGTCGGCATTGGACACCTCGAGTTCTCCTTCCATCTTCTCCATGAGTTCGGATGCGATCGCAAGACCCAGACCTGAGCCCGGTTTGCCTTTCGCGTTTTCACCTCTTCTGAACCTTTTGGTGATCATGGGCAGGTCATCTTCGGATACGCCGCCGCCTTCATCGGTAAAGGATACGACGAGGCAGTCATCCTCAATTCGCGATTCCAGATGGATCTTCGTGTCGGCGTATTTATATGAATTAAAGATAATATTATTAATGACCTGGCTGGTTCTTATCGGGTCGCACATGATAATGCATTCCTCGACGTGTCCGCCTCTGATGAGGTCCTTGTGATCAGCGTCATTTATTATCTTATCGAGGATGCTGCTCTCCTGTTCGGAATTCTCGACAGTGAGCTCGTTAAGCTCCGTCAGCGTGTTGGTAAACAGATCCGATACCATGACATCGATGTTATCTGCCTTGGTGACGATCGAGCCGAGTTTGTCCTTTGTCTTCGGATCACTGCTCTGGGCCTGGAGAAGCTCTCCCAATGCTTTTATGGATGCGACAGGTGTCTTGATGTCGTGCGATAACTGGGATACGAGTTCCATCTTGCTCCGCTGAGCCTCGTATTCCTTCTGCTTTGCTTCGTTCAATTCGCATCTCATGATGTCGAAGCTCTCTGTAAAGCTTCCAAACAGGTTGCCTCTGTCCATCTCAAGCGGCTTATCAAGATTGCCCGCTGCGATGTCTGAAGCAAAGTCCTTCAGCTTGTCAAAAGGCCTTACGATGTTCCTGTATACCCAGAAAAGGAATATGCAGATAATGACTATCTCTATAAGCGTCGCGAAAGCATATCTGAGCATATACAGATCCTGTGTAAGTCCGATCGCGGAAGTAAAATCATTATCAATAAGGAGTTTTCCCACGACCTCGCCGTCAACCTTAACATCCCTTATCGTGTATCTCTCGGTGGTTGCGCGGCCAAGATCCATCGGCATGTTCGCATCCGTCTTGATAAGGATGTTGCCATCGTTATTCATGACCTCATAGCGGAAACTGTAATCGTTTTTTACCAGCACGCCGCTGTAATCCTCGATATTATCCCAATCGCCGGAGAGCCTGTTAAGCAGCTCATTGACCTCAGTATTGTCCAGAAAATCCGCATCACTGATCTCAAAATAACTGATAACCACGATCGGATGTATCAATGCCACGGCAAGCAGGATGGCAAGCAGGATAAATCTCTTTTTCATTATCCTTCCGCCTTAAAAAGATATCCTCTGCCCCTTGCCGTCTTGATGAATACCGGTTCATTCGGATTGTCTTCGAGCTTCTCACGAAGGTGCCTTATGTGCACGTTCAATGTACCGTCGGTAACGAAGCTGTCTTCCCAGACATTGATGAATATTTCCTCTTTGCCGATAACCTTGTTTCTGTTAATTGCAAGATATAACAGGAGCTTATATTCCATGGCGGTAAGGACGACTTCCTTACCCTTCTTGTAAACGATTCCCGCGCCGTTATCTATTTTGAGATCACCGAAAGCAAGCACGTCACCGGTTTTCTTACCGGAGGATTCGTACCTGTTTAAGACCGCCTTAACCTTGAGGAACAGTACGTTCAGCGAATAAGGTTTGGTGATGTAATCGTCGCCTCCGATATTGAGTGCCACGACCATGTCATCGTCAGATGATCTCGCGCTGATGAACAGGATCGGCGCATCTATGGTCTCTCTTAATGTCTTGCAAAGTGTAAAACCTGATGAATCACCGAGATTGATATCCAGAAGAATAACTCCCGCCTCATTGCTCCTGAAAAATTCGAGCGCCTCGGCAGAAGAAAAAACACATTTGGAACTGAGGCCCATCATGTCGAAATATTCAGCAGTGGATTCAGCCAGTTCCTTCTCGTCATCGATGATCAAAACACTGTATTTCATAAAAAAGAGTATAACACTAACCTGATTACGCTGCCTTAAGGCAACCTTATTTTAGACCTTTTTTCCGGCCAAAATCTCCTTATAGTCCTTGAGATTCTTCTTTAAAAGCGTCGGTATGTCGAGTTCATAAGGACACCTGGTCTTGCACAGTCCGCAGTCAACGCAGTTATCGATCTTCATCATCTCGTTCTGCCAGAAGTCCGTCAGCCAGTTCTGCGACGGAGCGCGTCTGATCATCTGGCTCATCCTCGCGCACTGGTTGATCGTGATCTCTACCGTGCACGGCATGCAGTAGCCGCAGCCTCTGCAGAATTCGCCTAAGAGTTCCTTTCGATCGTTCTCAATGAATGCCCTGATCTCATCGGTCATGGTGATGTCTTTTTGGAAGAAGCTGAGCCACTCGTCGAGCTCGGATTCCCTCTGGACGCCCCAGATCGGGAGCGCGGGATATTCGCTCATGAAGGCCATGCACGCTTCGGAATTTGTGAGCAGGCCTCCCGATAATCCCTTCATCGCGATGAAGCCCATGCCTGCTTTATCACAGTCTTCCACGAGCTTAATGTCGCGCTCAGATGCCAGGTAAGAGAACGGGAACTGCAGTGTCTCATAAAGTCCGCTCTTAATGATGTCTTCGGCTACTCCGATCTTGTGTGCGGTAATTCCTATGTGCCTGATCTTACCCTGCTTCCTGGCTTCCTTCATGGCCTCATAGAGGTCATCGCCCTCGCCATAACATTTAGCTGCACAGTGCAGCTGGTAGATATCGATATAGTCAGTCTTAAGCAACTTAAGCGAGGTCTCAAGGTCTTCCCAGAACTTCTCCTTTGTCGTGGCACCGGTCTTTGTAGAGATAAAAACCTTGTCCCTCATCCCCTCGAAAGCAATTCCGACCTTTTCCTCGCTGTCCGAATAAGCTCTCGCAGTATCAAAGAAGCGCATTCCGCCGTCATAGGCCTTGCGCAGTAATCTGGCCGCATCGTCCGTGCTGATCCTCTGGATCGGCAATGCGCCAAAAGCATTCTGCGGAACCGTTATGCCTGTACTGCCGAGAGTGATGTTTCTCATATAAGTGCTCCTCTTAATTCTTCTGATCCCCATGCTTTCTTGCAGAAATAATTATAACACTGGCAAGGATGAGGCCGGTTATTGTCATAACCACAGTCGTAATTATGCCTGCTTCGATTCCGTATGATCCGCCGTTAAGGACGTTGTCACCAACTGTGCTCATGTCGAAGACCGAAGCAACGATCTCATCTTTTCCACTGAGATTGAGTCCCATTACCGTGTAAAGGATATAGTTCCATACTGAATGGAAACCGCATGTTACCCAGATGTTCTTGAAACGGTGTGCCAGGGCTGAGAAGACAACTGACATAAGAACAAGATTAACTACTCCAATCACTTTGATGGCAGTGCTTGCTCCATCCATGTTACCAAGGTGCGGAATTGTAAACAGAGCTGCGCTTACCACGAAAGCAACGGGCACTGAAACGTTTTTGGTCAGAAGCTGCTGGACAACGCCTCTGCAGAGAACCTCTTCCATTGCGCCCTGGAAAATAAAGCACGGGACCATGATGAGTACCATTCCGGTGTCGATGTTCTCGAAAATGCCGTTGAACTTTATAGAGCCTGTAAGCAGTACAGGAACGACGCAGGCTGCCAGGAGGACTGTTCCGGCAAGAATTCCAATGAAGTAGCTTCCAATGTTTTTGGTAAATCCGAGTTCCGACGGATTCTTTTTCTGGAACAGCTTCCACAACAGGATTATTACGCCGATCATGACTCCGTATCCCAAATACGAAATTACCGTAATGGTGTTGAGGTCAAACATATCACCTTCGAGCGGATTCTTGCCACAGGCGAAATGTGCTCCAAGGGCGAGAGCCTCACCTACCAGTTCCGAACCGAACTTGAACACATAGAACACCAGTATAACCTTAATGATGTATAAGATCTTCGGCATCTCCGTACGGCCATTAAAGGGGCTGATGTTCTTAATAAACTGTATTATCTTACTCATGACTATTCTCCTTTTGAGCGCACTAATAGACTGCCCGGGTTAAAACCGGACTTTTTTTAACTGTTTGGTTTTGGGGATTTAATCAGGCCGGGAAGCCGTTAACTAAGAAAAAGATCAGCATCGAAATGAGATCCAGGCCGAGCAGCGCGCCGAATCCGATGAGGAACCACTTGAGGGATGTTTTCGCGCGTTTACCGTTTTTCTCTGTGAGGATCTTCTGATCGAGCACATCGGCCATGGTCTTGTGATCATCCTGCTTGACCGGCTCTATGCCTTTTAGGAGATAATCTGTTGTAACTTCGAAAATGTCACTCATGATGACGACCTTCTCGAGGTCAGGGGTTGCCTGTTCACTTTCCCACTTTGAGACAGCCTGACGGGATACTCCGACTGCGTCAGCCAGCTCTTCCTGGGACATGCCTTTCGATTTTCTAAGGCTCTGAATTCTATCTGCAATTGTCATTCATTCCACCTCCGGGTTTTGATGGCCTGAGATTAGCAAAACAGGCATTAACAAAACTACCAACCGAACCTTGAACTTTGTCAACCGGCGGTTGCAACCCTTGATTTTTAAGCATTTTAATGCATTTCGAAAGGAAAACGACCGGACATATGTCCGGCCGTCTCTCAAAAACAACTGTCGATTTTCTTATCCCTTTTTAACCGCTGCGAGTCTCTCGACCTTCCTCTCGCGGACATATTTTCTGATAACTTTTACAAACCATACGGTAAAGAAAATTACCGTTATTACCATCGGCAGGAAAGCAATGCCGAGGTTAACCGCTCTCCTTGCCGTCGAAGGATTCATCCTGCCGTACGCGTCAGCACGGACCATCTCCATCGAATTGACGACGGCTCCGTCAAAACCTGATCCGTTTGAAATATTCTCGATAATATTGCTCTTAAATTTCCCGACGAGTATGCTGCCAAGGATCGCTTCGGTGCTCTTGCCCTGGTGGATCTCAAATGCGTAGTGCGTTTTTTCACCCCGGGCTGTCATTCCGGCATCACTCCCGGGAATCGAGAACACGATCACAAAGTGCTGCATGTCATTGTAGTTGCTGTAATACAGATACTCAGCGTATATTTCCAGGCTTGGGAACATTTCCTGCCAGTCTTCATCGTATGCCGTGTATACGACCGGGCAGATTCCCGTAAGATCACGGAACTCGGTAAGCTTGGCATTTACCATATCCTGGTCCTGCAAAAGCATCGCGTCATCGTGGATCGTCTCGATATCCTGAACATTATCCATTGGAAGCTTTGCAGGTGTCAGAGAATGCAGTGACATTCCGACCAGACCGGAAATGGCAAGTGCAACGATCGCTACCGCAAATATCGAACCCAAAGTAACTAAGATCGGCTTGGAATTCTTCTCTACATAACGGTCTGTTCCGTCATTTGCCTCTCTGTCCAAATTACCGGAACGCACACGGTAAAGCAGATCTCTGCCATAAAATCCCTGCTCATTGTTGTTGGAGCCACGAACATCTGAACGTGTCATAATTCTATCCCTCTATAAACCTATCGCTTATTCCAAAAGCCTTAATTCCATGGATATTTTATCAAATATCCGTTAGATTTTCCATAAAAACCGTATTGGGATCACTGCATCATGTGCCTGCTCCGGCCCTGTTTCTCGAAGTCAGTAACAGCTGTATCCTCTGCTCCCTTTTGAGCTTCAGGCATTACGTTCTTATCAAATGAAGTCTTCTGCTCAACGTATTTCCAGCCGTTGTTAAGCGGTACATACAGACCGTTTGTCTCAACGGCCGAGAACGGATAAGAGGAATCGTAATAAGCCTCGGCGCCGGGCTCTGAAGCCATCTCGTGGCTGCTCTTCTTATTGACCGCTTCCACTTCCTGCTTCTGTCTCTTAAACAGAACTTTCGGAAGGATCTTCGAGCACATGTAGGTGGCAAGTATTGCTGTCACCAGAAGCAGCAGGTATTCCAGCGGATGCTCGGATAAGAAGAATAAACCTTCTATTGTCATTGACGCTCCGACGATGATCAGGAATACCAAAAACGGCAGGCCGTATAAAACGTAACGCAGCTTTTCATTCCAGCCGACCACTTTCATCTTGGAACGCTTGCCGGTTTTCTCGATCGTCTCCCAGCCTTTCGCATAGGGGAACTCGCCGGATACTTTGCCCGTCTGACCGTTAACGATGTAATGGTACCTTCTGCCGTTATATTCAATGTTCAAAAACCAGACCGGCAGGAGCGCATACTTGATGTCGAGATTGCGGTACTTGGTGATGCTTCCCGCTGCCTCCGGAATGAAAGAGTCGAATCCGAAATCGACCAGCCCGCAAACCGATAGCGAATATCTGTCCAGACGCTTATAGATCACATCCGTCATGTCGATCGGCAGCTCGTCGTATTTCTGGGCAAAGAAACCCTGCAGATACTCCGCCTTGAAACTGACCAGCTCAGTGAAATCAAAAGGTTCCGCAGCGGCCATCAGGCGGTCAGGAATGTTCTTCTCACCGTCGAAAGGAACATCTTTCAATCTGAAATTGACTCTGCCGTAAATAAGCCTTCTTAAACTATTGGAGCTGTCCGTATAATTTCTTTCATGCACGTCATCTGCCGATTTGCCGGTATATCCGAAACCTTTGAGATCGACCTCAACATCGCTCGAGATGATCCACGCAGGCACATAAATGCCCGTCATCTTTTCGGTTATTGTCTTAACGTTGAAATCTTTGGGCAGATGTTCTATGCCGGCACAGTACTCCTCAAAAATACTTACCGCCCTCGCCTTGTCGAACTTGAACGGAATGATGTAATCCGGCTTGAACTGTCTCGTAAGTCTCTTGGTAACGATCGCAGGCGAACCGCAGAAAGCACAGAACGTGGATGAAGTATTCTTGTCCGTTACGATCTGCGCGCCGCATGAATCGCAGACAAGCTCTATTCGCGCCTCGTCTTCTTTGCTGACTTCGACCGTTCCGTCGTATGCTTTCTCAAAACCGCCAAAATCAAAAGAAGCGACCTTGTTAAGTGATTCCGGATCGAATACGCTGCCGCAGTTTCTGCACAGACATGCGCCATGCTCGGCATCGAACAGCAGGTTCGACGCGCAGTTCGGGCACTTGGTAGATTCGGTTGAGACTGCCTCTATGTCATTGTTATTTGCTTTTGCCGGACTATCCCAAATTGCCATATTTCTATCCCTCTAAATGACTTTTACACTAAAATTTACCGACATAAACATTATACACCATGCGGTTACAGGCATTTGAGGGCGGGCAAAACAAAACCTCCCCAAGCCTTAGCTTCAGGAGGTTATTGGCGGAGAAGGAGGGATTCGAACCCTCGAAACCCTTTTGGGGTTTACACGATTTCCAGTCGTGCGCCCTCGACCAGGCTAGGCGACTTCTCCGTGGGTTATGAATACAGCGTTCGCTGCAAAATGCTCAATGATTGTATAATCTTTAGATACCTTTGTCAACATTTAAGAGCATCCGATTTATTGTAAACGCTCTATTACTGTGTTATACTTCATAGGCTTTGGTTTGCCCCCATAGCTCAGTAGGTAGAGCGCATCCATGGTAAGGATGAGGTCTCCGGTTCAAGCCCGGATGGAGGCTCCATTACAAAGGCTGTCTTTTAAGGCAGCCTTTTTTGATGTCTGGGGAAAATAGTGAACCTAAAACGCATTTTTCGGGATTTGGGTTCATCAAAACCTGGGTTTTAGTGAACCCAAATGTCGTTTTTTCGAGTTTAGGTTCACTACTCCTTACACATCCCCCCTGATTTTTCGCTGATATGCGTAAAGAATCAGATGTACATGAGGATGACGCCTGTAACAAGCGATGCCAGACACGTTCCGATCGCTACGGTCAGGAGCGACTTCTCGAAGAATCCCAAAACCAGCGCTACACCGAATCCGATGAGCGCGGAAATGTACGAACCCGTGGCATAGAGTATTGCCGGGAACGTCATGGCAGAGAGCACGGTGTACGGGATATAGTCGAAGAATGCTTTAACTGACGGGTTCTCGAGCTTTTTGCGGAACAGCACGAAAGGGATCATGCGCACAAGATAAGTAGTGAGCGCCATGACTATCAGAAGCGGGATAAAGATGCCGTTATCAAGTTTGCCTGCTGACACGTCTGCTGCCACGGCAGATGACTGCTCCTGGTGGAACGGAGCCATGAACAGCATGATCGCAATGAGCAATATGCCTGCAACGATGCCGACAACCGTGCCGGCCTTCCCTGCCAGCATTTTTCTTAAGAGAACTGCAAACACGGCAGACAGCACTGCCGCAATGATTATTGCAAAGCCCCCTGACACGTGTTCAGCCAGGAACGGCGTATAAAACAGCACGCAGGACAGAATACATGAGATCAAAGAGCCGGACAGGATAACCTTGTCGTGCTTGGCTTTGGGCAAAACGATAGAGACAAACATGCCGTAAATGCCGATGGCCAGGGCGTTCGTCAGAAAATCCGGGAATACCCGTCCCAGGATTGCGCCAATAGTGGTTCCGGCAACCCAGCCGATTACAGGCAGGATAGTGAGGCCAAAGAAGTATTTAGCGCCAAATTCGTACTTTTTACTGACCGCGACGCCGAAGATCTCGTCCGTAATACAGTATGCCAAAAGGATTCTTAAGAGCGGTGTCATGGTCTTGTCTGCCTTCTGCGACAGGGCAATTCCCATGAGCGAATATCTGAGATTGATTACTATCTGCGAGATGATCATGGCAATGAGGCCGCCTGCGGCAACCATGATGTTCAATCCTGCGACCTGGCCTGCTGAAGTGATGTTGGTAAGCGAGATGATGCTCGCCTGCAACCACGAAAGACCTTTCGATACGGCAAGGATTCCGAATGTGAACGATACGGACAGGTATCCTAAACCAATGGGGAGACCGTCTTTGACGCCCTCCCCTAATGTGTAACCTTTGAAATCAGCGTTCGATGAATCAGGCATAGAGTGCTCTTATCTCATCGAAAGTAAAATAGATATCAAGATTGCTTCTTGTCTCAGCAGCTGCCGCATCGTTGGTGTTTACGATGAAATTCACGGTTTCGGCAGAACCGTCCAGCTTGTAGATCGCGCCGTCTATAATGTAATACTTGTCGACAGGCTCGAAATTGCCGTCGTTATAGACGGTCGTGCGTGCGATGAATACCGAATCGCCGAGATTGAAATATTCATCTATCTGCATTCCGTTGGCGATTGTCTTCTCCATCTGGAGCGACTCATATTTGCCGTCAGCCGAAATGGTGTATGTGCACTCGGCAGCCTGGCCGTTAAGTGTCGCACCTGTAGTCTTCTTCTGTGTAGCCTCAGCAAAATGCTCTCTCATGTACTCATTTATGCCAAAGTTATATTCGCGGATCTTCGCATCAATAGCAGTAAAGGACATCGGATCGACCGATTCCGTTGATGTGCCGGATGTCATGTCAGGATCCGAATATAATTTCTGTGTGCAAGCCGTTCCAGCAAAAGCAAGTGCCACAGCAAGCCCTGCGACGATAATACCCTTCCTCAATCCCACTTTTCTCATGTATAGCTCCTTAAAAACAGGCTCTTCTGTACTCTTCGCCGAAGATTATAGCACAAGGCAGTTTTTCTTTCTTCATTGTGTTAGTTTCAATGAAAAATCATTTGTGATATAGTCTCTTTGCTTAAAATTCAACTAATGGAAAGGGAATTACATGAAAAGCACAAAATTGATGATAGCAGGCACTTTGGCTCTCGCTACCGCTACACTTTTCTCCGGTTGTGCAGGAGTTACACACGAGCCCAAGGTTGACATGTCCTCTCTGAAAGAAGTATCAGAAGATGACTTCTTCTCAGCTCTCGAGAAGATCGGCATCGACGATTCCAACATATCAACAATGGAAGATACAAGCTTCTCTTTCGAGGACGATGACACAGAATTCGAGATCGAATACAGCATCGACGCTTATGCTGAAAACGAGAACTTCTACAGTTACACACGCTGCGCTGACGAAGAAACGGCACAAGCTCTGTTCCAGTACTACTACAACGACTACACATACCTCTTCGATTCAAAGAATTTCTCAGGAATCCAGAGCCACGAGAGCGGTGACACAACAGGTTACCTTCTCATCGACGGCAGATACAATGACAACGCCGCAGGCACATACACACCTTACCACGATGCAATCTTCCTCAAAGGTGACACAGTAGTATTTGCAATGGCAAGCGACTATGAAATCTCCATCGAGAAAGAAGTAAACGATTTCCTCGACGCTTTGGGATATCCTCATCCTTAAGAGTTTAGACTAAACGATTCTTCGCCCCCGGCTTATGTCGGGGGCTTTTTGTTTGGGGAGCATTTGGGATAAGTTTTTTGTTTGCACGAGCGAAAGGACTCTGGCCCGCTGCCCATCCGCACCAAATAAGGCTGCCCGAAGGCAGCCTCATGATTAATTCAGTTGTAAGTTTTATTACTTAACTTCAGCGTAAGCCACAACGTAAGGTTTCTTGAGGCTCTCATCAGCTGCAACAACTACAACATAATAGCCCTTTGTGATCTTCTTGGAGCAGTCGATATTATAGTAAGCTGCACCATCACCATACTCTTCAGGTACGACCGTATCACTGTAGATAGGCTTGGAAAGGTCATCTTTGTCAAATTCCTTATCCTTGCTGTAATAGTAAGCATAGTAGATCTCGTCTTCAGCATCTTCGTTTACTTCGATTGAGAAACCGAGTGTTTCTGCATCTGTTGAGTAAACACCGGGCTTATCCATTGAGCCGTCATAATCCCACCACTTTGCTTCAATAACGTAATCGTTGAAATCTTCGTCATAGATAGTGTACTTCTTGCCGGAATCAACCTTGTCCATTCTCTCGATTCTCTCGATGATGGTGCCGCCCAGAGCAACGTTCATGACAACGATTACGCCGATGACAATAAGAGCAACAAGAACTGCGCCTGCTGCACAAATGATGGCGATAAGACCACCCTTGCCCTTTGCCTTGGGTGCTGCCTCAGGAGCAGCTACGGGAGCTGCGGGCTGAAGCGGGCCTGAAGGCGCTTCGAAAGGTGTAGGTTCAAAAGATACGGGTGCAGGTGCTGTCGTATCAACCGGAGCTGCAACAGGTGCGGCAACGGGTGCTGCAGGAGCTGTGGGAGCATAAGGCGAAGGTGCAGCAACTGGAATTGCCTCTGCAACAGGAGCCTGATTCAAAGGACCTGTCGTGCCGGCTGCAGTATCAATAACGGGTGCTGCAACGGGCGCAGCTTCAACAGGCTGTGCTACCGGAACTGCCTCAACGGGTGCAGGTGCGGGTGCTGCAATGGGAACAGCCTCAGCAACAGGCTGTGCTACGGGTACTGCTTCAACAGGTGCAGACGCTGCCTCTACTGGAGCGGGTGCAGGCGCTGCAGCAGGAACGGGTTCAACTACAGGTGCTGCAACAGGAACTGCTTCAGCAACAGGCTGTGCAACAGGAGCTGCCTCAATGGGAGCGGGTGCAGGAACTGCTTCAGGTGCAGGTTCAGCTGCGGGAGCAGAAGGAGTTATCTTGGATCCGCAGTTTGCGCAGAATGCTGCGGTGTCACTTACCGGTGAACCACAGTTAGGACAAAACTTAGCCATATATTATCCTCCATATAAATAAAATGACCTGTTAATAATACCACATCGCGATTTTGATTACCTCAAAAAAGCGGCAAAGCATCAAGCCTTGCCGCATATTTTCGAGCTATTGTAATCGAACTGTTACTCAGAGTCGCTGCACAGGAAATCGATTGCCTCAATGTAGCCATCGAATCCCTTTCCCGTGATGGTCTTAATGCAGTAGTAAGAAACATAGGAAATCTGACGGAAGGCCTCGCGCTCATTGACTTTCGAGATGTGGACTTCGACCGCAGGGATCTGAACTGCCTTGAGCGCATCAAGGAGAGCAACCGAGGTATGCGTGTATGCACCCGGGTTAATAACGATTCCGTCGACGTTATCGAAATATGCCTGCTGGATGTAATCGACCAGATCTCCTTCGTGATTGCTCTGGAGGCATGTGAACTCGATGCCCTTGTTCTCGCAGTGCTTCTCGATCAAGGCAACGAGATCCTTGTATGTCTGGGCACCGTAAATATCCGGTTCCCTTATGCCGAGCATGTTGAGGTTAGGTCCGTTAAGTACAAGTATCTTCATATTATTTCAGTGTCCCCAGAATGTCTGCTATTGCCTTGTCATAGAAGTCGTTCTTCTCTTCGAATCTGTCGTACATGAATCTGTAATCGCACCACGTCTCATACTTGTCCTTGCGCTGTTCATAGAGCTTCTCGACACCGTGGAGCTGGGAGATCGGGCGGTTCTTATCCGTAAGAGCCGTCAGCGGGCGCTCAAGATAGAAAACGTTTGAATTGCAACGTACGTAGAATTTATTGACGTCGCGTGTTACGATGCCGCCGCCGCAGGATACGACGAGGCCGCTCTGAGGCAGGAACTCAGCTGCGACTTCACATTCCATCTCACGGAATGCATCCTCGCCGGCTTCTGAGATTACCTCTGCAGGTGTTCTTCCGAACTTCTCAGCGAAAGCAAGATCCAGGTCAACCAATGTGCGTCCCGTAACCGTAGCGATATTGCGGGCAAGCAGTGATTTGCCTGAACCGGGCATGCCGATGATGGTGATGTTGCGCATGCGGTTCTCGAGAATCTTTATTACCTTCTCGATCTGTTCTGCTGCTTCAGCGGGAACATAAGCTGCGCCCTTCTCGCTGTCAGGATTGCCGAGGAGCTCAGCGCCTGCTATGTCACCAGCGAATACGCGCGAAGACTTGTAAGCCTGTGCAACGAGCATTGCAAGGCCGCCGCATGTCTTGAGTCCGAGTGCTTCTGCTTCCTGCAGGAACTTTGTTCTTGAAGGGTTGTAAACAACGTCAGCGCAAGCTTCGAGCGAAGCGAACTTTGTAAGGTCGAGCAAAGAATTATCAACCTTCGGGAACATTCCGACAGGAGTGCAGTTAACGATTACCTGCGCGTCGCCAGCCTTCTCGTAAACATTGGAATAGTTGATCTCCGTCTCCAGGTCGCACGCATAAGTCTCAGCTGCGCCGAGTGTCTTCAACGCATAGAAAACCGCGGATGCTGCGCCGCCCGTGCCAAGCACGAGGACCTTCTTGCCTGTGACGGAGATGCCCTTGCGTGTGAGCATATATATGAAACCGAAGTAATCGGTGTTCCAGCCCTTTACCTTGCCGTCTTCGAAGAGAACCGTATTTACGCTTCCTGTCGTGCGTGAAGCATCATCTAATTCATCGCACATTGCGCATGCATTTTTCTTGTAAGGGATCGTGACGTTGAAGCCCTTGAAGACACCGCTCTTGAAAAGTGTCTCGAGTTCTTCGGGCTCACGCTCGATAACGGAATATGAATATTCGGATGTAAAGAGACTGTGGATCTCAGGTGAATATGTGTGAGCCAGCGTTCTGCCCAGAACGCCGAATGCGGGCTTGTTCTGGTGAACCTTGGAGATGTCCATCAGGGTCTTAAAGAGTTCTCTGACATAAGGTCTGCTCTCAAATCCGGCAATCTCTTCCAGTGCCTGGAACTTTTCCTCTTCCCTGGCAGGAACGTAAACGTCAATGCCGTTCTCGCGCTTAACGTTTCCGATCTGTCTGCAGGTCGCGATCCTCTCCTCGAAAAGATCCAGAATGCCGTTGTCGATCTCATCGAGTTTCTTTCTGAGTTCGTTCAAATCAGGTCTCTCGCTCATGGGCTTATCCTCCATTACATTGATACGAGCAGCAGGTCGTAAAGTGCGATCGCCGCTGCGGCTTCAACTACAGGAACGGCGCGAGGTGCAACGCACGGATCGTGCCTTCCTTCAATGCTGATCGTTGTATTCTTGTGCGCTGCCAGATCGACCGTCTCCTGTGATTTGGAGATGGACGGTGTCGGCTTTAACGCAACATCAAAAACTATCGGCGCAACATCTCCGAGGCTTATTCCGCCCTGGATGCCGCCGCTGTGATTTGTCTTAAGTGTAAGGTTTCCGTCCGCATCGAAAGCAAACGCATCGTTGTTCTCGGAACCCTTAAGGTCTGATCCTTCAAAACCGTTGCCGAACTCGACGCCCTTAACCGCGGGGATCGCATAAAGGATCTGTGCGAGCTTTGCTTCGATGCCATCGAAGATCGGTCCGCCGATTCCCTCCGGATATCCGTAAACAACGCACTCGATGACGCCTCCGACTGAGTCGCCCTCCATGCGCGCTTCTTCGATCTTTGCCTTCATCGCTTCGCCCTTTGCATCGTCAACGACAGGGAATTCCTTGCCTTCAACTGCGCTCAGGGCACTTCTGAATGACGCATCATTTACTCCGTGATCGAAATAAGAATCGTCGCTTACTCCACCTACCTTTTTGAGGTGCGCACTGATCTGGATGCCGCGCTTGTTCAACTCCTGCAACGCAATCGAACCTGCGATGCAGAGGGGCGCGGTCATGCGTCCGGAGAAGATTCCGCCGCCGGACTTGGAAGCCTCATCGCCGTAGATAAGCTTAGCTGCATAATCAGCGTGTGAGGGCCTGGGGCAGTTCATTATCGAAGCATAATCCTTCGGCTTTGTATTCGTATTAACGATGTAGCCGTGAAGCATCGGACCGTTTCGCTCAAAGATTACCTCGTCGGCTTCCTTTCGAGGTGTGGACCAGGCATTCTTGCCGGGTGCGCGCCTTGCCATGAATTCAGCTGTCTTCGCGGAATCCGGCACGACGTCTTCGGGAAGACCCGTTATGTAAACACCGATCGTCTCGCTGTGAGACTCGCCGTATATCATTATGTCGAGAGCGTCGCCCTCGTAAGTGCTGCTTGAATTCATCAGGTCATCTCCTTGAGCAAAAGTTTCCTGAATTCAGGAAAAGATTTATCGAGGCAGTCGACATTATCAAGTTCAATATCCTTGCCCGTGGCAGCCGCGCATAGCACTGCCGCCATTGCCATTCTGTGGTCATTCGATGAAGTGAGATTTATCTCACGGTTCACCTTATTAATATATTCTATCGTAATAGTGTCCTCTTCGAGCGTTACATTTGCGCCGACCGCAGTGAGCATGTCGGTGATCGCCTGCGCCCTGTCGGACTCTTTTATTCTCAGTCTCTTAATTCCCTTGAGGACTGTCTTCTCGGCCCTGAACGCACCGACTACCGCCATATACGGAACGATGTCCGGGATGTCGCTGCAATCCATCTCGAGAAGCTTTCTCACGGGATTGATCATGCTGTCCTGCACGAAAACCGTATCGCCTTCAACGAGGAAAGTTGTTCCTGCAAGCTTTAAGAAATGCATAATCTCGCGGTCGCCCTGAACGGAATCCATGCGGAGGCCCGATACCTTTGCCGAGCCGCCTCTGATGAGGCTTCCCAGACAGATCAGGAATGCACCGTTGCTCCAGTCGCCTTCAACTTCGAAATTACCGTCGGCTGCTGCATTTGCAGTCTTAGCGGGAACCTTAAAAGTGTCTTCTTCCTTCACTACGTTAACACCGTATTTTGCGAGTGCATCAGTAGTAAGTTCAATGTAATGAATTGACGCGATTCCGCCTGTTACGTCGATGACTGATTCGCCATCAAAACTTGCAAGTGCCATGAGGAGTCCGGAGATGTACTGAGATGAAACGGAACCGTCGATAACATATCGACCGGGACCTATGTTTCCGCAAACCTCTATTTCATTATCTTCGCGGCGTTTTGTGACCGTTACTCCGAAAGGGTTCAAACATTCAACGATCTCTTCGATTGGTCTGTCGATGAGTCTTCCGCGTGTTTTGAAAATGAGTTTTTTGACTGCAGATGATTTGCACGCGAGAGCTACGGGGATCATGAAACGCAGTGTCGATCCGCTCTCGTTGCAGTTCAGGACAATTGTCTCTGATTCAGTATCGCAGAGCGCACGGAGGCATGACTTCGTCGCCCTGATGTCATCATTGTCTTCGGGTGAATCTTCGAGGTAATTGCCTCTCGCACCCATGATGAAATTGATTATGAGTTCACGGTGATATACCGACTTCGAGAGCGGGGCCTTGATATCAAGATTTAACTGTCTGCAAAAGATCTTCATACTGATAAAAACTTCAAAAACTCCTCTGCTGTCATTTTCCTGATCTCGGCGTTGCCGATCTTATTTACAAGTATAACCGATAAAGTATTGCCGCGCTTTTTCTTGTCATTCATCGCACCGGCAACGATCTCATCAGGTGTGATCTCATCGCCCGTCGGGAGCTTATAAAGAGTAAGAAGATTCTTCATTCTCTCGGCATCTTCTTTTGCGAGAGTGCCAGCGTTAACGCATGCATCGATGATGATGCCCATTCCTTTCGCGACGCATACTCCGTGAGGCTTCGTAAATCCACTGTCGCGCTCGATTACGTGACCTACCGTGTGACCGAAATTCAGCGTCTGTCTGCGTCCGTTATCAGTCTCGTCCTCACCTACAACGCCGGCCTTGTCGGCAACGTTCATGGCAACGATCTCAGACAGCAGTTCTTCATCTGATCTGATGTCACCGTTTGCATTTTCGAGCTTCTCAAGCAAAGCCAGATCCATGATGAACGCATGCTTTGTGACTTCGCCCATGCCTTCCGTGAATACTTCATCGGGAAGTGTCTTCAGGAAAGAAATGTCTTCGATTACGACTGACGGCTGCCAGAATGCGCCGACCTGGTTCTTGCCCATAGGAATGTCGATTCCGGTCTTGCCTCCGACCGATGCATCTACCATTGCGAGAAGTGAAGTCGGAAGCTGGATGACCTTGATTCCTCTTAAGAACGTTGAAGCCGCAAAGCCTGCCATGTCGGTCGTTACGCCTCCGCCGAGGCCGACAACGAAGTCAGTTCTGGTAAAGCCTGCCTCTGCCATCCTGTTCCACATTCCGGCAATTCCGTTGATGTTCTTGTTCTGCTCGCCCGCTTCGAAAACATAATCGGTTACTTCGAATCCTGCTTCAGCGAGCGCTGATTTAACCTTGTCCAAATAGTATGGTGCGACGTTTGTCTCAGATACGACGAGTGCCTTTAATGCACCGGGACAGACCTTTTTCGCCTGTTCACCAAGCACAGATACGGCACCTGTTCCGATCAGGACTTCGTAGGATTTGGAAGCCGCGCGGACAGTTATTGTTCTCATATTCCGTCTACCTCCTCCTTGATCCTTCTGCCCTCGTCGAGCAGGTCGCGGAGTCCGTCGAAGTCATCTTCTTCCAATGCCTTTCTGTATTTAGCGAGCTCTTCGGTCAAGTGGTCGATCTCAAAGATGAGGTTGTCCTTGTTCTCCAAAAAGAGCTGTGTCCACATTGTGGGGTTGAGCCATGCGACTCTTGTCATGTCCTTGTATGAACCTGCTGAGAAACCCTTGTGATTTCTTGCTGAAGGGCTCTTGATGTATGCATTTGAAACGAGGTGAGCCATCTGGGAAGTAAAGGCGATCATCCTGTCGTGCTCGTCAGCATGGGACAGATGAAAGCTTCCGAATCCGCAGGGTGCTAGCAGTTCCTTGACTCTGTCGAGCAGGAACATGTCGTCAAATCTCGGCGGTACGACTACCATCGGCGCACCTTTATACATGTCACCTCTTGCGTGTGTCATGCCTGAGAATTTTGTACCTGCCATCGGGTGGCATCCGACGAACAGGAATCCTGTCTCTTCTGCCATCTTAAAAGCTTTCTCGCACACAAGTCTCTTCGTGCCGCATGCGTCGATTACCATGCCTTCCTTGTTGAAGTGCTCCTTGTGTTCGTTCATCCAGTTGATCGTAGCTTCGGGATAAAGTGACAGGATTACGATATCGCAGGAACCGAGATTATCATCTGTCAGTTCGCCGTCAATGATGCCCTGCATCTGAGCCATCTGCGTAATGCTTTTCGTACGGTTCCAGCCATAAACTGTAGAATCAGAATTCTCTTTATATGCCTTCGCGAAAGACGCTCCGATAAGACCTAATCCGACTACACCGACTGTTAAACTCATGTTATTTGCACTTCCTTTTTCTTATTCTTCTATAGATATAAAAAAGACGCTGACATAGATCAGCGTCGATATTTTTACAGTATGCTTCTTGCCTTGTTGATTGCTTCCATTACTTCAGTGAACTGTGCAGGTGTGAGCTGCTGTGCTGCATCTGAGAGGGCCTTCTCCGGATTGCAGTGAACCTCGATCTCGAGAGCGTCCGCACCGGAAACGACTGCTGCCATGGACATCGGCTTGATGAGGTTGGACTTACCTGTTGCATGTGAAGGGTCACCTACTACAGGCAGGTGTGTGATCTGCTTCAATACGGAGATTGCGCTTACATCGAAAGTATTTCTCGTGTAAGTCTCGTATGTTCTGATGCCTCTCTCGCAGAGGATAACGTTAGGGTTGCCCTCACTCATGATGTACTCGGCACTCATGAGGAGCTCCTTGATGGTGGCAGACAGACCTCTCTTGAGGAGGATCGGCTTGCCTGTCTTACCGAGAGCCTTCAAAAGATCGAAGTTCTGCATGTTACGCGCACCGACCTGAAGGAAATCAACCTCTTCAAATACCGGGATCTGCTCAGGGCTCATGATCTCGGAGCAGATCGGAAGACCTGTTTCCTTCTTTGCCTGGAGCAGGAGCTTGATGCCCTCTTCGTGAAGTCCCTGGAAATCGTAAGGTGATGTTCTCGGCTTGAAAGCGCCGCCTCTTAAGATCGTTGCACCGCAAGCCTTTACTGCTCTTGCAGCGTTCATGATCTGTTCCTCGCTCTCTACTGAGCAGGGACCTGCGATCACTGCAAAATTGCCGCCGCCGATCTTAACGCCGCCTACGTCGATAATTGTATCTTCAGGATGGAACTTTCTGTTTGCCTTCTTGAATGTCTCTGATACTCTTGTGACTTTCTCGATGATATCCAGTCCCTGGAGCATGTCGATGTCAACTGTTGATGTGTCTCCGATGAGGCCTAAAACGGTGCAAAACTCACCCTTTGACTCGTTGACCTTAAGGCCCTTGTCTTCAAACCATGAGATAAGGCTTGCTATCTGCTCTCTTGTTGCTGTGTTCTTCAGTACTGCAATCATGTTATTTCTCTCCTTCATATTTCGGGTAAGGATATCCCTATTGTCACCTGATTTGATTTGAATAAAAAACGCTGCCGGGTTTTTAGCGTACCCTGCAGCGTTATTCAACTCAAATCATATCTTTGGTCTTCCTTAGCGCTAAGCAAAAGCCGCTTTAGTTCGTCTCCCTAAAGTAGTAATAATAGCTATACGCATAAAAGAAAACCGCAGTCTTCATTAGGAACTCTCCCTTGAATTAAACTGCGGTTATTAAATCACACCTTCTTGCATATTGCAATAACTAATACCGAACCAATAGGTTTTACGATAAATTTATGCGAAATCTTCCAATCCCGTCTTCTCGTGTATCAGCTCAACAACACCGTCGGGTTCCATGTTGAGAGCCACTGCGATCTCATTGTTCATCCTGTTGCGGGCATCAATGAGCGCACGCTCATCCTGCGCATTAAGGTGCTTGCCTTCCTTTGCAAGCTTCTCTGCATGTCTGTTGATCAGGTAGATCAGACCGACGATGTCCTCACGGCTGCCGTTAACGATGATGTCCGTAAACGAAGCCTTGCGCTCATTACGGTCCTCGATCCAGCTGCAGTTGTCGATGGGGAGTTTGTCGATCAGGGCGATAGCCTCCTTCTTCGAAGCTACGGGTCTGATCCTGCTGACCTGTGCCTCATTGTCAAAAGGCACGTATACATATTGGGATCTTGTTACAAAGAGAGGCTTCAGCACATAATATTTCTGCGGCTTCTCTTTGAAAAAGCTAATGTCTTTAATGTCATCTATCTGACAGACGCCACTACCTGCGTAAACGATGTTATCTCCGATTTTAAAGCCCATCTAAACCTCCCTTTCATAAATTAATCCATAAAAGAAGTCAAAAATTTTTATAAAAATCGCGAAAAACTATTTGTAAAAAACGGATTATGGTATATACTACAAGATTTATTTTAGCATGCTAATATAGAGATTGCCCCATGGCAATTTCTACAAAAATCGCTCTATTTCAACACTTTCGTTTGACTTTGTCGGGGTTTGGAGTGGTTTTTCAGTCCTTTTCGCAAGCTTCTTTGATCCTGTCAATCACAATTTCCAGAGCCTTGATGCGTGCATACTTCTTGTCGACGGATTCCAGGATGTACCAGGGAGCAAATTCAGTCGAAGTCTTCTTGATCATCTCGTCGATTGCGGACTCATACTTGTCCCACTTCTCGCGGTTACGCCAGTCCTCATCAGTGATCTTCCACTGCTTCTCCGGATTAGCCTGACGCTCCTTGAAGCGCTTGAGCTGCGTACGCTTGTCGATCTGAACCCAGAACTTTATAACGACTGCACCCCAGTCGGTCAGCTCCTTCTCAAACTCATTGATCTCGTTATAGGCGCGCTGCCAGTCGTTCTCAGAACAGAATCCTTCGATACGCTCGACCATGACCCTGCCGTACCATGTACGGTCAAAGATAGCGACGTGACCCGTTCTCGGGAGCCTTGTCCAGAATCTCCACAGGAAGTGTCTTGCCTTCTCATGCGGCTCGGGGCTCGCGATCGGGAGCACCTCATATCCTCTCGGATCGAGCGCGCCCGTAATGCGCTTGATGTTGCCGCCCTTGCCTGCAGCATCCCAACCCTCATATGCAATGATGACCGGAATCTTTTTCCTGTAGAGCTTGTTGTGCAGGTCTCTTAACTCATCCTGGAGCTCGTCAAGACGCTTGTCGTACTCTTCATCGGTAAGTTCCTTGCCCTTGAGTTCGACCTCCTTAAGGAGAGGTGTCTTCTTGAGCTTAAATGTATTCTGAAGGATCGGCGCTGCCGTATTCCTGTTCTTGAGCGCCGTCTCGATTCCCTGGTTAAGGAATTCCAGAACCTGGAGTTCTGCAAACTTCTTGTCCTTACTGTCGATTATGTACCATGGAGCCGTCGGATTGTTGGTATCCTTCAGGTACTGATCGTAAACCTCAAGAGCCTCATCGTAGTGTTTGTTCTCATAGAGGTCGCCCTTATCAACGCGCCACTTCGTGTCCTTGTCATCAAGGAGTTTCTCGAGACGCTCCTTCTGTTCCTTCTTGCCGATCTGGAAGAAGAACTTCATTACCAGATATCCGTTATCAACGAGCGAACGCTCAGTTCTGTTGATCGAATCGATGCGCTCCTCATATTCCTTGTCGTCCAGGAGATCCTCCATTCTCTCGTCCGTGATCTCCTCCATCCAGTAGGTATCGAAGAACGCGAACTTACCCTTCTCAGGGATCTCCTTCATGTATCTGTACAGGAACGGATATCTCAGATCTTCCTTTGTCGGCTTCGGGAAAGTCTTGACCCTGAAAAATCTAGGATCGATGTTCTTGATAACCTTGCCGAGTACGCTGCCCTTGCCGGCTGCACCCCAGCCTTCGAATATTACCATTACCGGAAGTCCGGCATCCTTGATCTTCATCTGGGCAGCGAAAAGCTTCGCTCTCTCATCTTCCAGCCTCTTCTCAAATTCCTCTTCATCGGGCTTGGCAACCTTAACAAAATCCTTAAGCATATGGGACCTCCGTTTCTGTTGTTTATTTCAGGACATGGAGCACCGGCCATGTTAAGCACACGATGCCCTCTAAACATCTCTTATGCTTTAATTATGAGAACTATCAAGGAATTTTGTAAGTCGGGATTTGCATACATTTACTTATGCCTGATTGTGCATTTGGGAAACGGCTTCAGATTTCTTTCTGCCGCTGAAATAAACAAATGCTGCCAGCATCAGAATTCCTGCTGCACTTACGGCAAGTCCCTCTCTTATGCCGGGCGCCACAAACTTAAATTCAACCTTGTGAACGCCTTCACCGGGATCAACAGCCATGAGGATATCCGCATATTTCCGGATCTCAGTCTCCTCGCCATCGACATAACATGTCCAGCCGTTCTCATACGGAATGGTCGTAAGGAGCATCTCATCACTTTCGAGATTGGTCGTGAATACGGCTGTTCCGTTCGCGTAACTGTCGACCGTGACCTTGTTCAGATCAAGGCTGTCAAACTGTGTCCTGAATACAGCCTCATCAACAGCTGCAAAATAAATGTCCTGATATGAGAAACACTTATCAGCCGAAGCAAGTATTACGTCAATGTCTTCGCCTTCTTCATAGTAACCGAGTCGTATTATTATCGAATAGAACGAATTAGGGCTGATCTCCATCAGCTGCTTGCCGCCAAGATAGAAATTGAAATGGCTCAGGAGCGATGAGGAAACAATCGCGATGTACTGCTCACCCGAATGCGTGGCCTTGTGATTAATCTCAAACACTGCCATCTCATCGTCCTTCACCCTGTAGTAAGCGTTCCTTGCTTCCGACTGCCTGTCGATCGGCTCGTTTCCGATCGGGTCATCGTATTTACTGGTCTTGGAGAACGTATAGTCGATGCTATCGTCAGGAAGCTTAACGGCATTGGTAAGGGTAATGTCATCGTCCGTCACGAGATATCTTCCAACGTAGATGTCGTCCTTAAACTCATCCGGGAACATCGATCTGTACCAGTTATTCTGGAAATCAAAATAATCCTTGTCAGTTGAGAGAGTTTCAAGTGCGTAGAAATCAAAATCCGTCGCGTGTTCGTCTGCTGCAAAGCCCACAGGCAGAACGCAATCGTTCCTGTAGCTCATGTATTTGTGATCCCCATCATCTGATGAGATGAGAGTTCCGTTTTTGTAACCACTGGTCGTGACAACATTTCCGACGGAGAGGAAGGCATCCGTGGGGAGAGCCGAATACGTGCTGTCATAGGTTGCATAATTGAAATTAACGCGATATCCGAACTGCTTCATGAACCTCGCGAAATGTCTGTTCGCACTCGAATCGAACTGGCTTATTCCGTTCCCTCCGAGCATCGATTCAACCTCAAACGCTCCGTATATCCACAGCTGATCCGAATTCCTGTTGTCAGCTTCCATCATTATCCTCGAACCCTTGTTGTCAGATTCCATGAGAGGAACCAGAGCCTGGAGTTCAAGTGCATCTGCCCTGTATTCAACATCAGGATAACCATTGAGATAAACGGATGTTCCTTCTGCAAACCTCGGCGAGATCCCGCTAAGTTCAAACAGCATGACCGCTGCCAGCAGTCCCGTGGAGATCTTCCTGAAATTCTTGATCTGCTCAGGCCATTCCTTTTTGGTAATCGCCATGAACAGCAGCGCATAGCATATGATCAGTACGGCATTTGCCAGAATGCAGCTCACGTTCTTCGGGAGGCTCGAGAAGAACTCCGAGACCCCATAGATCACCAGGAGGATACCGGAAGCGAGGCCGATCTCCTTATAGTTTATTTCCTTCAACTTTCCGAAAACCTTATACGCCAGGCAGATAAACACCGGCATGAACACAAACGCATATCTGTGCTGGAACCAGTTCGGTCTGTCGAATGCCTGCCACATCTTATCGATAAAAGGTACGTTAAATGAGATGCTGACAAGAACGATCAGCACGCCGTAGAAGATCTTGTCCTTTTTGGTAAAGACTTTCGATACGAAGAAAACCGTCACAAGGATGGTGACAGGAAGGCTGATGAATATAAACGGCAGATTATCGATCAGATAATCGAAAGAATCGTTATAACCCAGGAACATCTGGGATATGAATTCAAATCCCTTAAACTGAGTTTGATCATTCTGTGTGAGCTTAATAAACGTATCCCTGTTATTAATTACGTCCATTCCGACAGGGATAAGGAACGCACCGATGGCAAGGACGCATAAAACGGCAAGGAGAACGAACTTTGCGGTCTTGGCGAGAATGAACTTCGCCGTGATCTTATTCTCCGTGATCCTGATGTAGACGAGTCTTCCGACGAGATAAAAGAAACTGAATATGCCGGCCATGTATGACGCATAGAAATTCGAGATGAAAAGCAGGATCAGCGTAAATACTATTCCGAGTTTCTTATCCTCTTCAATGTATTTCTCGATGAAATACAGAAGAAGCGGCAGGAGCATGTATGCATCAAACCAGATGATGCAGAACATGAACGTGATCGCAAAGGAAGAAAAAGCATACGCGATCGAAAATACCACGGGCCATCTGCTCTCTTTGTCCGGACTCCTCTTCTGAAGGAGCATGCACATGAATGCAGAACCGAGAGCAAGCCTTATTGCCGAGATAACCGAAACAGCCGTTGCAATTTGGGAATCATCGAAAAGAAAGACGATCAGATTAAACGGACTCGCCAGATAGTATCCGAACGTCGACATGAAATTCCTGCCACAGCCTGCAGACGTGCTGTACGAGAACGATGACAGGAACGATGAGAAATCCAGATCTTCAATATGGTGTTTGTATCTTAACAGTTCGGGGACATACTGATCCTTCAGATCGCTCATCAGGATGCCGTATCTTCCCAACGGGAGTTTATTGTAAAAGGTAAATGTCAGGAACAGCAGGATCAGCGTTGCAAAAAAGGTGATCAGCGGAAGATAGGAATTTATGTCTTTGCCGGCAGTCTTCACTGCCAAATGCTTCTCCGCCTTCAAATTCGCTACTTCCTTCATCCGTCCCCTCCGAATATAAATTATTTATATTATAAGGTTCCTTGATATTTCTTCAATAAAATCAGTTGCGGATGAGAGGGCATCAAAAGAGCTGCCTAAAAGACAGCTCCGTTAAACGTTTATTTGGTACTTAATCAGCTAACCCTTATCTCTTCCATGAGAGTCTCGAAATCAACCCTGTCGAGTTCGGCTTCTTCCTTCAGGTCAGCAATGCTCAGATCGAGCCTTGTGGTGATGGTCTGCACTTTTTGATCGTAAGCTAAGTCTTCCATAACAGCACACCCTCTTAAGTTGTTTCTCGTATTGTACTACTACTTTTCAAATTTCCATGAGGAATTTTGCAAATGTAATAGAAAAATAATTTACCCCTTGCCGGCGTGGGTTTCGGCCTCTCGAAAGGCACCTCTCTCCTCATCTACCCAAATAAAAAACTCCCGCCGGGCAACCTGGCCGCTGGCGGGAGTTTTTCTTTAACACCTTAGTCCTTAAGACTTAATTCCTTTGCAGTCATTGACATACTGTCTGATGGGTCCGATGTCCGTGTACTTCTTAACGCCGTCACCGTCAGGAATGATGAGTACCGGAACGTTGACGATATCGAACTGCTTTGCGAGTTCAAGATCATCATCAGCATAGATCAGGTCGTAATCGAATCTCTGCTCATCGAACATTGCCTTAACAGCCTTGCACTTAGCGCATGTGTGTGTCGTGAAGAGCATGGGCTTTGTGCCGATGGCATCAGAATCTACGGGCTTGAGCTCAGGGAGTTCCTTGGACTCTGAAGAGCTGATCGTAACAGTTGCCGTTCTGGGCTTCAGGGTTGAGTTGCATGTGTCATATGTCTTTCTGTCCTTGAACTCCTGGAGCTTACCGTCATTCCAGTTCTTAACCGGACGGTAATAACCTGTGATACGGCTGTATGTCTCGGTCGGGTTGCCGCACTCAGGGCATGCCTTGACCTCACCGGGGAGGTAACCATGTGCTGAGCAGATGGAGTATGTAGGAGACATCGTGTAGTAAGGCAGTCTGTAGTTCTCGGCGATCTTTCTTACGAGAGATGCTGCAGCCTTCCAGTCAGGGAGACGCTCGCCAAGGAATGCGTGGAATACCGTACCTGATGTATAGAGAGTCTGGAGATTGTCCTGAACATCAAGAGCATCGAAGATGTCTGCTGTATAGCCTACAGGCAGGTGTGAGCTGTTGGTGTAGTAATATACGCCGGAAGCCTCGTTTGCCGTGATGATGTCCGGATATCTTGCTTTGTCGTGCTTAGCAAGACGGTAAGCTGTGGACTCTGCAGGTGTAGCCTCGAGGTTATAGAGATCACCATATCTCTCCTGGTATTCGGAGAGCTTGTTTCTCATGTGGTTCAGTACGTCAGCTGCGAACTTCTGTGTCTCTTCGTGTGTGAGATCCTTTCTGATCCACTTTGCGTTGAGGCCAGCCTCGTTCATGCCGACAAGACCGATTGTTGAGAAGTGGTTGTTGAATGTTCCGAGGTAGTGTCTTGTGTAAGGATAGAGACCTTCCTCAAGGAGCTTCGTAATCGTGTTTCTCTTGATCTTGAGTGATCTTGCGGAAACATCCATGAGGTGGTCGAGTCTCTTGTAGAAGTCTTCCTCATCAGCTGCGAGGTAAGCGATACGGGGAATGTTGATCGTAACAACGCCTACAGAACCCGTTGACTCACCTGAACCGAAGAATCCGCCGGACTTCTTACGGAGTTCACGGAGATCAAGTCTCAAACGGCAGCACATTGAACGTACATCAGAAGGCTCCATGTCGGAGTTGATGTAGTTGGAGAAGTAAGGGATACCGTACTTTGCAGCCATCTCGAAGAGGAGCTTGTTGTTCTCTGTCTCTGACCAGTCGAAATCTCTTGTGATCGAGTATGTGGGGATCGGGTACTGGAATCCGCGGCCGTTGGCATCGCCTTCGATCATGATCTCGATGAAAGCTCTGTTGACCATGTCCATCTCAGCCTTACAATCCTTGTACTTGAAGTCGACTTCCTTGCCGCCTACGATACAGTTCTGCTCTGCGAGGTCCGTAGGAACGGTCCAGTCGAGAGTGATGTTTGTGAACGGGCTCTGTGTACCCCATCTTGAAGGTGTGTTAACACCATAGATGAAGGACTGGATGTCCTGCTTAACCTGCTTGTAGCTGAGGTTATCGATCTTTACGAACGGTGCAAGATATGTATCAAAAGAAGAGAAGGCCTGAGCTCCTGCCCACTCGTTCTGCATGATACCGAGGAAGTTGACCATTTGATTGCAGAGTGTGGAGAGGTGTTTTGCAGGAGCTGACGTAATCTTACCGGTGATTCCGCCCAAGCCTTCCTGAATTAACTGCTTGAGTGACCATCCTGCACAGTAACCTGTGAGCATGGACAAGTCGTGGATATGAATATCTGCGTTTCTGTGAGCATCTGCGATCTCTTTGTCGTATATCTCAGAGAGCCAGTAATTTGCTGTGATGGCGCCTGAGTTGGAGAGGATAAGGCCGCCTACTGAATATGTAACCGTGGAGTTCTCTTTAACACGCCAGTCTTCAACCTTAACATAGCTGTCGACGAGGTTCTTGTAGTTCAAGAGAGCGGAATTCATGTTACGGATCTTTTCACGCTGGTTACGGTAAAGGATGTAAGCCTTAGCTACGTCCTCATAACCCATTCTCTGGAGTGTAGCCTCAACGCTGTCCTGGATCGACTCGACGTCAACCTTGCCGTCAACTGCCTTCTTCTCGCAGTCTGAAACAGCATTCAGCGCGAGCATATCTATGATCTGATTGTTATACTCTCTCTTCTGTGCAACGAAAGCCTTCTCAATTGCTCCCGAAATCTTGCTTAAGTCAAAGTCAACAACTTTGCCGTCTCTCTTGATGATTTGAAACATGTTCCTCTCCTCTTAACTCTCTCCGCGTATCTTTGCCTGCGGTATTATTTTCTGTGCACCTTCCAAAGCCTTCTCAAGTTCTGCCTTCGGCATCTCCGAGAGCCCGTCTCCGTTAAGGAGTTCCCCTGAATCCACAAAGCTCTGCAGGAAGTACTTCTCTGTTCCTTCCACCTGCTTTGCGATCGTCTCGAAATCGCCGGCTTCGTGCAGAGGCGATACCACCGTGGTACGGAACTCATAAGCTACGCCGCTCTTTTGGATCAGCTCGATGCTCCTCCTGATGAGTGACACATCGAATCCCTCGATCCCAACTGTCTTTGCATACTTCTCGAAAGTATTCTTCAGGTCCATTGCGACGTAATCGACATTGCCCTCAGCCAGGATCTTCTCGAGTCTGTCGGGATAGGTGCCGTTGGTATCAAGCTTTACCTTGTACCCCATCGCCTTGATCTTCGCAATAAATTCACCGATATCAGCATGCAGGAGCGGTTCGCCGCCCGTGATTGCAACTCCGTCAAGGATCCCCTGTCTTTTCTTAAGGAATGCGAAGAATTCCTCCTCGCTGATCCTCATGTCTTCCAGGGGATTGAAAACCAATGCCGGGTTGTGGCAGAAAGGGCATCTCAGGTTGCAGCCGACTGTAAAGACGGTGCAAGCCACGGTCCCAGGGAAATCCAAAAGAGTAAGCTTCTGAAGTCCGCCTAAGATCATGCCCCAATACCTCGCTTTAGATTGAAAAATAGGTGCGAATGCGTCCCGTGTCTCCCGAAACGCTCTTACAGAATACCTATATGTTGTGGTCGTGTCAACGGCAAATCACAACATATTGTGCTTGTAACATGACTGTAATAAAAGCATGAAAAGTTGACAAACAATAGGGTTTCAAGACTTTTTTATAAATTTTCACCATCAATTGAGACGAAAAATGTAATATTTCTCCCCCGGGGTTTGTCCACAAAACCGGATTTCGGATAAGCAGGCCCGGCCATACCCAAAGTTGTGTTAAAAGTTGTGTTAACAGCAACAACTTTTAACGCAAGTTCGGCCCAAAACACAGAAAATTGCGTTAAACCCTGTGTTATATAACACAACTTTTAACGCAACTTTCAGTTCCGGAAAGATTTCTTACGACTTAATCCTTCTTTTTTACTATCCTGTTGAACTGAGGTCTGACCTCGACCTCGGTCACTGCCGCGCCCTCGCGCATGTTGATGACAGACCTTACGCACTCGGCCGTATCTTCAGGCAGCAGGAAGCAGCCGTCCTCTTCGGAGGGTTTGAAGTCTGCGTTGCGATAGAGCTTTGTGCCTGCCGTGAGATCCGGGCAGACGGTTACTACGCGGACGCCCGTCTTGCGAACTTCCTCATAGAGGCTCCTGCCGTAGCTTCTAAGTCCGGCCTTCAGCGCACCATAAACAGCGCCATGGGTGTTGATGCGTGTTGAAGTAACTGACGCGATGTTTATGACCATTCCCTTGGAATCTTTTAACTTCGGCAGCAGAGCTGATGTCAGTATCATCGGTGCCTCGAGATCCACCCTGCACATTTCCCGGATCTGCTCGGGCGTGTTGAATTCGGCAAGTCCGTAGAATGCGCTGCCGGCAGCATTGACCAGAATGTCGACCTTCTTTATCGCTGACAATTTCTCGAGCAGAATGTCCGTGTCCCTTAGATCCAGCGACATCCTCTTCTCAAAGAAATCGCATCCTTCCGGGAAGATCCTTCCGATGCCGTAAACCTTGTAGCCTTCTTCACTGAGCATCTTTGCGATTGCCAGGCCGATTCCGGAAGACGCTCCGGTTACGATAGCAGTCTTTAATTCCATGTGAATATCTTCTCCCTTCCGATGTGTTTTTCGAGCAGTCCGCACACATATTCCTGCATGGCATGGTCAGTCTCAGGTTCGTATTGCGCGACGCCGTCCTTAATGACATAAGGATACCATGCGACCTCCGAATCAGGATAAGCCTTCCTCATCTTACCCAGGTAATCGGAAGATATTCTGAACGTGCCGACACTGACATCCGTGAGACGCGCAAAATCAAGTTCAGAAGCCACCTCATAGACCAGCTTCTTATATGCAGATTCATAATCGGGGATCTTGATTATCGGATCAAAACAGAGTCTCACCTTTGCTCCGTTTTCGATTGCCTTCGCGGCCGCATTTATCCTTGCCGACACAGGCGCGGTCGAGCGCTCGTACCGTGATACAACCACTTCGGGCGAAACCGTAAACGCATAGATGACGTTCGATATGTTGTCCGTAATGTCAACGGCAGCTTTGGTCCTGAGCTCGACCAACAGATCCGGATGAACACTCGCAAGTTTCTTCCAGAAATCGACATGCCCGGTCAGACCGTTCATTGCGATCAGGTCCGTGTCGTAAGATGCGCACACATACATCGGCCCTTCCGCGAGCTTCGCCTCAACATCCGCGCGGTAGTCTTCGAGATTTACAAACACCACCATGTTCGAAGACGGATACATGCCCTTCAGATAACAGTACTCACAATCGAAAGGACAATTCATCATGGAGCTCGCATAGTAGAAATTCTTGTTTCCAAACGACTGGCACACCGGTGCCCCCTCGAAAACTCGGTTCCCGTCACGTACCGCCACAATCAAAGAGCGGTGCTCATGCTGCAGAACGGCATTCTGCCTTTTCCTGTCAAACACATCCTTGTAGTGCTTTATATGCACAACATTCGCATCAGGGAGTTTGCTCAATATCGACTGCGTCAGAGGATACTCAAATGCCCGCTCTTCAACGTAGACATGCGTAAATCTCATCGAGCACCTCCCTCGCTTTTTTCTTATCAGTCACGGGAATGCGGCCCTCTGCTTCCATACGCGATATAAGTTTCAAGACTTCATCCTGTTTACCCGAAGCAACGGCGTAATGCTCCAGATCCTTTAATTCATTTCTCATGTACTGCGTAAGACGCAATGTATCCTTCGTCGAATCAGGTATAAATTCGTACGAAACAGAACCTGAATTCGACACAAGCAAAGTAGCGATCTGCTTTATCTCATCCTCATGCGCCCTAATGAGCTGCGACACTTCGT